>Ga0233375_1000012_pt1 | contig 151474 bp, 137 predicted proteins | sample ElkDunMinimDraft_10_FD_191539 | JGI IMG/M metagenome (GOLD analysis project Ga0233375, IMG submission 191539) | Fecal eukaryotic communites from dung pellets of Tule Elk in California, USA - Elk Dung E16 | ecosystem: Host-associated > Mammals > Digestive system > Large intestine > Fecal...
CGGTGCGGACGGTGCGGACGGTGCGGGAGGGGCGGGCGGTGCGGACGGTGCGCGCGGTGCGGGCGGTGCGGGCGGCCGGGCGCGGATCCTGGCGGCGCTGGTGCTGCCCTCTCTCGTGCTGCTCGCCGTCACGACGCCGGGCGGGGCGCTGCTCACGTTCGCGCCGCAGCTCGGGCACGGTGCGCTGGTGGCCATGGCCGGTCTGCTCGGGCTCACCGTCGCGGCGGCGCTGTCCCGCTGGCTCGTCGGCGGTCTGGCCGACCGGTACGGACCCGGCCGGTTCGTGCCGCCCCTGCTCCTGCTCTGCGCGGCGGCCCTGGTGCTGTGCGGCTGGTCGCTCGCCGGCAGCGGCCCCGGTGCGGCCGGGCTCGTGGTGGGCATGACGCTCGTCGGCGTGTCCTACGGCAGCCTGCAGAACCTCACGCTGGTCACCGCGTTCGCCGCGGTACCCGACCGGGCGCGCAGCGTCGCCAGCGCGGTCTGGAACATCGGCTTTGACACGGGTACGGGGCTCGGGTCCCTGGCCGTGGGCTTCATCGCGGCGGGCACGAGCTTCGGCGTCGGGCTGCTCACGACGGCGGGTCTGTGCCTCGCGATCGCGGTGGTGACGGTGGTGGCCGGCGCGCGTCGGAGGTGAGTTCGGTCGGCTGCTGGCCCGGCTTCGGTCCCTTGCCGCCGTGCCGGAAGTGAGTTCGGTCGGATGGGATGAGATCGGTCAATCAACCGACCGATCTCATCCCATCCGACCGAACTCATTCATCCGTCCGAACTCATTGGGGCCTGGGCAGCCAGGTGCCAGCAGCCAGGTGCCAGCAGCCAGGTCGGCCTGCTTGACGGCTCCTCCCGCGTGGTGCCACACTCGTGCGCATCACCGGAAACGTTTCCAGACCACTGTCGGTCAGATGCTGGAAACGTTTCCAACAACCCGCGACGAAGTGGAGTGACAGTGTCGTCATCACGCGCCACCCTCATGCAGGTGGCCGAGCGCGCCGGCGTCTCGCTGGCCTCCACCTCGCGTGCCCTGCACGGTACGGGTGCCAGCCAGGCGATGGTGGACCGCGTCCGCGCCGCCGCCAAGGAGCTCGGCTACAGCCCGGACGCCATCGGGCGGTCGCTGCGCATGAAGCGGACCTTCCAGGTCGCGTTCGCCGTCGCCGACATCGGCAACCCGGTCTACGTCGAGATGCTCTCCGCCATCCACGAGGTGCTGGCGCCGCACGGGTACCGGGTGGTCGTCATGTCCACCGGCCAGACAGCGGCCTCGACGGCGGACCTCGTACGCAGCCTCGGCAGCGGGTTCGTCGACGGTCTGGTCGTCAGCCCTCTGCGCACCGACGACGCCCTGGTCGAGGCGATCCGGCAGGCGCCCGTGCCCGTCGTCGTGATCGGCCGTTCGCTGGACAAGCAGGGGATCGACTCGGTCTCGACCGACTCGGCGGCGGGCCTCGGGCAGGCCGTCGAGCACCTCCTGGAGATCGGCCGCCGCCGCATCGGCTTCGTCAACGGGCCCCTCGACACCACGCCGGGTGCCGCTCGCCAGCGCGGGTTCGACGCCGCGACGTCCGGCCCGGGGTTCACCGGGGACCACGCGGTGACCGAGCGGGCCGACGACTTCACGGTCGCCGCCGGTCTGGTTGCCGCCCGCCGGCTGCTCGCCCGCGACCCGGAGGCGGGCCCGTTCGACGCCGTCGTCGCCGCGAACGACCTGCTGGCCATCGGCGTCATCCGGGCCGCCGGGGAGCTGGGCCTCTCCGTACCGCACGACCTCGCCGTCACGGGCATGGACGACACCGAGATCGGCCGCGTCTTCCAGCCCAGCCTGACGAGCGTCTCCCTCGGCTCGGCCGACCGTGGCCGTGCCGCCGCGCAGCTCGTCCTTGACCGGGTGGGTGACGACGTCGGGCCCGCCCAGCAGGTCGCCATCGGACCGCGGCTCTTCGTGCGCGAGTCCACCGCTTCGAAGGAGAAGAACGCACGATGACCGTCCTCGCCCCACCCCGGCCGTCGCCGGGACGCCGCGCCACGACCGGCATGGAGCGCGCCCGTCGCCGCGAGGCGGCCGCGCTGGTCATGCCGTCCCTGCTGCCCATCCTGGTGCTGTCCGTGGCGCCTCTGCTCATGGGTGTACTCCTGGCGTTCACCGACGCCGAGCTCGTGCGCCGCCCCGACTACCAGTTCGTCGGCATCGACAACTTCACGCGGCTGGCGGGCAACTCGTTCTTCTGGGACTCGTTCCGCATCGGCATGATCTGGGCCGTCGCGGTCACCCTCCTCCAGCTCGTCGCCGCGATGGGGCTCGCGCAGCTGCTGAACGCCGGGCTGCGCCTGCAGGCGCTGACCCGCGTGCTGGCGCTCATCCCGTGGGCCATGCCGCCCGTCGTCGTGGCGATCATGTGGAAGATGATCTACTCGCCCAACGCGGGACCGCTCAACGCGTTCCTCGGCTCGCTGGGCCTCCCGGACGACATCAACTGGCTCGCCGACTTCTCCACCGCACTGCCCGCCGTCATCGTCGTCGGCGTCTGGGTGGGCATGCCGCAGACCACCGTGACGCTCCTCGCCGGGCTGCAGCAGATCCCGGCCGAGCTGCACGAGGCCGCCTCGATCGACGGCGCAGGGGCGTGGCGGCGGTTCACGGCCGTGACGCTGCCGAGCCTGCGGCCCATCGTCACGTCGATCACGTCGCTCAACTTCATCTGGAACTTCAACTCGTTCTCCCTGGTCTACGTGCTGACCGAGGGCGGACCCGGCGGCCGCACCATGCTGCCGATGCTGTTCACCTACCTCGAGGCGTTCAAGAACCGCAACATCGGCTACGCGGCGGCCATGGGCGTCGTCCTCGTCGTCGTGGTGGTCCTGCTCCTCGCGCTGTACCTGCGCTCGCAGTTCCGTGACGACACCTCCGTGAAGAAGGGCTGAGCCGATGCGCGTCCTCGTCCGCCCCGCCCAGTACGTGGCGCTGGCTCTCTATATCGTCTTCCTCGGCTTCCCGCTGCTGTGGCTCGTCTCGGCGTCGGTCAAGTCGTCCGCCGAGCTCAACTCGCTCGTGGTGAACCTGGTGCCGCAGGAGTGGCACTGGGAGAACTACGCCGACGCGCTCGCCCGCCAGGGCCTCGTGGGCTCCGCGGGGAACAGCGTGGTCGTGGCCCTCGCCTCGACGGCCCTGGTCATCCTCATCGCGCTGCCCGCGTCCTACGTGCTGGCACGCCTCAAGGGTGCGATCCGTGCGGCCGGCGTCGGCTGGATCCTGGTGAGCCAGGTCTTCCCCGTGATCCTCGTGATCCTGCCGCTGTTCCTGATCCTGCGGACCATCGGTCTGACGGACAGCCTGGGCGGCCTGATCCTGGTGCACACCACCTACACCCTGCCCTTCGCGCTGTGGATGCTGCAGGGCTACGTGGCCGCCATCCCGGTCGAGCTCGAGGAGGCCGGCGCCATGGACGGCGGCAGCCGCCTGGTGGTGCTGCGCCGCATCGTGTTCCCGCTGCTCGGGCCCGGCGTGGTCGCCACGGCGATGTTCAGCTTCGTCTCCTCGTGGAACGAGTTCTTCTTCGCGCTCGTGCTGCTCCAGTCGCCCGAGAACTACACCCTGCCGATCACCCTGTCGACCTTCATCGGCGGCGAGGGCAAGGTCGCGCTCGGTCCCCTCGCCGCGGGCTCCGTGCTCGCCGCGATCCCCAGCATCGTCTTCTTCTCGATCATGCAGAGGAAGCTCGTCGGCGGCCTCATGGCCGGGGCGGTCAAGGGATGACCACCCGCACCACCTACTCGAAAGGCAGTCCCATGAAGACCCGTGGAGTGTTCGTCGCCGCATGCCTCACGACCACCACCCTGCTCGTCGCATCGTGCGGCAGCGGCGGTGCGGCCGACGACGGCCCGGTGACCCTGAAGTTCCAGGCCCTGTCCGACCAGCCGGCCGCGATCGCCGCGACCGAGTCGATCGTCGAGGACTGGAACGCCGAGAACCCCGACGTGCAGGTCGAGATCGTCCCGGCCGGCTGGGACGGCGTCTACGACAAGCTGGTCACGCAGTTCAACGGCGGTGCCGCACCCGACGTCATCCACTACGAGGCCGCGAGCATCGTGTCCTTCGCCCGCGACGGATACCTCGCCGACCTCAGCGACCTCATGTCGGACGAGCGCCGCGCGGACATCCCCGAGGGCGTGCTCGACTCCGTGACGGTCGACGACCAGGTCGTCGCGTACCCGACCGAGCTGCAGTCGTACATGGTGTTCGCCAATCGCACCCTGCTGGAGGACGCCGGCGTGGAGATCCCCACCGGCGAGACCATGACGTGGGACGAGCTGCGCGAGATCGCGCAGGCCACCACGAAGGGCGACGTCTACGGCCTCGGCTGGGGCCTGTCCAGCCCGACCGCAACGTTCATGTCGCTGGCGCCCGGGTTCGGCGGCACCTACTTCGAGGGGACGGGAGAGGACGCCGCCCTGACGGTCGGCGAGGGCGAGATGGCCCTGCCCGAGCTGGTGCACGCCATGGCGTACGACGACAGGACGATCCTGCCCGTGACGATGACGCAGTCCGGTTCCGAGGCCATCGCCTCGTTCTACGCGGGCCAGACCGCCATGACCGTGCAGGGCTCCTACCAGGCCGCGAACATCGCCAAGGACGCGCCGAAGGACCTCGACTGGGTGGCGCTGCCGCCGCTGGCCGGACCCGCGGGCGCGCAGCAGGCCGCCAACCCGCAGACGCTCTCGGTCAACATCGACTCCGAGCACGTGGAGGAGTCGGCGGAGTTCATCGAGTTCTTCACGCAGACGGAGAACCTCGCCGCCCTGAACGAGGCGGACGCCCTGATCCCCGCGACGACGTCGGCCCAGGAGGCCCTGACGGACGAGCTGGGTGACGAGAACGGCTGGAGCACGATCCTGGCCTCGGGCCAGAACTTCACCGCCGCCCCGTACCTCTTCGCCGACTCCTACGCGCAGTGGAAGGACACGGTGGCGACACCGGCCTACCAGCGCTACCTGGCGCAGGAGACCGACGAGACGGAGCTCTCCGAGCAGCTCACGAGCGGCTGGGACGAGATCACGCGGTGACGACGGACAGTCACTGACGCAAGAGACGGACGAGACGTAGGAACGACGAAGGAGCGTAGCCGTGAGCTGGTTAGAGGACCGGGTGGTGGCCGTGATCACCGGTGCCGCCGTAGGAGACGCCCTGGGTGGCGCCACCGAGGGCTGGACACCCGAGCAGATCGAGGAGCGGCACGGGGGCCGCGTCCACGGCATCGTGGGGCCCTGGTACCCGAACTGGCAGGACGCGCGCCCCATCGCGCCGTACCACAAGGGCGACGGTCACATCACCGACGACACCCTCATGACCAGGGCACTCGTCGAGGTGTACGCCAAGCGGCGTGAGCACCTCGACGCGTACGCCATGGCCGAGGACCTGGTACCCCTGATGATCGGCGAGCCCCGGTGGATCCCGGAGCTCGAGTCCACGGCGCTGCTGCTCCAGCGGGTGTTCCTCGCCGAGAAGTGGCTCGTGGCCCGGCTGCACTACGGGCACGTCGACCCGCGCGAGGCCGGCGTCGGCAACGTCGTCAACTGCGGAGCGGCGATGTACGCGGCGCCCGTGGGCCTGGTCAACGCGGGCGACCCCCGCGGCGCCTACGCCGAGGCGATCGACCTCACGGGCGCCCACCAGTCGAGCTACGGCCGCGAGGCGGCAGGCGTGTTCGCGGCGATGGTCGCGGCGTCCGTCGCCCCGGGCGCCACGCTCGACGACGTCGTGACCGCCGCGCTCGACGTGGCGCACGACGGGACGGCGGCCGCCCTGCGCGCCGTCGTGGACGCTCTGGCCGGGTGGACGACGCCGCCGCGCACCGACGAGGAGGAGCGCGAGCTCGCCCGGCTGGTGCGTGAGACCGTCGCCCCGTACGACTCGGTGGGTCCCGAGTACCGCCAGATGTCGATGGACGCCCGCCGTCCCTCGCGCACCAAGTCGATCGAGGAGCTGCCGGTGGCGCTCGGGCTGCTGCTCGCGCACCGCGGCGACTACCGCGGCGCGGTGCTCGCGGCGGTGAACTACGGCCGTGACGCCGACTCGATCGCCGTCATGGCGGGTGCCGTGGCCGCGGGCCTCGGTGGCACCGGTGTGGTCCCCACCGACTGGCTCGACGAGATCGAGGCCGCGAGCAAGATGGACGTGCGGGAGACCGGCCGCCTCATGGCGGCGGCCGCCGCCGACATCCTGCGGACGGACCGCGAGCGCGCCCTGTCCCGGCTCTCCGCGCTGGACGCGGTGGGGGCGGGTGGGGTCGCGTGAGGCTGACCTGGGCCCAGCCCGAGGACCTGCTCGCGCACGAGCTCGTACAGTCCGCGGCCGAGGGCAAGGACGTCGCCGACGTCCGCGACCGCTGGGTCGTGGCGGGCGGTGACCCCACCCCCGCGGTGAGCGGCGCGGGTCCCGTGCCCGCACCCCCGGTGCTCCGGGCGCTCGCCCGGACGCTGCTCGACGAGCTCGGCGCCCGCCCGGCCGCGCCCGCCCCGGCGACGTGGGACGACGTCGTGCCCCTGCTCCCGCCTGCGCCGGACCTGCCGCGCCGCCCTGCGGGAGCCGATCCCGAGACGGCCTACGCCGCCCGGGTGCGGGGCGCCTGGACCGGCCGCGCGGCCGGCTGCCTGCTCGGCAAGCCCGTGGAGAAGATCCCGCGCGCCGGCATCGAGGAGATCCTCCGGTCCACGGGCCGCTGGCCGCTGGACCGGTACTTCACCGCGGTGGGTCTGCCCGACGACGTCGCGGCCCGCTGGCCGTGGAACCGCCGGTCGGCGCCGACGTCGCTCGAGGAGGACATCGACGGCATGCCCGAGGACGACGACCTGAACTACCCGATCCTCGCCCTCGCGCTCCTGGAGCAGCGCGGGCGCGGGTTCAGCACGGACGACGTGGCGCAGCTCTGGCTCGACAACCTGCCCGCGGGGCGGACGTTCACCGCCGAGCGCACGGCGTACCGCAACATCCTGGACGCGCGGCCCGTGCCCGAGACGGCCACGCACCACAACCCGTTCCGCGAGTGGATCGGCGCGCTGATCCGCACGGACCTGCTCGGCTGGGTGTCGCCCGGCGACGTCCGCGAGGCGGCCCGGCTGGCCTGGGCCGATGCCCGGCTGAGCCACACCCGCGACGGTGCGCACGGTGCGGCCTGGGCGGCGGCGCTCGCCGCCGCGGCGATGGTGGCCGAAGGCGTGGAGCAGGTGCTCGACGCCGCGGACGCCGTCGTGCCGCCGGACAGCGGGCTGGCCGCCGCCGTGCGGCTCGGCCGCTCCCTCGGACGCGACTGCGACGGGAGCGAGGCGGGCGTGCGGGCCGGGCTGGACCGGATCCACGCGGAGTACGGGCACCTGCACTGGGTGCACGTGCTCAACAACGCCGCCGTCATCGCGTTCGCGCTGTCGGCGGGCCGGGGCGAGTTCGGGCCGAGCGTCTCCGTTGCCGTCACGGCCGGCTGGGACACGGACTCGTCGGCGGCCACCGTGGGTGGCGTGGTGGGCGCGCTGCGCGGCGTCGACGGGATCGGCGAGCAGTGGACCGAACCCCTGCACGGTCGCATCGCCACTTCGCTGCCGGGTGGGGAGCAGCGGATCGAGGACCTCGCCGCCCGCACGGTGGCCCTGGCCGGGAGCGCCGCATGACAGGCCGCGTGGTGGTGGTCGGGTCGGCCAACGTCGACCTCGTCGTCGACGTGCCGCGGCACCCCGCGGGCGGCGAGACCATCCTGGGCGGTGACCTGCGCCGTACGCCGGGCGGCAAGGGCGCCAACCAGGCGGTCGCCGCGGTCCGGGCGGGGGCAGCGGACACCACGTTCGTCGGGGCGCTGGGCCGGGACGAGTCGGCTGACCTGCTGCTCGCGTCGCTCGACGGAGCAGGTGTGCGGACCGACACCGTCGATCGCGTGGACGCCCCGACCGGGACGGCGCTGATCACGGTGTCTCCCGACGGTGAGAACGCGATAGTCGTCGCGCCCGGCGCCAACTCACGGGTGCGGGTGGGTGCGGCGCAGGCCCGCCGGATCGCGGCCGCCGACGTGGTCCTGGCGCAGCTCGAGATACCGCTCGACGCGGTGGTCGCGGCCGCCCGGGAGCGGCGGGAGGGCGCGCTGTTCGTGCTCAACGCGGCGCCGTCGCGCGACCTGCCCGACACCCTGTGGGAACAGCTCGACGTGCTCGTGGTCAACGAGCACGAGGCGGCCGACCTGGTGGGGCGTGCGGCCCCACCGGAGGAGCTGGCGTCCGCCCTGCTGGCCCGGGTTCCCGCGGTGGTCGTGACTCTCGGCGCCGGGGGCAGCCTGGTGGCGCGGCGCGGGGCCGAACCGCTCCGGGTCCCGGCCGCCGAGGTCGTCGCCGTCGACACGACGGGTGCGGGGGACACGTACTGCGGCGTCCTCGCGGCCGCGCTGGCCGGTGCGGGCACGGCCGGGTCGGGCCTCGTGCAGGCCGCCCGCCTCGCCGGTGCCGCAGGTGCGCTCGCCGTCACCCGTCCGGGCGCGCAGGACGCCGTGCCCGACGCGGCCGACGTCGTCGCGCTGGCCGGGCGCCTGCCCGCCGACACGAAATAGAAAGGCATCATGAGCTACACGTTCGACCCCCTCGTCCCGCGGCCCATCGACCGGCCCACCGAGGTGACGCCCGGCCCGCTGACCGCGGAGCTGAGCGAGGCGCTCGACCAGGCCAAGATCTTCTCGGGCCCTCCGGACCCGGCGGACCGCCCGGGCTGGCGCGAGACGCTGCGTGCCTGGCGTGTCGACGCCCGGCAGCGGCACGCCTACACCGGCACGGCGTACGCCCGGCCCGAGGCCGCGTGGGCGGCCCGGTGCAGCACGGTGGCGCAGGTGTGGCTGTGGGACGAGCTGCTGTACTCGTTCGAGGAGGGCCGCTTCACGCCCGAGCGGTTCCTCGCGGACGCACACGAGCGCTTCGGGGGCCTGGACGCCGTCGTGCTGTGGCACGCGTACCCCGTGATCGGTCTGGACGACCGCAACCAGTGGGACTTCTACCGCGACGTGCCGGGGCTGCGCACCCTCGTGGCGGCGTTCCACGAGGCCGGCCTGCACGTGTTCGTCGACTACAACCCGTGGGACGTCGGGACCCGCCGTGGCGCGGACGACCTGACCGAGCTGGCCGCCGTGGTCGCGGAGCTCGGGGCGGACGGCGTCTTCCTGGACACCCTGAAGAAGGCCGAGCCCGAGCTGGTCGCGCGCCTGGAGGCGGCCCGGCCCGGCATCGTCCTGGAGGGCGAGTCCAAGCTGCCGGTCGAGCGCATCGAGGACCACTCGTCGTCGTGGGCACAGTTCTTCGCCGACTCCCCGGTGCCGGGTGTGCTGCGCGCGCACTGGTACGAGCGCCGGCACATGCAGCACCACGTGCGGCGCTGGCACCGGGACCACTCCGAGGAGCTCCAGTCCGCGTGGCTGAACGGTGTGGGCGTCATGGTGTGGGAGGTCGTGTTCGGGGTGTGGGTCGGGTGGTCCCCGCGCGACGCCGCGACCGTGAAGCGCCTGGTCACGGTCCAGCGTGCGGCGACCGACCTGCTGCTCGACGGCGAGTGGACGCCGCTGGCGCCGCTGGCGGACGAGGCCGAGGCGGCCGGGGTGTACGCGTCGCGGTGGTCGCTCGGCGGGGTGACGCTGTGGACGCTGGTCAACCGGGGCGAGGCCGACTACGCCGGGCCGGTGCTGGGTGCGTCCGCCCCGGAGCGCGCGGCAGGTCGCCTGATCCCCCTCACCGACGTGTCAGAACCTCAGGTCACTGGGGTGACCCGTGGTTCTGACACGTCGGGGGTCGTCGTGCCCGGGCGCGGGATCGCCGCGCTGCTGCACCTGGCCGCGGGCGCAGAGGAGCCGGCGTGGCTCCCCGGCCTGCGCGACGCGCTCGCGGCCGCCTCGCACGACCCGGACGCCCACTTCCCTCACCGGCTCGCCCACCGCACCACCAAGGTGTCAGAAGCACAGGTCACTCCCGTGACCCAGGTTTCTGACACGTCGGGGGGCGTTGCGGGGGCGCCCGACGGCGACGCCGTCGTCGTCCCCGCGGGTGACTACGTGCTCACGGTGCGACACCGCGCGCGGGAGACGGGGATGTACCAGGGCGCGCCGTACGTGGACGAGTGGAAGCCGCTGCCCCCACGCCTGCACGACGCGCGCACGCTGCAGCGTGACGGCGTCCTCGCGACGCCGGTCGCGGTCGCCGAGGCCGAGGTGACGAACGCGCAGTTCGCGGCGTTCCTCGACGCGACGGGCTACGCGCCCGCCGAGCCGCACCGGTTCCTGGCGCACTGGTCCGACGGCGCCCCCGCCGCGGGCACCGAGGACCAGCCGGTCACGTACGTCGACCTCGACGACGCCCGCGCGTACTGCGCCTGGCGCGGCGGACGGCTGCCTACGGAGGACGAGTGGCAGCTGGCGGGCGAGGCCCGCCCGGCGTCGTTCGGTGTCGCGCGGCCCGGGCCCGCTGTGTGGAGCTGGACGGAGAGCGAGCACAGCGACGGCCGCACCCGGTTCGTCATGCTCAAGGGCGGCAGCGACTACCGCGCCGAGGGCTCCGACTGGTACGTCGAGGGCGGGCGGCACGCACCCGACTACTCGGTGAAGCTGCTGCTCCCGGGGCTCGGGCTCGCCCGGAGTGCCACCGTGGGGTTCCGTTGCGCGTGGGAGGTGTCGGCATGAGCGTCTCCCGCGACCCCGCCGACGGCGCCCTGACCGGCCTGCGCGTCGTGGACGCGTCCACGCTGTTCGCCGGGCCGATGGCGGCCATGCACCTGGGCGACCTGGGTGCCTCCGTGACCAAGGTGGAGCATCCGACGAAGCCCGACCCCTCCCGTACCCACGGCGCGGCGAAGGACGGCGTCAACCTCTGGTGGAAGACGCTGGGCCGCAACAAGCGCACCGTCACGGCCGACCTGGGGTCGGACGGCGGGCGCGAGGTGTTCCTGGCGCTCGCCGAGCAGGCGGACGTGGTGATCGAGAACTTCCGGCCCGGCACGCTCGAACGCTGGGGGCTGGGCTACGACGAGCTCTCGGCCCGCAACCCGCGGCTCGTGCTCGCCCGGGTGTCGGGATTCGGCCAGATCGGCCCGTACCGCACCCGGCCGGGATTCGGCACGCTCGCCGAGGCGATGAGCGGGTTCGCAGCCATGACCGGCGAACTGGACGGCCCGCCCACCCTGCCGCCCTTCGGCCTGGCCGACGGCGTCGCGTCGCTCGCCACCGCGTTCGCGATCATGACCGCGCTCTCCGCGCGGGAGCGTACGGGGCAGGGGCAGGTCGTCGACACGGCGATCGTGGAGCCGATCCTGGCGATGCTCGGGCCGCAGATCACGCGCTGGGACCAGCTCGGCACGGTGCAGGCGCGCACGGGCAACCGGTCCAGCAACAACGCGCCGCGCAACACCTACCGCACGAGCGACGGGTACTGGGTGGCGGTCTCGACATCGGCCCAGTCGATCGCGGAGCGGGTGATGCGGCTGGTGGGACGGCCCGAGCTCGTGGACGAGCCCTGGTTCGCGCGCGGCGTCGACCGGGCGCGGCACGCCGACGAGCTCGACGAGGCGGTCGGCGGCTGGATCGCGCTGCGCACCCGGGACGAGGTGGTGGCGGCGTTCGAGGAGGCCCAGGCCGCGGTGGCGCCCGTCTACGACGCGCGTGACATCGTCGAGGACCCGCAGTTCCAGGCGCTGGGCACCCTCCACGAGATCGAGGACCCCGAGCTGGGCCCGATGCTCATGCAGGGTCCGCTGTTCCGGCTGTCGGGGAACGACGGCGTTATCCAGTTCACCGGCCGCCCGCACGGCGCGGACACCGACGTCGTGCTCGGCGAGCTCGGGTTCTCGGCCGAACGGATCGCGGGGCTGCGCCAGGAGGGTGCGATATGAGCGGCCAGCCGCTGACCCTGCTGTACGTTCCGGCCGACCGGCCCGACCGCGTGGCCAAGGCGCTCGCCTCACCGGCGGACGTGGTGCTGGTCGACCTGGAGGACGCCGTCGCGCCGTCGCGCAAGGTGGAGGCCCGGGAGAATGCCGTGGGGCTGCTCGGGAGTATCCCTGGTGGGGGAGCGGAGGCTGGTGGGCGCGCCGGTGCGCGCGCCGTCCAGGTGCGGATCAACCACCCCGCCACGCCGTGGCACGCCGGCGACGTCGCGGCGCTCGCCGCGCTGCCCCGCCGCGTCGGCGCGCGGATCCCGAAGGTCGAGTCGGCCGAGGAGGTGCGGGCGCTCGCTGCCGCGCTGCCCGGCCGAGAGCTGCATCTCCTGGTGGAGTCGGCTCTCGGCGTCGAGCGGGCCTTCGAGCTGGCGACGGCGTCGACCCAGGTCGCGTCGATCGGGCTGGGGGAGGCGGACCTGCGCTCCGACCTGCGGCTCGACGGCGACGAAGGGCTCGCCTGGGCGCGGAGCCGCGTCGTCGTCGCGGCGCGGGCGGCGCGGCTGGCGCCGCCACACATGTCCGCCTACACGAACGTGCGGGACCTCGACGGCCTCGCGGCGTCCTGCCGTGCAGGGCGTGCACTGGGCTTCTCCGGGCGGACGGCGATCCACCCGGGTCAGCTCGACACGATCCGCACCGCTTTTCTGCCGGATGCGGACGAGGTGGCGGCGGCCCGTGAGGTGCTGGCCCGCGTCGGGGACGCCGCGACCGAGGGTGTGGGCGTCGTCGCGCTGCCGGACGGGACGTTTCTCGACGTCGCGATGGTGGAGCGGGCGCGGTGGGTGCTGGGACTGGCCGACCGCTGAGAACTCGGCAGTCTGTTCAGCGAAGTCGGCAGTCCGCATCCAGATCGGCACATCGCTGGACCGATCTGGATGCAAACTGCCGACCTGGTAGGGGACTGCCGATCACCAGCCGGCACTCACCAGCCACCCAGCCCCACCCACCTCACGGCACCAGCACGATCCGCCCGAACACCGTGCTCGCATCCATCTGCCGGTGCGCCTCCGCGGCCTCCGCCAGGGGCAGTACGTCGTGCACCACGGCGTGCAGATCACCACGCTCCACGTCGGCGAACAGCTGGTCCCGCACAGCGACCACGTCGGGCGCGGGAACGGTGTCGAGGCTGAACGTCGCAACGGATCGGGACAGCTGGAATCCGCTCAGCAGCGGCTTGCCGAAGTCTTCCGGCGGCATACCCGCGACCGCACCGACGACCACCAGGCGACCGTTCGCCGCGAGCCGGTCGGCGAACTCGGCGGTGTCGGGACCGCCGACGATGTCGATGATCACGTCGTAGGACGCCGGGGCGTCCGGGCCGCCGTCGCCGGACCGGTCGAGGACGTGCGTGGCCCCGAGTGCCCGGAGCCGTTCGCCCCTTTCGGGCGACGACGTGGTCACCGCGACCGCGTCGGCGCCGCCCCGTGCCGCGAGCTCGACGACCGCGATGCCGATGCTGCCCGCCGCTCCGCGCACGAGGACCGAGTCACCCTTCGAGAACTGGGCGCGCGCGAGCGCGAAGTGCGCGACGGGGCCTGAGTTCCCGAGGGTCACCGCGTCCACGGGCGAGAGCGCGTCGGAGAGCGCGGCGATGTTCTCCACCTGCGCCACGACCTGCTCGGCGTACCCGCCGGTCCTGGTGAACGCCCACACGCGCCGTCCGGCCCAGCCGGGGTCGACGTCGGGGCCCACCGCCGTCACGGTGCCGGCGATCTCGCTGCCGGGGACGATCCCCTGGGTGAACCCGTATCCCTCGATCGTCCCGCGCCGGATCATCGCGTCGACCCCGGCCACACCGCTGGCCTCGGTCCTGATCAGCACCTCGCCGGGGCCCGGGGTCGGCCGCGGGACATCGACCACCACCATGCCGCCGGGGTCACCGAACTGCTGGATCTGCACTGCTCGCATCGTCGTCTCCGTCGTGTCGTCGTGGTGATTCCTGCACCGGCGACGCTAACGGACGGGGGCGTCCACTTGGCCGAAGTGAGAGAGGCCTCTTGCGCGATGCTCCACTTCGGCATCCGGGCACGGTTCTCGCTCTGGTACCCGGGCACGGTTCCTGCCCTGGGGAATCTCTGACTAAGGTCAGAGACATGACTCTCGTCGACACCGTCCGCCGGTTCAACCGCAGCTACACCCAGCGCATCGGTGCGCTCGAGGAGTCGTTCCTCGGCACGGGCCGGCCGCTCGGCGCGTCGCGCCTCCTCTTCGAGGTGGGGCCCGACGGCGCGGCCGTGCGGGACCTGCGTGAACGCCTGGAGCTCGACTCGGGCTACCTGACCCGGCTCGTGTCCCGCCTGGCCGACGACGGGCTGGTCGAGGTGCTGCCCGACCCGGCCGACCGGCGCCGTCGGACGGTGCAGCTCACCGCAGCCGGGCAGGCCGCCTACCGCGACCTGGACGAACGCTCCGAACGCAAGGCGCGCGGGCTGCTCGAGCCGCTCACGGAGCGGCAGCGCGCCAGGCTCGACGACGCGCTCGGCACCGCCGACCTGCTGATCCGCGCCGCGACCGTGCGGCTGCGGGTCGTGGACCCGGTGAGCGACCCGGCCGGCGCGGCACTGGGGGAGTACTACGCCGAGCTGGGCCGCCGCTTCCCCGAGGGGTTCGTGCCCGACCCGGCGCACCAGGGCGCGGACGCGCTGCGCGCCCCGAGCGGCGCCTTCGTGGTCGCGACCTCGGACGGCGCTCCCGTGGCCTGCGGCGGGGTGCGCAGGTTCGACCGCACGACCGGCGAGATCAAGCGCATGTGGGTCGCGTCGAGCTGGCGGGGCGCCGGCCTCGGCACGCGGCTCCTGCGCAGGCTCGAGAGCGAGGCGCTCAGCCTCGGCTACTCTCGCGCCGTGCTGGACACCAACCGGTCACTGACCGAGGCGATCGCGATGTACGGACGGGCCGGCTACCGCGAGATCGCCCCGTACAGCGAGGACAACCCGTACGCCGAGATGTTCTTCGAGAAGGCCCTGGTCTGAGCCCGCCGGGATGCGAGCGGCCAACCGGCGCGACACGGTGAAGACGCACGCAGTACCGAGGAAGGAGCACGACATGGCCCAGCAGACCGTCGCCGATGTCATGACCCCGACACCGACCACCATCGGCATGTCCGAGACACTCCAGTCCGCCGCACGGATGATGGCCGCCCAGGACGTGGGCGCCCTCGTGGTCCAGGCCGGCCGCACCACCGTCGGCATCGTCACCGACCGCGACCTCGTGGTCCGCGGCCTCGCCGAGGGCCTCGGCCTGGAGGCCATGGTCGGCGAGGTGGCGAGCGAGGACATCCTCACCGTCGGCCCCGACGTCCCCGTGGAAACGGCCGTCGAGATCATGCGCGTCGCCGCCCTCCGCCGCATCCCCGTGCTGGAGGGGGACGACGTGGTGGGCATCGTCTCGATCGGGGACCTCGCCGTCCGGCGCGACCCGACGTCGGTCCTGGCCGACATCTCCGAGGCGGAACCCAACGACTGAGCGACACGGAGGGGCGAGGACGGTGGCCGACCCCCGGTTCTCCTGGATCGTGGCCCGGCCTACCGGCTACCTCTCGGCCGCCCGCCGCGTATGGGTGAACCACCCGCGCTGGTCGCTCGCCCTCAAGGGGGCGCTCGCGGCCACGATCGCGTGGTTCGTCGGGCTCGTGGCACCCGAGCCGTTCTCCGAGTACCCGTACTACGCGCCCCTGGGCGCGGTGCTCGCCACCACCAGCACCGTGGTGCGTTCGGTGCGCGAGTCCGTCCAGACGGTCGCGGCGGTCCTGATGGGCGCCGTCATCGCGCGCGCCGTCGACCTCGTGCCGTTCCCCGGCCCGCTGGAGGTCGGCGTCGTGGTCGGCATCGCGCTGCTCTGCGTGGGGTGGCGCGTGTTCGGCGACATGGGGAGCTGGGCCGTGAACTCGGCCATCTTCGTACTCATTCTCGGCTCCGGCGAGGGCTTGGGGTACATCGGCTCGTACGCGGGACTGATCGTCGTCGGCGCGGCGATCGGCATCGCCGTCAACCTGGCGCTCCCGCCCCTGCCGCTGACCCCCTCCGAGGTGGCCCTGGCCCGGTTGCGCGACAGCCTCGCCGAACAGGTCGAGGCGCTCGCGGCGGGACTCGAGGCGCGGGGTACCCTCGACCCCGACGCATGGGAGGCCCGCCGCCACGGCCTCATGCCGACGATCGAGGGCGCGCGGGCCGCGGTGGGCCAGATGCGGGAGGCCTCGCGAGCCAACCGCCGGGTGCGCCGCACCAGCTACCGCGACTGGGTCGCGTCCCAGACCCGCCGCGCCGGTGCCCTGGGCACGGCCGCCGAGGTGGTCGACGAGACGGTGCGCCTCCTCGTCGAGTGGGAACGCGACGGGCGCGACGACGTGGCGCTCGGCGACCAGCTGCGGCCCACGTTCGCCAGCACGCTCCGGGCGTTCGCCGCCGCCCTGCGCGTCGCCGAGACCCAGGACCCCACGGGGGACGACGGCGGCGGGCACGTCGCCCAGGAGGCCGCCGACGCCGTCCGCCGGCTCGACGAGTCGATCAGCGAGCTCCGCGACCAGGTCCGCACCGCCCAGCGCACCTCGCAGCAGGACTACTTCGTGGCCGGCGCGCTCGTCATCGACCTCGCACGCGGCGCCGACGCCCTGCGCTCCTGACCCCTCCAGGACGCCCGCCGGACCACGACGCCCTGGAACCGTCGAGGGGCAAGCGGCACCAGGCCGCGTTACGTTGGCGGAGATCCAGAAGCGGCTGCCGGTCCGACCAGTCGAGGTGTACCCGTGAAGGCCCTGTTCAGCAGATGCACGCGCAAACCGTCCCCCGCACCGTCCAGCACCGAGCACGGGCACGAGTGGTCGCACAGCACGGGCCACCGCGTGTCGCACGATCTGCACGCGGTCGGGACGGCGCTCGCGGCCACACCTGTCCCGGCACCATGAGCCGCACGCCCGCCGACCGCACGCCCGCCGACCGCACACCCGTCGACCTGCGCCCTGCCGAGACCGGGCGCGTGGTGGGTCAGGTGCTCGCGCCGCTGGTCGCGCAGGGCGCGATCGTCCGTCGCCCACGGGCGACGGCGTGGGCGGAGCGGCACCAGACGGACCGCACCGCCCGCGCCGTCCTGAGCGGGCTGCGGGAACGCCACGACCACGCCCCACTCGCGTTCCGGGCGGGGCCGCGCCGGTTCGTCGTGGTCACGGAGCGGGACGACGTGCGCCGTCTGCTGGAGGACTCGCCCGAACCCTTCTCTCCGGCCACGACCGAGAAGCGTGGCGCGCTCGCCCACTTCCAGCCCGAGGGAGTGCTCATCTCGTCCAGCGCCGAGCGCTGGCACCGGCGGCCGTTCAACGAGAACGCCCTGCAGATGAACCAGCCGGTGCACGACGAGGGTGCCGCGTTCGTGGACGCCGTACGCCGCGGCGTGGCCGACCTGACCCGGCAGCTCGACACGACCGGGCGGTTCGACGCCGCGGCGTTCCTCGACGCCTGGTGGAGCATCGTGCTGGAGGTGGTGCTCGGCACCCGGGCCCGCGGTGACCGGGAGCTCGTCGCGATCCTCAACACGCTGCGCAGCGACGCGAACTGGTCCTGGCTGCACCCGCGACGTACCCGGCTCCGTGAGGAGCTGGTGCGCCGTCTCGCCTCCTACGTCAACGCCCCGGAGCCCGGTTCGCTCGCCGCCGCGGCCCACCGGACCGGTCCGGCCACCGCCGTGGGCCAGGTGCCGCACTGGCTCTTCGCGTTCGACGCCGCGGGCGCGGCTACCCTGCGGGCGCTGGCGATCGTCGCCGCCCGGCCGGAGGTGCGCAAGCGGGTGCTCGCAGAGGCAGGTGAGCCGGGCGGCCCGGCTCTTCTGCCCTACGCACGCTCGACCGTGCTGGAGTCCGTCCGCCTGTGGCCGACGACGCTGGTGGTGCTGCGCGAGTCCACGGGCCCCACCACGTGGGGCCGGCGCATGCTGCCCGCCGGGACCGGGTTCGTCGTGGTCAGCTCGTTCTTCCACCGCGACCCGACCGCTCTGGAGCACGCCGACGGCTTCGCCCCCGAGGCCTGGCTGGACGGCCGCAACGACGTCGACTGGGGGCTCGTCCCGTTCAGTGGCGGACCGGTGGCCTGCCCGGGGCGCAACGTCGTGCTGCTGGTGGCGTCGCACGCACTGGCGCGGCTCGCGACGCGCGACCTGCGTGTGGCACGGGGCCGGTACCTGGCCCGCGACCCGTTGCCCGCGACGGTGGACCACCTGGGCCTCCGGTTCCGGATGGCTGGAAGCGACTGAGGGGAGACAGGGCATGGAGGACCGGACCGGGATGCTGCCCGGCGTACCGCACCTGCGGGCGCTCGGGGAGGTCGTGGAGCTGGTCGAGGCGGTGTCGCCGATCTACCTGCGGTTCAGCGCGGGCCCGGTGGCCGACGCCGCTGCCGTGAGCCGGGACCACGAGAGCGGGTGCCTGCTGCCGGGGCTCAGCGTCAATCCCCTGAACCCGGAACCGTGGTGGGACCGCAAGCTCGAGGACTGGCTCGCGCGGCAGCTGTGCCAGTACGCCCACCTGATGACCGGGGTCCGGTACCCGTGGGCGCTGACCGGTGAGATCGCCGGCCGCGGCCCGGACTGCGAGCCGCTGCTGACAGGCACCAGGCCCGCCGCCACCCTCGACAAGTCGGTGGTCGACGAGGCGGCCGAGCTGTACGAGCGGGTGTTCCACCCCGGCGCGGACGGCCGGTGACGGGTCACGACCTGCCGAAGTGCGTGACGAAGTCCTCGACGGCGCATGCCGCGGCGCCGCGTGCCCAGTCGACGAACCGCAGCGGCCGCAGCTCGATCGCGGCGTGTGCGGCCGAGCCGAAGGCCCGCTGCTCGAAGGCCGCGCGCACGTGCGGGTCCATGGCGTCGTAGTCGCTGCCGATGGCCTCGCCGGTGATGACGATGTGCTGCGTGCCGAGCAGGTTGGCGATCGTGGCGATGCCGGTGCCGATGGCGCTGCCGGCATCGGCGAGCACGCGTGCGGCGTCGGGCTGCCCGGTACGGGCGAGCTCGGCGACGTCGCCCATGCCCAGCCCGTCGAACCCTGCCTCGGCCATGCGCGCCAGGATGCCGGCCGACCCGGCGACGGCCTCGACGCAGCCCCGGTTGCCGCAGTGGCACAGCGGCCCCGCCGGGTCGACGAGCACGTGCCCCACCTCGCCCGCCACGCCGGACCCGCCGTGCACCACCTGTCCGTCCACCAGCAGCGCGCAGCCGATGCCGGCACCGACCGTGACCAGCGCGAGCGACGTCAGCCCGCGGCCCACGCCGTACCAGCGCTCGCCGGTCAGGAGCGCGCGCACGTCGTTCTCGACCACGGTGGCCAGCCCCGTGCGGTGCGCCACGCGCTCACCGAGCGCGACGTCCCGCCAGCCCAGGAACGGCGAGTAGGCGACGTGACCCGAGGCGGCGTCGACGTCGCCGGACACGGCCAGGCCGATGCTGCCGACCTCGGGACGGTCGGCCCGCAGCCGCTCCACGAGGTTCGCGACCTGGGTCACGATCGCCTCCGGCGCATGGTCGCCGACCGGCACGGTGGCCTCGTCCAGCACCCGGGACCGCAGGTCGCAGCGCACGCCGAACAGCCGGTCGGCGGTGATCTTGATCCCGATGGCCTGGTGCGCCTCCGTGCGGACGGTCACGACCGTCGCGGGACGGCCCAGGGCGCCTGCCGTGGAGACGCGGTCGCCGTTCTCGTCGAGCAGCCCCGCTTCCAGCAGCGGCCGCACCGCACGGGTGATGGCCCCGGGCGTGAGCCCGGTGTCGTTGGCCAGGGCGATGCGTGAGGCGTCGCCGGTCATGACGAGCTGCTGGAAGACGCGCGTCCCGGCCGGACTGAGCGCCGGCGCCTGAGGTCTGGCGGGCATGTGACGACTGTAGCCGCGCGGGTTCATTGACAACAACAAAGAAAGGATGTTGAGTGGCTCCCGCACCAGCAACGACGCCGGAGGAACCGCCATGCCAGAGCACGTCTCGATTCGCCACGCCGTCCGCTCGTGGCTCGCCGTAGGGCTCGCACTCACGGTGGTCGGCGCGGCCGGGGTGGCGCCCGTGGCCGCCACGCCCGGCCGCTCCGGCACGCCCGGCGCCACCATCGAGGCCGAGGCGGCGCAGGTGGTGCTCGACGGCGCGAACCGGTCCGGCTGCGCGTCCTGCTCGGGCGGCGGCAAGGTGGGCGGCATCGACCCCGCGGCGAGCGTGCTGGTGCCCGGCGTCGTGGCGCCCGGGCCGGGCTCGTACGACGTCACGCTGCACTACCTCAGTGGTGACGACACGCGTGCGCTCACCGTCACTCCCGACGGCGGCGCCGCCGTCGACGTACCCGTCCCGTCCACGGGTGGGTGGGACGACGTCGGCACCGTCACGGTGTCCGTGCCGCTGCACGCGGGGGAGAACCGGCTGACCCTCGGTGCTCCGGCCGGGGCCCTGGGCCCGGACCTGGACCGGGTGGTGGTCGCGGGTGCGACCGCCAAGGACTACACGCTCACCGACCCGGCCGCGGCCGACCCCGTCCCGGTGGACCCGACCCCGGCGGCCCCTGGCCGCAGGCACGTGACGCTGCGGGGTGGCGCCGTCACCGTCGACTACTCCCTCGCGAGCGGTACCGCGGACGCGCGGTGGGGGCACCATCAGGTCGTGACAGGGTTCTACAGCGGCGTGCGGCTCGGCGACGACTTCGTCACCACCAAGCAGTACGACGGCGCGTGCCGGCTCACCGGCACGCGGACGGTCACCTGCGCCAAGCCGGGTCTGCCCACGCTGCGGCAGGTCTTCGAGCTCGACGGCGACCGCTCGTTCTCGGTGCGGCTCGACGTGGTGGGCACCGACGGCCCGGTCACGACGTCGATGATGGTGCCGGTCATGACCGACCGGCCGGGGTCCGTGGACCTGGGCCGCGCCGGCGACCACCGGATGGTGCTGGTGCCGTTCGACAACGACCACTGGGTCCGTTACGAGACACCGGCGGTCCGGGACGTCACGCCGGCCCGGCGCAGCTTCGAGGTCACCTCGTTCATCGACGACGCCTCGCGGCACGGCCTCGTCGTCGGCTCGCTCGACCGGGACACCTGGAAGTCCGGCATCGTGGCGGACGGGAACGCCCGCGGCGGGCTGGACCGGCTGCAGGCCGCCGCGGGCCTGACCGACTGGGGCTACGACTACGGCGACGGCGCGAACCGGTACCAGTTCAACCGCGAGCTCAGGCCGCACGGCGAGGTCACCGGTACCGCCGTGCGCTCGCCGCGCATGTTCGTGGGCTACTACCCCGACTGGCGTGCGGGCATGGAGACCTTCGGGCGTGCGGCGGCGCGGGCCGCGACGTCTCGTACCTGGAGCGACGGTACGCCGTTCGGGTTCAACAGCTGGGGCGGCCTCGGCGCCCGCGGGGGTGACGCCGCCGTCATGGACGAGGTCTCCGGGTTTCTCGCCGAGCAGACGCCCGCCTTCCGGAACACCCGCTCGGCCAACGGTCCGTACGTGGGCGTCGACTCCTACTGGGACAAGATGCTCGCGCCCGAGTACGCGTTCGAGGACCCGGACACCTCCTGGGCGGAGCTCGAGCAGTACGTGGCCGACGTCAAGGGTCGCGGTCAGGAGCCCGCGCTCTACTTCCAGCCGTTCGCCAACTTCTGGCGCGAGGGACTGGACGAACGCATCGGCGGCACCCGGTTGTGCGACACCTGCGCGGACCAGACCTACCGCGAGATGGCGCTGAAGGTGAACGGCGTGCCGGTGAACATCGACGGGGCGTGGGCGCTCGACCCGACCAACCCCGGCGTGCAGAACCGCGCACGAATCGCCCTGACGAAGTTCCGTGAGCTGGGCGTGCGCTATGTGAAGCTCGACTTCCTGACCCATGGCTACGTCGAGGCCGACGCCTGGTACGACGAGACCGTGCACACCGGCCAGCAGGCGTTCCGCCAGGGGATGGCGCAGGTCGTGGACCACATGGGCGAGGACATGTTCGTGGACCTGGCGATCTCGCCCCTGTTCGCCTCCGAGTTCGCGCACGCCCGGCGCATCTCGTGCGACGTGCACGGGTCACTCAACAACTGGCACCCCACCCAGCCGGACCGCTACCAGAAGAGCACGGAGTACCTCCTCAACTCACTGACCTACGGCTGGTGGCTCGACGAGGTCTACGCCTTCAACGACGGTGACCACGTCCAGTTCGGCAACTACGAGTACGACGACGCCGCCAACGCCTACCTCCTGGAGGACCCGTACCCGAGCATCTGGCCCGTGGGGCACAACCGCGCCCGCGTCACGTCGGCCGTCATCACGGGGATCTACCAGGTCAGCGAGGACCTGACGGCCACGGGCCACCCCGTGATCAAGCAGCGGGCCCGAGACCTGCTGCAGAACCCGCGGATCAACCGGATCGCCGAGCTCGGCCGTTCGTTCGCGCCGGTGCACGCGGGGCCGGACGCGTTCACGGCCGCCGACACGTTCGTGCTCCATGACGGCGACACCACCTATGTCGCCGCGTTCAACTACGGCGACGCGGCGCGCAGGACCGACCTGCCGCTGCGCGAGCTCGGGCTGGGCGGCGGCCGGTACTCCGTGACCGAGCTGTGGACGGGGCGGCGTGACCACGTCTCGGGCCGGCTGCGCGCGAGCGTGCCGGCCGAGGACGTGCGGGTCTACGCGCTCACCCCGGGGCGCGGCTGACGCAGCACCCCGGCCAGGAGCACCACGAGCAGGCCGGCGATCGGGACGACGAGGAGGCCGTAGCGCAGGCCGACGGCGTCGGCCACCATGCCGACCAGCGGCGGGGAGGCGAGGAAGCCCAGGCGCATCAGCCAGGACACGATGGTCAGCCCGGTGCCGGCGCGCAGGCCGGGCAGCTCGTCGGCCTCGTGCATGGCGGCAGGGACCAGGGTCGCGCTGCCCAGGCCCGCCGCGGCGAACCCGATGATGGTGCCCGGCACGGTCGGGAAGGCGAGGGCCAGGCCCATGCCGAGCGCGATGATGACGCCGCCTCCGCGGGCGACCGTCCGCTGGCCGAACCGGTCCACCAGGCGGTCGCCGAGCATGCGGCCCACGAACTGCGCGCCCACCAGGGCGACGAAACCTGTGGCGGCCAGGGCGGCGGGAGCGCCGAGCGAGCCCGACAGGTACAGGGTGGCCCACGAGCTGCCGGCGTCCTCCACGAGGGCCCCGCCGACGGCGATCAGGACCAGCGCGGTGATGACGAACAGCGTGCGTGGGCTCAGGGCGGCACGGCGCACGGTGGCGGACGGCGACCCGGTGGTCGCGGCGGCGTCGTCCTCGCCGTCGCGCCCCGGCAGCCGGAAGCGCAGCGCGACGAGCGCCACCGTGGCGAAGATCGCGGTGGAGATGCCCAGGTGCACGCCGAGCGGCAGGCCCAGCGCGATGGCGGCGGCGCCCATGGAACCGCCCAGCACGGCGCCGACGGACCACACCGCGTGGAACCCGTTGATGATCGACCGTCCGTAGCGGCGCTGCACGCGCAGGCCGTGCGCGTTCTGCGCGACGTCGGTGACGGCGTCCATGGCTCCACCGAGCAGGAGCGCAGCCACCAGCAGCCCGAACGACGGCGCCAGGCCGGCGGCCAGCACACCCAGGCCGGCGAGGATCGTGCCCACCACGGCCGCCTGCGCCGAGCCGAACCGGCGGACCACGTAGCCCGCGCCCAGCCCGGCGATGATCGCCCCGGTGGGGAACGCCGCGACCGCCAGACCGTAGACGGTGTTGTCCAGCTCGAGCGCGGCCTTGATCTCGGGATAGCGCGGCACGAGGTTGGCGAACAGGGCGCCGTTGGTCAGGAACAGGGCGGCGACGGCGGCGCGGGCGCGCCGGTCGGCCGGTTGCGGGCCCGAGCCCGGGAGGGATGCCATGCGTACGAGCGTAACCACTCTGCGTACGTTCGTACACATCGCGCGCTATGGTGTGACGCGTGACAGGACGCCGCCACGACCCCGACCGTCGGAACCGTATCGTCGACGTGTGCCTGGACCTGATCGCGGAGGTGGGGCTCGCGGGGATCTCGCACCGCAAGGTCGCGGTCGCCGCTGACGTCCCGCTCGGGTCCATGACCTACCACTTCACCAGCATGGACGAGCTGGTGCGGGAGGCGTTCGGCCGGTTCGCGCACAGCGTCAGCGACGGGTTCGAGCAGCGGATGAGCCAGGCCACCGACCTGGAGAGCGCGCGTGCGGCGGTGGTCGAGATCATCACGCGTGACGTGTTCGGCACCCAGCGGGACCTCGTGCTGACCCACGAGCTCTACACGCTCGCGGCCCGTGAACCCACCTACCGTGAGCTCACCAACGCCTGGATGGCGCGCTCCCGCGCAGCCCTGGAACAGCACTTCGACCCCGAGACGGCACGACTGCTCGATGCCTTGATCGAGGGCCTGACCATCCACCGCGCCCTGGACACCGAGGCACCCCGGCTCGAGACGGTGACGGAGGCGGTGCGCCGGATCACGGCGGCGGGCTGAGGTCTCGGGATAGATGTGCGGGGGCGTGGTGTTGTGCCGGGTGTGAGCGAGGAACCGCACCGGCAGGACGGGCTGAAGCGCGCGACGGTGGTGGTGATCGGGGCCGGGCAGGCGGGTTTGTCGGCGGCCTACCACCTGCAGCGCAGGGGTTTCGTGAGCGCCGTCGAGCAGCCGGACGCCGAGCGCACCTACGTGGTGCTGGACGCGAACCCGGCACCCGGAGGAGCCTGGCAGCACCGCTGGGAGTCGCTGCGGATGGCCACGGTCAACGGCATCTTCGACCTGCCCGGCCTGACCCAGCCCGCCGTCGACACGACCGAGGCAAGCAGGGACGCCGTGCCGCGCTACTTCGCGGGCTATGAGCAGGCGTTCGGGTTCCCGATCCTGCGCCCGGCCCACGTGGTCGCGGTACGCCGGGCCGACGGCGACCCGGACGGCGACCTGGTCGTGACGAGCGACCGCGGCTCGTGGAGCGCCCGCGCCGTCATCAACGCGACCGGGACCTGGACCAACCCGGTGCTGCCGCACTACCCCGGCCAGGAGGCGTTCGTGGGCCGCCAGCTCCACACCCGCGACTACGTGGGCGCCGAGGACTTCGCGGGGCAGCGTGTGGCGGTCGTCGGCGGCGGGATCTCGGCGGTACAGCTCCTGGAGGAGGTCTCCCGCGTGGCGACCACCCGCTGGTACACGCGCCGGGAGCCGTACTTCCGCGAGGACGACTTCCTGCCCGAGACGGCGGGCCGCGAGACCATCGCCAAGGTCATGGCCGACGTCGCGGCGGGCAGGCCCACCGGCAGCGTGGTCTCGTACACGGGCCTGGCCTGGACGTCCTACGCGGTGGCCGCCCGGGAACGCGGCGTGCTGGAGCGCCGGCCGATGTTCACGGCGATCGAACCCATGGGCGTGCGCGAGGCGGACGGCACCTTCACCCCGGTCGACGCCATCCTGTGGGCCACGGGGTTCAAGGCCGACCTGCGGCACCTGGACCCGCTGCACCTGCGCAACGAGCTGGGCGGCATCGCGATGGACGGCACCCGGACCGCGGTCGAGCCGCGGGTCCACCTGATCGGGTTCGGACCGTCGCAGTCGACGGTCGGTGCCAACCGCGCGGGCCGCGAGGCGGCGGCCGCGGTGGTGCGGCGGCTGCGCGTGGCGGTGGGGTGAGAGACCTGTTTCCCTGGTCCCGGCTCAGGTGCCGGCCAGGCCCGCCACCAGGTTGATCAGCAGCGCCACGACCACCGTGCCGAACAGGTAGGCGAGCAGGGCGTGGACCTGCGCGGTGCGCCGCATCGCGGAGGAGGTCAGGTCGGTGTCCGAGACCGCGAAGCTCATGCCCACCGTGATCGCCAGGTAGGTGAAGTCGGTGTATCGCGGCGGCTCGGTCTGGTGGAACTCGATCCCGCCCGCCGGGGCCGTGTAGTAGGAGCGGGCGTAACGCAGGGCGAACACCGTGTGCACGCACGACCACGAGACGATGACCGCGGCCAGCACTGCGGCGACCGTGACGTCGCCTCCGCCCAGCGCGCTCCCGGCCAGCGCGACCGCGACCCCCGCGAGGCTTGCCAGCGACGCGAGCAGCACGATGCCGTGTGCGACGCCACGCGTGGGCTCCTCGCGCACCGCGTGCTCACTGGTCTCCTCGGGGTCCATGGGCAGGATGACCAGCGCGGTCCAGGCCACGAACACGAGCCCCGCCCCGGCCCACCCGCCCAGCACGGCCGCCGCCACGGAGTCCCACGAGAGCAGCCAGCCCAGGAGCGCGCCGATCAGCAGCGCCACGCCGATCCGCACCCCGTGCGGGCTGTCCAGTACTCGACTCACGCGCCGTGTCCCCGTCATGCGACCAGTCAACCAGCAGCCGTGTGCGAGCATGGTCCCAGGGCCTGGAAGGGCTCCCGGACGAGGGGTGCCGTACCCGGTGCGCGACAAGACGGCATCGAAGGAGTCACCATGTCCTGGATCGTCCTTGTCGTCTCCGGCCTCCTCGAGGCCGTCTGGGCGACGGCCCTGAGCAGGTCCGAGGGGTTCCACAACGTCGGGCCGACCATCGTCTTCGCCGTCGCGCTCGTGGCGAGCATGGGCGGGCTCGCTCTCGCCATGCGCGATTTGCCGGTGGGCACCGCCTACGCCGTCTGGGTGGGTATCGGCGCCGCGACCACCGTCGCCTGGGCGATGGTCACCGGGGCCGAGCCGTTCTCCGTGGTGCGGGCGCTGCTGATCCTGGGGCTCATCGGCTGCGTGATCGGGCTCAAGCTCACGCACTGAGTGCGCCCCCGGACGCGATCCCGGGCGAGTGGGCCCGAGTCGCACGACAATCGTTCAGGTGACCGATACAGATACCTGGTCGCCGACGACCTACGCTCGCAACGGCGACGTCGAACTTGCCTATGACCGCTTCGGGCAGGGCGGGGAGTTCCCGCTGCTGCTCATGATGGGCCTCGCCCTCTCCCGGTTCTGGTGGCCGGACGGCCTGTGCCGGGCCTTCGCCGACGAGGGTTTCGACGTGGTCCGCTACGACCAGCGGGATGCCGGCGCGTCCACCCGCTTCGGCCGGCCCGCGCGGCGTCCGCCGTGGAGCATGCTGCGCGGCGAACGCCGCGCGGGCTACACCTCGGAGGACATGGTCGACGACGCCGTGTCGGTGCTCGACGCCGTCGGCTGGGAGCGGGCGGTCGTGTTCGGACACTCCCTGGGCGGTGTCGCTGCCCAGCGGCTCGCGCTGCGCCACCCCGACCGCGTGCTCGGGCTCGTGTCGTGCGACGCGCCGCCGAGCGACGCGGCCGGTCTCGCCGCGGTGCGGTACCTGCGTCCCGGCGCCGTGACCCGGGTCGTGCCGAGGAGGTATCCCGAGGGGCGGCAGGGCGACCTCCAGGCCTCCCTGGACATCGCGAGGTGGATGGCGTCCCCGGCCAACCCGTACGACGAGCAGGCCACCCGGGAGCGCATCGAGCGCGGGCTGGACGCCGGTCCGCGCGACCTCGCGGGGATCGCACGCCAGCTGCACGCGACGTGGGCAGGGCCGCGGCTCCGCGACATCCGGACGCCGACCCTCGTGCTGCAGGGTGCGGATGATCCGCTGATCAGGACGTCGGCGGCTCGTGCCATCGCGCGCGAGGTCCGTGACTCGAAGCTCATGATCCTCGACGGCATCGGCCACGACCTGCCGCCCACGGCCTGGCCGACGATCGCGCAGCAGACCCGGCGCCTGGTCGCGGCCTGAGCTACCGGCCCTCGAGCTCCTGCGCCAGGTCGAGCATCTCGCGGCCCAGGGCCTGCAGCCGGGCCCGGAGGTCCGCGGCGCCTGTGCTGCCGCCCGGCGCCGCACCGCCGAGGCTCGGGGGCGCGTCCGGCTCACGGATCACCGCGATGTCGAAGACCACACGGTCGGCCCGGTGCCAGGTGCGGAACACCTCGACGGGACGCGCGGCCTCGTCGGTGCTCGTCCCTTCCAGCAGCAGCACCGGCGCGCCCACCGGGACCTGGAGCAGCTCCGCGGTCTCCGTGTCGGCCCCGACGGCGCGCACCTGCCGCTTGCCCTCGACGATGCGGGTGCCGAACCGGCGCCGGACCGTGGCGTGCAGCGAGGTGTCGGTCAGCTCGTCGGCGGTCAGGTCGGCGAGCTCCTCGGGCAGCCACGTCTCGATGACCGCGAGCGGCTCACCCCCCGCGCTGCGCAGCCGGCGCAGGCGGAGCACCCGACCCGAGCCGAGCACGGCGTTGGCCTCGGACGCCGGTTCCGCACCGAGCTCGAGCACCTGGGTGCTGACGTGCACCCCGCCGTCCTCCACCTGGGTCGAGAGTCCCGGGACCCGCTGCACCAGGCGGTGCAGCTCGCCGCGCTCCCGGACCGTGGTGCCCCGGCCGCGCCGCCGCTCCACGAGGCCCTCCTGCTCCAGCGCGGCCAGCGCCTGCCGCACCACGGAGCGGGAGACGCCGTAGCGCTCCTGCAGCTCGGCCTCGGTGGGCACCTGCGCGCCCGGCGCGAGCGCGCGGCCGAGGATCTGCGCGCGCAGCTCGCTGCTGAGCCTGCGGTGGAGCGGGGCGGTGTCCGGCCCGGGCAGCGTCACGGTCAGCTCGCCGGTTCCTGCGCCGTGCGCTGCGCCGTCTGCCAGACGTGGTCCCAGCCGGGTGCCAGCTCGGCGGCCCGCTCGATGGCGAGCACCAGGCTCGCCTCGCGTGCGATGCCCTGACCCGCGATGTCGAACGCCGTGCCGTGGTCCACCGAGACCCGCACGACGGGCAGGCCCACCGTGATGTTCACGCCGTCGTCGCCGTAGACCGCCTTGAACGGCGCGTGCCCCTGGTCGTGGTAGCAGGCGATCACCATGTTCCACTTCCCCTTGACCGCGGCCGGGATCAGGGCGTCGGCCGGAAGCGGGCCGTGCGCGTTGATGCCTCGCACCCGTGCCTGCTCGACGGCGGGCGCCAGCACGTCCGCGTCCTCGTCGCCGAACAGCCGGTTCTCGCCCGCGTGCGGGTTCAGGCCCGCCACGCCGATCGCCTCGTCCGGCCGGCCCAGCGCCGCGGTGAACGCACCCGCCAGGTCCAGCACGTCACGGGTGCGCTCCGGCGTGACGTCCTCGATCGCCTGCCGCAGCGAGACGTGCGTGGTCAGGTGGAAGAAGTACAGGTCACCCGCCGACAGCACCAGGCTGAAGTTCTCGACCCCGAACTCGTGCGCCAGCAGCTCCGTGTGCCCGGGCCACCTGTGCCCGCCCGCGTGCATCGCGGCCTTGTTCAGCGGCGGCGTCACGATGCCGTCCACCGCACCCTCGCGGGCCAGGCGGCAGGCCTCCACGACGAACCGGTACGCGCCGTCGCCCGCCGCCGCACTGAGCTCCCCGACGGGGACCTCGGCCAGCGACGGACCGGTCTGCAGCAGCTCGATGGTGCCGGGGGTGTTGGTGGCCTCGGCAGGCGAGGCGATCACGCGGACGGCGTCGGGGTCGGCGCCCAGCGCGGTCACCGCGCGCCGCATGGCGCCCTCGTCGCCCACGACCACGGGGACACACCGCTCCCGCAGGTCGTCGTGGCCGAGCAGCGACTTGGCGGTGATCTCCGGGCCGATGCCTGCGACGTCGCCCAGCGTGATCGCGAGGGTGGGGATGCTCAAGGGTTTACCTCCTGGTGGGAACAGTACGACCTCAGGTTCGCGAGGGCGTCCACGACGGTCCGGGCCGAGCCGAACCCGCCGGCCTTCGTCACGACGACGGTGCCGTCCGCCGACCCGCCCTCGAGGTGGCCGAGCGGCACGCCCTCGGCCACCGAGCCGGCCACCCGCACGCTGCGGGCCCCCAACCGGGCCAGGACGGCACGGCTGCCGTCCCCGCCCATCAGGACCAGGGCGTCCGGACGGGTCCGCGCGACGACCGCCGCGACCACCTCGGCCAGGGCGCTCGCGGCCAGGGCCGCACGCTCCCGGCCGGGCCGGGTCGGGTGCGGGGCCGGTTCCGGCGTGCGGACGAGGACCGTCGCCGGCGGAGCCGCCGGGTCGAACCCGGCCAGCCACGTGGTGACGGCGTCGTCCGCGGCGACCGCGGGGTCCGGGACCAGCACGTGCGTGCCGGGGTCGGCGCGGACCAGCTCGTCCGCCTGGGCGAGCGACACCTCGTGGAGCGAGCTGAGCACCACGACGGCGCGCTCAACGACGGCGCGCTCCACGGCCGCGCGCTCCATGGCCGCGCGCGGCGGCTCGGGGCGGTCGGCGTCGCCGCCCCAGCGCGGGGCGAGCTCCCCGGCGAGGCCCGCCGAGCCGACGGGGACGGCGAGCGCGCCGAGCAGCGTGACCGCGTCGGCGAGGTGCGCCAGGTCGGCGTCGTGCGCGGCGTCCACGACCACGACGTCGGCGGCCCGGCCCGCCTCGGCGAGGCGCACCGCGAACGTCTTCGGGTCGTCCACGGCGGTCACGCGGACCGCACCGGGCAGCAGCGTGACCAGGTCGCTCTCACGGACCGGGGTGACAGGGTCGTGACCCGCGGCAGTGGTGGCGACGGGAGCGCCGTCGACCAGCAGCACGCCGTCGCGGACGGTGCGCCGCAGCGCCGGGTAGCTCGGGCAGACCACCGCGAACGCGCCGGGTGCCCGGATGCGCCAGGCGGCCAGCGCCCCGGCGACCTGCCCGGCGACACTGCCGCGTACCGTCGAGTCGATCTTGACGTAGAGCCGCTCGGACCCGGCGGCGACCAGGGCGCGCACGGCGTCCGCGGTGGCCCGCGCGGCGGCGTCGTGGTCGAGAGGGCGCGCGTCGGTGACGACGGCGACCGCCGTCCGCTCGCCCGTGGGGAGGGACTCGCCGAGCGCCAGGTGGCTGCGCCAGCCGGCGCGCGCGAACTGCACCACGCAGTCGCCGGCCCCGGTCAGGTCGTCGGCGACGACGCCGACGGTGTGCTCGCTCATGCGGTGCCCCGTCCGTCGTCGGCCAGGGCGGGTGCGGGTGCGGCGTCGGCATCCTCGGCGGGGGCGAGGCCACCCTGCCTCTTGAGCACGATGGTCGCGAGCAGCGGCGCGAGGATCGCGCTGACCAGCACCGCCGAGGCGACCTGGGCGGTGGCGACGGCGACGTACGGCTCGAACGCGGGGTCGATCGCGCCGATGATCGCGGGCGTGGCCACGGCGTTGCCCGCTGTGGTCGCGGCGGAGATGGCGATGCCCGACCGGAGGCCGCGCCGCAGGATGAACCGATAGCCGGAGTAGGTGAGCGCGGCGGTCAGCAGCACGGCGAAGACGCCCACCAGCAGGCCGCTGGCGCCGCCGGAGACGACGTCGCGCAGGTTGATGCCGGTACCGAGCGCGAACGCGAAGAACGGGATGACGATGTTCGGGACCGGGCGCATCACCTCGGTCCAGCGCGGGTCGAGGTTGCCGACGACGAAGCCGAGCACCAGGGGGATGACCGCGGCGAGGAAGGCCGTCAGGGGGATGTCCGCGAGGCCGGACGCGCCGAGGAAGAGCATGGAGATGAACGGGCCGTCGTTCAGCGCGGAGGCCATGTAGGCGCCGCGGTCCCGCTCGTCGCCGTACTTGCCGGTGAAGGCCAGCCAGAGGCCGCCGTTGCTGTTGTCGACGGTGGCCATGAGCGCCAGGATCGAGACGCCGAGAAAGCCCTCGATGCCGAAGATGCTGCCGGCCAGGGCGACGAGCGCCGCGGGGATCAGGGACTTGGTCAGGAGCAGCGTGCCCGTGGTGGCCAGCACCGGCCCGGAGGTCCGGGCGGTGATCTGCATGCCGGTCGCGAAGATGAGCACGGCGATCAGCGGCAGTGCGGAGTCCTTGAACAGGGCGGTGGTGAACGAGCCGAGCTCCAGGAAGCCCGGGAAGAACGTGCCGACCACCGAACCGAGGACGAGCGGGATGAGCATGAGCCCGCCCGGCACCCGGTTCATCCAGTCGTAGAGGGGGACGGTTGACTTCGGTGAGCGCCCGGCATCCATGGCGAACCTCTCGTTCGTGCGCCGTCGCAAGGACGCGCAGTTGTCCTGACAAGAAAGTACGGACAAAGGTACGCCGCGCCACCGGAGAGGGCAAACGTGCGGGTCAGACCGTCATGCGCCGAGCAGATGACGGAGCGCGGGCTCCAGGGTCGGGTGCCGGAACCGGTGTCCCAGCGCGAGCAGGACGGTGGGGGAGACGCGCTGGCTGGCCTCGGCGAGCTCGGTCGCGCCCTCCGTGCCGAGCAGCAGCCGCGGCCCCAGGGCGGGCACGGGCAGCAGAGCGGGCCTGTGCAGCACCCGCGCCAGCGTCCTCGCGTAGACGGCGTTGCGCACCGGTTCGGGCGCGACGGCGTTGACGGGGCCGGACAGCGCGGCGTCGTAGAGCGCCCGGTGGTAGATCTCCACGAGGTCGTCGATGCCGATCCAGGCCTGCCACGCGCTGCCGTCACCGAGCCTGCCGCCCAGCCCTGCCGAGAACAGCGGACGGAAGAGGCGCAGCGTGCCCCCGCGCGGAGACTGCACCAGCCCGGTGCGGACGGTGACCACCCGCAGGCCGGCCTCGGCGGCCGGGACCGTCGCCTGCTCCCAGTCGACGACGACGTCGGCGAGGAACCCGTCGCCTCGCGCGGCGGACTCGTCGAGCACCTCGTCGCCGCGGTCCGGGCCGTAGAAGCCGATCGCCGAGGCGCTGACGAACACCCGGGGTCCGTCGGGGGTGCGCGCGGCCAGCTCGGCGAGCCTCCGCGTCGGTGTGATCCGGGAGCCGCGGACCGCCGCGCGGTGCGCGGGCGTGAACCGGCCGGCGATCGACGCGCCCGCGAGGTGGATCACGGCGTCCACCCCGCGCAGCAGGTCCCCGGCCGGTGCCTCGGGATCCCACTGCCGCTCGTCGGGTCGCTGCGGCGCGCTCCGCACCAGGCGGACCACCCGGTGGCCCGCGGTGGTCAGGAACGGGAGCAGCGCGCTGCCCACCAGCCCGCTGCTGCCGGTCATCGCGACCACCATCGGGCGGTCGCCGCGGTTGCGGGCGGTCGCCTGGGCCGCCAGGTCCATGCCGAGCTGGCGGTGCCGGTAGGCGAACATGGGCCGTAGCAGGGACACCGGCGCCGTGGTGCGTACGGTGTCGGTGATGCGGGTGCGGTCGCCCTGGTCCTGGAACTCGTGGGTGTGCCGCCAGCGCAGCCCCCACCGCAGCGGCGCGGAGACCAGCTCGTCGACGAACCGCTCGGGCGGCGCGTAGCCGGAGTGCCGGGCCACCCACCGCAGACCGAGGGGAAAACCGAGCACGGCCTCGCCGTCGGCCAGGGACGCCGCCTCGCGGACCACGCGCACCGGCATCCACGGCGGCGTGAGCCGATGGACCGCACCGGGGCGCTCGTGCCACGCGAACACCTCGGCGCGGGGGTGCGCCACCACGCTCGAGAAGGTCACCGGCCTGTCCGAGGTCATGACATCCCTCCGGTCCGCAGCACGTGCACGATGAGGATCAGGGTCACCGCGGTGCCCGCCGCGTAGTTGACCCACAGGAAGTGCCGCCACCCGCCGTTGGCCCGGGCCGAGTCCTCGTCACGCAGCCGCGCGTACGGCAGCGCCAGCACGAGGTACGGCACGGCGAGCAGGCCGGCGAGCGCCGAGGGCCACCCCGTGGTGGCCACGAGCACGCCGGCGGCGGCCCAGGCCAGCAGGGCGAGACGGACGGTACGGGCCGCACCGAGCGCCGTCGCGACGGACGAGATGCGTCCCTCGCGGTCGGGCACGATGTCCTGGACCGCGCCGAAGGCGTGGCTCGCCATACCCCACAACAGGAAGGCGCCGAGCACCGCGACGGTGCGGGGGTCGGGGTCGGCCCGGGCCAGCGTGAGGCCGTAGACCGCGGGGCTCACGAAGTGCACGCTGGAGGTCAGCGAGTCGAGCACCGGCACCTCCTTGAACCGGAACGGCGGCGCCGAGTAGGCCACGAGCGCGAAGAGGCTGACGGCGAGCACCGCCCACGACAGCGGTGGCCCGAGCAGCACCAGCGCCACCACGAACGGCACGCAGGTCACCACGGAGGCGACCAGGACCGCGCGGTGCCGGGCCGGGGGGAGCAGCGCGCCCTCGACGCCCCCCTTGCGGGGGTTGGCCAGGTCGGACGCGTAGTCGAAGACGTCGTTGACCCCGTACAGCGCGAGGTTGTACGGCACCAGGAAGAACAGCGTGCCGACCACCAGGGTCGCGTCGATCTCCCGGGTGGTCAGCAGGTAGGCCGCCGCGAACGGGTAGGCCGTGTTGATCCAGCTCAGCGGGCGCGATGCGCGCGCGAGGTCACCGATCATCATGTGCTCCGAGCAGGGACCAGAGGGCGGGCAGGAGGAGGACGGCGGCGAGCGGGTACGAGAAGTCCTCGAGGGGTGCGAGGCCGATCCGGGCCCCGGAGATCTGCGCGTCCGCGTAGGTGAACAGCCCGCTCGCGATCATGACGTTGTCGAACACGGCGGTCAGGAGCAGCAGCGCCCCGGCGGCGAGCGCGAGCGCCTGCCAGCCGACGGCGGGTCCGCGGGTCCGGCGTGCCACGACGACGACGGCGGCGGCGACCGCGAGGAACGCGAGGGCGAGCAGCAGGTAGGTCATCGGCCACGCTCCAGGACCCGTTGGGCGCCGAGGACCAGCACCATCGTCAGCTCGCACAGGAACAGGAGGAACACCAGCTCCTCCAGCGGCAGCTGGGGGGCCAGCATGATGCCTGTCATGTAGTTCCCGGGGCCGTGGAGAAAGACGCCGAGGCCGATGCCGGCGAGGTCCCAGGCCAGGAAGAACGCGGTGCCGATCGCGAGCACGGCCGCGGCCCGGCGCGGAGCACGCCAGCAGAAGAGGCGGTGGCGGGCGTCCAGCAGCAGCACCCCGGCTGCCGAGACGAGCAGCACGGCGAGGTAGGCGACGCTCATGAGTCCTCCGGCAGCGGGCCCGCGCTGGTGTCGCCGCGGAGCCGCTTGAGGACGAGCTCGGCGCTGATCAGGCACATGGGCAGGCCGATCCCGGGGATCGTCGTCGCACCGGCGTACAGCAGGCCGGCCACGCGCGAGGACACGTTCTTGCCACGCAGCATCGCGCTCTGCCGCAGGGTGTGGCCGGGGCCGAGGGCCCCGCCGCGCCAGGCGCCGAAGTCGCGTTCGAAGTCGGCCGGCCCGATGGTGCGCCGGACCACGATGCGCTCGGCGAGGTCGGGTGTGCCGGTCCACTCCGCGATCTGCGCGATGGCCTGGTCGGCCACGCGTTCCACGGTCGGGTCGCCCGCGCCGTCGACGCCGCCCGCGCCCATGCCGGTGTCGGCGGGCACCGGGACCAGCACGAACAGGTTCTCGTGCCCTGGCGGCGCGACGTCGTCGGTGGCGCTCGGACGGCAGACGTACAGCGACGCCGGTGACGGGACGGTCGGCCGGTCGCCGAAGATCGCGTCGAAGCCCTGCTGCCAGTGATCGGCGAACAGCAGCGAGTGGTGGGCCAGCCCGGGCAGCTCGCCGCGCACGCCGAGCAGTGCCAGCACGGCGCCCGGGCCGGGGTCGCGGCGCCTCCACCAGCGGTCGCTGTGGCTGCGGTGCGCCGGGTCGAGCAGCTCGTGCTCCGTGACGCGCAGGTCGGCGGTCGACACCACGATGTCGGCCGCCAGGTGGCGGGTGCCGCCGATGCCGTCGCCCACCTCGACGCCGCTGACGGCGCCGTCGGCCACGGTGATCCGGCGCACCCGCTGCCCGGTGAGCACCTTGGCCCCGGCGCGCTGCGCGACCCGGGCGACGGCGTCGATCACGGCGCCGAACCCGCCCCGGGGGTAGAGCACGCCCTGGGTCACGTCGAGGTGGCTCATGAGGTGGTACATGCTGGGCGCGGCGCTCGGCGACGTCCCGAGGAACACCGCGGGGTAGCCGAGGATGCGGCGCACCCGGTCGTCGTCCGTGTGGCGCGCGATGAAGTGGTCCAGCGGCTCGCCGAGCAGGCGTGCCAGGCGCGGGGCCTGGCGCACGATGTCCGGGTCGAGCAGCGGCCCGATCGACGCGAACGTCGCGTACAGGAACCGCTCGGTGGCGGTGCGGTAGGTCTCGGCCGCCGAGTCCAGGTACTCGCCCAGCTTCGTGGCGGACGGCGGGTCGAGTGCGAGCAGGGCGTCGCGGGCGCCGTGGGCGGGCAGGTCGAACGGCTCGGGCGTGCCCTCGAAGTAGACCCGGTAGGACGGGTCCAGCCGCACCAGGTCGAGCTCGTCGTCCGCGGTGGTGCCGAGCAGGCGGAAGAAGTGGTCGAAGACCTCCGGCATGAGGTACCAGGAGGGGCCGGTGTCGAACTGGAAGCCGTCGCGGTGCCACCGTCCGGCGCGTCCGCCGAGCTCGGACCGTGCCTCCAGCAGGGTCACCGTCGCGCCCTCGCGGGCGAGCAGCGCGGCCGTGGCCAGGCCCGAGATACCTCCCCCGACGACGACGGCGCGCTGTCCGGTCAGGTCGCTCATGCGTGTGCCCCCGCCTGGGTGCCGGTCAGCGCGGAGGCGCAGATGCGGAGCTTGACGACGGTCGGCACGGAGACGCGCCGCGCGTGGAGCTGTACCGCGGGCGTGCGGCGCAGCCGGTTGTTGAGCTCGGCGAAGAGGCCGGCGGCGAGCGCCGTCGCCCGGCGCGCCCCCGGGGGCAGCAGCGGGATCACGGCGCGTGCGGCGGCGAGGTCGGCGTCGATGTCCTTGACGATCGCGGCCTTGCGCTCGTCGTCGATCCCGGCCGAGGGCGCACCGGGGAAGTACGACCGGCCCAGGCGGCCCTCGTCGTCGCCGAGGTCGCGCAGGAAGTTGATCTTCTGGAACGCGGCTCCGAGCCGGCGTGCGCCCTCCTCGAGCTCGGTGCGGGTCCCGGGCCGCACGGGGGTGCCGTGCAGGAACGCGCGCAGGCACATCAGGCCCACGACCTCGGCGGAGCCGTGCACGTAGGCCCGGAACTCGCCGTCGCTGAGCGCCTCCATCGGGTCGAGGTCGCGTCGCATGGACGCGAAGAAGGGGCGCACGAGAGTGCCGTCGATGCCGACGGTCCGTGCGGTGGTGGCGAACGCGTGCACCACGATGTTGGCGCTGAACCCGCAGCGCAGCGCCGTGTACGTCTCGGCCTCGAGGGCGTCGAGGGTGCTGCGGCACTCGGCGGACGCGAGCCCGGCCTCGTGCGCGGGCCCGTCGACCACCTCGTCCGCGACCCGGACCAGGGCGTAGATGTCCTCGATCATGGCGCGCGTGGCAGGCGGCAGCAGCCGCGTCGCCAGGCTGAAGGACGTCGAGTACGCCGTGATCACCCGAGCCGCGGCGGTGTGGGCGGTCTCGGAGTAGAGCGCGAGGGACGACGACGGGTTCATGACGTACGCCCCGCGAGCTGGTCGGCGAGGTCGGCGAGGTCCTGTCGCAGGCCGGCGGGCAGCGTCGTGCGGCCGACGGCGGCGGCGACATCACCACGTCTGGTCTCGATGAGCTCCGCCATCGCGTCGTGGGCGCCGCTGGTGACGAGCGCGTCCCGCAGCAGGTCCGCCCCGCTGTCGTCCAGCCCGGGGTCGCCCCACAGGTACCGCACGGCGTTCCACGCGGGATGCCCCTCGGCGAACGCGACGAGCAGGGTGCGCTTGCGTTCGCGCAGGTCGCTGGTGGTGCTCTTGCCGGTGCGGCGGCTGTCGCCGAAGACGCCGAGCATGTCGTCGCGCAGCTGGTAGAGCACGCCGAGCTCCGTGCCGACGAGCTCGAGGTCGGCCATGGCCTGCGCGTCTGCCCCGGCGAGCACGGCTCCGGCGCGCAGCGGTGCGGCGAACGAGTAGCCGCCGGTCTTGTTCTCCATCATGCGCAGCACCTGCTCGGGGGAGCCGGAGGCCGTGCCGAGGCCGAACGCGACGTCGTCGTGCTCGCCCGCGGCGGCGCGGAACAGGCACTCCTCGACGACCTCGGTCAGCGCCTCGCGGGCGTCGGCGCGCACCCGGGCGACCAGTGCGTAGGTCGCGCTGAGCAGCAGGTCGCCGCCGAGGATCCCGGATGCCTGGCCCCAGGCGGCCGCGGACCGCTGCGGCAGGCCGCGGGTGAGGGCGTCGTCGGCGAACTCCGCGGTGACGGTGGGGCGCCCCCGGCGGCTGAGATCGCCGTCGATCACGTCGTCGTGCAGCAGGAGCGCGGTGTGGAGCAGCTCGAACGCGGCGGCGGCGATGGTCGCGTCCTCGGTGTGGGTGCCGCCGAACGCACGGTGCGTGTCGAGCAGGAGCCGGGGGCGCAGGCGTTTGCCGCCCTCGCTGGACCGGGCCAGGCGCCGCCACAGCAGCGCGTAGTGCTCGGCGAGGGGGGTCGCGCGCCGGATCCGGTCCTCGAAGAACTCGGACAGGACGGTGTCGACCGCGTCGCGGGAGAGGGTCTCGGTCATCTCGGCGCTCCTTCGGTGGGGGCCGTCCCGGTGCCCGACGGCAGGTAGAGGTCCATGTCCCGGGCCTGGCTGACGAACCACGGGGAGAACGCCCAGGGCGTGGCCCGGAGCGCGGTGCCCAGCGAGCGGGGATCGACCCAGCGCAGGTCCATGACCTCGTCGGGGTTCGGTTCGGGCTCCGCGTCGGTGGCGGCGAGGAACACGGGGCACACCTCGTTCTCCACCACCCCCGACGCGTCGGTGGCCCGGTACCGGAAGTCGGGCAGCGCCGACCGGACGTCGCGCACGGTCAGCCCCAGCTCGTCCCTTGCGCGGCGGACCACGGCGTCCGCCATCGCCTCGTCGGGCGCCGGGTGCCCGCACACGGAGTTGGTCCACACGCCGGGCCACGCGCGCTTACCGAGGGCGCGCCGGGTGACCAGCACCTGGCCTGCGGCGTTCAGCACGTGGCACGAGAACGCCAGGTGCAGGGGGGTGTGAGCGGTGTGCACGAGGTGCTTCAGCTCTGTCCCGACCGGCATACGGTCCTCGTCCAGCAGGACGACTCTCTCTGTCGGCACGTGCCCTCCTCGTCGATTTTAACTAGCCAGGCTATATTCAAGCACAGGAAGTATTAACCTAGGGAGGCGGAACAGGCATGGTGCGTGAACCTGAGCCGGCAGAACCCCCCGAGGTGTCCATGCTGGACCCACGTGTGCTCGACCCGCACCAGGAGATCGTGCGCCGGGAAGGCCTCGACGACGATGCCGTCGACCAGGTGGTACGGGTTCTGGCGGGCCTCGGGAGCTGGCGCGAGGCCGAGCAGCGGGCCGACGAGGCGTCCCGGCGGTACCTGGGGCTCGGCGAGACGGACATGCGCGCCCTGCGGTTCGTGCTCGCCGTCCAGGACCGCGAGGGCACCGCGACGCCCGGCGCCATCGCCGCGCACCTGGGCATCTCGTCGGCGTCGACCACCAAGATGCTCGACCGGCTGACCGAGGGCGGTCACATCCGGCGCCGGCCCCACGCGTCGGACCGGCGCAGCCTGGTGATCGAGGTGACCGAGGAGACCCGGCGGATCGCGCAGCGTGCCGTGAGCCGCGGCCACGCCAGGCGGTTCGAGGCGGCCGCGCGGCTGAGCCCGCGGGAACGGGAGGTCGTGCTGCGGTTCCTGGGTGAGCTGGCGCAAGGGGGCGAGCCGGCGGACGTGGTGGAGAAGGGGGACGAGGATGCCTGACATCTGTCACGGCTGACCCGTGCGATGTGCCGACGAAGTCATGACCGGCGGCACTTCCGTGGACCCTGAGAAACCAGCAGGCTCAAGACATGAGGCGAACGGGGGACCAGTCGACGGTCGGCGCGCGCCGCTTCGAGACATACTCCCGGTGGTCCGTCTACGGCGTGGCGAGCCTCCCCGTCCTCTCGGCCCTCGGCGGGGCGGCGGCGGCCGGCTGGGCCGTCGTCGGGGAGCACCGCTCGCTGTTCACCGCCGCGCTGGTGCTCTCGCTGGTGCTCCTCGCCGGGACCGTCGCCGTCAGCAGGTGGAGCCTCGACCTCCTCGTCGAGCGGCCCCGGCCGCTCGCGAAGAGCGTCGTCATCGCCTGGCTGCTCGCGGCCGCAGGGCTGGTGGCCACGTGCCTCAGCATCCCCGCGCAGGAGATGAGGATGACCGTGGCGGCCGTCGTCGGCTCCGTCGCCGCGAGCCTCGTACCCACGCTCGACGCACGCCGGACGCTCTACCTCAACGCGTCGATCGCCGTCCTGGCCGTACCGCTCGCCGCCCTGACCGCCGCCGCGCCCGTGCTGACCGGTCTGCTGCTGGTCACCTTCATCGTGTGGAGCTGCTGGTCCAGCGCCTGGCTGCTGCGCGTGCTGCGTGAGCTGCAGCAGGCGCACGAGGACCGGGCAGCCCTCGCCCTCGCCAACGAACGCCTGCGCATCTCGCGCGACCTGCACGACGTGTTCGGCCGCACGCTGGCGACCATCGCCGTCAAGAGCGAGCTCGCGTCCGAGCTCGTCCGCCACGGTGGCGGCGAGCAGGCAGCCCAGGAGATCTCCGCCGTCCGCCAGCTCGCCCAGGACGCCGGCCAGGAGGTGCGCCGGGTGGTGCGCGGCGAGACCCGCGTGACCTGGGACGGCGAGGTCGCCGGCGCCCGCTCGCTGCTCGGCTCCGCCGGGATCCGCTGCACCGTCGTCGGCGACCCCGTCCCCGAACAGCATGCCGAGGCCCTCGCCCGGGTGGTCCGGGAGGGCGTCACCAACGTGCTCCACCACTCCGCCGCGACGCACGTCACCCTCGCGACCACCACCGAGGACGAGCAGGTCGTGCTCACCATCGCCAACGACGGGGCAGGCCGCCGCACCCCCCGGTCCGACGGCGGGACAGGCCTGCGCGCGATGTCCGAACGGATCGGAGCGCTCGGCGGGCGCATCCACACCAGCCGCGACGGCGACTGGTTCCTGCTCGAGGCCACCGTCCCCCTGTCCGCCGTGCCGTCTCAGCCCGGCCCCTCGCCGCACGGAGCCCACACATGACACGCATCCTCGTCGCGGACGACGAACACCTCATCCGCGACGCGATCGCCGGACTGCTCGACCTCCAGGACGACTTCGAGGTCGTCGGCCAGGCCTCCTCCGGCACCGAGGCGATCGCGACGGCGCTCCGCCTGCGCCCCGACGTCGCACTGCTCGACCTGCAGATGCCCGCACCCGACGGCATCGAGGTGGCCCGCCGACTCTCCGCCGAGCTGCCCGGCTGCCACTCCGTGATCGTCACCTCGCACGGGCGACCCGGGTACCTCAAGGCGGCACTCGCGGCGGGCGTCCACGGGTTCCTGCCCAAGACCGTGTCCTCCGCGGCGCTCGCGGAGGTCGTGCGGAAGGTCGCGGACGGCGGCCGGCACGTGGACCCGGAGCTCGCGGCCGAGGCGATCAGCGCCGGCGACTCGCCGTTGACCCCGCGCGAGACGGACGTGCTCGCCCTCGCGCGCGACGGTGCTCCCGTCGACGAGATCGCCGAGCGGGTGGCGCTCTCGCGGGGCACGGTCCGGAACTACCTGGCGGCCGCGATGGCGAAGCTCGGCGGCGCCAACCGGCACGAGGCGGCCCGCATCGCCGCCGACCACGGCTGGATCTGAACCGACACCCTGGAGCCAGACATGTTCGACGATTCCCGGCGGCGCCGCGCGCTGCGGCGGGTCAAGCCCGGCGACGGCCGCCCGCTCCAGCCTTTCCGCTGGTGGCAGATGCTCTCCAGGTCCCTGTTCTATCTGCCCCTGACGCTCGACGACGGCACGCGGTCGGTCTACGCCGTCGACGTCAGCCACACGCAGCGGGCCATGAGCGAGGACGGCAAGGGCAAGGCCGGCCTGTACCTCGACGGGAGACAGCAGGCGGAGTCCAGCCTGCCCGCCACCTTCTCCGTCCCGGGTGGGGTGATCGAGGTGGCGGCCACAGCGTTCGGGCTCAAACGCTGCCACTACGTGACCGACCAGGGCCTTGAGCACCAGCTCGTCCCGGACGAGCACTCGGCCGAGGGACGCCGCGCACGTCTGGACCGCGAACGTCCCGCCCTGAGCCGCCAGGTCGGACTGGCCTCGCTGGTGCTGCTGGTCGTCTCCGGGCTGCTCGGACTACCGCAGATCGTCGAGGTGGCCTTCGCGATCCCGCCGGTCGCCGAGCAGTTCGGCACGTTCACGTCGCCCGTCGACCTGCCGGTGTGGTTCAACATCGCGCTCGGTCTCGGCGCCGTGACGGCCAGCACCGAGCGTGCTCTGCGGCTGCGGTACAGCTGGTTGGACATCGTGGCGGACTGAGCCCGAGGTCCCGGGCGCGTGGTCCGGGCCCGAGGTCCCGGGCGCGTGTCAGTCGGTGCCCGCCCGGGCCTCGGCCTCCCGAAACTCCTCCGGCGGGTCGAACTGTGCCACGACCAGCTCCGCCCCGAACGGGTCGCGGATCGTCGCTTCCTTGGACCATTCGCCGTCCTCCGTGCCGAGCACCGTCGCACCCGCGGCCTCGGCCGCGGATACGGCGCTGTCCCGGTCCTCGACGGCGAAGGCCACCGACCACCGTGCCGGCCCGTCAGACGGCAGCACGCCCGCGACGACGTCGGCGAAACCGGGCGGCACGAACTCCTGGCGTTCGAGGATGCCGGGATCGACCGTGGCGGCCAGGTGCTCGCCGTACCCGGGGACCCGCGCCATGCCGGCGCCGAGGTCATCAGTCCTTACCCAGCCGAACACCGGTCCGTAGAACCGCAGCGCGGCGGCGGCGTCCGCGGTGAGCAGGTTGCTGAAGTTCCACGTACCCGGCGCGTTGACCACTTGCGCGCCGACCCGGGTACCCGCCTGCCACAGCCGAGCGGGAGCGCCCTGCGGGTCGACGAACCGGGCCATCTGCCCCGCGGGCTGCCCGGGCGGACCGACGGCCTCCGGCGGAGAGCTCACGACACCGCCCAGCTCGGCGACCCGGGCCGCCGTCGCCATGATGTCGTCCACGGCCAGGTAGGTGTGCCACGCCGTCTCGCCCTCGAAGCCCTCGCCGGGCGTGGCGATCGCGGCGACGGCCGTGGCATCCGTGCCGTCCTGGGACGCCACGACGTAGCGCCCAGCCGCACCGGGCGGCAGCGTTTCGGCGAACGTCCAGCCGAACAGGCCGCCGTAGAAGGTGAGCGCCCCGTCGACGTCGTGCGTCTCCAGATCGATCCAGCTCGGCACCCCCTGCGGGTAGGTGCGGGTGGTGGGTGAGTCGGCCATGACATCCTCCAGATCGGTTCCGTGCCCCCGATGCTGCCCTGAGCCACTGACACTCGCCGCGGTCGAGGCGTCAGGCCGCGAGCGCCGCCTCCAGGCGGTCGACGAACTCTGCCTGCGCCCTGACGACGAGGCGCCGCGCGTCGTCAGGGCCGAACCACGCGACGCGGTCGATCTCGGGGACCTCGATGCGCCGCCCCGAACGCGGCGGCCATTCGATCTCGACGGTGTTGCTGCTGATCTGGTCCAGGTCCGGCCCGGGCTGCGGCCACTCACGAGCCCAGCCGAGCACCTTCTTGCCGGAGCGCTGCCGCACCTCGCCGAGCTCGATGTCCGGCCTCGAGGCGGGCGGCAGCTCCAGTCCGAGCTCCTCGCCCGCCTCGCGGAGCGCCGCGTCATGCGGGTCCTCGCCCTCGTCGAGCTCACCCTTGAGCAGTGACCACGCGCCGGCGTCCTTGCGGGCCCAGAACGGGCCGCCCATGTGACCGAGCAGCACCTCGAGCCCGGCGTCGGGGGACTGGCGGTAGGGGAGGAGGCCTGCGCTGGTGGTCGGCATGGGTCCAGTGTGGGGCGCGTCAGCCGGAGACGTCGCCTTGCACGCGGTAGCGGGCGCCGTCGCCCTCGATCACGACGTCGACGGGCTGCGGCCGGTGCGGTCCCACGTTCATCTGGGCGCTGGACATGGCCGGTAGCAGCTGGCCCAGAGAGTCGTCGACCCCGGCGAACACGTGCGCGTGGAACCCGATGATGTCGTCCGGGTCCGTGAAGGACTGGAGCCAGATGCTCAAGCCCTCCCACACCGACACCTTGAGCGCACCGATGACGTTCCTCACCGCTGCCCCCAGGTTCGTCCGGACCTCGCCCGCGATCACCTCCGGATCGGCGAGCAGGTTCGACACGAGCTCCCCACGCTCGACCAGTCGAGCGAGCTCGTTGTGGAGAGCACCCTTGAGTTCGTCGATCTGGTCACGGATCTCCCCGAACGGCGTGGCGTCGCTCTCCATCGCGATGACGAACGCGCCGAAGACCTCGGGGAACGTGCCGCCGATCAGAGCGTCTCGCGACACGATCTGCAGGCCCGGGAAGAAGAGTTCGCCCATCGACGGGGGCACGGCGACGGAGTCGCCGGCGTCGTCGAGGTCGTCGAGCTCGTGCAGGTCCCTGCCCCAGAAGACCTGGGTGCTGCCGGCCGTCCGGAACCGTGAACGGAACCCGACCACCACGAGGTACGGCTCGTCGCCGTCGCTCAGGAGCTCGTCCTCCTGCACCCGATCCGCGACGATCCGCTCGATGCGGAACCGAACGCCTGGCGCCACGGTGACGAGGAACCAGTTGTCTGCGGCCCCGGACCAGGGCCGGCCGTCGTGCCACCACGACGAGTACACGAGTCCGTCGTTCCCGGTGATGAACAGGTCGAGGTGGTCGGGGAACCGTGCGACGGCGGCGACGGGTGCGCCGGGTGGGAAGAAGCCGCCGATCGGTGCCCAGTTGTCGGCCGCTCCTGACCACGGCTGGCCCTCGTGCCACCAGGAGGTGTAGACCCGTCCGTCGTTCCCGGTGATGAACAGGTCCAGGTGGTCAGGCGCGCGCGAGACGGCGGCCACCGGCGCGCCGGGTGGGAAGAAGCCGCCGATCGACGCCCAGTTGTCGGCCGCTCCTGACCACGGCTGGCCCTCGTGCCACCACGAGGTGTAGACGCGACCGTCGTTGCCGGTGACGAACAGGTCGAGGTGGTCCGGCATACGGCTGACCGACGCGACGTGCGCACCGGCCGGGAAGAAGCCGCCGATCGAGAACTTCCCCGACCAAGGCATCCCGTCGTGCCACCAGCTTGATGTCACGCGCCCGTCGCCGTCGACCCAGAACACGTCGAGGTGCTCCGGGACCCGGGCGAGTGCGCTGATTCCGTTGGCCATCATTGGCTCCCTACGCTGACACTGCTCGTGAGTTCGGGTTGGGGCGATCGACGCTCACGTGCCCGTTCGGCGTCAGATGCTCCGACTAGAGGGAGCGCCTGAGTACCAGTTTGTGCTCACGCAGGTCAGGGCACGACGCGATCCGTGTCACGGAACCAGCAAGGCCCGGAATCTTTGAGATTCCGGGCCTGGTGGCTCCCGCGGTTGGACTTGAACCAACGACCGTCCGATTAACAGTCGGATGCTCTGCCAGCTGAGCTACGCGGGAATGCGTCCGCCCTCTGTCCCGTGCACCGGGTGGGCGACCGGTGAAAACTCTAACAGGTTCTGGCGGGTAGTCCTGCCTCAGATCCGGAGTCCGTCGCAGCGGCGTCGATCACACCGCCGAAGCGTCCACGCCCCCCTCGGATCGTGTGTCAGCGGTTCACGCCGGCAGCCCTGCCGCGTTCCGCACACGGGCCTCCGCCGCGTCGATCACGTGTGCCGTGCCCGGGTCTGCGAGGTCGACGTCGCCGCCACCGATCACCTGGGAGAACAGCTCGCCGTCGGCCCGGCGTCGGACCGCTACGCGGGCGGAACGCCCTCCCGGGAGCTTGACCGGCTCCGCCAGGACCACCGACCACTGCACACGCTCGCGCAGCACCTGCGGCAGCACCGAGCGCCGGCCGTCGAGCATGAGGGGGAGCGGCTCGTCGCCGTCCACCCAGTGCACGCGGATGACGTTGGACTCGGTGTCGTAGGTCGCCCTGTCGACGTCGGCCCACTCGCGGTGCACGACGACGGACGGTGCACCTCGGGACTCCGCCCCGTCGCGGCCGGTCGCGGCCTCGGTCGCCGAGATCACCAGGAGCTCGGCCCGCGTGGCGAAGGCCCAGGCCTCGCCCGACGACGTGACCAGCTGCGCCCGCGCCAGCAGAGTGTCGGTGCGGTGCGTGCGCACGGCGCGCTGGATCGCCTTCTGCGGGCGGTGGCCGAACCATGATCGGAACCCCATGGCCCCACCGTAGTGGCGGGAGGGTGCGGGCGTGGTCCAGGCCGTCACGCAACCAGGGCGGTCGGGCGGGACAGTTCACCCGCTGGCGGGTCGGCGTCGGGGGGCCTGTTGCCGTAGGTTCTGGGCTCGTGACCTTGACCAATGCCGCTCCGCCCGCAGATCACCCTGGCACTCCGGCGGACGGTACGGCACGGGAACGACGCGAGGCGAAGTTGCGGCGTCGGCGCAACGCACGGAACGTGACCATCGTGCTCGTCGTGCTCGTCCTGACGCTCGGCGGGGGAGGGGTCACGTGGTACGGCGTCTCCCAGACGGACGACCTCGCCTCGGCGAACTCCGCGGCCCGGCGCCTGCTCACGGCGTCCGACGGCAAGGTGACCGAGCAGACGACCCGCGTCAGCCTCTCCGCCCAGATCGCCGCGGTCGACGCCGCGCTCGACGAGCCCTTCCTGACCCGGGTCACCACCGGCACGGGCGCCGCGCGGAGCTCGCTGGAGGCGGCGACGGCCGCCGTCCAGGCCTCGATGGTGGAGTTCGCCCGCGACGAGGTCACCGTGGCCCGCAAGAGCCTCGAGAGTGCCGAGACCCGTGCGAAGAAGGTCTACACGGCCACCGAGGGCAAGGGGGCCGACGACGCCCTCCGCGCCCAGCTGCAGGAGGCCCTGACCACCACGACCACCATGCACGAGGCCGCGGACAGCAGCCTGACCAGCGCGAACATCGAGGAACTGGAGCGCATGGCGCTCGATCTGAGTTCTAGCCGTTCGGCGGTCGCCCTGGCGACGGAGACCCTGGCCACAGCGCAGGACCGGATCAGCTGCCCCGCGCCCGACCAGGTCTGGGACCCGGACAGCGGCGCCGTGCCCAGCTCGGCGCTGTCGGCCATCCCGTGGGCGCCCACGCACTTCGTGCGTTCGGACGTGCTGAACGGGCTGGTCGAGCTCAACACCGCGTATCGCGAGGCGTTCGGGCAGGACCTGACCATCAACTCCTCCTACCGTTCGTACGAGTCCCAGGAAGAGCTGTACGACCCGTCCTCGCCGATCGCCGCGCCGCCCGGCTGCTCGAACCACGGCCTGGGCCTGGCGGTCGACATCGGCGGCGGCGTCGAGACGTTCGACACGGAGCCGTACAACTGGCTCAAGACCCATGCGGAGACGTACGGCTGGATCCACCCGCCCTTCGCCGAGCCGAACGGCCGCGTGCCGGAGCCGTGGCACTGGCAGTCGGTGCTGGCCCGCGAGAGCTCGTGACCGGGATCACCCCCTGTCCGATACCTCCAAGATGCGAGCGAACGCAGAAGGGGAGATTGTCGGAATAGCGCGGTACGACCGAGTATCGCCAGGTGGAAGGAGATCAGCATGCCTTCATGGCTCATCCTCGTTTTGGTCGGTGTTGTCCTCGTCGTTCTGGGCGTCGCCACTGAGATCGGTCAGTTCCTTATCTGGATCGGTGTCATCGTCCTGGTGGCGAGCCTGGTCATCGGCCTGGTGAACCGCAGCCGGACATAGCGAGACATCCGGCCGCCCGGGGGACGCGTTCCACTCGGGACTCACTGCCCGGCGCCCCGTCGTTCGCGACGGGGCGCCGGGCAGTTCGCTGTCTGGGTGCAGGTGGGGGTTGTCATCCGAGAAACCGGTTACTAGGATCCGGGAAACCGGTTACTCGCACAGCACCACAGCAATGTCCCGCATTCAACGACGAACGTGAGGCAGTGACGATGAGAAGACCACGCGCAGTACAGATCCTCTCGACGGTGGCAGCGACGACCCTGGCGGTCACGATCGGGCTGGCCGCCCAGCCCGCACCGGACGCGGCAGCCGCCACCGGCCCGGCCACGGGCTATGCCGGCCAGAACGGTGGTACGACGGGCGGCACCGGGGGCCAGACGGTGCGGGTGAGCACCGGGACGGCGCTCCACACGGCGCTCTGCGAGCGCCCCGCCAAGAGCACCCCGATCGTCATCGAGGTCACGGGCACCATCAACCACGGCAACACGAGCAAGGTCTCCGGTCCGGGCTGCAACACGGCCGACGACGTGATCGAGCTCAAGCAGATCAGCAACGTCACGCTCGTCGGCGTCGGCAGCGGTGCCGTCTTCGACCAGATCGGCATCCACATCCGCGAGTCCAGCAACATCATCATCCAGAACGTGACCGTGCGGAACGTGAAGAAGTCCGGCTCGCCCACGTCCAACGGCGGTGACGCCATCGGGATGGAGAGCGGCGTCCGGAACGTCTGGGCCGACCACCTGACGCTGGAGGCGTCGGGCGGCGAGTCGGAGGGTTACGACGGCCTCTTCGACATGAAGAACGACACCAAGTACGTGACCCTCTCGTACAGCATCCTGCGCAACTCCGAGCGGGGCGGCCTGATCGGGTCGAGCGAGAGCGACCTGTCCAACGGGTTCGTCACGTTCCACCACAACCTGTACCAGAACCTCAACTCGCGCACGCCCCTGCTGCGCGGCGGTATCGCGCACGCCTACAACAACCACTACCGGGGCCTCGTGGAGTCCGGCATCAACTCGCGGGCCGGTGCCAAGGCGAAGGTGGACAACAACTACTTCGAGGACTCCAAGGACGTGCTCGGCACGTTCTACACCGACGAGGCGGGCTACTGGCAGGTCGGGGGCAACATCTTCGACAACGTGACGTGGTCGTCCCGCAGCAGCGAGCACAACCCGGCCGGCCCCGACCCGACGTCGAACACCTCGGTCAGCATCCCCTACTCGTACCCGATGGACGGCGCGAGCTGCGTCCCGGGGGTCGTCAGCGAGACGGCGGGGGCGAACAAGGGCCTGCGCGTGTCGGACGGCAGCTGCACGCCGACGGACCCCACCGACCCGACGGACCCGACCGATCCGACCGATCCGACGGACCCGCCGACCGGGGCCAACCTCAGCCTCGGCGCGGGAGCCGACGGCTCCAGCAAGGCGAGCGGCACCAGCTACGGCAACGTGGTGGACGGCGACGCCGCCACCTACTGGTCGCCCGCGGGCTCGACCGGCCGCGTCTCGGTCAAGTGGGGGTCGGCGCAGACGGTCTCCAGCATCAACATCCGCGAGGCGTCCGGCGCGGTGGGCAACATCGGCTCGTGGCGTGTGGTGAACAACGGCACCGGCGCGGTGCTCGCGACCGGCAGCGGCGCCGGCGTCATCGGCTTCGCGGCGACCTCGCTCACCAAGATCAACTTCGAGATCACCAGCTCGAGCGGGACCCCGCGGATCGCGGAGTTCGAGGCTTACGCCGGTACGCCGTCGGGGGGCGGCCCCACGGACCCGCCGGACGACGGCGGGCCGGTCGAGGAGCCCACCGCGGACGCCCTCTACGTGGCGCCGGGCGGTACCGACGGTGCCGAGGGCACCGAGGGGAACCCGACGACGCTCGCCTCCGCGGTCGGTCGGATCAACCCGGGTGGCACCATCTACCTGCGCGGAGGCACCTACAACTACTCGCGGACGATCGACATCGAGCCGGGTAACAACGGCCTCTCGGGCAACCGCACCGAGATCTTCGCGTACCCCGGTGAGCGACCCGTGCTGAACTTCTCGGCCCAGAGCGAGGACTCGGCCAACCGTGGGATCGCCCTCGGCGGCGACTGGTGGCACCTGCGCGGGTTCGTCGTCGAGCGCGCGGGCGACAACGGGATCCTGCTCGGTGGGGACAACAACGTCGTCGAGCGGGTGGTGACCCGGTACAACCGCGACTCCGGGCTCCAGCTCTCCCGGTACGCGGCAGGGGCACCTCGCGCCGACTGGCCCGCCAACAACCTCGTCGTCTCGTCGGAGTCGCACGACAACGCCGACTCCGACGGCGAGGACGCCGACGGGTTCGCGCCCAAGCTGACCGTGGGCTCCGGCAACGTGTTCCGGTACACCGTGGCCCACAACAACATCGACGACGGCTGGGACCTCTACACCAAGTCTGACACCGGAGCGATCGGAGCGGTCACCATCGAGGACTCGCTCTCGTACGAGAACGGGACCCTGTCCAACGGCGGCCAGGCCGGCAACGGCGACCGCAACGGGTACAAGCTCGGCGGCGAGGACATCGGGGTGAACCACACCGTGGTGCGGAGCATCGCCTACGACAACGGCAAGCATGGTTTCGGCTACAACCGGAACCTCGGCTCGCTGACGGTCTCGAACAACCTCAGCATCGGCAGCGAGGAGCGCAACTTCAACTTCGACGGTGGCTCCTCGACGTTCCGCGACAACACGTCCTGCAACAGCGGGTCGAACGACCGGATCATCGGCAACGACGCCAGCGGCAACCAGTGGTGGACCGGCTCCGACGGATCCCGCTGCTCGCAGTACGCGGGTGCCCTGGGCTGGTCCTTCGCGTCCGACGGTCGTCTGGTGGTGACGATCGGGGGCAACGTCGTGAACCTCTGACGAGTTGTCGCAGCACGGGCGGGCCGGAGCACAGACCGGGCCGGAGCACAGACGGCGAGGGCCCGGATCCACACCTCGTGGATCCGGGCCCTCGCCCTGCGTCATCGCGCCGGTGCCCCGATTGCGTGGAGTTGACGGTCGCGTCCTGACAGTTCACCGGCGCAGGTGGGCCAGAACAGCTGGTGCGGCAACGAGGATGACCGGGCGCAGTTCCTCCGTGCCCGGCCTGTCACCCCGCACGCTGATAGCGGCCAACTCTTCACCGCGGTCGAGCCGCGCCGCGATGCGCTTGGCGTTCATTCTGTTCACGTACCCGCCACGTCTTGCGGCGCCCCTGGCGTGCACCGCCACTGCGTTGGGGTCGTGCTCGTTCTCGGGTTCGCGGACGAGTTGCACGATCTCGCCAGGGCGATAGTCGCCACGCTTGACCGCGGAACCTTGGTGCGAGCTGCCGCGGAGACCGAAGCAGTAGATTCCCAGCGAATGGATTCGCGCGCTCCGGGGGTTCACGATGCCCGCCCCGTCGTCGGTCACGATCACCAGCCGGTCGCCGATGCGCTTGAGCTTTCCGCTTGGCATGCCGTCAGGGCGTAGGACGAAACTGCGTTCCTCGTCCTCACGGCTCAGGAACTCCGAGCGCTGCAAGCGGCGGTGGGCGGGCTCGGGCCGCGCGGCGGGAGCACGCCGCCTTTTGGCCGCGAGCACATCGCCGGCGACAAACGTTGTGTCGCTCTTGCCGAATAGGCGAGCCCAGAAGCCCACGTCAACCTCCCGAGGAGTTCCATGCGCCACGTCGGCGCATGGCGCATCCTCGCACCGGCACGGGCGTTAGAGCCCAATCCGCGCCACGAATCACCCCACCGCCCACGGAGCTCGTCATGGTGGTACGCGTGTTCGCATACTCGTTCTATGCCTCGTGGGAAGTCACTGTATGCAGGACCGGCACAGCGCACATCTGGCAGTGGGACGCAAGGACCAAGCAAGCGGGCAACGTTGCGGGCAAGGACATCGAGGCTGCCGAGGGCACCTTCCGTCGGGTGGTGCGCGAGCTGTTGGCCAACGGCTGACTGGCTCATAGTGCTGTGTTTCCGCTGGATCGGCACCATGCAACGAACGCAGAGAGGCCCGGAATCGGCGGGATTCCGGGCCTCTGGTGCCCCGTACAGGACTTGAACCTGTGACCGAGAGATTATGAGTCTCCTGCTCTGACCAACTGAGCTAACGGGGCCCGCAGCATCAGGCCGCGGGAGGATCTTACTGCGTCGCACGTCGAACCCGGGTGCCGGCCACGCGGCCATCGGCGCAGCACAGGGCCAAAATGTCCTGGCGTGGTCTCGGCGTCGGCCCGTAGGTTCTGCGAGCCATTCCCGTACAGAACTGGAGCACTTCCATGTCCTCGAACCTCCCGGTCGCCCTCTCGGGCGCCCGGGCCCGGACCCTCATGTGGGCGCACGAGCACGACGTCGACCACGCCGCACTGAACCAGCTGCGCAACATCTCCGCCCTCCCGTGGGTCGAGGGCGTCCGTGTGATGCCCGACGTCCACCTCGGCAAGGGCGCGACCGTCGGCTCCGTCATCGCCATGCGCGACGCCGTGTCGCCCAACGCCGTCGGCGTCGACATCGGCTGCGGCATGATCGGCGTGCGCACCTCGCTCACCGCCGGCGACCTGCCCGACGACCTGTCCCGCCTCCGCAAGCGGATCGAGGCCGCCATCCCGGTCGGTTTCCACTCGCACGACGAGCAGGTGGACCTGCGCCGGCTGCGGCCCGTCAAGGGTTCGGGCGGGCAGGAGCGGCTGCGCGGCGAGCAGATGTTCTGGGACCGGTTCGAGACCCTCCACCCCAAGGTCCGGCAGCTCGAGACCCGGGCGCGCAAGCAGCTCGGCTCGCTCGGCGGCGGCAACCACTTCGTCGAGGTGTGCCTGGACCAGGACGACCAGGTCTGGCTCCAGCTCCACTCCGGCTCCCGCAACATCGGCAAGGAGCTCGCCGAGCACCACGTCCGCATCGCCAAGGACCTCGAGCACAACAAGGGCCTGGTGGACCGCGAGCTCGCCGTGTTCCTCGCCGGCACGTCCCAGATGGACGCGTACCTCAACGACCTGTGGTGGGCGCAGGAGTACGCGGCCCGCTCGCGGGCCGTCATGATGGCGCTGGCCGTCCAGGCGGTCCGGGACGAGTTCACGGCCATGTCCGACGGCGGCCGGGAGCTCACCTTTGACGAGGGCGTGAACGTGCACCACAACTACGTGGCGCGCGAGCAGATCGACGGCGCGGAGCTGATCGTCACCCGCAAGGGCGCGATCCGGGCCGGCCAGGGCGACCTGGGCCTCATCCCCGGCTCGATGGGCACGGGCTCCTACGTGGTGCGCGGGCTCGGCAACCCCGAGTCGTACTGGTCGGCGTCGCACGGCGCGGGCCGCCGGATGTCGCGGACCAAGGCCAAGAAGGAGTTCACCCTGGACGACCTCGCGGCCCAGACCGCGGGCGTCGAGTGCCGCAAGGACCAGGGGGTGCTCGACGAGATCCCCGGCGCCTACAAGGACCTCGACGCGGTGATCGCGGCCCAGTCCGACCTCGTCGAGGTCGTGGCACGGCTGCGGACGGTGCTCTGCGTCAAGGGCTGAAGCTCTTCCTGCCGAGCGGCGTCGGCGGCCATCGTGATCCCGGGAGTCCGGGTCGCGGTGGCCGCCTTCTGCGTCCGGGGCCACAGTGGAGTCCAGGTGCGGGAGGTGACCGACGTGGACGAACGTGAACCGCAGCAGGACGGCGGTGCCGCCGAGCACCACGGCGTGCGGTCGCTGCCCAAGCGGCGCCGCCGGACCCTGATCGCCCTGGGCCTGCTGCGGGCGTTCGCGACGTCGGCGCTCCTGGTGGCGCTCTACTACCGGCTGCCGCTCGACCGGTTCTCGGTGCCTTCGCTGGCGCTGGTCCTGGCCGTCGGCCTCGCGGTGCTCGGTGTGACGTCGTACTGGGAGATCCGCTCCATCGTCCGGTCCCGGTTCCCGGGTATGCGGGCGGTCCAGGCCCTCGCGTCGCTGGTCCCGTTCTTCCTGCTCCTGTTCTCCTCGACGTACTTCACGCTCAGCGACCGCGAGCCGGCGACGTTCAGCGAGACCCTCAGCCGGACCGACGCCCTCTACTTCACGATCTCGACGTTCGCGACCGTCGGCTTCGGGGACATCGTGGCGCGGACGGACGCCGTCCGGCTGCTCGTCTCCGGGCAGATCCTGCTGGACCTCGTCATCCTCGGCCTGGGCATCCGGGTGCTCCTCGGTGCGGTGCAGCGGGGGCTGTCGGGCGGGGGCTGACCGGCCCCGGGCGCCACGGCCGGGTTGACCGGGACTGGAATCGCGGGCCGTGCCTCTGGCACCCTGTGCGCGGTGAGCACCACCCCGGGCGAGACTCTCACCCACCCTCGCCCGGCAGCGCCGCCGGAGGCCCCGGCCGTACCGGCGCGGGTCCGCGGGCTGGTCGTCCTTGTCTGGGTCGTGCTGCTCGCGCACCTGGTGGCCACGTTCATCTGGGCGGCGCCGGGTCACCTGACCGGTCGGCCCTCGGGGGAGTCCACAGGCGACGTGCCGACGAGGGCCGTGCACCGCGCGCTCGAGCCCTACATGACGCCGGTGTTCGCGCAGAACTGGTCCGTCTTCGCTCCCTCGCCGCTCCACGTCGAGTACTCCCTGCGGGTGCGGGGCGTGTACGCCGGCGGTCCCGACGGCGACCTCGTGCCCGAACCCTGGATCGACGCCACGGCGGTCGAGGTCCGGGCGCTCGCCGGGCACGTGCTCCCGGCGGCGACCGAGCGGCCCGCCCGGCGTCTGGCGGCCGAGCTCCGCACCGCGTACCTGGACCTCCCCGATCCCGGGCGCGAGGTCCTGCTGGTCTCGCCTGCGGCAGAGCCCGACGCCGGCCCCGGACCCTGGCGCGGCCTGCGCACCGCGCTGCTCGACGCCGGGGGCACACCCGCCGACGTCGACCGATACCTCGACCGGGACCGGGCCGTGACTGCCTACGCGACCCAGGTGGTGCGCGCCTCCCGAAGTGCCCCGGCGCCTGGTGCGGACGGACCGGACAACCCCGCGGCGGACCCTGCGCCCTCCGACCTCGTGTACGTCCAGGTGAGCATCCTGCGCCGCCCCGTCGCCCCGTCGGGCACGGACGAGCGCCCCGCCGCCGACGAGCTCGTGCTCGGCGCCCGCCCGGCCGGCGTCGTCCCCGGCCAGGACGACGCCGCGTTCCGTGCCACCTGGGATGCGCTGCGTGGCGCCCCTGACCCGACAGGGCTGCCCGACGGCGGGCCCGCCCGATGACCCGCCTGCCGGACGCCGCCGTTCGCTGGATGACCGCCCGCCCCCACGCGACCTACGGCGTCGCGCTGATGCGGATCCTGATGGGCCTGGGCGTCGGCGGGTACGTCGCGGTGAACTTCCCGGCACGGCGCGCGCTGTGGGCCACGGGCGCCCGCTGGACGACGCCGCTCGGTGCGCACCCGCTCACGAACGACCTGGCTCTCACGGCGGGCTGCGCGGCACTGCTTCTGGTGGCCGCGCTGGTCGTCGTGGGCTGGCGAGCGCGGTGGACGGTGCCGCTGCTGCTGCTCGGCTGGTCCGGCCTGACCGCCGTGAACCCGCTGATCGCCGACCAGGGGCAGAACATCGCGCGGATCCTGCTCGTGTACCTGTGCTTCGCCGACACGTCGGCCCGCTGGTCGCTCGATGCCCGACGCCGGGGGAGGGCGGCCGGTGCCGCCTCGTTCGCCCGGGTGCCGGAGCCGCCGTCGGACGGGACCGAACGGGCCCAGGTGCGGAACCTGCTCCACAACGGCGCGGTGCTCGCCGTTGGCGCGCAGATCTGCCTGGTGTACGTGCTGTCGGGGCTGTTCAAGCTCCAGGGGGAGCAGTGGCGCGACGGGTCGGCGGTGTACTACCCGCTCTCGCTGCCGCAGTTCCGGCCGTGGCCGGAGCTGGCGGACCTGATCGCCCACAACGACTGGCTCGTGACCGTCGTGACGTGGGGGACGCTCGCGCTGCAGCTCACGTTCCCGCTCCTGCTGCTGCACCGCCACCTGCGTGTGGTCGGCATCGGCGGGGCGCTCCTCATGCACGCGGCCATCGCCGTCGTCATGGGCCTGCCGTTCTTCTCCCTGTTCATGATGGCGGGCGACTGCGTGTTCTTGCGATATGCGCCAACCCAGCGATTCGGCCCAGAAATCACGTGATTTCTGGGCCGAATCGCTGGGTTGGCGGGGAAGAAGGGAGTCAGCCCACCTGGTGGAGCCAGCGGACCGGGGCGCCCAGGCCGGCGTAGCGGAAGGGCTCCAGCTCGTCGTCCCAGGCGGCGCCCAGGGCCAGGTCGAGGGCCTCCCGCATGGCGCGCGGGTCGGCGAGCTCCAGGGCGGCACGCACGCGGTCCTCCTGGACCACCACGTTGCCGTGCACGTCGGTCATGGCGTGGAAGATGCCGAGGTCGGGAGTGTGCGACCAGCGGGCGCCGTCGGCGCCGTTGCTCGGGTCCTCGGTGACCTCGTACCGCAGGTGGGACCACCCGCGCAGGGCGGACGCGAGCTTCGCGCCCGTACCCTGCTGGCCCTGCCACGAGTACTCGGCACGGTACAGACCGCGCCCGGCAGGCTGAGCGGTCCAGTCCATGGAAACGCGCACACCTAGGACGTTCCCCGCGGCCCACTCGATGTGGGGGCACAGGGCACGAGGCGCAGAATGCACAAAAAGCACACCCCGCGTGATGACACCGGCCATGTCTTCCTCCCTGGTTCGAGGTACGTCTTCCCCTACGTCCTCACCAGGGCGGTGACGCTGTGGTCGGCTTGCACAGCGGTGCTTCGGGTCACATCCTGCCCGATCCGTCGACGAGATGCGAGGCGAAACGGCGCGCAGGCGTCGAAACAATCCCCACGTACGACGAGTTCGTGCGGCACATTCTTGCCTAGAAAGGCATGACGCCACTAGTGCTCATCAAGACTTTCTCGAAATTGATCCCACACGTGCGACGTGTATCAGAACGGGCTCCGCGACCCTCACAGACGCGCGCGAAGCTCCCGCATCGCGGCGCGGCGTGTCTCCTTCTGGAGGCGGTCCAGGTAGACCATGCCGTCCAGGTGGTCGCACTCGTGCTGCAGGGCGCGGGCCATGATTCCGGTGCCCTCCACGGTGATCGGCTCGCCGTCCAGGTTGATGCCCTCGACCCGCGCGTAGTTGGCGCGCTCGGTGGGGTACCAGAGACCGGGCACGGACAGGCAGCCCTCGCCGCCGTCCTGCAGCTCCTCGCCCAGCTCCACGATGCGCGGGTTGATCACGTAGCCGATCTCGCCCTCGATGTTCCACGAGAACGCGCGCAGGGAGACACCGATCTGGTTGGCGGCCAGTCCGGCACGTCCTTCGTCGTCCACCGTCTCGACCAGGTCCGCGACCAGACTGCGGACGCGGTCGTCGATAGTCGTCACGGTGTCGCACGGGGTGCGCAGCACAGGGTCGGGAACCACACGGATCTCACGCATTGCCATGCGCACATTCTCCCATGTCGAAGGGATGGGGTGCCGACGGCACCCCGACATGCCGGACGCTCAGGTCACGGGGTGACCTGAGCGTCCGGTGAGGGGGCCGACGGCGTCGGCTCAGTGGTTCTGGACCACCAGGGCGACGTTGTGGCCGCCGAACCCGAAGGAGTTGTTGATCGCCGCGACGTCGCCGCCCGGCAGCTTGGCCGGCTCGTCGCGCACGAGCGGCACCTGGAGCTCGGGGTCGGGGTTGTCCACGTTGATCGTGGGCGGGGCCAGCCGCTCGGAGATCGCCTTGACGGTGAACAGCGACTCGATGGCGCCCGCGCCGCCCAGCAGGTGGCCGGTCATGGACTTGGTCGCCGAGAGCTGCACGTGGTCGGCGTCCGAGCCCAGCAGGCTCCGGATGGAGCTCGTCTCGGTGAGGTCGCCCACCTTGGTCGAGGTGGCGTGCGCGTTGACGTGAACGATGTCGGCAGCCGTCAGCCCGGCGTCCTGCATCGCGAAGCGCATGGCCGCGACCTGGCCCTTGCCCTCGGGGTCGGGCGAGGTGATGTGGTACGCGTCCGACGAGAGGCCCACGCCGCCGATCTTGGCGTAGACCCGGGCTCCGCGGGCGGCGGCGTGCTCGGCGCTCTCCAGCACCAGGACGGCCGCGCCCTCGCCGAGCACGAAGCCGTCACGGTCGACGTCGTACGGGCGGGAGGCGCGCTGCGGGTCGTCGTTGCGCAGCGAGAGTGTGCGCGACGCCGCGAACGCGGCGAGCGGCATCGGGTGGATGGCGGCCTCGGTGCCGCCGGCCACGACGACGTCGGCACGGCCCGAGCGGATCATCTCCACGGCGTAGCCCACGGCCTCGGCGCCGGAGGCGCACGCGGACACCAGCGCGTGGGTGCCTGCGCGGGCGCCGAGCTCGAGCGACACGTAGGCCGAGGGGGAGTTCGGCATGAGCATGGGCACGGTCATGGGCAGCATGCGCCGGGCGCCGCGCTCACGCAGCGTGTCCCAGCCGTCCAGGATGGTCTGGATGCCGCCGATGCCGGACGACACCACGGCGCCGAGCCGGTCGCCGTCGATCTCGGGGCTGCCGGCGTCGGCCCACGCCTCACGGGTGGCGACGATCGCGTACTGCGTCGAGGGGTCCATGCGCTTGGTCTCGGGGCGGGAGAGCACCTCGGCCGGGTCCACCTTGATGGTGGCGGCGAAGGTCACGGGGATCCCGTACTTCTCGGCCCAGTCGTTCTCGAGGGTGCGCGCCCCCGAGACGCCGGCGAGCGCGGCCTCCCACGTGGATGCCACGTCCCCGCCGAGGGGTGTGGTGGCGCCGAGGCCGGTAACGACGACTTCGCGTGCGGAGGTCATGATGATGCTCCCGGGGGTGGTGGGACGAAGGGGGCAGGTGCGAACAAGATGCTGCCTCGTGGGCAGCGAACGGTGGACAGCGGGTGCCCGACGGCGGCACGGGGCCCGGCGAGGGCCAGGGCCGCGCTGCCGCCGTCGGGGGGCGGCTCAGTCCTGGGCGCCCTTGATGAAGCTCACGGCGTCGCCGACGGTCGCGAGGTTCTTGACCTCCTCGTCCGGGATGCGAACCCCGAACTTGTCCTCGGCGTGCGTGACGATGGTCATCATCGACAGGGAGTCGATGTCGAGGTCGTCCGTGAAGGACTTCTCGAGCAGGACGTCGGCCTGGTCGAGGCCCGTCTCCTCGGCGACGATCTCGGCGAGGCCCTCGAGGATCTCCTGGTCCGTGTTGGCCATGGGACTTCCTTATCTTTCGTAACGGTCACCGGCGCCGTCGGGCACCGGAGTCTTGCTGGTCAGATCTTGGCGCATCCGGCGGGCGGAATGCACAACGGGCCGTGCTGGCCGCGGCGCGGGCTACGGCAGCACCACGACCTGTGCGGCGTAGACCAGGCCTGCGCCGAACCCGATCTGCAGGGCGAGGTCGCCCGACTTCGCCTGTCCCTCCGCCAGGAGCCGCTCGGCGGCCAGCGGGATGGAGGCCGCCGACGTGTTGCCGGTCTCCGCGATGTCGCGGGCGATCACGACGGACTCCGGCAGGCCCAGCTGCTTCTTCATCTGGTCGATGATCCGCATGTTGGCCTGGTGCGGGATGAAGACCTGGATGTCCTCGGCGGTCACGCCCGCCTCGGCCAGCGCCTTCTCCGCGATCGGTGCCATCTGGAAGCTTGCCCACTTGAACACGGTAGGCCCGTCCTGGCGCAGCGTGGGCCAGCCGAGCGAGGGGTCCTCGCGCAGCTCGGTCCAGGAGTGCGTCTGGCGGATCGCGGTGGCCTTGGCGCCGTCCGACCCCCACACGGTGGGGCCGATGCCCGGGGTGTCCGACGGGCCGACGATCGCGGCGCCCGCGCCGTCGCCCAGCAGGAACGAGATGGAGCGGTCGGTCGGGTCGATGATCTCGCTGAGCTTCTCGGCGCCGATCACCAGGACGTGCCGGGCCAGACCCGCCCGGACCAGCGCGTCCGCCTGGCCGATGCCGTACGCGTAGCCCGCGCAGGCGGCCGAGACGTCGTAGGCGGCGGCCGGCGTGGCGCCGATGCGCTCGGCCAGCATCGCGGCGCCCGACGGCGTCATGTGCATGTGGGTGATCGTCGACAGGATGATCGCGTCGATGTCGGCACCGGCGAGGCCTGCGGCGTCGAGCGCCTTCCGCGAGGCGGCCTCGGCCAGGTCGAGCACGTCCCGGTCGGCGCCCGCCCGGCGCCGGGTGATGATGCCGGTGCGCTGGCGGATCCACTCGTCCGACGAGTCGATGGGGCCCGCGATGTCGTCGTTGGTCACGACGAGCTCGCCGCGCTCTCCGCCGATCCCCAGGATCCGCGAGAACTGCGTGGGCTCGGCCTGCTTCAGGAGGGTCACTGGTCTGCTCCGGGGGTGCTCGTGCCGGCGGTCAGGACATCGCTGTGGGCCTCGACGAGCGCTCGCGCGGCGTCGAGGTCGGCGGGCGACTTCACGGCCACCGTCTCCACACCCTTGAGGCCACGCTTGGCGAGGCCGGTGAGCACACCGCCCGGGGCGAGCTCGAGCAGACCGGTCACGCCGCGCTCGGCCAGCCCGGACATGATCAGGTCCCAGCGCACGGGCGCCGTGACCTGCGTGGCCAGGTTGCGCAGCACGTCCGCGCCGGTGCCGTGGCCGTGGGCGCCGCCCGTGTAGGCCGTGCCGTCCAGGTCGGCGAGGAACGGCAGCGTCGGGTCGGCCGCGGCCCAGCCGAGGGCCACCGGCTCGAACTCGGCGCGTGCCGCGTCCATGAACGGGGTGTGGAACGCACCGGCGACCTGCAGCGGGATCACGCGTGCCCGGGTCGGCGGGTTCTCGGCCAGCTTGGCGAGGTTCTCCAGCGCGCCGGCCGCGACGGTCTGGCCGGCGCCGTTGACGTTGGCGGGCCACAGGCCCGCCGCCTCGATCGCGGCCAGCACCTCGTCGGGGTCGCCGCCCACGACGGCGCTCATGCCCGACGGCGCCGCGGCCGCCGCGGTGGCCATGGCCCGGGCGCGGCGTGCGACCAGGCCGGCCGCGCCGTCGTCGGTCAGGGCGCCCGCGACCGCGGCTGCCGAGAGCTCGCCCACGGAGTGGCCTGCGGTGACGTCCACGACCTGGGCCGCGGGGCGGTCGTCCAGCAGCGCGCGGAGCGCCAGCAGGGACGTGGTGACGATGAGGGGCTGGGCCACCGCGGTGTCGCGGATCGTGTCCGCGTCGGAGGTGGTGCCGTGTGCGGTCAGGTCCAGCTGCGCGGCCTCGGAGGCCGCGGCGAGGCGTTGGTCGGTTCCGGGCAGCTCGAGCCAGTCGCTGAGCATCCCGGGGGTCTGAGAGCCCTGTCCAGGGCAGACGACGGCGAGCACGCGTCCACTCTGCCAACCTCCGCCCCGCGCAGGACGTCGCGACCTGTACCAACCTGGTAGATACCCCTTGTGGAGAACCTACAAGGCGCCGACTCCGGTGAAGAGTTAGGACAAGACGGTCAGCCCCGGCCGAGCTGGCCCAGGGCCAGCGCCACCTGCAGCACGAACGACTCGCGGGCGTCCAGCGGGTCCCACCCGGTGATCTCGGACACCTTGCGGAGCCGGTACCGCACCGTGTTGGGGTGAACGTACAGATGGCGGGCCGCGGCCTCCAGGGACCGCCCCGTGCCCAGGTAGGCGGACAGCGTCTCCAGCACGGCGCCGCCGGCGTCCTGCAGCGGGGTGAAGGCCTGGGCGATCAGTGTGGCGCGGGCGGTGTAGTCGCCGGTCAGCACGCGTTCGGGCAGCAGGTCGTCGGCCATGACCGGGCGCGGTGCCTGCGGCCAGGCCGGGGCCGCCGTGAGGCCCGCGAGCGCGGACCGGGCGGACCGGGCGGCGTCGGTCAGGCTGGGCACCTGCGTACCGATCACCACGGGGCCCGTGCCGAAGCGGCTCAGCAGCGACGTGGCCGCCGCGACGAGGTCGCCCTCGCCGCCGAGCACGAGCACGAGGCGGTCGCCGTGGATGCCGACCAGAGCGTCGCCCGCGGCCCGCCGCGCGACCCGGCGGATCTCGGCGGTACGGATCTCGTCGAGCTCCTCGGTGGCCAGGCCCACGACGACCAGCGCGTTGCCGCGACCGCTCCAGCCGAGGGCGGAGATGCGCGACCGCAGGGAGTCGTCGCCGTCGCCGCGGACGAGCGCGTCGACCACGAGGGCCTCCAGGCGCGCGTCCCACGCGCCGCGCCACTCGGCGGCGCGGGCGTAGACCTCGGCCGCGGAGAACGCGACCTCGCGGGAGTAGCGCAGCACGGCCTCGCGCAGGTCGCGCTCGCCGCCCGGGGTCGCGATCCGGTCGGAGTGGGTCTCGACGACGTCGACCACCACGCGCACCAGCTGGAGGGTGTGCTGCAGGGAGATGGAGCGGGTCAGCTCGGTGGGGGCCGCGGCGAAGATCTCGCTGACGCCGTGCGGCGGGCGGTCCGGGTCGGTGAACCACGAGGTGAACGCGTTGATGCCGGCCTGGGCCACGAGGCCCACGTACGAGCGGTCCTCGGCGGGCAGCTCGCGGTACCAGTTGAGGTCCTCGTCGAGCCGGCGCATCGCTGCCGCGGTGAGCAGGCCGCTGGCCTCACGGACGCGCTGGAGGTTCATCGGGAAACCGGCGGGGTCGGTGCCGATGTCCGCCTGAGCGGCCTCCTGGCTCTCGCGTGGGTCGGCTGTGGTTCCGGCCTCCCGGTCGGGCTGGGGGGCACTCGCTCGCGCGGCCCGTCGTGTAGCTGGCACCCTGGCAGCATACGAGCCGGAGTTGTGGAGAGTCCACAAACGGACTTTCGAGACAGCGTCGGTCCAGTGAGTGAGGGCTGAAAACTGTAGGGTCGAGGCATGGCCCTGATGCATCGGCTCCGCCGCCTCATCCGTCGGCCCCTGTCTGCGTCCACGGTGGGGGCACGTCGGCCGTCGCCGTCGGCGCCCCGACGAGGGGACACGGGACACGAGGACGCCTTGCGCGCCCAGCTGACCGACGATCCCAACAACGAGGAGGCGTTCGGCGCCCTGGCGGAGATCGTCCGCCGCAGGGCCGCCGAGGACCCGACGCTGGAGGACCCGCTCCGGGACTCCGACGAGATTCCCGAGACCCGGCAGCGCGAGGCGGACCTCGCCGTGTGGGCCCTCGCCGAGGAGCTGGCCGGGCACCCGCGCGGCTGGTACCCGCTGATCGAGCTCGGCCGGTTGTCGCTCGCCGACGACCCGGAGGGCGCCGTCCGGCGGCTGATCACCGCTGCCGAGCGCGACCCCGACGGGCACGCACTCGCCGAGGGCCTCGCCATCCTGCGCGACGCCGGCATGCCGGTGGAGGCACTGGGACTGGGCGTCGGGCACTGGCGTGTGCGGGAGCACCCGCCGGAGGTGGGCAGGCATCTGGTGCTCGCGGCGCTCGAGGCAGGCCGTGTGCACGAGGCCAAGCAGCACCTGCGCGCGCTCGAGATGCACCCGGACACCAAGGCGGTCAGGCCGCTGCGCGAGGAGCTCACGAAGGCGATCGCGGCGGCGGAGCAGCAGGCACCGCCGAAGTAGAACCGCAGCGAAGTAGAACCGCAGCGCACCGAACGTTCGGTGCGCTGCGGTTCTATCTCGCTCGGGTTCTATCTCGCCAGGGTTCTATCTCGGCGTGCTGGTCAGCTGTCGCCGCCCGCGACGCCGGACGTGCCGGCGGTGACGTCGAGCAGGCGGTACTTCTCGACCGCCTTCGGCACGACGTCGGCCGGGACCTCGCCGCGGCGGGCGAGGACCTGCAGCGTCTTGACCACCATCGACGGCCCGTCGATGAGGAAGTGACGACGCGCGGCGGCACGGGTGTCGGAGAAGCCGAAGCCGTCCGCACCGAGCACCGCGTAGTCACCGGGCACCCACGCGCGGATCTGGTCGGGCACCAGGTGGTCGTAGTCGCTGGTGGCGACGAACGGCCCCTCGGCGCCGGACAGCTTCTCGGTGACGTACGGCGTGCGCAGCGGCGCCGCCGGGTCCACGAGCGAGTCGTGCTCGGCGGCCAGGGCGTCGCGACGCAGCTCGTTCCAGCTGGTCACGGACCACACGTCGGCCGAGACACCCCAGTCCTCACGGAGGAGCTGCTGCGCCTCGAGCGCCCACGGCACACCCACGCCGGAGGCGAGGAGCTGGGCCTTGGGGCCGTCGTCATCGCCGGACGCCGAGATACCGACCGAGACACGGTGGATGCCGCGCTTGATGCCCTCGACGTCGACGTCCTCCGGCTCGGCCGGCTGGACCATGGGCTCGTTGTACACCGTGAGGTAGTACATGACGTCCTGGTCCCGGCCGTCGGAGCCGTCGCCGTACATGCGCTCGATGCCGTCGCGCACGATGTGCCGGATCTCGTAGCCGTACGCCGGGTCGTACTGCACGATCGCCGTGTTGGTGCCGGCGATGAGCGGGCTGTGCCCGTCGGCGTGCTGCAGGCCCTCGCCCGTGAGGGTGGTGCGGCCCGCGGTGGCCCCGATGATGAAACCGCGCGTGAGCTGGTCGCCGGCCGCCCAGAACTGGTCGCCCGTGCGCTGGAAACCGAACATCGAGTAGAAGATGTAGACCGGGATCATCGGCTCGCCGTGCGTGGCGTAGGCCGTGCCGACCGACTGGAACGCGGCCGCGGAACCGGCCTCGTTGATGCCGGTGTGCATGATCTTGCCCTGCTCGGACTCCTTGTAGCTCAGCATGAGCTCGCGGTCCACGGCGAGGTAGTTCTGCCCGAGCGTGTTGAAGATCTTGGCGCTCGGGAAGATCGAGTCGAGGCCGAACGTGCGGGCCTCGTCCGGGATGATCGGCACGATGCGGTCGCCGAAGTCCTTGGCCTTGAACAGGTCCTTGAGCAGCCGCACGAACGCCATGGTGGTGGCGATCTGCTGCGTGCCGGAGCCCTTCTTCAGCAGCTCGTAGGTCTTGTCCTCGGGCAGCGTGAGGGTCTTGCGCACGCCGCGGCGCTCGGGCACGAAACCGCCGAGCTGACGGCGCCGCTCCAGCATGTACTGGACCTCCGGCGCGTCGGCACCCGGGTGGTAGTACGGCGGCAGGTACGGGTCCTTCTCGAGCTCCTCGTCGGAGATCGGGATGCGCAGCGAGTCGCGCAGCGTCTTGAGGTCCTCGCCCTTGAGCTTCTTCATCTGGTGCGTCGCGTTGCGCCCGGCGAAGCCGGAGCCCAGGCCGTAGCCCTTGACGGTGTGCGCCAGGATGATCGTCGGCTGGCCGGTGTGGGCCCGCGCCGCCGAGTACGCCGCGTAGAGCTTGCGGTAGTCGTGCCCACCGCGCTTCATGTTCCAGATGTCCTCGTCCGTCATGTTCTCGACGAGGGCCTTGGTGCGCGGGTCGCGCCCGAAGAAGTGCTCGCGGATGAACGCGCCCGACTCCGCACGGTAGGTCTGGTAGTCACCGTCCGGGGTGACGTTCATCAGGTTGACCAGGGCGCGGTCCTTGTCGGCGTTGAGCAGGGCGTCCCACTCGCGGCCCCAGACCACCTTGATGACGTTCCAGCCGGCGCCCTTGAACTGGGCCTCCAGCTCCTGGACGATCTTGCCGTTGCCACGAACCGGGCCGTCGAGGCGCTGCAGGTTGCAGTTCACCACGAACGTCAGGTTGTCCAGCTGCTGCTGTGCCGCGTGCTGGATCATGCCGCGGCTCTCCGGCTCGTCCATCTCGCCGTCGCCGAGGAACGCCCAGACGTCCTGCTGGCTGGTGTCCTTGATCCCGCGGTTGTGCAGGTACTTGTTGGTCCAGGCCTGGTAGATGGCCGACGCCGGGCCGAGGCCCATGCTGACGGTCGGGAACTCCCAGAAATCCTGCATCAGACGCGGGTGCGGGTAGGATGGCAGGCCGCCACCCGGGTGCGACTTCTCCTGGCGGAACCCGTCGAGCTGGTCGGCGGTCAGCCGGCCCTCGAGGTACGCACGGGCGTAGACGCCGGGGGAGGCGTGGCCCTGGAAGTAGATCTGGTCACCGCCGCCGGGGTGGTCCTTGCCGCGGAAGAAGTGGTTCAGCCCCACCTCGTACAGCGTCGCCACCGACGCGTACGAGGAGATGTGCCCACCGACGCTGAGGCCCTCGCGCTGGGCGCGGGTCACCATGACCGCCGCGTTCCAGCGGATCCACGAGCGATAGCGGCGCTCCATGGCCTCATCGCCCGGGAAGTACGGCTCCTCGTGCACACCGATGGTGTTCACGTAGGGCGTCGCCATCGACGCGGGGATGCTCACATTCCGTTCCCGGGCCCGCCGCAGCAGGTTGAGCATGACGTACCGGGCGCGGGGTCCGCCCTTGTCGTCGATCAGCCCGTCGAAGGACTCGACCCATTCCTCGGTCTCGGCCGGGTCGATGTCGGGTACGGCGCTGAGCAGACCGTTGATCAGCGGTCCGGTCTCGTCAAACGAAGCCACCAGCAACCTCTCTCGGTGTCGCGCGGCGCGGTCGCGGTTCGCGCTCCTCGCCGCCTCGTCAGAACCCGTCGCGTCGGCGATGGCGTCACCACAGCTGGGGTTGCGGCTGTGCACGCCCACGCACAGGTGGTCTCCCCATTCTGTCCCCTTACGGCGCGGGTTCACACCATAGGGCGGTCAAGAGTGCGTGATCTGCGTTACGTCCGTGGTGGTTCGTACCAGTATTGATACGCGGTATCGCAATGATGAGACTGAGTGCATGACCGAGCCGTTGCCGACGGCTCATCGATTCATCAAATGGACACCACGCGACCTGGTTGCGAGGCATGCCAGGGGTGCGTGCACTACCTTTGGCGACGGAGGGCCCGACGACGGGCCGACAGACTGGTCAACGACCCGGCTGTGACTGCCGGACAGAGAGAGGGACGATCAACCAAGTGAGCACGGACACCCAGGGCGCGGGGCGCCTCGGTTTCGAGGCCGGCCAGGTGGTGCAGGAGTTCGGCTGGGGCGACGACGTCGACGAAGCACTCCGGGCCGACATCGAAAAGATCATCGGCAGCGAGCTGGAGGACGAGGACTTCGGTGACGTCACCGACGGCGTCATCCTCTGGTGGCGGGAGGACGACGGCGACCTCACCGACGCGCTGGTCGACGTGCAGACCGTTCTCGACGACGGCGGCCTGATCTGGATCCTGACGCCAAAGCCCGGGCGCGACGGCGAGGTGGGTCACAGCGATATCCAGGAGGCGGCCACCACTGCCGGCCTGCAGACCACGAGCACCTTCGCCATCGCGGAGGACTGGTCGGCCACGCGCCTGGCCTACCGGGGCCGCGGTAAGTAGAGCCATGGCTGAGCCTGCCGCCGCCTCGACCGTCCCCGTGGTGTCGCTGAGGCCGGGCGACCCCGCGCCCGACTTCACGCTGCCCGACACGCACGGCACACCGACCACGCTGTCGGACCTGCGGGGGACGCCGGTGCTGGTCGTGTTCGTCCCCTTCGCCTTCTCCGGTACGTGTACCAGCGAGCTGTGCGAGCTGCGGGACAACATCGAGGACTTCGAGACCGCCGGTGTGCGGCTGCTCGCCGTCTCGACGGATGCGGTCTTCACGCTCAAGGCGTGGCAGGCGGCCGAGGGTTACCAGTTCGACCTGCTGTCCGACTTCTGGCCGCACGGCGAGGTGGCCCGCTCCTACGGGGTGTTCGACGAGGACTCGGGGATCGCGCTGCGCGGGACGTTCCTGATCGACGCCGACGGGATCGTCCGGTGGTGCGTGGTGAACCCGCGGGGGCAGGCGCGCGACCTCGACGACTACCGGCGGGCGGTCGCGGAGATCTGACGGCGTCGCATCTCGCGACGTCGCACCGAAAATGCGTCTTGATCTCGGCTCGGGGCAGGTATCGTTGTCCCGCTGCCGGGGCCTGTAGCTCAGTTGGTTAGAGCGCCACGTTTACACCGTGGATGTCGGGGGTTCGAGTCCCTCCGGGCCCACCTTGAACGACGCGGGATCGTCGCTGCGTTCTCGCAACGGACCTTTGCTGCGGCTATGCTCCGGTCCATGACTCTCCGGCGGAACGGGCGGTGGCTGCTCCCGCAGCCGTGACCCGACGTGCCCTTCGCCGTCCCGAGCTGCCTGCCGCAGCCGGGACGTCTCTGTTTCCAGAGTCTTTGGTGGCGGCCGGCCCGTATCCCATGAGGAGCCGTGATGACCGCGCCCACCACTGCTACACCCACCACTGCTACACCCACTACCGCTACACCCTCCGACGACCGTGTCCACTCCACCGAGGCCGTCCGGACCGCCCGGGAGCGTTCCCTCGTCCTGGAGCGGCAGATCGCCACCGACCCGTCCCGGTTCCGGGTCCTGACGGGGGAGCGTCCGACCGGCGCCCTGCACCTGGGCCACCTGATCGCCACGCTCGACAACCGCGTGCGTCTCCAGGCCCAGGGGATCGAGATCTTCCTGGTCGTCGCGGACTACCAGGTCGTCACCGATCGGGACGTCGCCGGCGACCTGCCCGCCGTCGTGCGCGAGGTGCTGCTGGACTACCTCGCCGCCGGGATCGACCCCGTGGCCACGACGATCTTCACGCACTCCGCCGTCCCGGCGCTGAACCAGCTCCTGCTGCCATTCCTTTCGCTGGTGACCGTGGCCGAGCTGGAGCGCAACCCCACCGTCAAGGCCGAGACCGACGCCGCGGCGAGCCGCGGGCGCCGGGGGATGTCCGGGCTGATGTTCACCTACCCGGTGCACCAGGCCGCGGACATCCTGTTCTGTCACGACAACCTCGTCCCCGTCGGGCAGGACCAGCTGCCGCACCTGGAGGTCACCCGGACCGTCGCGCGCCGGTTCAACAACCGGTACTCCGCCGGCCGGCCGTACTTCCCCGAACCGGACGCCCTGATCGTCCCCACGCCGACGATCCTGGGCAACGACGGGGCCAAGATGTCCAAGTCGGCGGGCAACGCCCTGGAGATCCGGGCGAGCGAGGACGAGACGGTGTCGTTCGTCAGGAAGGCGAGGACCGACTCCGAGCGGCACATCACCTACGACCCCGACGGGCGGCCGGAGGTCGCGAACCTGCTCACCCTCGGCGCACACTTCGCCGGGACGACGCCGGTGGCGCTGGCTGAGTCGGTCGGCAGGGCCGGCGCGGGGAGGCTCAAGCAGATCGTCACCGAGGCGGTCGTCGAGGGACTTCGGCCCGTGCGCGCTCGTCGTGCCGAGTTCGCCGCCCGCGGGCCGGAGTACCTCACCGGGATCCTCGCCCGTGGGAACGCGCGCGCGAACGAGCTCGCCGACCGCACCCTCGACGATGTTCGCGGGCTGATGCACATGCGGTACTGACCTGGCGCGCAGGTGCGGCGACGACAGCGCGTGAACCAGTGGAAGACTCCTGCGATGGACACGCTCCAGTGGCACGCGGCGACCGACCGCGACGCGTACAAGGACACTTTTCTCGCGACGATCGACGCGATCGCCGACGCCGCGCACGCCGGCCGTTGGCGTGACGTGCTCGCGGCCCTGGGCGCCGAGAACACGGACAGGACCATGTTCCACCCGAACGTCTGGCGGATCGGCGGGAGCTCTGGTTTCACGCCGCTGCACCAGGCCGCGTGGCACGGGGCTCCGGCCGAGGTGGTCAGGGAGCTCGTGCAGAGGGGCGCCTGGCGGACGCTCCGTGCCGCGGACGGCCGGGACGCCGCGGAGATCGCGCGCCAGCGGGGGCACGTGGAACTCGTCCCGGAGCTGCAGGCCGAGCCCGCCGAGGGGGACCTGCCGTTCCCCGTGCTCGACGGGCACCTCATGGGTCTGATCGAGGCCCGGGTGCGCCCGGCGCTCACGGTCCGGCTGCGGTACCCGCAGACCGCCGTCGTCCACGAGGCGGGCCGGGTCTGGTACCCGGTGCCGGGGATGTACGGCGGGTTCCTGCTCAAGGCGATTCCCGAGGGTGTCGAGGCGGAGAGCTGGGTCCGGGTGGTCGGAGGTTCCGGTCAGCGGCATGTCATCAGCCGCAACGGGTGTCAGCTGGTGGAGGAGGGGTTCGTCTGAGTCGCTCGGGGCGACCGGACCTGGAGGCGGAGGAGCTCCAGCGCGAACCGCGCGGTGTCGTGCAGCTCCTGGCGGCCGGCGCCCAGCTCGGCACGCGCCGAGAGGCCGTGCCACAGCGTCTGCACGAGCTCTGCGATCATGGCGGCGTCCGTGGTCGCCACCACGTCGCCCTCCCGGACCGCCTGCTCGATCCGCGCGCGAAGCCGTGACTCGTCGGAGCGCTGCAGTTCCACGACGTAGGCGCGGACGTCGAGGGTCGCGGACGTGTCGGCCATGACGGCGCTGCTCGTGAGGCAGCCCGGGTGGCCCTGGTCGGTGCGGCTGAACTCGTCGACCGAGTCCAGCAGCACACGTTCGAGCACGCGTGCGATCGACGGTTCGGCCACCGCTCGGTCGTAGATCGCGCTGTAGCGGCGCGCGTAGGTGCGGACGGCCTCGTCGAACAGCTCGGCCTTGCTGCCGAACGCGCTGTACAGGCTCGAGGTCGAGATCCCCAGGGCGGTCGTGAGCATCCGGGTCGACGTCCCGGAGAATCCGTGGCGCCAGAACAGGTGCGCGGCATCACGCAGGGCGACGTCCCGGTCGAACGAACGTGGTCGGCCCACGACGGTCTCGGTCATGTTGACGATTGTAGAGCGTTCGCTCCATAATCCAATTATGGAGCGAACGTTTCAGAAGTCGGTGGCGGTCAAGGGCAGCAGCGTGAGCGTCGATGTCTACGGCGCACCGGACGGGCCGGCGCTCGTCGTCATCCCTGGTGCGATGGCGGACGCCGCCGAGTGGGGAGCTGTGGCGCACGGGCTCCGTGCCTGGCCGACCGTCGTGGTCGTCAACCGGCGGGGCCGCCACCCCTCGGGTCCCCTGTCCGACCGGTACTCACTCGCGACGGAGATCGAGGACGCGGCGACGGTGCTGCGCGGGGTCGGCGACGTGCGCACCCTCTTCGGCTGGAGCTACGGCGGCCTGATCGCGCTCCATCTGGCCGACACCGTGCGTGTGCCGCACCTGATCGCCTACGAGCCGGTCATGGCGCCGTTCGGGGCGCAGGCGCTGCCCGACCTGCGGCGCGCCCAGGACGCCGGTGACGCCGCGGCGAGCGTCGAGGCGGCGCTCGGCAAGGTCACCGGCATGAGTGCCGACCGGATCGAGTCGCTGCGCGCGCAGGACGCGGTGTGGGCCCGGCTGCTGCGGCTCAGCGCCCCGGTCTATGCCGAGACGCTCGCGATCAACGAGGCCGGGCAGTCGGAGTTGCTCGCCGGGATGGCCGAGCGGGTCGACCTGGTCGTCGGCGGGCGGAACCGCGGTCAGGCGCCCTACGGCACGACGTTCGACGACGTGGCCCACCGCGTGCCGGGTGCGAGTGTGCACGCGCTGCCCGGACAGGGGCACCTCGCTCACCTGGAGGCTCCGGGGCTGCTGGCCGCGCTGCTCGACGAGCTCGGGTCGGTCCGGGCGGGTCGGTCCCGTTCGGGCGTGCCTAGGTAAAGATTCGTTCGCGGTGCCAGCTCAGGTACTCGTCCGCGGGCGCCACGACGGGCAGGGTGAGCTCTATCCGCTCGCGCAGTCCGTCACCGGTGAAGTGGCGGGCGGTCGCCGGGTTCCGGTTCGCCGCGGAACGCAGCCGCGGCGAGACACGCACCGTCAGGTGGTCGCGTGCGGTGTCGAGCGTCATGAGTCCGGTGTCGAACGCGGCGTCGTGCGTGGGGCAGGCCGCGATCCCGTTGGCGACGTCGAGGCGCTCCCTGCGATCAGAGTCGCGCCAGGGCTTGATGTGCCCGGCCCGCAGGAGGCTGGGCCGGCGTCCGTCGCCGAGGGCGAACCCGCAGAACGCGCACGCCTCGCCGTAGTTGCGCAGCACCTCGCTGGCGAACGCGCTCTGCCCTACGCGGAGCATTCGCACCAGTGCGCGCTCGGTCGCGCTGTCGGTGTCGAGGGCCTCCGGCCGGCGCTGACCCATCTCCTGCTCGACGGCGGTCTCCAGGTCGCGCTTGCGCCGGAACAGCCGTGCGAGCTCGGGCACGGGGAAAGGGAAGGATCGACCGTCCCCGCCCCCGGCCCGCACGTTCGCCACGACGCGCACAGCGCCCGCGAGGAGGGTCTCGACCGGTGTGTGGTTGACCCGGCCGCGGCTCGGCGTCGCGTCCTGACGCGCGAGGATCTCCAACCACTGGCCCTCGGCCTGCGCGAGGGTGAGGTCGAGGTAGTCGGACAGGCTCATCGCAGCAGATTAGTGCTGCGATAAGCCCCCGACCTGGCGCCGCCCCGCGGGTCGTGCCGGCGGCTACTGCAGGAACGACCGCAGCATCTGGTTCAGCTCGTCGGGCCGCTCCTCGGTGACCCAGTGGCCGGCACCGGGCAGCACCCGGGTGTCGACGTCGGACGCGTAGTCCTTCAGCTGGGTGCCGATGCTCGTGCCCAGCGACTTCTCGCCGCCGATCGCGAGGACGGGCATGGACAGCTTGCCTCGGGCCTGCAGCCGCTTGTTCTGCTCGACGTCGACGTCCAACGCCCGGTACATCTTGATCCACGCCTGTGCGCGTCCGGGCTCGCGCAGGTAACGGGCGTAGAACTCGTGATCGGCAGGCGAGAAGGCCGACGGGTCACCCACGAACTGGCCGATGAAGCCCTCGACGAAGGCGCGCTCGTCCCCGGCGATGACCCCCTCGGCGATGTCCTCCTGGAAGAAGCCGTAGTGCCAGATCGACGGGCTGCCGTCGGCGTTCAGGGCCGGATACCCGTAGATCGCCTCGTCCGGGAGCGGCCCTTCCATCAGGGCCATGCGCTCCACCTCGGCCGGCCACATCGCGGCGTACGGGTAGGCGATCCAGGCGCCGATGTCGTGCGCGACGATCTGGACCCCGTCGTTCAGGCCGAGCTGGACGAGCAGGGCGTGCACGTCCTTGGCCATCTGGACGGTGTCGTAGCCGTCCTTCGGGACGCCCGAGTCGCCGGTACCCCGTAGGTCGACGGCGATCACGGTGTGGTCCTCGGCGAGCGGACCGAGCTGGTCGCGCCACTCCGACCACGTCTGCGGAAAGCCGTGCAGCAGCACGACCGGTGAGCCGCTGCCGCCGCGCAGGTAGTGCATGCGGAACCCGTTGACGTTCGCATACCGCGAGGTGTAGCCGGCCGGCGGCCGTGCCTCGCCCCGTGGTGCGGTCGATGCCCCGGAGCTCTGTGCGGTGGCGCTCTGCGCTGCGGCGGGCGGTGAGCCCTGCTCGGGAGCGATCCCCGGGAGCAGGAACGCCGACGCCGCGAGCGCCGCGCTCGCGGCGCCCGCGAGACCGTAGGTGCGCTTCTTCATGTTTTCTCCGAACCCTTCGCTCGTAGTTCAGTATCGATCGGTACAGAACGGGACGCTAGCACATCCAAACCGATCGGTACCGAACGAGGTAGGATCTCCCGTATGGAGGCAGCACGGAAGGCACCGATCGGTCGGCCCCGAGGCTTCGACTCCGACGCGGCACTGGAGCGCGCGATGCGCGTCTTCTGGGAGCAGGGTTACGAGGGCGCCAGCCTCACCGACCTGACGCAGGCCATGGGTATCACCCGCACCAGCATGTACGCGGCGTTCGGCAACAAGGAGGAGCTGTTCCGCAAGGCTCTTGCCCGGTACAGCGAAGGCCCCGCCTCGTACGGCGACCGGGCGCTGCAGGAGGCGACCGCGTACGGCGTCGCCGTCGCCTTTCTGCACGGGGCCGTCGGGGCCACCACCCACCCGGGCGACCCCGCGGGCTGCCTCGGCGTGCAGGGCGCGCTCGCGGTCGGGCCGCCGGCGCGCGGACCGCACGATGCCCTGGTCGACTGGCGGAACGACGCCGTCGCGCAGCTCCGTACCCGGTTCGAGCGCGCCGTCGACGAGGGTGACCTCCCCTCGGACGCCGACCCCGCGGCGCTGGCTCGCTATCTGGTGAGTGTGTCCAACGGGATCGCCGTCCAGGCCGCCGGTGGCGTCGGCCCCGCGGAGCTCCAGCAGGTGGCCGATCTCGCGCTGCGGGCCTGGCCGGGCCCTCACTGACCCGGGTGGCCCGGCGGCGGGCTCCACGGGGGCCGCCGCTACCCTGACCACTATGCTCACCGACGAGATCGCCCTGGCCTGGCGCGAGCCGGTATCCGACGACGAGATCGCCGACCTCACCGCGTCGCACGGAGGCACACCGGTGCCGGGGTGGTGGGACCGGATCCGAGGTCACTCGCTCGGTTGGGTCACTGCGCGAGGTGCCGATGGCATGCTGCTCGGCTTCGTCAACGTGGCATGGGACGGCGCCGATCACGCGTTCCTCATCGACACCAAGACGAGGCCGAGCCACCAGCGGCTCGGCCTCGGTACCGCCGTGGTGCGGCGCGCCGTGGAAGAGGCGCGGGAGGCCGGCTGCGAGTGGCTCTTCGTCGACTTCGAGCCGCACCTCGAACGGTTCTACCTCGAGTCCTGCGGCTTTCGCCCGACGGCGGCCGGGCTGATCCGCCTGACCGGGGCCCGGTCCTGACAGCGGATCCCGACGTGCCCCTGAGCGCGCGGCGTCGTCCACCACGCCACCAGTTATAGACCTCGCGGTCAAGAACTCGTGTTGTACGGTGAGCCCGAGTGCACGGGAGTCCGGTATGCCGGGCTGAGAGGGAGTCATCAAACTCCGACCGTTGAACCTGATCCGGGTCATGCCGGCGCAGGAAGCGACCTCAGGACGAGGGGCTCACGCCCGCGTCCTCCCGTGCCGACGGATGCCCGACGGACAGGGGAGGACCGATGGCTCACCACGCCACCGCCACCACGAGCAGCACCACGAGCAGCAGCACGAGCAGCAGCACCACGAGCAGCACCCGCACCGCCGGCGAGACGGCCGGCGGCGGCGAACCCACGACCGACGTCGCCGAGCTCCGCGCGGACCCGATGCGTTTCGGCGTCGGTGCGCGGATCACCGTCGCGGTGATGGCCGACGACTACGTCGACGTGATCTTCGGGGCCCTGCGCACCGTCGACAGCACCGGCCTCGTGGTCGAGACCGGCGACGTGAGCACCTACGTGGGCGGCAGCGAGACCGACCTGCTCCGCTACGTCACCGACCTGACGGCGGCGATCGCGGCGTCGGGCAAGCATGCGGCGATCACCGTGCACCTGTCACGGGGCTGCCCGGGCGAGGTGGTCTGCGACCTGCCGGGCGGGGCGGGCCCCCGCGTCACGGAGGTGCCACAGGGCCGGGACACCGGTCGGTTCGTCGCGGCGGAGTGGGCGCTCTACCCTCTGGCCGACGACGTCCGCTCGGACGTGACCCCCGACCACATGCGGGACATCTACGCCGCGATCGAGCTCGCCAAGGAGAACGGCACGTTCCGCGGCTCCCAGCACTTCGTCACGCGCCTGGAGGGCGACGCCGGACGTGTGCTCGCCAGCGCCTTCGCCGGATGGGTGCTGGCCGGTCGTACCGTGCAGCACGTCACGAGCCACCTGACCCTCTCGGTCAACAGCCCGAGCCACGGCAGCGGGGATCACACTCATGGCTGAGGCGCGGCAGACCGGTCCGGAGCCGGGCCGACGACGGCGGCGGCTGCCGCTGCGCGACATCGTGCTGCTGGTGATGCTCGGCGTGGTCTTCGGGTTCCTGTACTGGGCGCTGGTGCAGGCCTGGAACGGCCTCGCCGTGGCCATGGGCCCCGCGGGGGACCTGGCCCAGCACGTGCTGCTGGGTGGCTGGCTCCTGGTGGCACCGCTCGCGATCGCCATCGTGCGCAAGCCGTTCGTCGGCGTCATCGCCGAGGTGATCGCGTCCGTCGTCGAGGTGGTGTTCCTCGGCTCGCCGGTGGGTCCGCTCCTGCTGATCGCCGCGGCGCTGCAGGGCGCGGGCAGCGAGCTCCCGTTCGCGCTGACGCGCTACCGCCGGTTCGGGTGGGGCGTGTACGCGCTCTCCGGCGTGCTGGGCGCCGGGCTCGTCTTCGTGTGGTCCGCGTTCCGGTTCGGCTGGTACGGGCAGGACATCCTGGCGCTGCGGTTCGGCCTGCAGCTGCTCTCCGGCCTGGTGCTCGGTGGTCTGCTGGCCAAGCTGATCGTCGACCGGCTGTACGCCACGGGCGTGCTCGACGAGTTCGCCATCGGCCGCCAGGCGGCGGCGCTGCGGGGACCTGTGGCGCGCCGTGAACGCTGAGGCCGCTGAGGCCGCCGCGCGCGCTGAGGCTGCCGTCAACGCCGAGGTTGCCGTCAACGCCGAGGCCGTCGTACACACCGGGACCGTCGTCGAGACCGCCGCCCTGGAGGCGGTGTACGGCACCGGCGACGGCGTCGGACCGCTCGACCTGCGCGTGCGCGCGGGGGAGAGCGTGCTCGTGCTCGGGCCGTCCGGGTCGGGCAAGTCCACGCTGCTGCGCCTGCTGCACGGTGCCGTGCCGTACGCGGTCCATGCCCAGGTGGACGGCGCGGTGAGGGTCGCGGGCCGTCCCGTGGCGGGCACCGGCATCGCCGGGCTCGCCGACGTCGTGGGCGTCGTGGCGCAGGACCCGGAGTCCGGCGTCTGCCTGCCCGACGTGCTGGACGAGGTGGCCTTCCCGCTGGAGAACCTCGCCGTCCAGCCCGCGCAGATCGGCCCGCTGGTGCACGCGGCCCTCGCCCGGGCCGACGCGACACACCTGGTGGGGCGGGCGACGGCGGAGCTGTCTGGTGGTGAGCTGCAGCGCGTGGCGCTCGCGGCCGCCGTGGCGCCGTCGCCCCGCCTGCTGCTGCTCGACGAGCCGACGTCGATGCTCGACGCCGGCGGGGTCGACGCCGTGCGGCGTGCGCTCGACGTGGTGCGCCGGGAGAGCGGTGCTGCCTACGTGCTCGTGGAGCACCGGCTCGACGAGCTCGCGGGCGACGCGGGGGCCGCAGGGCTGCCCGAACGCTGGGTGGTGCTGGGCGGCGACGGGCGGGTGCGGCACGACGTTGCCGCCGCCGACCTGACGGTGTCCGTGCTGCGGGAGCTGGTGGGGCAGGGGTGCTGGCTCCCGCTCGACCTGGAGCTGCGGGCTCTGCTCGGCGACGATCCGGACGCCGACGATCCGGACGCCGACGATCCGGGTGCCGACGATCCGGGTGCGGAACCGGGTCGGGACACGACCCTGGCCGACCGCCTGCGGCGGACGCTCGGGACACTGGACGACCCCGGCACGCACGCCCCACCCGACACCCGACCCGACACCCCCGGCGGCACGTCCCTGCGGGCCGACCGGGTCACCGTGGCGCGCGGTCCGCGGCGGTACCGGCGTGAGGTGCTGCGCGACGTCGACCTGGAGCTGCGCCCCGGCACCCTCACGGCATTGGTCGGTGCCAACGGGAGCGGCAAGTCCACGCTGCTGACCTGCCTCGCGGGCCTGGTACCGCCCGTCGCGGGCAGTGTGCGCGGACCACGGGCGGGCCTGGTGTTCCAGAACCCGGAGCACCAGTTCACCGCGGCCACGGTGCGGCAGGAGGTGGCGCACGGCCTGCCGCCGGAGGCCGCGCCGCGGGTGGAGGAGGCGCTGGCCCGGTTCGGCCTGCTCCGGCTGGCCGACCACAACCCGTACCGGCTCTCCGGCGGGCAGAAGCGGCGCGTGAGCCTCGCCGCGATGCTGGTCCACGACCACCCGTACCTGCTCGCGGACGAGCCAGGCTTCGGCCTGGACCGGCACGCGTCCGTGGAGGTGCTGCGCTCCCTGCGTGGGGCCGCGGCCGGTGGCCGGGGCGTGCTGTTCTCCAGCCACGACCTGCGGGCGGTGGCGGCGTACGCCGACCGGGTGCTGGTGCTCGCCGACGGCGCGCTGCTCGCGGACACGACACCCTGGGGGCTGCTGCGTGACGAGGACCTGCTGACGGGTGCGCGGCTGCGTCCGCCCGCGCTGCTGCGGCGCCTCGCGCACCAGGTGGACGACGGCCAGGACCTGGCGGCCCTGCTGCGTGCCATGGACGCCGCGGCGCTCGCGCTCGGGGCGGACACATGACGTCCGCCGCCCCCACGGTCGGGTCACCGGGCGGCCCGACGACCGCCGTCGTGCCCTGGCTGGCCCGGCGCAACCCCACGGTCAAGGCTGCGGTGCTGCTGGCGGCGTCGCTGGCCACCCTCGGCTTCCTGGACCCGAGGCCGCTGCTCGGCCTCTATGTGTTCGCGGTGGTGGCGGTGTGGTCCACCAGCCGCCTACCCGTGCGCACGCTGGTGCTGGGCCAGGTGCCGTTCGTGGTCTTCGGGGCAGGGATCGTGGCCGTCAACGCCCTCAGCCGTCCCGGCAGTCCTGCGGTGCCTGGACTCCCGGTGAGCGTCGAAGGGCTGACGGTGGGTACGGCGCTGGCACTCCGTGGGCTGGTGATCGGCGTGCTGACCATCGGCTTCCTGGCCTCCACGCCGCCGCGCGACCTGATGGTGAGCCTGGTGCAGCACGCCCGCCTCAGCCCCCGGTACGCCTACCCGGTGCTCGCCGGCCACCGCATGCTGACGGCGATGCCGACGCGGTGGGCCACCATCCGGGCGGCGCAGGCGGTGCGTGCGCCCCTGCGCCGCGGGCGGCCACGGTTCGGCGTGCGGGACGCAGCCCGGGCAGCATTCGCCCTGCTGGTCACGTCGATCCGCGGTGCGGAGCGGATCGCGCTGGCGCTGGAGTCGCGTGGTCTCGGGGAACGGCCCCGCACCGTCTGGCGGCCGGTGCCCCTCGGCCGGGGCGACGTGGTGCTGGTCGCCGGGGCGCTGGTGGGTTACGTGGTCGCCGCGCTGTGCGGGGCCGTGTGGGCCGGCTGACCCGCTGAGCGGTCGGCCCACACGGCCCCGCGCGGCGCCGGGCGAATTCACGGCGACGAATAGGTTCGTACGCTCGCGTGGCCCAGGATGTCTGCCGTGAGCCCCATCGCCGACGCCACCGCACTGGTCGCCGACCGTTACCCCGAGGCCCGATGGGCCGTGCTGGCCGGCAGCGTGCTCGACCCCGGCGCGCGCACGGCGGGCTCGGACCTGGACATCGTGGTCTGCGTGCCCGACGGCGCCGTGGGGCACCGCGACTCGCAACGTTGGCGCGGCTGGCCCGTCGAGCTGTTCGTGAACACCGAGGCGGGGCACCGCTGGTTCATCACGGAGGAGACGGCGCGCCGCAGACCCACCCTCGCGCGGATGATCGCCACGGGGGTCGCGGTGGCCGGGAAGCGCGCCGCCGCCGGGATCCAGGCCGAGTGTCAGGAGCTGCTCGCGGCCGGCCCCGGGCCGGAGTCGGACACCGCGCTGGAGGACGCCCGGTACGGGGTGACCGACCTGCTCGACGACCTCGCCCACGCGCGCGACGGGGGCGAGGCGGACGTGGTGCGGTCGGTGCTGTGGGAACGCGTGGGGCACCTTGCCCTGGCCGCGGCCGGCCGCTGGGACGGCGGCGGCAAGTGGCTGTTGCGCGAGCTGCGTGCCTGGGACCGCGGGTACGCCGCACGGTGGGTGGCCGCCCGCCACGACGACGAGACGATGGTCGCCGTGGCGCGCGCGACGCTCGACGCCGCGGGCGGACCCCTGTTCGAGGGGTACCTGCGGCAGGCGCCGGTCGTCGACGAGATCCCCGCGACCTCGACCACCCCGCCGGTGGTGGTGCGGCGCTCCGCCCGGGCGATCCTGCTCGACGACGACGGCCGCCTCGTGGTGATCCGACGGACCGTCCCGGGGCGCGACCCCTACTGGGTGACGCCCGGCGGCGGCGTCGAGCCCGAGGACGCCTCGGTCGAGGAGGGCCTGCACCGCGAGCTGTTCGAGGAGCTCGGAGCGACCGCGAAGCTCGTCCGACAGGTGTTCCTGACCTCGCAGCCCGGCGACTCCGGCGTGGTGACACACCACTACTTCCTCGCCCGGCTCGTCTCCCTGGACCTCGGCCTGCGTACCGGACCCGAGTTCGAGGAGCCCGTCCGGGGCACCTACGACGTGGAGCACGTGGACCTGCGCGACGGGACGCTGGCCGGCATCAACCTGGTGCCCGCCGCCCTGAAGGCGTTCATCCGCACCAACCGCGTGGCCCTGCTCGCCGAGGCCGAGGCCGAGGCTGAGGCTGAGGCCCGATGAAGCGCACCGCGACCGCACCGGCGCCCGTCCGGCTCGCCTCCGGGATCCCGGCGCGCGACGCCTGGCCGCTCGACCGGTCGATCGTGCACCTCAACCACGGCTCCTTCGGCGCGGTACCCACCGAGGTCGTGCGGCACCAGGACGAGCTGCGCCGGCAGGCCGACCTGAGCCCCGTCGCGTGGTTCCCCCGCGCGCCCGAGCTCGTCGCCGCCGCCCGGCACGAGGTGGCTCCGTTCGTCGGCGCCCGCCCCGAGCACACGGCCTTCGTGCCGAACGCCTCGGCGGCCGCGACCGTCGTCCACAACGCCCTGCGCCTCCAACCCGGCGACGAGATCCTCGTCACAGACCACGGGTACGGTGCGATCACCCTGGGCGCCCAGCGCCTCGCCCGCCGGTACGGCGCCCGCGTGCGCACCGTCGCCGTACCGCTCGCCGCCACCGCCGACGAGGTGGTCGAACGGTTCCGCGCCGAGCTCACCGACGCCGTGCGCCTGGTCGTCGTCGACCAGATAGCCTCACCCACCGCGCGCCTGCTGCCCACCGCGCGACTCACCGAGCTCGCGCACGAGCGCGGCGCGCGCGTGCTCGTGGACGGCGCCCACGCGCCGGGCCTCGTACCCGACGCCGCGGCCGCCGCGGGCGCCGACTGGTGGTTCGGCAACCTGCACAAGTGGCCCTGCGCGCCCCGCGGCTCGGCACTGCTCGTCACCGACGCCGCGGACCGCGACGACCTGTGGCCGCTCATCGACTCCTGGGGCGCCGAGGACCCCTACCCCGAACGGTTCGACTCGCAGGGCACCCTCGACACCACCAGCTACATCGCCGCACCGCACGCGATCGACCTCATCGAGCGCGAGTACGGCTGGGCCCGGGCCCGCGAGACCATGACGGCGCTCGCGGACCACGGCGCCGCCGTGATCGGCGCGGCGCTCCAGCCCCACGTCGACGGCCCGGTGGCCACCGACGTCGGCATGCCGGTCGCGCCGATGCGGCTGCTGCGCCTGCCCGACGGGCTCGGCCACGACCGTACGGACGCCGACGAGCTGCGCATGCGGCTGCTGGACCTCGCGGGCATCGAGTCAGCCTTCACGAGCTTCGGGGGTGTGGGCTACCTGCGCCTCTCGGTGCACCTGTACACCGAGCCGGCCGACTTCGACGCGTTCGTCGAGCGCGGAGTGCCGCGGATCTTGGCCTTCGCCGAGGAGCGACGGGGCCGCTGAACCCCGTCAGGCGGTGACCCGGTGCGGCTCGCGGCCCGCCGTACGCACGCGCAGCCACAGCGTCACGACGACCACCGCGAGCGCCGCCGCGACCGCGATGGTCGCGGTCGGTGTGGACTGCGGGGCGCCGTCCCAGCGGGCCACGGCGATCCACGACAGACCCCAGGCGACCGCGGCGGCCACGGCGAGGCGACCTCCGCCACGGATCGCCAGCGCGACGCCGACGCCGCCGACGGCCGCCAGGACCACGATCGCCCACCAGTCCGGGTCGATGCCCGCGCCGTCGAAACCGCTGCCGGCGAGCGCCGCGGCGATGTTGGCGGCGGTGGCCACGCAGACCCAGCCGAAGTAGAGGCCGAGGGAGCCGTCGACGAGGACGCGTTCGAGCAGCCCGCCGGGGCGGGACCCCACGAGCAGCACGAAGACGCGGCTGAGCAGCACGAGCAGCACCGCGATGACGGCGACGCTGCCCCAGAGCCAGCCCGCCTGCACCACGAGGATCCAGGCAGCGTTGAGCAGCATGGTTCCGGCCACGGGCAGGCGGAGGCTCCGCTGTCGGTCGGCGGAGGCGGCCGAGGGGAACCACTGCAGCACGGTGTACCCGGCGAGCCCGAGGTAGACGACGCTCCACACGGAGAAAGCGGGGGAGGCGGGTGCGATGAGCGTGGCGTCGGCCGAGAGCGCGCCCCCGGCCGCGGAGGCGATCGGTGTGCCGCCGAAGACGCCCACGCCGACCATGGAGCCGACCACGCAGACCACGAAGCTCACGGTGACGATGATCTGCTGCACCCGGTCGGTGGATCGTTGTTCCGTCATGCGGTCCTCACTCCTCGAGTCGATCGTCCTGATAATTGCTAGCCTATCTAGTAATCTGCCGAAGCATGCGGTATCGCGCAAAGGATCCAGCAAAGGGTGGTCTCGCATGAACGACGGTGCTCGGGTCCTCGTCACCGGCGCGACCGGCTACATCGGCGGACGGCTGGTGCCCGAGCTGCTCGCCGCCGGGTACCGCGTGCGCGTCATGGTGCGGCACCCTGAACGCATCGCCTCCCGCGAGTGGTCCGACGACGTGGAGGTGGTCACCGGCGACGCCGCGCAGCGGCCGGACCTGCGCCGGGCCCTGGAAGGCGTCGACGTGGCGTACTACCTCATCCACGCCCTCGGTGCGGGGGCGGGGTTCGCCGACCAGGACCGCGGCACCGCGCGCGGGTTCGCCGTGGTGGCCCGGGAGGCCGGCGTCGGGCGGATCGTCTACCTCGGCGGGCTGCACCCCGACACGGAGCTTCTCTCGCCCCACCTGGAGTCACGGCGCGAGGTCGAGGAGATCCTCCTCGACAGCGGCGTGCCGACGGTCGTGCTGCGGGCGGCCGTGATCCTGGGGTCGGGCAGCGCGTCCTTCGAGATGATGCGGTACCTCACCGAACGGCTGCCCGCGATGATCGCGCCGCGCTGGATCAACAACCGCATCCAGCCGATCGCCGTCCGCGACGTGCTGCGCTACCTCGTGGGCGCGGCGAGCATCCCGCCCGACGTGAGCCGGGCGTTCGACGTCGGCGGCCCCGACATCCTGACCTACCGCGAGATGATGCAGCGCTACGCGGCCGCTGCCGGCCTGCGCCCGCGGGTCATCCGCGCCGTCCCGGTGCTGACCCCGAACCTGGCCAGCCTCTGGGTGGGCCTGGTGACGCCCGTGCCGCCGGCCATCGCCCGCCCGCTCGTCGGGTCGCTGGTGCACGAGGTGGTGGCGCGTGACCACGACATCGCGCGGTACGTGCCCGACCCGCCCGAGGGGCTCATCGGCTTCGACCGGGCGGTCGAGCTCGCGCTGGCCCGCATCCGGGACCTGGACGTGCGCACGAGCTGGGTGTCGGCGTCCACACCGGGCGCGCCGTCCGACCCCCTGCCCGAGGATCCCGACTGGGCCGGCGGAAGCCTGCTCGTCGACGACCGTGCGGTGGCGGTGGACACGACGCGTGAGTCGCTCTGGACGGTCATCGAGGGCATCGGCGGGGCGCACGGCTGGTACTCCTGGCGCCTGGGCTGGGTGGCCCGCGGGCTCCTGGACCGTCTCTTCGGCGGGCCGGGCCTGCGCCGCGGACGGCGTCACCCGCAGCACCTCGAACCCGGCGACGCGCTCGACTGGTGGCGGGTCGAGAAGGTGGTCCCGGGTGAGCTGCTGCGGCTGCGCGCCGAGATGCGGCTACCGGGGCTCGCCTGGCTGGAGCTGTCCGTCGAGGGCGGGTTGAGCGGGTCGGGCGGGCCGGAGGGTTCGGGCGGGTCGGAGGAAGGCGGCCTGCCGACCTTCCGACAGCGTGCGGTCTTCCTGCCCCACGGGCTGCCCGGGCAGCTGTACTGGTGGGCGATCAGCCCGTTCCACGGCATCGTGTTCGGGGGCATGCAGCGCAACATCGCCCGGGCGGCGCGGGAGCACGGCGCCGACCGGGCGGACTGACGCGCCTGGCACGGCCGGGGCGGGGATATGCTCCGGCCGTGACGGCGCCGATCACCCCGGGAGCGTGACGGCAGCATCCAGACGGGCGGAGCGGCGCAGCGGGATCACGTGCCCGCGCCGGTACGCCACCCGCATGAGCACCACGGCGGTGAGCACGCAGAACACGACCGAGTACACGCTGCCCTCCGGGCCGAACTCGCCACCGGTGAGCAGTGCCGGACCCGAGGTCGTGGCGTCCAGCAGGCCCTGCGCGGTGTCGTTGCCCGACACCTCGGTGCTGAACAGGGCGCTCCCCGCGATGTTCCAGCCGAGGTGCAGGCCGATCGGCAGCCAGAGCTTGCGGGTCGCGACGTACGCGGCGGTGAGCATGCCGCCCGCCTCGATCGCGATCGCGATCGCGCCCCACAGCGTGGCGTTCGGGTTGAAGAGGTGGGACAGGCCGAACAGCGTGCTGGTCAGTACCAGGGCCACCCACGTGCCCGTCCAGCCCTCGATCACCCGGAACAGGACGCCGCGGTACATCAGCTCCTCCGTGACAGCAGCGCCCGCCATGAGACCGAGCAGCCCCACCGCACCCGCCGTCGAACCCATGCCGTGGACCGTGTAGCTGCCCAGGAAGGCCAGGTTGGCGATGACCAGACCGAACAGGCCGACGCCGAGCAGGGTGCCCCAGCCGAGCCCCGGTGCGGCGCTCGCCAGGGCCACCTCCACGGGCGCGCGGCGCTCGGTACGGCGCACCACCCAGGCGTAGACGGCCACGGCGAGCACCGCCGTCGCCACCCCCACCACCAGCGAGAGCCACGGGGTGTCCTGGACCGCCATGAGGCCCTGACCACCCACGAACGAGACGGCCACAACGGCCAAGAACTGCCACACCAGACGCACGATGACTCCTTCACCAGGCACTACAGCCGGTTCACCAAGCACTACGGCCGGTTCACCAGGCACCGCGGCCGGAGTGCCGCGGGCTACCCAGAACGTTAGAGATCAGGCGGCCCGCGGTCGTCACCGCACGGTGGACACTCGCAGGTAGCTCGCACGGGGGACAGACTGTCCAGCATGCGCGGCAACCTCGACCGGATCCGGGCGGAGATCACCGACCACCCGTCCAACTCCTGGGCACGGGACCTCGGCTACACGCCGCTCTACACCGCGGGGCCGGGTGCGCGCATCGCGCTCATCGGCCAGGCCCCCGGACGCAAGGCGCAGGAGAGCGGCATCCCGTGGAACGACGCCAGCGGCGTCAAGCTGCGCAGCTGGCTCGGCGTCGACGACACGCAGTTCTACGACCCGGACCAGATCGCCGTCATCCCGATGGACTTCTACTACCCGGGCAAGGGCGCCTCCGGCGACCTACCGCCCCGCAAGGACGTCGCCGCGCTGTGGCACCCGCGCATCCTGGCCGAGCTGCCCGACCTGCGTCTCACGATCCTGGTGGGCGGCTACGCCCAGAAGCACTACCTGGGCGTCCGGGCGAAGCGGACCCTGACCGAGACGGTCCGTGCCTATACCGAGTACCTGCCGACGATGATCCCGCTGGTCCACCCGTCGCCGCTCAACTTCCGCTGGCAGTCCAAGAACCCCTGGTTCGAGGCCGACGTCGTCCCCGCGCTGCGCACGCTGGTGGCGGGGGCGCTCGGGGAGGTGTGACCACCCGGCGGTCGCCGCCGTCCCGCAGGGCGCGACCTCCGCCGCTGCTATACGTTGCGTCAGTGCTGAGCAGAGCGCCGGTCTGGCCGGAGCCGCCGGTGCCCCGGCAGTCGGCGAGGCGGCGGCGGGCTCGGCGCGCCTCCGTCCGGCGGCAGCGGGCGATCCTCGCACTCGCCGTCGGCCTGAGCCTGGTCGCCGGGGCGGGGAGTGCGTACACGCTCGGCCTGCTCGACCGCTTGGCGACCACCGACCCGCGGCCCGTCGCGGCAGGTGTGCCGACCGCAGCCGCCGAGAGCGCGACGCTGCGCGCGGCGCTCGCCACCGCGATCACGGAGGCGCGGGCCGTCCTGGCGGGACCCAACGGGACGGCGGCGCAGGTGTCTGAGCGCCGCGCGCTCGCCACCGCGATCGCCTCCGCAGAGGGCGTGCTGAGGTCGCGGGAGGCGGCCGGCTCGCCCGGTGACGAGGCGCCCGCGGCCACCACCACCCTGCGGGACGCGACCGCTGCGGTGGTCGCATCAGGGCGTGAGGTGCGCGTCGGGCGAGCCGTTCCCGGGCTGGAGACGGCGCGCACCAGGCTGCGGACGGTGGTGGCCGACGGCGAGGAGGCGTACGCGGGGTCCGAACCGCTCGCGGCCCCTGACGACTCCGGGCGCGACGGACTGCGTGCCGAGCTGGACCGGGCGGACGACCTGGTGAGGCGCGCGGACGGCCTGCTGGCGAAGGCGGCACGTGCGGGGACCGACCCGGCCGCCGCGGTCGACGTCCTGCACCGGTCGGGGGAGCTGACCACCGCGCTGGCCGAGGCGACGGAGCGGATCCAGGACGCTGCCTCCGCGGTCATCGCCGGGACGGCGGTGCCCGGCCCGATGGGTGGTTCGGGGGCCGACGCCGGCGCGACTGCTCCGGCCGGCACCTGCCCCGAGGCCGATCAGGTGTGGTCTGCCGAGAACGGACACCTGTCGCCGTCCGAGCTCGCCCAGATACCGTTCGCGCCGGGGCACTCCGTGCGCTCCGACGTCGTCGGTGGGCTGGCCGAGCTGAATGCCGCGTACGCGGCGGTGTTCGGCGTGAACCTGACCATCAGCTCCTCGTACCGCACCTACGCGTCCCAGGAGGCGCTGTACGACCCGTCGTCGAAGACCGCGGCTCCGCCCGGCTGCTCCAACCACGGCACCGGCCTGGCGGTCGACATCGGCGGGGGAGTGCAGGCGTTCGGGTCGCCGCAGTACGAGTGGCTCCAGGCCAACGCCGAGGCCTACGGCTGGGTGCACCCGCCGTTCGCCGAGCCGTTCGGGCGCAACCCGGAGCCGTGGCACTGGCAGTCGGTCGAGGCGCCGAACAGCTCCTGAGGCACCGACCGCCGGTCGACGCGCCCGCCCGACGACGCCGCCGAGTCCTACCGGCTGACCCGGACCGGCTCCCAGGCGAGGCCGTCCGGGTCCACGAACGTGCCGAGGTCGCTGTGCACGGCGATCCGGTGCGCGCCCGTGCCCTCCGGCGGCCTCCCGCCGTCCTTGGCCAGGGCGGCGCGCTCGCCGACACGTTCTCGGCGCCGATCAGGAGCACGATCTCGTCGAACCGCCGCTCGGCCGGGCGCGTGTCCTTCCTGGCGGACGTCGCCACCTTCCAGAGGGTGCCGTCCGGTGCCTCGAGAGTGGCGGAGTCGATGTGTGCCATGCCCGCCACGCCAGGTTCCGGGTGGTCGCGGGTGCTTCTCGATTCCTGAGCGGTTGGCGCTGCCCTGGTCCTCGGTCTGTCCGGAACGGCCACCCCGAACTAGGCTCCTGCCGATGGCATCACCGGAGCTGCTCACCTGGTTGCTTGACACCGACCCGGCGCTGCGCTGGCAGGTCGAACGCGACCTCCTCGGCGCGCCCGAGGAGGTCTGGCGGGCCACCCGGGCCCGGATCGCCACGGAGGGGTTCGGGGCACGGCTCCTCGCCCTGCAGGATCCGGACGGGCAGTGGGCGGGCGGCGCGTTCTTCCCGGCCCGGTACCTGGCCGCACAGGAGGCCGGCGCACAGGAGGCCGGCGCACAGGAGGCCAGCGCACAGGGGGCCGGCGCACAGGAGGCCGGCGAGCCGGGGAGCGACGGGCAGCCCTGGACCGCGACCACCTGGACGCTCCTGACCCTCCGCGAGTGGGGCCTCGATCCCGCCGCGCTGGCCGGTACCGCCGACCTGCTGGCCGCGAACAGCCGCTGGGAGTACGACGACCTGCCCTACTGGGACGGCGAGGTCGACTGCTGCATCAACAGCTGGACGCTCGGCAACGGCGTGTGGCTGGGTGTCGACGTCTCGGGCGTCGCGCAGTGGTTCGTGGACCACCGGCTGCCTGACGGCGGGTGGAACTGCGAGTGGGTCGAGGGCTCGACCCGCTCGTCGTTCCACTCCACGCTCAACTCGCTCAAAGGGCTGCTCCTCTTCGAGGCGGCGACCGGCGGTAGTGACGCGGTGCGGGCCGCGCGCGCGGCCGGCGAGGAGTACCTGCTGGAGCGCAGGCTGCTGCGCACGCTGTCGACCGGGGAGCTCGTGGGCCCATGGGTCGACCAGCTCCGGTACCCGTTCCGCTGGGGCTACAGCGCGCTCAACGCCCTGGACTACTTCCGCGCCGCCGCGCTGCACGACGGCGTGGCACCCGACCCGCGCCTCGCCCACGCCGTCGAGATGGTCCGCGCGGCGCGCCGCCCTGACGGCACCTGGCTGCAGCACGGGCGTCATCCCGGGGCTGTCTGGTTCGAGGTGGACGTGCCCGCCGGCGAGCCGTCCCCCTGGCTCACCTTCCACGCGACGCGGGTGCTCGACTGGTGGGACGAGGCGCCCGGCGTTTGACTCGAATTTTACAGCGCTGTAAATTCCCACGGTCGCCGCGAGCAATGGAGTTCGATCATGGGAGATGCAGCGTGAGTCCAGGTTCCAGTCGTTCCGTGTCGGTGAGTCGCCGCTCGTTCCTCGCCGGCTCCGCTGCCCTCGTGGCGCTCGGCGTCACCGGGTGCGCGTCCGCCTCGCAGGCTTCCGGCGGAGGTGTCGCCCTACGCTTCTACGAGCAGAAGCAGGAGGTCATCGCCTACTTCGACGAGTTGCTGCGCCGTTTCGAGAAGTCTCGCCCGGGCATCACAGTGGTGCACGACTCGACGGTGGCGATCGCCCCGCAGTTCGTGCGCAACGAGCCCGCCGACGTCGGCTGCTTCAACGACAACCTCGAGCTTGCCCGCTACATCAAGCGCGGCGTGCTCGGTGACTTGTCCGACCTGCCGTCCGCCCGGACCGTCCGGACCGACATCGGTGAGCTGACGGACCAGTACGCCACCTACCCCGGCCGCACCAGCGTGCTGCCGTACTCGCTGGCCGCCGCGGGTGTCATCTACAACAAGAAGATCTTCGCCAAGCACCAGCTGCCCGTGCCGGAGACCTGGTCGCAGTTCGTCGACGTCTGCGACGAGCTCACGAAGGCCGGGATCACGCCGGTCTACGCGACCGACCGCGACACCTGGACGCTCTGGCAGGGCCTGTTCGACTACTCCGTGGGCAGCCTGGTCGCGCCGGGGGAGTTCTTCCACCGCATGAAGGAGCTCGGTGCCGACGTGGGCCCGGACTCCGAGGTGTCCTTCGAGAAGGACTTCGCGGTGCCCATGGAGCGCGCCAAGACCATCTCGTCGTACTTCAACAAGGACCATGCGGTGCGCGCGTACGCCGACGGCAACCTCGCCTTCGGCAAGGGCGAGGCCGCCATGTACCTGCAGGGCCCGTGGGCGCTCAGCCAGATCGCGCTGGTCGACCCGGGCCTGGAGATCGGCACCTTCCCGCTGCCCGTCTCCGAGAACCCCGACGAGCGGCAGGCCCGGGTCAACATCGACCTCGGTCTCTGGATCCCCACGGCCTCCCGGCGTCAGGACGAGGCGCGCGAGCTCGTCGAGTTCCTCATGCAGCCGGAGATCATCAACGCCTACAACAACGACAACCTCGCCTACTCCACCCTCACCGACGCTCCGGCGCAGGAGGACGAGCGACTGGCCGGCCTCCAGGACTACGTGGACCGCGCCGCCTTCTACCAGGGGGCGGGCACGTTCGTGCCGACGTCGATCCCGCTGGGCAACTACCTGCAGTCCGCGATCCGCAGCGGAAACTTCGAGGGCATGCTGCGCCAGCTCGACGCCGACTGGCGCCGCCTCGCGGGACGAGGTGCCACCGTATGAGCGGCACAACGTTGTACCAGAAGCGCCGCCACACAGGCGCGCGCCGAGGCGTCGAGCCGCTCTACTACCTGTTCCTGGTCCCCACGCTGCTCGTGTTCACAGCGTTCGTGGTGGTCCCCGCCCTGATCGGCATCTTCTACAGCCTCACCGACTACGTGAGGTTCGGTGACTGGTCGTTCCTGGGTCTGAGCAACTACGCGGCGCTGTTCAGCGACCCGCGGATCCTGGAGTCCTACGGGTTCACGCTCGGCTTCGCGGTGGTGACCGTCGTCGTCGCGCAGGTGATCGCCCTGGCGCTGGCCGTCGCGCTGTCCCGGCGCATCCGCTTCGCGACCACGCTGCGCACCGTGTTCGTGATCCCGATGGTGGTCTCCGGCATCGTGGTGGCGTACGTGTTCAACTTCCTGTTCTCCAACTCGCTGCCGGCGATCGCCACGGCCGTGGGCTTCGGGCCGCTGGAGGAGAGCATCCTCGGCAACCCGGACCTCGCCTGGCTGTCCATCGTCATCGTGTCGGCGTGGCAGACGATCCCCGGAGCGCTCCTGGTCTACACCGCCGGGCTGACGTCCATCCCGACCGACCTGTACGAGGCGAGCGCCCTGGACGGGGCGTCGCCGTGGCGGCAGTTCCGGTCCATCACCGTCCCGCTCGTCGCGGGCTTCATCCTGATCAACACGATCCTCGGCGTGAAGGGCTACCTCGGCGTCTACGACGTCATCGTCGGTCTGACGGGCGGCGGGCCCGGTACCGCCACGAGCAGCGTCGCCATGACGATCTTCGGCGGGTTCACGGGCGGTGACTACGCCTACCAGATGGCCAACGCCACGGTGTTCCTCGTCGTCACTGCGCTCATCTCCGTCGCCCAGATCGTCGCCACCCGTGGAAGGGCGGTCCAGCTGTGACCACCGACATCGCACCCCGCGCGGCAGCCCAGCGCCCGCCCGCCCGGCCGCAGGCCCGCCGTCGTACCGGGGGCCGCGTGCACCGCACCAACTGGCCGCTGACCGTCCTGCTCGGCCTGGCCACCCTCACCGTCTTCGTGCCCCTGTACGTGACGCTGTCCATGGCGTTCAAGTCGAGCGCGCAGTCCGCGGACGGCAACGCGTTCTCGCTGCCGGCACCGTTCAACCCGGCCGGCTTCGCCGAGGCGTGGGAGCTCACCCGCTTCCCGGTGTCCTTCGCGATCTCCCTGGCGGTCGCCGCGCTCGCCGTCACGCTGACCCTGCTGCTGAGCTCCCTGGCTGCCTACGCCATCGCGCGCAACTGGTCGCACCGGTTCTTCCGCTGGTCCATGATCTACCTGCTCGTGGCGCTGTTCCTGCCGTTCCCGGTCGTCGCCCTGCCGCAGATCCAGCTCACGGCCCTTACGAGCCTGGACAACCCGGTGGGCGTCGGCATCCTGCACGCGATGTTCCAGCTGTCGTTCAGCGTGCTGCTCTACACCGCGTACCTGCGGTCCATCCCGATCGAGCTCGAGGAGAGCGCGCGCATCGACGGCGCGAGCACCTGGCAGATCTTCTGGCGGATCATCCTGCCGCTCCTGGGACCGATGAACGCGACGGTCGGCATCTTCGCCTTCCTGGCGTCCTGGAACGACTTCATGATGCCGTCGCTCATCATGTCCGACCCCACCTTGCAGACCTTGCCCGTCGTGCAGAACATCTTCCAGAGCCAGTTCGGCACCAGCTACAACGTCGCCTTCGCGTCGTACCTCATGGCGATGGCGCCGACGATCATCGCCTACCTGTTCGCGCAGCGCTGGGTCATCAGCGGCGTGACACAGGGCGCCGTCAAGCACTGAGCTGTACCGAGCCGCTGTACCGAGCCGCTGTACCAAGCCGCTGTACCGAGCACGAGGAGAGCCATGTCAGAGACCGCCGCCCCCGGGACCGTCGACAGCCTGCCCGTCATCCGGCCCCTGCCGGAGGCCGCACCGCACGCGCGGACCGAGCAGCAGGTGCACGGTGCCGGCTGGCGGATCACCGTCCTGACCGAGGGCGTCTTCCGGGTCGAGCGTTCGGAGGACGGCGGTTTCGAGGACCGTGCCTCCACCTTCGCGATCCACCGGGACCTGCCGCCGGTCGACTTCACCGTCGATCGGGTCGGCGAGGGTGTGGTGGTCACCACGAGGCGCGCCCGGCTGCGCTACGACGGCGGTGCGTTCTCTGCGAGCGGGCTCGTGGTCGAGATCCTGGGACGCGACTCGGGCAGGTGGCGGTACGGCGAGCCGACGCGGGACCTCGGAGGCACCGCCCGCACGCTGGACGACGTCGACGGGCGCACCGAGCTGGAGCCGGGTGTCGTGGCACCGGGCGGGATCGCCGTCGTCGACGACTCGGTGTCCTTCCTGTTCGAGGACGACGGCTGGGTCGGCTCGCGTGCCCTCGGGCGCCAGGACCTGTACGTGTTCGCCCACGGCCGCGACTACACGGACGCCGTCCAGGACCTGTACCGGCTCTCCGGCTACCCGATGCGGCTGCCGCGCTGGGCGCTCGGCAACTGGTGGAGCCGCTACCACCCGTACAGCGAGGAGTCGTACCTGGCGCTCATGGACCGGTTCGACGACGAGGGCATCCCGTTCTCCGTCGCCGTGATCGACATGGACTGGCATCGTGTCGGCTCGGTGCCGCCCGAGTTCGGCAGCGGCTGGACCGGTTACTCCTGGGAGCCCACGCTGTTCCCCGACCCCGAGCGCTTCCTGCGCACGCTGCACGAGCGTGGCCTGCGCACCACCCTCAACCTGCACCCGGCCGACGGCGTCCGCGCCTTCGAGGACGCGTACCCCGCCATGGCACGCGCCCTGGGCGTGGACCCGGACAGCGGGCAGCCCATCCCGTTCGACCCGACCGGCCGGGCGTTCCTGGAGGCCTACTTCCGGGAGCTGCACCACCCGCTGGAGGCCCAGGGGGTCGACTTCTGGTGGATCGACTGGCAGCAGGGGCGCACCTCCGGTCTGCCGGGTGTGGACCCGCTGTGGGTGCTCAACCACTTCCACCACATCGACGCCGCGCGCGACGGCGGGCCGGGCATGACGTTCTCCCGGTACGCCGGTCCCGGCAGCCACCGGTACGCGGTCGGGTTCTCCGGCGACACCGTGGTGTCGTGGGCCTCGCTGGCGTTCCAGCCCGAGTTCACCGCCACAGCGTCGAACATCGGGTACTCGTGGTGGAGCCACGACATCGGCGGCCACACGCGAGGCGTGCGTGACGACGAGCTCGTCACCCGGTGGGTGCAGTCCGGCGTGTTCTCGCCGATCATGCGGCTGCACTCCGCGAACAACCCGTTCATCCGCAAGGAACCGTGGGTGTTTCCGCCCGAACACCGCGCGGCGATGACCGACGCGCTGCGGTTCCGCCACCGGATGGTGCCCTACCTGCACACCATGAACCACCGGGCCGCCGCCGGGGTACCGCTCGTGCGGCCGATGTACCACCTGGAGCCGCACCGCTCCGAGGCGTACGACGTGCCCAACCAGTACGCGTTCGGCAGCGAGCTCCTGGTCGCGCCGATCACGTCGCCCCGGGACGCGGCGTCCCTGCGGGGCAGCGTGCGGGCGTGGCTGCCGGAAGGGCTCTGGACCGACATCTTCACCGACGCCGTCTACCGGGGCGGGCGCACGGTCGAGCTGCACCGTGACCTCGGCTCGGTGCCGGTGCTGCTGCGCGCAGGCGGGATCCTGCCGCTCGACGCGAGCGCCGACCTCGACGCCACGCGGAACCCCGACGCGCTGGAGGTGCTCGTGGGGCCGGGGGCTTCGGGTGAACTCGTGCTGGCGGAGGACACCGAGGACGAGGCTGCGCCGACGGGTAGCACAGGGCTGACGGGTAGCACGGGGCTGACGGATGGCGCAGAGCCGGCTGGTGGTGCGAGGCCGGCTGGCGGTGCGGGGCCGGCTGTTGGCGCGGGGCCGGCCGCGGCGACCACGCTGCGCTGGGACCGCGAGGGCGGAGAGCTCCGCATCGGTCCCGTGCGGGGTGACGCGGAGCGCGTCAGCCGGGCGGTCCCCGCGCACCGCGAGTGGACCGTGACCTTCCTCGCTGGACTGCCCGAGGGCCCGGTGACCGTGAACGGCACCGCGGCCGTGGTGGACGGCGTCGACGGGCGCTGGAGCGTCCACGCCTCCGGGCCGACGTCCACGGAGATCGTCGTCCGGGTCGAGGGTGGTCCGCTGGGCATCGGCTCGGACCGGACCGGGGCGGCGCGCGTCGTCCTGGAGACCGCGCAGTCGGGCAACTCGGAGAAGCTCGCGGCCTGGGACATCGTCAGCAGCACGCGCCCGGCCGCCGAGAAGCTCGCGGAGCTGTCCGCCGTCGACCTGCCGGACGCGGTGCGGTCGGCGCTGGTGGAACAGCTGGCGGCGGTGCACCTCTGACCCTGAGCGCGAGGTCGGCAGTTCGCATCGAGATCGGCACAGGCCTGTGCCGATCTCGATGCGAACTGCCGACGTCAGGGATCAAGCTGCCGAGGTCGCGGTCAAGCTGCCGAGCTTGGTGTCACCCCGGGAGGCTTGGGGCGCTCTCGCGGAACTCGATCGTGTGGCCCACCGTGACGTGGCGGCCCGGACCCGCGTAACCCTCGAGGCGTTCCAGCAGCAGGTCGAGGGCCCGCTCCGCGAGCGCCCGGGTGTCCGGCGCGACGGACGTCAGGTTCGGCGCCGTGCTCGCGCCTAGCTCGATGGCGTCCCACCCGATCACGGCGACGTCGCCCGGCACGTCCAGGCCGTGCCGGCGCAGTGCGCGCAGGGCGCCGATCGCGGCGAGGTCGTCCCGGCACAGCAGTCCGTCCAGCTCCAGCCCGGCGTCCAGCGCGACGCCGAGGGCCTCCTCGGCGTCGCGGGCGTCGCCGTCCTGCCGTCGTCGGACGAGCAGGGCGGGGTCGGCGGGCAGACCGGCCTGTTCCAGCGCGGCGTGGTAGCCCTCGATCCGCAGCGTGGACGTCCACGAGACCCGGTCTGTCTCGTGGCCGAGGAACCCGATCCGCCGTCGGCCCATCCGCACCAGGTGCCCGACGGCGTCACGTGCGGCGGTGACGTTGTCGATCGCCACCTGGTCGGCCCCGTCGGGCTGCGGGTCCTCTCCGAGGAAGACGATGGGCAGGCCGTGCCGCTCGCCGTCGAGATCCTGGGCCGCCAGGACCTGAGGCTGCATCACCATCCCGTCCATGATCCCGGCCTCCCGGTCGCGCAGCACCGAGCGCTCGCCGTCGGCGGTGGCGCCGGTCTCCGCGAGCAGGAGCCGGTAGCCGCGGGACTCCGCGACCCGGGCGAAGACGTGCGCCAGCTCGGCGAAGTAGGGCCGTCGCAGGTCCGGGAAGGCGAGCCCGAGCATGCTCGACCGGCCGGTGGCGAGGCTGCGGCCGGTGCGGTTGGGCCGGTAGCCCAGCTCGTCGACGGCGGCCTGCACACGCTCTCGCATCCGAGGGCTGACGTGCCGGTAGCCGCGGACCACGTTGGAGACGGTCTTCATGGAGACCCCGGCACGATCCGCGACGTCCTGCAGGGTCACCCGGTTCATGACGGAAGATTATCGGGCGGCCGGACAGCAGACCGCGGCGGCGTCAGATCAGGCCGAGGGCGAGCATCGCGTCCGCGACCCGGGTGAAGCCGCCGATGTTCGCCCCGGCGACGTAGTCGCCCGGCATGCCGTACTCGTCGGCGGTCTCGAGGGTCCGGTCGTGGATGGACCGCATGATCTCCGCGAGGCGGGCCTCGGTGTGCTCGAAGCTCCAGGAGTCGCGGGAGGCGTTCTGCTGCATCTCGAGCGCGCTGGTGGCGACCCCGCCGGCGTTCACCGCCTTGCCGGGTGCGAACCGTACGCCCGCCTCACGCAGGAACCGGGTCGCCTCCGGTGTGGTCGGCATGTTGGCACCCTCGGCGACGATCCGGCAGCCGTTGTCCACGAGGATCTTCGCGTCGGCGGCGTCCAGCTCGTTCTGGGTGGCGCAGGGCAGCGCGATCTCGCAGGGGACCTGCCAGACGGACCCGCCCTGGACGTAGTGCGCGGCGGGGCGGCGTGCCGCGTAGTCGGCGATCCGGCCACGGCGTCCGTTCTTGATCTCCTTGAGCAGGTCGAGGTCGATCCCGGCGTCGTCCACCACGTATCCGTCGGAGTCGGAGCACGCGACCACGCGGGCGCCGAGCTCGTGCAGCTTCTCGATCGCGTAGATCGCGACGTTGCCCGAACCGGACACGACCACACGCTTGCCGTCGAACGAGTCGCCGGTGTGCGCGAGCATCTCGTTGACGAAGAAGACCGTGCCGTACCCCGTGGCCTCCGTGCGTACCTGGGACCCGCCCCAGCTCAGGCCCTTGCCGGTCAGCACACCGGACTCGTACCGGTTGGTGATGCGCTTGTACTGGCCGAACAGGTAGCCGAGCTCGCGCCCGCCCACGCCGATGTCACCGGCCGGCACGTCGGTGTGCTCGCCGAGGTGCCGGTACAGCTCCGTCATGAAGGACTGGCAGAACCGCATGATCTCGGCGTCGCTGCGTCCCTTGGGGTCGAAGTCGCTGCCGCCCTTGCCCCCGCCGATCGGCAGGCCGCTGAGGGAGTTCTTGAAGATCTGCTCGAAGCCGAGGAACTTCACGATGCCCAGGTACACCGACGGGTGGAAGCGCAGCCCGCCCTTGTACGGGCCGAGCGCCGAGCTGAACTCGACCCGGAAGCCGCGGTTGAGCTGCACGCGACCTGCGTCGTCGGTCCACGGCACCCGGAAGATGATCTGCCGCTCCGGCTCGCACAGGCGCCGGATGACCTCGGCGTCGGTGTACTGGGGATGCTTGGCCACGACCGGGCCCAGGCTCTCCAGCACCTCCCGCACGGCCTGATGGAACTCGGTCTCGCCAGGGTTCCGGGTGACGACCTCGTCGAAGACCGGGATGAGGCGCTGGTCCAAGGGTGACACGGGGTTCTCCGTTCAGGTGGTGCGGGTGCGTCGACACCATAAGCACCGACGAGGCACCCCTGGGACGGTGTCTCACCCGCCGACTCTGCTGCCCCGTCGGCGGGTGAGAGCGAGCGTGCTACTCGACCAGCTTGCCCGCCGTCGGGACCTCCTGCTCCTGGATCAGCTCGGTGATCTCCTGGGGAACCTCCGGGATCTCCTCGCGGACCACGCCGGTGCTCGGGGACCACACGAGGTTCACCTGCAGCGTCGGGTCGAGGTCCGGGTAGTCCGAGCGGTTGTGGCACCCACGCGTCTCACGCCGTTCGCGGGCGGCCTCGAGCGTGGCCCGCGCGGCGATCAGCGACGCCTTGACGTCGAACGCGTGCGCCAGGTCCTGGAACCCCGCGATGTCGGGGTGTACGCCGATCTCCTGGGTGCGCGCCTCGATCTCGTCCAGCTCGCGCAGGCCCGCCGTCAGCCCCTGCTCGTCGCGGACCACGCCGGCGTGCTCCGTCATCGTGTTGCGCACCGCGCGCTGGAGCGCGCGCACGTTCTCGTGCCCGTCGGAGGTCAGCAGGTCGGCGACCTCGGCGCGCGCACGGGCCTCGGCGTCGTGCGAGCGGTGCTGTGCCTCCAGACCTGCGGAGTACGCGGCGGCCGCGCGTCCGACGATCCGGCCGAACACCAGCAGCTCGATCAGGGAGTTGCCGCCCAGGCGGTTGGCGCCGTGCAGGCCGCTGGACGCCTCGCCGATCGCGTAGAGGCCGTCGACCTCCGTGCTGTGATCCTCGGGCCGCACCCACACGCCGCCCATGGAGTAGTGCGCGGTGGGGGCGATCTCGATCGGCTCGGCGGTGATGTCGAGCATCTGCAGCTCGAGCATCGTCTGATAGACGCGCGGCAGGCGCGTCATGATCGTCTCGCGCGGCAGGTGCGAGACGTCGAGCCAGACGCCGCCCTTCTCGGTGCCGCGCCCCTCCTTGATCTCCGTGTACGCGGCGAGCGCCACGCGGTCACGGGTCGACAGCTCCATACGCTCGGGGTCGTAGTTGCGCATGAACCGCTCGCCCAGGGCGTTGCGCAGGATGCCGCCCTCACCGCGCGCCGCCTCGGAGATCAGCGTGCCCGCCGCGTTCTCGGGCTCGAGGATGCCCGACGGGTGGAACTGGACCAGCTCGGGGTCACGCAGGCGGGCGCCCGCCTCGACCGCGAGGCGGAACGAGTCGCCGGTGTTCTCGTCACGGCGCGACGACGTGCGGCGCCAGATGCGGTTGTGCCCGCCAGCGGCGAGGATCACGGCGTCGGCGTGGATCAGGTAGGGGGTGCCGTCGGTCAGGTCGAAGCCGTAGGCGCCGAACACCGCGCCGTCCTGGGTCAGGATCCGGGTGACGTAGACCGAGTCGAGGATCGGGACGTCGAGCTGGGTCGCCCGGTTGACGAGCGACCGCTGGATCTCCAGCCCCGTGTAGTCGCCGGCGAACGCCGTGCGGCGGTACGTGTGCGCGCCGAAGAACCGCTGGGAGATGCGCCCGTCGTCCTCCCGTGCGAAGGCCATGCCGTACCGCTCGAGGTCCGCGATGCCCTGAGCGGCGCCCTGGGCGACGATCTCGGCAGTGTGCGGGTTGGCCAGGAAATAGCTCTCCTTGATGGTGTCGGCGGCATGCTGCTGCCAGCTGTCCTCGGCATCCATCGTGCCGAGCGCGGCGTTGATCCCGCCCGCCGCGAGCGAGGTGTGGGCGTCCATGCGTGGCCGCTTGCCCAGGGCCAGCACGTCCACGCCCTGTTCGGCGAGCTCGATCGCGGCCCGCAGGCCCGACCCGCCCGTCCCGATGACCAGCACTGTCGTTGAGATCCGACGTTCGGTGGTGTTCATACTTCATCCGACCACCACGGCCGACGATTCGTGACAGGTCTGGGTGTGAGGATCTCCTCAGGTGAGATGAGTCATCAGCTCGGGTCGGATCAGCAGTGGATCTCGGCCAGCTCACCGAACAGCACGCGGTTCAGGTGAAACGCGTGATGGGCCTCCGCCAGGGTGGTGGCCACCTCGTCCGGCCCGAGGTCGAGCCCGTCGAGCCGGCCCCGGTAGGTGTCCTTGAACGGCTTGACCTTCGGGATGTCCGGGAACGTGTAGAACGCGACGCCGTCGCCGTCCAGGCCGTAGTGCTGCCGCATCATGCGCTTCACGATCTGGCCGCCTGACAGGTCGCCCAGGTACCGCGTGTACGAGTGCGCCGCGTAGTGCGGCAGGCTGTCGCCCACCTCGCGCACGCGACCGGCATACGCACGCGTCGCGGGCAGGATCGTGACCTCCTCGCGCCATGCCGGGCCGTACAGGTACGCCAGGTCGCGCTCGATGGCCGGGACCCGCACGAGCTCGTCGAACACCAGCCCCGCGCCGCGCTCGTCGTGGCTGACGGCGGCGCTCGCGGCCTCGAGGGCCTCGTAGACCACGAGCAGCTGGGCGGAGAGGTCCGCGTAGGCGGCCCGGTCCAGGCTGCCGGCCATGAGCCGCTCGATGAAGTCCTCGGAGTTGGCGGCGCCGTGGTCGGCACGCGTGCCCTCGCGGAGCAGGGCGGACAGGGGGAGTTCTTCCTCGACGGGCAGGCTCACGGGGTCTCCTTCGACGCGACGGGAACGTGCTGACAATGTGTCACTACGTCGGAGCATAGCAACACCGGTTAGGTGAGCCTAAGTTGCATCGGCGAGCACGAGCACGTCACCTCGTCCCGCTGGAGGACGCCGCCGCCGTCGACCGGGTGATCCGGCAGTGTCTGGCCGAGCAGTCCCTGGGCTGAATGGTGTGGCGCGCCCGGCGGCGTCTGGCCTACCGTAAGAACCGGCGAGCGCGAGGCGTGACGACCCTCGGCCCGGGTGACCGGGCGAGCGCCCCGCCCGCGCGTGCGGCGTACCGACGAGAGGCCGGGGTCTCCCGGCAAAGGAGTGGTGGCACCGCGACCTAGCCCCCGCCCGCTCCTCCAGGGCCTTCGCTCTCTGGAGGACTGATGAGACCACCTACGCCATCCCGTCTGCCGGCCCACGTGATTTCCGGGGGCTCTGCGGGCGCGCCCGACCTGCCGTCCGGGAGCATCCCGCCTCGGACGCTCGCGGGCGACCTCGCCGCCGTCCCGCCGGGTACGACGGTGCGGCTGCAGGGCTGGGTCAACCGCCGTCGCGAGCTCGCGAGGGTGACGTTCCTCGTGCTGCGGGACCGGACCGGTCTCGCCCAGGTGGTGGTGCGCGGCGGTTCCGGCGCCGAGCAGGTGCCGCCCGAGGAGACCACCGTCGAGGTGACCGGCACGGTCACCGCGAACGCGCAGGCGCCGGGCGGCGTGGAGATCACGAGCGGCTCGGACGGTGCTGGTTCGGGTGGCGCCGGGCTGGTGATCACACCACTCACCGACCCCGCCGAGACCCCGCCGGTCGAGCTGTGGCGTCCCGCCCTGGCGGCGTCGCTGCCCACGCTGCTCGACCACGCCGCCGTCGCCTGGCGCCACCCCGCCCAGCGGGCGCGCTGGGAGGTCGCGGCCGCGAGCCTGCGCGGGTTCCGCACCACGCTCGACGCGGCGGGATTCACCGAGATCTGCACGCCCAAGCTGGTCGGTACGGCCACCGAGTCGGGGGCGAACGTGTTCCCGGTGGACTACTTCGGCCGGCCGGCGTTCCTGGCGCAGTCCCCGCAGTTCTACAAGCAGCAGATGGTCGGCGTGTTCGAGCGGGTCTACGAGGTGGGCCCGGTCTTCCGCGCGGAACCGCGCGACACGGTGCGGCACCTCGCGGAGTATCGCTCGCTCGACGTCGAGCTCGGGTTCGTGCGTGACCACCGCGACGTGCTCACCGTGCTGCGTGACGTCGTCGCCGGGATGGCCGACGCCGTGCGCGACTCCGGGGCGGCCGAACGCCTGGGTGTCGCGGTGCCCGACGTGCCGGACCGGATCCCGGTGATCCACTTCGCCGACGCGCTGGCGCTGGTCGGGGCACCGACCGACGAGCCGGACCTGGCACCTGAGCACGAGCGTGCGCTGGGGGAGTGGGCGCTGTCCGAGCACGGCTCGGACTTCGTCGCCGTCGAGGGCTACCCGATGGCGAAGCGGCCGTTCTACACGCATCCGGAGCCGGGATCAGAGGTGGGTTCGGGGCAGGGTTCGGGGCAGGGTTCGGGGCAGGGCTCGGTGCCGGGCTCGGTGCCGGGTGCCCAGCAGGGCGCGATCAGGGGCGACGAGCGGTGGAGCAACAGCTTCGACCTGCTGTTCCGCGGTCTGGAGCTGGTCACGGGCGGGCAGCGACTGCACCGGTACGCCGACTACGTCGCGGCGATCGAGGCGCGGGGCGAGGACCCGGCGTCGTACGCGTCCTACCTGGAGGCGTTCCGGCACGGGATGCCTCCGCACGGCGGGTTCGCGATCGGTCTGGAGCGCTGGGTGGCGCGCCTCGTCGGAGCGGCCAACGTCCGTGAGGTAACGCCGTTCCCACGCGACCTGCACCGGCTCGTGCCGTAGAGCGGTAGCCGACGCGTGGTCGGTGGGGCGTCAGGTGGCCGGCAGCCATGGGTGCGGTGCTGACGGGTGCGGTGCTGACGGGTGCGGCGCTGGTGAGCGGCCCTGCGTGTCACGCACCCGGGCTCGACCCGCGATCCAGGCGCGGGCGTGGACGCGACAGCGGGAGCTGCCGCTGGTCGGGTGCGGCAGGTCGTCACCGGGCGGCCGTCGGGTACCGACCCCGGATTCCAGCGCAGCTGGACCAGCCCGCTGCTGTGGGGCCGTTCCCTGAGCGCCCTGTGCGAGGGTGCCTTCTCGCTCGGGGCGGTGCGGGCCAAACCCGACGGAGCTCTGGGCGCTGGCGGGAACCCGGTGGTGCATCGGCTCGACGGCGACGGGTTCGACCTCGACGACCTCCGGCTGATCGCCGAGCGCACGGGCACCGGCGTCACACCGCGCGACGTCGTCGGGTTCGGGCGACGCCCTGCGAACGTGCGGCTCGTGCTGGTCCGCGATGTCGGAGAGGTCGGGATCGACGAGGTCCTGCAGGAGCTGACCCTGGCTGTTGTCACGTCGGACGGCGAGACGCGCGCACTGCGCCTGCCCGTCACGAGCGAGCAGGCCGTCGAGACCTTGCTGTCCGTGCGCTCGAAGCTGGTGGCGGTGACGATCGAACGCCGTGAGGACCGGGACGAGCCGGTGGGTCTGTTCGTGCGTGACAAGGGTGCGATCCGGCTGGTGAGCCCGACCGTCACGCCCGCCTGGTCGCTCGAGAGCAGCTACTGGGACTTCTGGCGCCGGCGGCTGCGCAAGCTGCGTGCGCAGGCGTCGTCGGCGAGGACAGTCCGGACGACCCTCTCGCCGCCGTCGCCGGTGCGCCGCGTGACCCTGCTGCTCGGCGACGTTCTCGTGGCGGCTGCGGCCACGGGGCGACCGGCGCTGACGTCGCGGCAGCGCTCCGACGTCGAACATGCGCGCGCCCTGGCCCGTGACCTCGGGCTGTTGACCCTGGAGCGGACGGCGGCCGGGCTGCTGACCCGCGACCTGGCCCCTCCGGCGGTGCTGCATGCCGCCTTCGTGGTGGGTCGTGCGCGGGCGGTCGCGGACGTGGGGGGCTGAGGCGGTCATGCGACACGTCTCGCGGAGTCCGGTAGCCGGCTCGCCGAACCGATCTCACGGCCGTGACGGTCGGTCAGCGTCCAGCCCGAGTGCCGTCTGCCGTCCGGGTTTCCCGTCCAGCGCATGGTGATGCCGGTCGTATCGACGAGATCGTGGTGGTGGTAGCAGAGCAGGGCGGAGTTCCGGACGCTGGTCTCGCCGCCGTCCGCCCAGTGGCGTTCGGCGTGGTGGACCTCGCAGTGCGCGGGCGGCCGGGTGCAGTCGGGGTAGGCGCAGTGTCTGTCGCGCGCGATGACGGCACGGCGCATCTGACCCGTGACCGTGCGCTGTGCGCGTCCGACGTCGAGCACCTGACCGTCCGGGCCGAAGACCACCCGGCTCAGGGCGGAGTCGCACAGGAGGCGGCGAAGTGTCGAGGTCGGCACCAAGGAGGCGGCGATCCCGTAGCGAGCGGGCGCGGCGGTCACCTCGGTCAGCCTCGTGGTGAGGGCTGCGCCTGGCTCGCCGGCTGTGCCTGCCCCGCCAGTTGCGCCCGTCCCGCGTGTCACACCGGCGGTGCTGGCAGTACCGGCAGTGTCGGCAGTGTCGACGCCCGGGATGTTCTCGGTGCCCTCGCCTCGGCCCCCGCCCGACGTGCGGAACCGTGAGGTCAGTCGCGTGAGCTCGGTCCAGGACACCGTCACGGTGACGTGGGGTCGCACAGCAGCGCCGGAACCCGTGTACCCGTTGTCGAGCACGGTCCGGGCGAGATCGGCGAGCGCCTGGGCGCGCCGTTGTGTGGCGGTGCGGTCGTCTCCGGGCGTTGGCGCGCCCATGACGGAGTCCATGGCCGTGCGCAGCGCCTCGCCGTGCTCGTCGGTCAGGAATCCGTCGATGTGATAGCCGCCGAAGGTCTTGGCTACGTCGAGGTGCTCGCGCTCGGTCGCCTGCTTGTAACCGCGCTCGTCTGACTCGGGGTCGGCGACGCGCGCGAACCGGTCGACGAACCGGCGGAAGACGAGAGGTCCGTGCTGGTCGGCGAGGTCCAGCAGAAGCTCCTCACCGGTGAGGACGGGTGACGAATCCTGGGTCGGCTCGTCGGCAGGGCCATCGAGACCCTTGTCGGCACCGTCGCCCGGCGCGTTCCCGTCGTCGTCCGTGGAGTCCGTGGAGTCCGTGGAGTCCGTGGCGTCTGTGGCGTCCGTGCTCGGCCCAGCGAGGCCCTCCTCGGCGGGATCCGGCTCATCCGGCACGTCCGACTGAGGGCCTACCAGGGTGACGAGCGCCTTGCGCCGATCCTCCGAGGTCGGGCCGACGTCCACCATGGTGCGCACGTGGTCCATGCCGAGTCGTCCGCTCAGGGCGGCCGCGAGCGTGGCCGGCAGATTCTCGAGCAGCCGCTCGCCGGTCAGGGCCTCCCTACCGGCGGTGCGCGGCGTGACCTTCTCGCGTCGGGCCAGCCAGGTCCTGAAGGTGCGTGCACCGTCGAGGGCCCACATGCCGTCTGCCTCGATGCGGTACAACCAAGTCATCCGGAGGACATCCAGCCGCGTGCACACCGAGCGGAGCAGGGGAGACACCGCGGTCAGGCGCGAGCCCATCCCTGACGTCCCACCCCGGATCCCGCCCTCCAGGGACTCGGGACCGGCGACACGGACCAGTTCCTCTGTCAGGACCTCGAGGTCCGAGACGATCTCCTCGAACGAGCGTGAGCTCGCCTGCTCACCCGCGCTCGGTGGTTTCAGCACCATCCCGCTCACCCCCCTCAGTCCGCCAGGCCCGACCAGCCGTGGCCCTGCCACACGCTCGACCGGTACCGGCTCGAATGTCAGCGCACCCCGCTGACTCCCTGAATCTATCGAACAGACGTACTCATTGGACGGCGCTTTTAGAATCTGTGGATAACCCTCCCTCGCGGTCCATCAACGAACGGCGTGACTGGCTGAGCCGCCTACGACGTCGTGCCCAGGGCCTCGTGCCCAGGACCTCGTGCCCAGGACGTCATGCCCGAGACGCCAGGTCTCGCCTGCCTCGTGCACCCCGTACCGGGCGACCCGCGGCCGAGTGTCAGAGGGGCACGGCAGACTGAGCCCATGCACACGGTGATCTCGCGGGAACGCTCGGGTATCGGCCTCCGGTCGGTCTCCGACTCCGGCACGCCCGCAGGGGATCCGCGCATCGTCGAGGCGGCCGGCCTGGGGCACGAGGTAGCCGCCGAAGAGTCGTCCGACGTTCGCTGGACGTGGGACGACACCAACAACTGGTACCCGGCCCTCCTCGCCGAGGGTGTTCGTCTCGACCGGGCGCACGACCTGCGGCTGGCGCACGCCGTCCTGCGGCGCTCGGCGCTGGCGGCCCGCACGGCGCTCGCCGAGGCGGGACCCACGGCATGGGACCGCCTCACGCCCGTACCGCCGCCAGGTGGCCCGACGGCGGCCGCGCTGCTCCGCCCGGACCGCCACCCCGGATCGGAGCCGCTGTTCGACCTCGGCGAGATCGCCGGCCCTGCGACCTCTGCACGGGGCACGTCCAACGGTCGGCACGGAGCCGACCAGCGGTCGCGGGCCGACCATCGGGAGAAGGCCAGCTATCGGGCCGGGGCCGACCATCGGGCCGGAGCCGACGACCAAGACCGGGACATCAGCCGCGGCGGAGTCAACAGCTGGGACGGGACCACCCGCGACGGTGCCGCGTACCGGGGTCTCGACACGGCACCGGGCGACGTACCCGGGTCAAGCGACCACATCGACCCCGGCGCCGAGCTGATCGCGCAGCTGCTCGCGATCAAGGAGAGCGCCGACCCCGGGCGCCTCCGCCTCCTGCTCGCGGCCGAGTCGGCCGGAGCGCTCGCGGCCGCCGAGATGCACCATGCCGGGCTGCCGTGGCGCGGTGACATCCACGACGAGATCCTGACCGAAGCCCTGGGGCCACGTCCCCGGCCGGGTGCGCGGCCGGCAAAGCTCGAGGCGCTCGCGAACCGGATCCGCGAGGTGCTCGACGCGCCGCCGACGCTCAACCCGGACTCACACCCGGACCTCCTGCGAGCCATGGAGTACGCGGGTGTCGGAGCGCGCAGCCTGCGCAAGTGGGAGCTGGAGAAGCTCGACCATCCCGTGATCGCCCCACTGCTGGAGTACAAAGGGCTCTACCGCCTCTACACCGCCAACGGCTGGAACTGGCTCGACACCTGGGCTCCGGACGGACGCTTCCGGATGGAGTACGTGGTCGGCGGGGTGGTCACGGGCCGCTGGGCCAGTACCGGAGGTGGTGCGTTGCAGCTGCCGCACAACGTCCGGCGGGCGGTGGTCGCGGACCCGGGATGGACCTTTGTCGTGGCCGACGCGGCACAGCTCGAACCACGCGTGCTGGCCGCACTGGCGCGTGACGAGCGGATGGCGGCGGCAGGCCGCAGCAAGGACGGGGCGAACACCGACATGTACGCCGGGATCGTCGCGACCGGCGCGGTCGACTCCCGGGAGCACGCCAAGGTAGGCATGCTCGGCGCCATGTACGGGGGGACCACGGGCGTCAGCGCCCAGGTTCTGCCGCGGCTCGCCCGGGCGTTCCCGCAGGCGATCGAGCTCGTCGAGCGTGCGGCGCGGGCGGGGGAGCGCGGCGAGGTGGTGACCACCCGGCTCGGACGCAGCTCACCTCTCCCGGGGGAGTCCTGGGCCACCGTCCAGGGATCCGCCTTCGACGAGGACGCAGGGGCCGATGCCCAGTCCCGCGCTCGCAGCCAGACTCGGTCCTGGGGCCGGTTCACCCGGAACTTCGTGGTCCAGGGCACCGCCGCCGAGTGGGCGCTGTGCTGGATCGCGTCCATTCGCCGTCGGCTCTGGGCCCTGGGTGAGGTCGACGACGGTCCGGGCTTGGCGCCCGCACCGTTCGACCGCCGTCCGCACCTGGTGTTCTTCCTGCACGACGAGGTGGTGGTGCACGCCCCGGCGGCGGTCGCCGACGTCGTCGCACGCGAGGTACAGGCCGCGGCCGAAGAGGCGGGGCGGCTGCTGTTCGGTGACTTCCCGGTGGACTTCCCGCTCAGTGTCGCCGTGACGGACAGCTACGCGGAAGCCAAGGGCTGAGCCCGCCCCGACGAGCAGGGACGCCCCGCCCCGACGAGCAGGGACGCCCCGCCCCGACGAGCCGGGACGCCCCGCCCTCACACCCCAGCAGGCGAGTCCAGCACCGCCCGGAGCGACGCCTCCAGGAGGTCGATGCCCTTGTGCAGGTCGTCCTCGGCGATGGTCAGTGGGGGCGCGATCCGGAAGATGCCCCCCATCCCCGGCAGCTGGACGATGTTCATGTGCAGCCCGCGGTCCAGGCAGGCCGACGTCACGGCGTTTCCCAGTGCGTCGGCGGGTGTCTTGCTCTGCTTGTCCTGCACCAGCTCCACCCCCTGGAGCAGACCGCGACCGCGCACGTCACCGACCACCTCGTACCGCTCCTGCAGGGCTAGGAGACGTTCGGTGAGCTGCCCGCCGAGCCGGCCCGCGCGCTCGACGAGACGTTCCCGGTCGATCACGTCGAGCACGGTCAGCCCCACCGCCGCCGCAAGCGGGTCGGAGACGTGCGTCGTGTAGAAGAGGAACCCGCGCTCGTGGCAGACCCGCTCGATCTCCGCGGACGTGACGACCGCCGCGACCGGCAGTCCTGCCCCCAGCGTCTTGGACAGCGTCAGGATGTCGGGGACGACGCCGTCCCGCTCGAACGCGTACATGTCACCGGTGCGGCCCAACCCGGTCTGCGCCTCGTCGAGGACGAGCAGCATCCCGCGCTCGTCGCACATCTCCTTGAGGCGTCGCAGATATCCCGGCGGCAGCTCGATGATCCCGCCCGACGAGAGGATCGGCTCGACCACGCACGCCGCGAGACTGCCCGCCGACTGCTGGTCGACGAGCGCGAACCCGTAGGCCAGCTCGGCCTCCCAGTCGTACGCGCCGTCGGCGGTGCGGAACGGCGACCGGTAGGCGTTGGGCGTGGGGAGGGCCAGGTTTCCCGGCATCGGCGGGCCGTAGCCCCGCCGACCGGCGGAGAACGTGGCGGACGCCGCACCCTGGGTCATGCCGTGCCAGGAACGGTCGAACGAGACGATCTCGTAGCGGCCGGTGTAGAGCTTGGCCAGCTTGATCGCAGCCTCGTTCGACTCCGCACCGGTGCTCAGCAGCATGACCTTGCTCAGCTGGTCCGGCAAGGACGCCGTGAGCCGGTCGGCGAGCCCGAGCACCGGGGCGCTCAGCATCCCGCTGAAGAGGTGGTCCAGCGTCGCGACCGACGACGAGACCGTCGCGACGACGGCCGGGTGCGCGTGACCGAGGATCGAGCTCATCTGCCCCGACGTGAAGTCCAGGATCGGCGTGCCCTGGCGGTCGTAGACGTAGGATCCCGCGGCCCGCTCGATGACCCGCGGCGTGAAGGTCGCCCCGTACCGGATCAGCAGGCGGTCGGCATCGTCCCAGAAGGTCGTGTCCGACGTCGTGTCCGTCGTCGTATCCGTCGTCGTATCCATGGTCGTCCTCTCGTGAGCACCACGTCCGAACCGGGTCCGGACCGGACCCGCACGCGGCGGGACAGGCTCATCCTCGACCGGCACGAAGCCGCGGGACAAGCACACAAAAGCGCCTGACCGTTCGTTGCCGCCGAACGATCGGCGGACTACGGTCGACGTCGTGCTCAATCCCCGTCGGCTCGAGATCCTGCGCGCGGTGCTGGCTGCCGGATCGATCAACCGCGCAGCTCGCAACCTCAGTTACGCGCCCGCGACGATCAGCCAGCACATGGCGGCGCTGGCCCGGGAGACCGGCCTCGTGCTGTTCGAGAAGCAGGGGCGCGGCGTCGTCGCGACCGACGCGGCACGAGATCTCGCCGACCAGGCGCAGGCGCTGCTCGCCGACTTCGACCGCCTCGAACGCGTCGTGGCGGATCTGCGCGGCGGCCAGGGGCAGCATCTCGCCATCGCTTGCTTCGCGTCGGCGGCCGAGCAGTGGATGCCCGACGTCGTGCACGCCGTGCGCAGGCTCCAGCCGAACCTCACCGTGGAGATCAGCCTCAACGAACCCGTCGACGGCCGTGGACGACGCCGGCCGGACCTCGACATCCGCACCGAGCCCGCGGACGGGACCGAGGTGCGGCTCGACGGCTACCAGCGCCACGAGCTCCTGGTCGAGGAGCTCGTGGCGGTGCTCCCCGCGACACATCCTCTGGCGGACGCCGACGCGGTCGCGCTCGGTGACCTCCGCGCCGAACCGTGGGTGGACCATGACATCTACGACAGCCCGATCGGCCGCATCGTCCTGGGGGCGTGCAGCGCCGCGGGGTTCACCCCGCGCTACGCGGCGCGACTCGACGACCATCGGGCGGCGCTGCGGCTGGTCGCCGCGGGCGTGGGCGTCACCGTCCTGCCGCGCCTCGCCGTCCCGGAGCTCGCGGCTGCTCCCGATGCCCAGCCCGCAGTCGCCCAGCCCGCGGTCGCCCAGCCCGCAGTCGCCAAACCTCTGAAGCCCGCCGTGGCCCGGCGCATCGTGGTCCACACCCGCGAGGACCGGCGGCGCGCCGAGCTCGTCGCATGTGCCCTGAACCAGCTGCATGCCTGCGCCGCGCCGGCCGTCTCGCGGCCAGGTGCACGCCAGCGCACCGACTCGCCGGCCCCGGTCGGCGAGAACGCCCGCACCGCTCAGGCGAGCGAGAACACCCGCACGGCCCAGACCGGTCCGCTCAACCGCCCAGCAGCCCGATCATCGCGGTGACGACTCGCGCCGAACGCAGCGCGGCGTCGTCGACGTGCGTGAGGAACTCCGTGTCATCGGGGGCGCACAGGTCCGAGATGCCCCGCACCGACACGAACCGCGTCCCGAAGTTGTGGCAGAGCTGCGCCAGTGCGGCGGTCTCCATGTCGACGGCGAGCATGTCGGCGAAGTCGGCACGGAGGCGCAGCGCCATGTCGGCCGTCACGAACGCCTCGCCCGACCCGATGGTGCCCTCACGCAGCACCTGACCCTCGACGGTGCCCGCGGCGCGGCGGACGGCGTCGGCGAGCCAGGGATCGGCGTCGTACGCCTCGGGCATGCCCGGCACCTGGCCGAGCACGTAGCCGAAGGCGCGGGCGTCGGCGTCCGCATTGACTGCGCGTGTACCCAGCACGACGTCGGCCACTGCGACGTCCTTGGCCAGCCCGCCGGCACTACCCGCGCTGATCAGCGGCACGTCGGTGCCGTGACGAAGGATCGCGGCAGCGCCCGCGCCGGTCGCGTTGACGAAGCCGATGCCGGTGCGCACCAGCACCACCGGCCGGTCCGCCAGCGTGAGGTGCCGGTATTCGGCGCGGCCCACGCGTTCCGGCTGGCCTACCTCGCTCGCGAGCTCGAGGAACGGCGCGGCCTCGTCGTCCATCGCGACGACCACGACGGCTACGGGCACCTCAGTCCCCGCTGGGCTCGGTCGTCCCGGGCACCGGCACACCAGGCGCACCAGGCACACCAGGCATCGGAGCGCCAGGCATCGGCGCACCCGGGCGCTGCACACCGGCGGCCGCGTCCCGGGCCGCGGCCTCGCGGGCGGTCGCGTCGCGGATCGCGGCGTCCCGTGCCGACGCCGCACCCGGTGCCGGGTCGGAGTCGGCGTAGATCTGCGACCACACACGGCGGGCCGAGAGGAAGGCGGACGCCGCCTCCTGGGCCCCGGCGAGCGAGTGGTTCGCACCCCAGCCGCACTGAACCTCGTTGGCAGCGGGCACCTCGGCAGCGGCGACGATGTCGCGCATCGTTGCCTCGATGAGGTCCAGGACCTCCTCGTACGCGGGTTCGCCCTGCAGCATGAGGTAGAAGCCGGTCTGGCAGCCCATGGGGGAGAAGTCCAGGACGGCGTCGGAGTGGTTGCGGGAGTGCTCCGCGAAGAGGTGCTCCAGCGAGTGCACGGTGGGCATCTCCAGGTGCGCCACGTTGGGCTGCGTGAAGCGCACGTCGTACTTGACGATCACGTCGCCCTTGGGGAGCTGCTTCCGGTCCGCGAGGCGGACGTACGGGGCAGCCACGGTGCGATGATCCAGGTTGAACGACTCGACGTTCATGCGGGGTGCTGACTCGGTCACGAGTACGAGCCTAAGTCCTCTCGGTCTCCAGGTCTGCCCTCGAGACCGGCTCCTGGCTGTGGGACCGAGACCGGTCCTGCGACCCCACGTGCGACCCCACGTGCGATCGGGCGTGCTCGACGGCGTCCGTCAGGTCCGTGAACACGTGGCTCTCGTGCCGCAGCGTGCGGTGCAGACCCACCGCCTCCAGCAGGCTACGGTGCCGCTGCTGGAGGCCCTTGACCAGCACCATGACACCGCGCCTCTCCAGCTCCACCACCAGATCCGTCAGGGCGCGGGCTCCGGTCGCGTCCACGACCTGCAGGTGGGAGAGCCGCAGGATCACCACGTCGACCGGTTCGCGCAGCTCACCGGCCCGGGCGTCCGTCAGAGCCGTGACCTCGCCGAGGATTCGGTCCGACGCCCCGAAGAACATGGCCCCGTCCAGCCGGAACAGCGCGATCCGCTCGTCTCCCTCGTGCGCGACGCCGGGCAGCCGCTCGCGGTGCACCGACGTCGCCCCCGCCACCGACCGCAGCGCGAAGAACGCGGCGACCAGCAGCCCGATCTGGACGGCGTCGATCAGGTCGAACGCCACCGTGATGACGGCCGTCACCACGAAGGTGAGGGCGTCGGGCCGGGTGGAGGTGAGCACGGAGCGGATGGTCCCCGCACCGATCATGCGGAACGAGGTCACCATGAGCACGCCCGCCAGCGCGGCCAGCGGGATGCGCCCGACCGGTCCCGTGGCCAGGTAGATCACGGCAAGGATCACCAGCGCGTGCACGACGGCGGCCAGGCGGGTGCGTGCCCCTGAGCGCACGTTGACCGCGGTGCGAGCGATGGCACCGGTCGCCGGGATGCCACCGAACACACCGCTCGCGAGCGAGGCGAGGCCCTGGCCCACGAGCTCCCGGTCCGGGTGGTACCCCGTGTCGCGCCCGGCGGACATGCCGGAGGCGACCCGTGCCGACAGGAGCGACTCGATCGCGGCCAGGGCGGCGATCGCGACGGCAGCTCCCACGAGGTCACGGACGGCGCCCGGGGTCGCGTCGGGCAGCACGGGGAACGGCAGCGAGCTCGGCAGCTCACCGATGCGCGGCACCGGCACGTCCAGCACCTCGGCGAGCACGGTCACCAGGGCGACGGCGACGAGCGACGCCGGCAGGGCGGAGGCCACGCGCGGCAGCACCAGCATCACGGCGGCCACGACGGCGAGCGTCCAGATCCAGGTGGGCGCACCACCGGTGTGCAGCACGCCCTCGACCACGCTCCCGTCGACGACGGCACCCGACGGCCAGAGCGCCGCCCCGACCGAGCGCACCGCCGTGACCACGGTGTTGTGCCCCGTCTCGGCGACCACACCGACGGCGGCCGGCACCTGCTGCAGAAAGATGATCGCGGCGATGCCCAGGGTGAAGCCCTCGACCACGGGCCACGGGATGTAGGTGACCACGCGGCCCAGCCGGAGGAGTCCGCAGACCAGCACGATCCCGCCGCCGAGCAGCGTCACGAGCGCTACCGAGCCCACGCCGTGCTGCGCCACGATCGGCGCCAGGACCACCGCCATCGCGCCCGTGGGCCCGCTGACCTGCACGTGCGACCCACCGAACACCGCGGCGACGACGCCGGCCACGACGGCGGTCACCAGTCCCGCGGCCGGTCCGACACCAGAGCTGACGCCGAACGCCAGCGCGAGCGGAAGGGCCACGACTCCGACGGTGAGGCCCGCCAGGAGGTCGGACCGCAGGGTCCGTGGGCGGACGTCGTAGTCGGCTCTCGACGGGAGCAGATCCCGGACGTCGGCTCGTTGCCGGACGGCGGAAACAAGCCGGGCGCACAGTGTCGCGCGTGTGCTCACAGGTCCGCCGAAGCGGTGCTCGACGGTGTCCCCCATGAGTTACGGACCTTAGCAACGTCACGGCCCGTACGCCTGGTGAAAGCCCAGGTCGGCCCCGGTGCCACCCCCCAGTAGCCCCGCAGTACCCCGGTACCACCCCCGTACTACGCTGCGAGACGTGACCAGCAGCGAGACCCCCGCGCCCGATACGTCCGCGGCCGACGCGTCCACTCCCGACGCGTCCACTCCCGACACGTCCGTTCCCGACGCGTCCACCGCGTACCCGACGCTGGGCCAGGTCGTCGCCGCCCTCGACGGGCTCTACCCACCGTCGACGGCGGAGGGGTGGGACGCCGTCGGACTGGTCGCCGGCGACCCCGCGGTCCCCGTGCGCAAGATCCTGTTCGCGGTGGACCCGGTGACTGCCGTCGTCGACCAGGCCCTGGACTGGGGCGCCGACCTGCTCGTCACGCACCACCCGCTGTTCCTGCGGGGCGTGAGCTCCGTGGCCGCCACGACCTTCAAAGGATCGGTGGTGCACCGGCTCCTGACCGGTGGCTGCGCGCTGCACGTCGCCCACACCAACGCCGACGCCGCCCCGCGTGGTGTCGCGGACGCCCTGGCCGACCTCGTCGGCATCACCGACCGGCGCCCGCTCGACGGAACCGACCACGACGAGGGCTCCGCCAGCGACCGCGAGACGGGCACCGGCATCGGCCGGGTCGGGCGCCTCGCCGAGCCGACGACCCTCGCCGACTTCGCCCGCCGCGTCGCCGCGGCCCTGCCCGCCACCGCCCAGGGGATCCGCTTCTCGGGTGACCCGGACGCACTGGTCACCACGGCCGCCGTCCTCGGTGGGTCCGGCGACGGCTACTTCGACGCCGTCCGCGCCGTCGACGCCGACGTCTACGTCACCTCCGACCTGCGCCACCACCCCGCATCCGAGCTGCGCGAGCGCGCCGAGTTCGAGTCCCGCGCGGCAGGCGCTCCCGGCCCATCCGGCACGCCCTTCCTCGTCGACACCGCCCACTACGCCAGCGAATGGCCCTGGCTGCACTACGCCGTCGAGGACCTGGGCGCGGCGCTCGCGGCCGACGGCCTCGCGGTCGAGGCCCGGGTCAGTGACATCGTGACCGACCCGTGGACCGGACAGGTTCCCTCGCGCTGAGCTCGTACCGCCTGCTGTCAGCCACGTACCGCGCGGCGTGTGGATCCCGTGCGGGCGGGCGCGGGGTAGCGTTGGACCGCCCCCCAGCATCTGACCGAGAGGACGCCTCCTGTGGCTACCGCACCACCCGAAGACCAGCGCCGGCTGCTGGACGTCCAGGCGCTCGACACCCGCGCCCAGCAGCTCGCTCACAAGCGTAGGAATCTTCCCGCGCTCGCGAAGCTGACGGAGCTCGACGGGCGGATCGCCGACCTGCGCGCCTCGCTGGTCGAGTCGCGCACACGGGTGGCCGACCTCAAGCGTGAGCTCACCAAGGCGGAGAGCGACGTCGAGCAGGTACGCAATCGTGCGACGCGTGACCAGGAGCGGCTGGACTCCGGCAACGTGAGCGCCAAGGACGCCGTGGCGCTCACCGACGAGCTCGGCTCCCTCGCCACGCGCCAGTCCGCGCTGGAGGAGGTCGAGCTCGACGTCATGGAACGGCTCGAGGCGCACGAGGACGCGCTGGCCAAGGTCGAGGCGGCCAACGACGAGCTGGTCGCCGAGAAGAGCGAGGTCGAGGCCGAGCGCGACGCGGGCTGGGCCGAGATCGACGCGCAGGTCGAGGCGATCGCCGGGGAGCGGGCGAAGGCGGCCGACGGGCTCGACACCGCCCTCGTGAAGCTCTACGAGAAGATCCGCACGCAGCTGGGCGGCACGGGAGCGGCGGTGCTCAACGGCAACCGCTGCGAGGGGTGCCGCATCGATCTCCCGCCGGGCGATGTCGCGGCGATCAAGGGCGCGGCACCCGACGCCGTGGTCCGATGCGAGGAGTGCGGCCGCATCCTGGTGCGCGTGGCCGGTGCGACGACGGGCGCAACTGCGGGCTGAGCGAGGGCTGACGCCTACGGCCCGGCCGCCGGGTCGGCCGCTGGGCCGGTCACTGTGCGGTCCCCGGCCGCCTTGATCGCCCCTCGGGCGAACGCGGGAGCGAGCGGCACCAACGCCAGCACGAGCACGGCGGGCAGCGCGAAGCCGAACCGGAGGTTGTCCGCTCCCACGAGGCCGGTGACCACTGCCCCGAGCAGCGCCCCCACGTAGTTGAACTGGTTGAAGCGCGCGATGACGGCGTCGGTGCGGGCGCGGTCGGGCTCCGCGAGCGGCCCGGACGCCGTCGTCGTGCCCGCCGCGATGCGTCCCGCCGCAGAGAAGCTGAGGGGCGCCACCAGCGCGACCGCCGCGCCCAGCAGCGTGAAGCCTGCGACGGCGAGCTGCCACGTCGGCGCGAGTGCCACGAGCGCAAGCGCCGCGGAGGCCACGACCGCTCCGATACGGAGCAGCGGCGCCACACCGAAGCGGGTCACGAGCAGTCCGCCGGCGAGCCGCACGACGATCGACGTCACGAGGTACGGGAAGGTCGCGAGCGCGACCAGGTTGCCGGGCGCGTCGAAGGCGCGCGCCAGGTAGACCGGGCCCCACGCCGACGCGGTGGTGTCGACCATGTAGAACACGACCAGACCGGCCCCGACCAGCCAGATCGGCCGCCAGGGGATCGGTGTGGGACCGGCTGGGGCAGAGCCGGTCAGGGCAGAGTCGATCAGCGCAGAGTCGATCAGCGCAGAGCCCGCCGAGGGCTCCGAGCGCGCGTGCGGAAGGAACGGGGCGAGCGCCACGGCCAGCGGCACCAGCGCTACGAGAACGCCGATCTCAGGGGCCAGATGTCCCGTGGTGAGCACCACGACGGTCGCGAGGATGCCGCCGGTGGTCCAGTAGCCGTGCGACGACGGCAGGATGGGCCGCCCGTACCGGTGCTCGAGGTGGACGGCCTGCATGTTGCTGGTCGCGTCGACCAGGCCGAGTGCCAGACCGTAGACGGCGACCCCGCCCACGAAGACGCCGATCGCCGGGGCGAGCGTGAGCGCGGGGACCGCGACGACCATGAGGCCGAGGCCGAGCCGGAGCATCGCCGCACTGCCGGTGCGCCGTGCCGCGCGCTCGGCGACGAGTGACCCGACCCCCGCGAGCAGCACCATCATCAGCAGCAGGAGCGACAGAGTGACCTCGTCCAGCCCCCAGCGGTCGAGGAACCGCGGCAGCCGTGTGGTCAGGCTGATGAAGACGAAGCCTTGCGTGAAGAACGCGGCGGCCACGGCGACACGGGCGCCCGTCAGGCTGGTTGTCCTCATGTCGGGTCATCCAACCGGTCGGTCGGCGTCGACGCCAGGGGTGCGGCCCAGTCGTTATGCGCAGACGTTAGGTACGGACGTCGGTACGGACGTCGGGTACGGACGTCGCGCACTGTCCCGGCGTGGGCCGGGTCAGGCGAGCACGAGCTCCAGGGTGCGTGGCCCGCGCGGCTTGCCGTCGAGCAGGTTCGCCTCGATCAGGGTCTGGTCCTTGCCCGAACCGATCTCGGTGAGGACCACGGAACCCACGAGCTCCTGCGCCGCCTTGAGCACGTCCTCGCTGGTACGGGCCTCGCGCTCGCGGCGCAGCAGGTGCCCGGCGAGCACGCCGCGCGTGTGCTTGGCGTTGTGCGACACCACCGACCGCTTGCCGTGGGTCTCGCGCAGCACGCGCACCTCCACCCACTCGGCGGCATCGTCGCCCGTCGTCCGGGGCTTCCACGCCGCGACGTAGGTGGCTGACCGGCAGTCGACGACGACGTCGCCCGCGGCGCGCGCGTCCAGCACCTCCGCGAGGGCGGGCTTCCAGAACCCGGCGAGGCGGCCGACGTCGGGCAGGCTCACGCCCATGCTGAGCCGGTAGGCGGGGATGCGGTCGCCGGGGGCGACGACACCCCACAGGCCGGAGAAGGTGAGGACGCTCGACCGGGCACGCCGGGCCGCGGCGTCGGGCAGGGTGGCGAAGCCGGCCGCCGCGTACAGGACGCCCGTGTAGACCTCCGCGGCGGGGGCCGACGGCGCCTCGCGCAGTGCCGTGTTGCGCGCCACCTCGTCGGCGAGCCCGGCACTGACCCCGAGCACCGAGGTCGCGTCGGGCCGCGTGCTGACCCGCGCGAGGTGGGCGAGAACCTCCTCGCGCCGGGTGGTGAGCTCCGGGTGCACCAGGGTGTTCAGGTCGAGGGGAGCAGCGCCGTCGGGCGCGGGGGTCTTGCCCTCGGAGGGCGGGAGGAGCAGCATCACCCGCCCAGCCTAAGTTGCGTCGCGAGCCGCCTGGTGAGGGTGGGCGCCATGACGCGCTGATCGCCGCGCTGTACGACGACTTGGCGGCAGGTACTCTTCTACCTGCGGACGAGTCGGTCGGGCGGTCGCGTCGGGCACCCTCGGGTGCCCGCCGAGGAACGTCCGGGCTCCACAGGGCAAGGTGGTGGTTAACAGCCACCCGGGGTGACCCGCGGGACAGTGCCACAGAAAACAGACCGCCTTCGGTCCTTGGGCCGAGGGTAAGGGTGAAACGGTGGTGTAAGAGACCACCAGCGCTGCCGGTGACGGCAGCGGCTAGGTAAACCCCACCTGGAGCAAGGTCAGACAGACTGTGTTTGAGGGCTGCCCGCCCGATTCTCTTCGGAGAAGCACAGTCGGGTAGACCGCTCGAGCCCTGCGGCAACGCAGGGCCTAGATGGATGACCGTCGCCCGCGCGGGGGTAACCGCGCGCGGGAACAGAACCCGGCGTACAGACCGGCTCGTCCGCTTTTAAGGCTCTGACCTGCATCGGAGCACCGGCCAGGGTGGCCCCGGTACACATTCAGCTGGCGCTGTTGTGCGCATGTCACCCACCACTTTACAAATTACGTCCGGTATGGGACATTATCTGTTGTGGTGGGTCAGGAGTTCCTCACGATCGAGGAGACGGCGAGCACCCTTGGGGTGTCGACTCGTCATGCCCGCCGCCTGGCCGATGCCGGTGCGGTCAGCCGCGTCGCGCGGGGACTGGTCGACCGGGCCTCGGTCGACCGCTACCTCCAGTCCCAGCGCCAGGGCCGCACCCGGGCGTGGGCTGAGCACACCGCGTGGGGGGCCGTGGCAATGCTCGCCGGTCGAGGGGCGAGCTGGCTGGGAGCTACCCAGGCCTCCCGACTGCGCCAGAACCTGCGTGAGATCACCGAGGTCGGCGACCTGCTGACCCGGATGCGCGACCGCGCCCAGGTCCGCAGCTTCAATGCCCACCGCGCTGCACTCTCCCGGCTGCGAGAGCTCGTCGCGGTTACAAACACCCGATCGCTCGGCATCACCGACGCGATTGAAGAGAGCATCGACGGCTACATCGCCGCCACCGACTTCGACAACATCGTGCGCACCCTCGGGCTACGGGCCGATGCGAGCGGTGTGGTTACGTTGCGGGTGACGGGTTTCGACTTCGACCGGGTCCGCGGTCTGGTCGACACCTCCGTGGTCGCGGCACTGGATGCGGCCACGAGCACCGATCCCCGACTGCGAGGCGTCGGTCGCCGCGTGCTGGCCGACCTGCTGGAGGCGTACCGATGAATGCGGAACGCCCGATCGTCGAGATCGCCTCGGCACCCGGCGGCTGGCTGGCACCGTGGCCGAGCGTCGCAGAGCTTGCCGACGTCCTCTCGGCCGGGAGTTGGACGCTCGTCGGTGGGCTGATGACCCAGCTCCACACGATTCATCACGGACTGGGCGTCGTGCGCCCGACCAACGACGTCGACATCGTGCTGCACATTGAGACCATGCGCGGCGTGCCGAACAAGGTTGCCACCGCGCTGGAGGCGCTCGGCTACGAGTTTCAACCGAGCATCGACCTGCGCAACAACACCGCGCACCGCTTCATGCGCGGCACTAGCAGCGTCGACCTCGTTGCCGGTGCCGTCGAGGATCAGGTCGACGTCCTCATCGCCGACCACCCCGCACCGCGGGTGATCGAGAAGTTGCGAGGCCGCGAGATGGTCCGCATCGAGGGCGGCACCCAAGCCCTGCGCCGTACTATCAACGCCCGGCTGGAGATCGTGCCCGGCACGATCGTAACGATCTCGGTGCCACGTCCGTTCGGGGCGCTCATCCTCAAGGCGGCCGCCTACACCACCGACTCCCGCGACCGCGAGCGTCACATCTTCGACGCCGCCGCTCTGCTCGCCTGTATCGACGACCCCTTCGCCGAGCGAGCTGAGTTCACCGGCTCCGACCGACGTCGCATCGCTACCCTCGTCGCACATCTTGACGGGGCTCACCCGGCCTGGCGGGCACTGCCCGTGGACCACCGCACACAGGCGCAACTGACGCTGGACATCCTCGCCAGGACCGACGAGGAGTCGACCATTGGAGGCCCCGCTGCCGCCCCAGAGTGAGCGCTCAGGCAAGAGCCCACTGGCGAGGTAGGCAGCGGCGTCGACTGTGGACGAGCGGTACACATTAGGTACACATGAACGCCGTCAAAGCCCGTCTGACGCCAACCTCACCACCGCACCGCGATCCCGAGGGATCCCCGGGATTCCAACGTTCTCGCGGTTTCCAACCCACTCGGCGGACACCGCGAGACATAGCGGTACACCCTCCGGGAGAACCCGGCGTACAGGCCGGCTCGTCCGCTCATGAACCTCTGACCCCAGCGTGACCCAACGGCGGGATCTAGTCATGGACTGAACTCGCCGATCACAGCTTGCCCGCGCGCGGCGGTCCGCTGGAAGAAGGCCAGCAGCTCGGTGTGGAGAGCGTCGATCAGTTCCCAGAACTGCTCAACGGTTCCGCCTTGAACCGCGCCGATGGCCTGAAGGCCTTCCAATGGTGTCCAGGTGCCCACCATGTCGAGGTTGGCCCGAGCCAGAGAATCGAGTCGTTCACGGACGTCGGCGGCTGGACGCGAGAGTGTTGTCGCGAGTGCGGCGATCTCGTCCGGTGGCGTGACGAAGTGGAACTCGCTGACCCGCTCACCGGCGAACCAGGTGTAGGGCGGGATGTCGAGTGGCTGCGGACGGAGGGCCCCCGCCGGTCGAGTCCTGAGCGTGGCGGCGAGTGGGGTACCTGAGGTTGCTCACGAGCGCGGAGGACAGCCAATGGGGCGGGCGGAAGCCACCCGAGTGCGAGGTGTGGGCAGGAGCCTTGAACTACGCCGACCTGGATGGTCTCCGGCAGAAAATCTTCGAGACGCCGTGGCGCAACTGGCCGTGGTCGACAGGCTTGAGGACGAGCCCGCGTGGCTCCGCCGCGCCGGGGGTCGCCGGCCGTTAGCATCTCGGGCGTGACGCAGCGTCTTCGTGCTTTTGACCCAGAATCTGGCGAGTGGCACTGGTTGGAGTTCGAGGATGAGGGCGAGCCGCTGCGACACGTCGTCTTCTCTGGTGACCGGCCGATCGTCGGCGGACGTACTGCTGATCGGCTTGAGCTCAGGCACAGGTTCGGAGTTCCAGGGGGTGAGCTGTACGAGGCGGTGTTCGGAGCGATGACGTACACCAATCTCTTGGACGCGCAGTTCCCGGCTGACGCAGCGTCCATCACCGCCGAGGAGTTCGACCGAGCCTTCCGCGACGCCCAAAGTCACCTCCAGCAAAGACGGATCACGACGGGACGTTTCGCCGAGGGCGCCCGCGTTCGGGGGACGTTTGAGGAACCGCCCTGGCCACGAGGTCGCACTGGTGTTCCGGTCACGCTGGACGACGGCCTGCCTGGTTTCGTCGACGCCATGTGGTTCTTCCACGCAGCGGCGTCCTGGCCCGAGCCAGGGGCGAGAGCCGAGTTCGAGATCGAACAGGTGCGTCAGTGGCAGATACGGCTACGCCCGACGGCAACGCCCGCAGACGGGTCGGACTGGCCGCAGCCGTACGCATGGTGAAGTCCCGACACGCGCCTCCGGCCGACGTCAGCTCGCGCGGGCGGAACGCGGATCGTAGGGATGCATGTCGCGGCCTGTCCCGGCCGCGCGACCTGTCGCTCCGTCTATGAGCGAGAACGCAGGTGCGTCGGGATCGGGCGGGGGAGAGGTCCCTCAGCAGCACTGCATGACGAAACGGATGTTGGTGAGGTCGCCTTGGGCGAGGTCTTCGGGGCGGGCGAGCCAGTACAGGGTCCCGGCGTCGCCCCACGTGACGTCGTCGTCGGAGTCGACCTGGAACAGCAGCACCCATCTGTCGGTCTCCGCGGCGATCTCGACCACGTTGCGTCGCCGCGGGCTGGTCAAGTCTCGTTCCGCTGGGTGCCGACGTTGCACTTCGTCGTGAGCTGCTTCGAGTTCGACGGGTCCTTGGACCGCGATCGCCCAGCCGCCGACCTGGTGGCGAGGCAGGTGCCCGCGCAACCGTTCCATGGCGTCGACGAAGTTTGCGCCGTTGACCGGGTGGTCGAGCCAGGCCGGGTAGTCGGCGCTGGCGTCGATGCCGAACGTGGCCGGCAGGGAGGGGTGGAAGGCGTCCGGCGCGGTCAGGACGGGCCGGGCGGTCAGTTCCCGTACGGCGTAGGTCTGGGCGCCAGCGGGCGCGGTGGCGGGAAGCCCTTCGTCGGGCAGATGAAGGACGCGGAAGCTGTCCAGGTGGGTGGCATCGGCGAAGCCGTAGCCATCGTCCAGGACGAAGAACGCCAGCCGCCCCGCCGCCGGTAACGAGATACCGGGGTCATGATCGGTGGCCGAGAGCGCTGCAACGTCCACCTCACCGACGAAGGAGAGCGGCCCGACGCCGTCCCACTCGGGCCACGGCGCCCCTGCCGGCAGGCGTGGCTGCCCGCCGAGGCGGGCGACGACGACGTCGCCCTGGGCCGCCTCGTCGAGTGCGATGGCCGGGCGTATCAGGTCGAGCCACGTCGCCGCCGTCCGGGTGTCGAGGTGCTCGTTCGCGATGGCGGCGGCCTGGGCCATGAGCGCGGACATGTTGCACAACGTAACGTGACTCTCTGACGTCGCCATGGCCGTCGGGCGGGACGACGACCGGTGACGAAGCCATGGGCACTCACGTCCACACCCTCCCCCAATTTCGGGGAGGTACCGGCGGCTAGGGCGTCCCGGCGTCTGGTTGACCGTCGCGACGACCTTGACTGGCTCTCGGACCCGGAAGGAGCCGACTCGCGCGACGAGCCAGTACCACTCTCCTCGACCCGCCCTACGTCCCGCTTCCAGCGGCGGATCGACGGTGAATTCGCTGCGGGTCTTGACGCTCCAGGAGACGACGGTGGATAACGTGCAATGACCTTGTTGTTGAAGTCGAGCCGGTCCACGGTCAGCCCGAACGCCTCACCCTGCCGGATCCCGGTGCATGCGGTGAACAGGACGAGACTCCGGAACCTTTCGGGGAAGGCATCGATGAGCGACCACAACGATTCGGTTGGGATCGGCTTGCCCCCTTCGGCGTCTTCTTCGGCAGGCGCGTACTTACGCAGGGGTTCGACGTGATCCGCCTGGTCTCGACAGCGGACTTGAAGATGCCGGACACGATCCGATGCGTCACCCCAACGGTGGCCGGGGCATAGCCCTTGCTCTTGCCCTCCGCCAGAGTGATCCCAGCCGTCGAGAGCCACTTGACCCGTGACTGAATGTCCTCGCAGTCGATCGAAGCTAGCGGCAGGTGCCCCAGCCGTGGGTAGGTTCGGATCTCAAGAACCACGTCGACCTGGTCCTCTGTGTTGCCGCGATGGACCTGGAGCGTCCGCCAGTGCTCGGCGTGCTCCTTGAACGTGAACTTGCCTGCGTCCGGGTCGACGGGTCGCCGTCTCCAGACCGCCAGGACGACGGTCGCCGCGAGTTCCGGTCCAGCACCTCGCTCGGGCCGACCGGAATGCTGACGATCGTCTCGGGCGCGCTTCCCGGGGCCAGCATTGTCGCTGGCCCCGCCGGCCTTTCGTCGACGAGGAGTCGCTACCTCGCGTTGCCAAGGGTGATCCGGCGCCGCAGGGCCTGGGCTAGTGGTGCTTCCCACACGTCGGTGCCCTCCGTCGGATCGGGACCGTCGTGCGGAAGCCGTGCCATCGTCTGCTTGGTGACGCGGATGGCCTCCCGGTCGCGCCGGGCGATGCGCCGGGCCAGGCGCTTGGCCTCGGCCCACACGTTCTCGGTCGGGACGACGGATTGCACGAGCCCGCCCTCCAGCGCCTCCTGGGCGTTGATGGCATCGCCGAGCAGCAGCATCGCGCGGGTCCAGCCGGAACCGATCTCGGCGATCAGGCGGTCCAGCACCTCGCTCGGACCCACCGGGATGCTGACGACCGTCTCGGGCGCGCGGAACCGTGCGTCCTCGGCGGCCACGCGCAGGTCGCTCGCGACCGCCAGCCCGAGCCCTGTTCCGGCGACGTTGCCGTGCAGCGCCGCGACTGTCACCGCCGGGCAGGTGCGCCAGGCGCGCAGCACCTCGTCGCTGAGCTCGACGAGGTTCCGGTAGCCGTCGGGGTCGTTGGTGGCGAGCTGGGCGAGCTCGTCCAGGTCGCCGCCTATGCAGAAGTGGCGCCCTTCGGCGCGCAGCACGATGGCGGCGATGTCGTCGGGCAGTGTCGTGAGCACGTCGCCCAGGGCGGTCAGCGTCGCTCGGTCGAGCCGGTTGTCGCCGTCGGGCCGCGTGAGGGTCACCACCAGCACGGCGTCCTCGCGGTTGAGCACGACGGGTCCGGTGGCGGACGCGCTCTCACCAGCCGCCACCGCCGCACCGGCACCCGCGATCGCGGCTGGACGGGGTCGCCGCCGTACCGGCACCGAACGTGTTCCGCGGAAGGCGAGGGTCTCGTCGTAGCCCACCGGCCCGGCGAACTCGAGATCGAACCGCTGCAGCACCTCGGGGAACAGTGTCGTCGCTTCCAGACGGGCCAGCGGCGCACCTAGGCAGTAGTGCATGCCCACGCCGAAGGCGAGGTTGCGGCGAGGCGGGCGCGAGAGGTTCAGGTCGTGCGGCGAGTCGTAGGCGTCGGGGTCGTGGTTGGCCGCGGCGACCACGGCGTGCACGATCTGCCCGGCTGTCACCGGGATACCGCCCGGCAGCTCCGTGTCCTGCGCTGCGTACCGGGTCATGAGCTGTACGGGCGATACGAAGCGGACCAGCTCCTCGACGGCGCCGTGCACGGCTTCCGGGTGCTCGAGCATCCACGTGGCCTGGTCGGGCCGGCGCAGGAGCTGCACCACACCGTCGGACAGCAGGGACGTCGTCGTCTCGAGGCCCGCCTCGATCATGACGTTGAGCTGGGAGCCGGCCACCGCGCGCACCGCGGGGTCGGTCTCTGTGTCGAGCCACTCTCCCAGCGGGGAGTCCTCCGTGAGCCGGGGTCTGGGCTGGGCTACGAGCTGTTCCCAGTACGCGTTCCACAGCTTGCCCGCGCGGTCGGCCTGCGCCATCCGCGCCTTGCTCGGTGCGAGATCGTGCACGTTCGAGAGCATGCGGCTCATCTCGCACAGCAGCGGGATGTCCTCGCGCGGCAGCCCGAGAACGATGCAGAGCACCGCCATGGGCAGCCGGTCGCCGACCACGGCGCCGAAGTCCGCCTCGCCGTCGGCGCGCAGCACCGCATCGAACCGGTCGAGGTACTCGTGGACGGTCTGGACGATCTGCGGTGTGAGGTCAGCGACCGACTGCGGCGAGACGAACGAGCCAAGGCTGCGGCGCAGCCCGGCGTGCCCGGGCGGGTTGGTGCCGAGCGCGGAGTCGTGCAGGAACTTCAGGCCCGGGTGCCGCACCCACGTCGGCTGGCGCGCGGTGCGCCAGGCGGCGTCCACGGTGCGCCAGCCGGATCCGCTGAGCACCTCGTGGCTCGCGCCGTGCGAGGTGACCATCCAGGCTCCCCACGGCATGCGTACCGCCGGGCCCATGGCCCGCAGCTCGTCGTAGACGGCGTGGGGGTCGGCGCGCCCTTCGGGCGTGCTCAGGTGCCGGATCAGCTTGGTCACGCGGCGGCGGGACTCGCGGTCCGAACTGGCTGCGACGGCGTCTGTCGTCTTCCGGGATCTACCGGTGTGGTCAGGCACTGGGGGCTCCTTCTTCAGCCAAGACACCATCTCGTCTGCGGACGGACAACGTTAAACATAACGTGCATACCGGGCAGAGTATTTGGCTCCTGCGGGTCGCCGTGTGACCATTGCGTAAAGAAGTGACTATGACGCAGCCATGTGACGGTGTGTGTAGTCTTGCGCGCCGTAGGCGCAACCTGGCAGCCTCGGCAACCGCCTGCCACGCCGACCCCGGGTGTCGAAGACCCCCTGTCGGTTCGTCACGAACGACACCGTCATTGCCGGGTCGGTCGGCGGAGAGGTGTGACGCCTCGGGGAGAGTCGCCAACATCCTCGACGAGGCACGCTGGAACCTCGAGTTCATGCTCAAGATGCAGGTCCCCGACGGCGAACCCCGCGCGGGCATGGCGCACGAAGACTTGCGTGAACGGCAAGGCGCAGGTCGATGCCGCTGACGCTCCAGGGGCAGGTCAGACGCGGGCAGGCGTGCGGGCGGCCTGGCGCTCGGGAGTGAACGTCACCGGCAGCGTGGACGGGTAGCGCGACCACGGCGACGGCGCCCACTTCACCACCGGGTCGGTGAGCCTCAGGTCGAGCCGCTCCATGAGGCTCTCCACCGCGATCTTGACCACGAGCCGCCCGGGGCGCTTGGCGGGGCACGCGTGCGGCCCGACGCCGAAGGACAGGTGCGACCGGTTGCCCGCCTCGAAGAGGTCGTCGCTGGTGCGTACCCGCGGGTCGTTGTTCGCGGCGGCCACGCCCATCACTATCGCGTCACCGGCGCGGATCCGGGCGGTGCCGAGGGTGCAGTCGGCCACGGCGTACCGGGCGGGCAGGTTCGCCACGGGTGGCTCGCTCCACAGCGTCTCGTCCATCGCGTCGTCCAGGCCGCGGCGCACGCCCGTGACCCGGCCGGTGTACCGGGGGTCGGTGAGCATGCGGCGCAGCGTGGCCGCGATCCAGGTCACGAGCATCTCGTTGGCCGCGCAGATCGCGATCACCATGGAGTGCACGATCTCGGTGTCGTCCTCGAAACTCGGGTGGTTGATGAAGCTGGTGGTCAGGTTCGGGCCTGGCTCCGCCCGGGTCGCGATGACGTGGTCGAGCACGATCTGGTCCATCCGGACCAGGGCTGACGCGGGATCGCCGCCGTGCCCGAAGATCTCGCTCGCGCAGCGCAGCAGGTCGACCCCCTGCCGCTCGTCGAAGCCGAACATGCCCGACACCGCCAGGAACGACACCGCCGCCGCATACTCGCCCATCAGGTCCGCACTGCCCTTGGCAGCGAACGAGTCGATGAGCCGGGCGCAGACGACGCGCACGAGCGCTGCCGTCCGGACCTCGTCCATGTCGGCGAACGCCTCGTCCACCGGGAGCCGCAGCCGCCGGTGCTCCGCGCCGTCCGAGAAGTACAGGTTCCGCCGTCCGGTCGGGGACAGGATGGCGTGCAGGGTCGACTGCGGTGGTAGCTGCTCTCTCCAGTGCCGTGGGTTCCGGGCGAAGACGCTCTCCTTGCGCATCACCTCCATGACCTCGGCGTGCCCCAGCACGAGCCAGCCCGGTACGCCTGGCTCCAGGTCCACGGGGGCCACCGGCCCCCACTGGTCCTGCAACTTGCGCAGTGCCGCAGTCATGTCCTCTGCACCGGTCAGGTCGACCAGCGCGACCCGGCTCCCGCTCCGCTGCGGTTCCAGGTCAGGCATGCCCCTCCACCCGTCGACATCCATCTGAGTTATCCATCGAAATCGGGGGCGACCTGCGTAGACGCCCGATCAGGCGTTTCTATCACGGGCAGCAGAGAACACGAAACACGCGGCGTTCTTCCCCACGGCGGCCAGGTCCGGGCTCATCGTCGTCGCGAACGCCAGCACCCGGAACGCCTCTCGCGAGACCCACGCTCTGCTCATGACCGCTGAGGGCCAGCTCGACCCCATCCTGTGGTGACCTGCTGTCCGCTCCGGTAGAACGATCGCTATGAGCTGGGTGGCGAACGTGATGATCTCGGTCGACGTGGACGACAACGAGAACGCGGAGGCACTGAGCGAGTGGTTACGGACAGAAGCCCCCCGCCGGTCGAGTCCTGAGCGTGGCGGAGTGGGGTACCTGAGGTTGCTCACCGGCGCGGAGGACAGCCAATGGGGCGGGTGGAAGGCGCCCGAGTGCGAGGTGTGGGCGGGTGCGCTGAACCATGCTGACCTCGATGCTGTCCGGCAGCGCTTCTTCGAGATGCCGTGGCGCGAGCCGAACGCGGCGCAACTGTTCGTGATGGACCAGGAAGAGGGCTTCTTCCGGCTGTGGATGATCCGCGGCGACGAGCTTCGGCAGTTCGCGCCCCTCGTACCGAGCGAGGACGACGAGGTCTTCTATCGGGAGTGAAGAGCCAAGCACAAGGCCGTTCACACTCGGACGGCGGCGAACCTGTGCGCGGTCGGATTGGGGAGCAGCTCGGTACACGTCGGGTACGCATGACCGCCGTCTGAGGCCATCCGACGCCACCTCCACCAATGCGCCCCGGACCCGGCAGAACCGCGAAGTTCCAACGACCCCGCGGTGCCCAACCCACTTGTCGGACATCGCGAGACATACCGGCACACCATCCGGGAGAACCGGCGTACAGACTGGCTCGTCCGCCCATGAGTCGCTGGCAGGCGGTGGAGTACTGGCCGGGGCCGCCCGGTGAGCGGTGTGGTCACGCTGCGAGTGACAGGTTTCGACTTCGACCGGGTCCGCGGCCTGGTGGACACCTCCGTGGTCGCGGCACTGGACGTGCTTCGAGCACCGACCCCCGTCTGCGAGGCATCGGCCGTCGTGTGTTGGCCGACCTGCTGAAGGCGTACCGATGAACGCGGAACGCCCGATTGTCGAGATCGCCTCGGCTCCCGGTGGCTGGCTGACACCGTGGCCGAGTGTCGCAGAGCTTGCTGACGCCCTCCCGGCGGGGAGCCGGACTCTCGTCGGTGGGCTGATGGCTCAGCTCAGCTCAGCTCCACACGATTCATCACGGACGGGGCGTGGTGCGTCCAACCAACGACGTCGACATCGTGCTGCACATCGAGACCGCGCGCGGCCTGCCGAACAAGGTCGCCACGGCACTGGAGTCGCTCGGCTACGTGTTTCAACCAAGCATCAACGCGCGCAACAACACCGCGCACCGCTTCGTGCGCGGCACCAGCACCGTCGACCTCGTTGCCGATGCCGTTGAAGTTCAGGTCGACGTCCTGGTTGCCGGGCGAGCGGGGTTCACCGGCTCCGACCGACGTCGCATCGCTACCCTCGTCGCACACCTTGACCAGGCTCACCCGGCCTGGCGGGCGCTGCCTGCGGACCACCGCACACAGGCACAACTGACGCTGGACATTCTCGCCAGGCCCGACGAGGAGCCGCCTCTTGGAGGCACGGCTGAGTCGCCAGCGTGAGTCTGCGGCGAGCAGATGGCCGATGTTGCGGAGGCCGGCGAGCCTGTCGCGGTACTCGTCATGACTCCTGTGTCTCTCCGTGCTGGTGTCGTTAGCCTGGGCCGGTGCTGATCGAGAACGTGCGCGTCCCTCCCTTGGCCGTTCCGGACCGTGCCGTGTGGCCGTGGACGGTGCCCGCCGTCGGGCAGCTGCTCGCGGACGGTGTGGAGTTCACCAGCGACATCGTGATCCTGGTGGGAGCGAACGGGTCGGGCAAGTCCACCCTGCTCGAAGCCATCGCCGAGGGCTACGGGCTGGACGTGCGTGGTGGGCACGGCGGCCGGAGGTACGCCAGCGGGCTGGACAAGAGCCCGCTGGGCGAGGTCATCGAGCTGGACCGGTCGGCTGCCGGTTCGCGGATGATCCGCCGTGACGCGAAGGGGTTCTACCTGCGGGCCGAGACGGCGTTCGGGATGCTCGCGTACATGACTGAAGCCGGGGTGCAGGGCTACGGGGACCGGCTGTCGTGGGAAGTCAGCCACGGTGAGTCCTACCTCCAGGCGATCGCGGGCCGGTTCGAGGGCCCCGGCCTGTACCTGCTGGACGAGGCCGAGGGCCCGCTGTCGTTCGAGTCGACGTTGCAGCTGCTCTACCGGTTGCAGGACCTGGTGGCCGACTTCCCCGCGCAGGTGATCTACGCGACGCACTCACCGCTGGTCGCGGCGATCCCCGGGGCGCAGATCCTGGAGATGACCAGCCAGGGCATCGCGGAGCGCACGTGGTCGGAGCTGGAGTCGGTGGGCCTGTGGAAGAGGTTCCTGGGCCGCCCGGAGACGTTCTTCGACGCTACCTGACCGCCGCCTCGCGGGCCGCGAGCTCCTCGGCCAGCTCCATGCAACGCAGACGCGCCGGCGAGAAGTCGTAGGGCATCATGGCGGCGGCCGCGAAGGCGCTCATGGACGGCTGCCCGTTGTCGGAGCGGTGGCTGTTCTCGTCCAGCGCCGCCTCCCAGGAGTCGAACATCGCCTCGTCGCTCGCCGCCATCCCGGATTCCTCGATGTAGGCGTGCAGCGTCGTCTCGAAGGCGTGCCGTTCGGCAGCCACCTGGGCAACGCGCGGGTCGTCGACGGCGACGGCGTCGTCGAGCGCCTCCTCGGCGGCATCGACCCGGTCGGACTCCTCCCGCAGACCAGGATGGGTGGCCAGGGCGATGAACCGGGTGGCCTGCACGGCCGCACCCAGCGGGCCGAAGATCCGCTCGGTGACCAGCAGGGTGTCCAGGTTCGCCTGCCGCAGAGAACCCTCGGGCAGCCCTTCGAGACGGCTGGTGACGAGGTCGGAGAGCAGCCCTGCCCGACTGCCCTGGTCGCGCAAGCGCCGCACGGCGGCCCGCTGCCGCCGCAGCTCGGCCTCCCGCGCGGCCAGAGTCTCCTCCAGTCGGTCCAGGATCTCGCGGACGCCGCCACGGCGGTCGGCGTCGGCCGAGGTGTCGTCGGCGAACGCGTCGTCGGCGAACGCGTCACGGATGTCGTCCAAGGCGATCCCGGCGTCGGCCATCCTGCGGATCCACAGGAGCTGGATCATGTCGTCATAGCCGTACCGGCGGCGGCCGTCGCTGCCCCGCTCGGGCTCGGGGAGCAGACCGATCTCGTGGTAGTGCCGGATCGCTCGCGGCGTGGTGCCGGCGAACGCCGCGGCGTCACCGATCTTGACCTGGCGGGGCGGTACGAACGGCAGGTGCATGGGCGGGCCTTCCTCAGGGGGACGTGAGACCAGCGCACCACATGCCGCTACGAGAGGTGCAACCCTGGCCTTGCGTCGCCGACCTACCGGGCGGCCTTCTTCGACACCAGCCGCACCCGCGCGACCGGGTGATCTGCCCGCTACGTCCAGCTGACGGGCAGGCCGCAACCCGCGGCGGCGTGCATGACACGATGCGGCCATGAAGCTGCACGAGCGGATCGAGGGTCGGCTGCGCCAGTTCGTCGAACGGCAGCAGATGTTCTTCGTCGCGACCGCGCCGCTCGCCGCGGACGGGCGGGTCAACGTCTCCCCGCGCGGGATCCCCGGCACGTTCGCCGTGCTCGACGAGCACACCTTCGCCTGGCTCGACGGCACCGGGAGCGGCAGCGAGACCGTGGCGCACCTGCGCGAGAACGGCCGCATCACCATCATGTTCTGCGCGTTCGACGGCGCTCCCAACATCGTCCGCTTCCACGGCACCGGCCGCGTCGTGTCCCGGTACGACGACGAGTACCCCGCCCTGGCCGGCCGGTTCACCGACGTGCCCGGTGCCCGCGCGGTCATCGTGGTCGACGTCGAACGCATCTCCGACAGCTGCGGCTGGGGCGTACCGCTGATGTCGTACGAGGGTGAGCGCGACCTGATGGGGCCGTATTTCGAGCGCAAGGGCGAGGCCGGCCAGCAGGAGTACCGGCGCCGCAAGAACCTGACGAGCATCGACGGCCTGCGCGCCTTCGACGACGACCCGGCCCAGGAGCTCGACCCGGTCTAGCCCCGATCTCGATACGCGGGCGATACACCACCGCTCGTAACATCGCGGGTGTGCGTGTGCTGATCGTCGAGGACGAGCCCTATCTGGCCGAAGGTATCCGGGACGGCCTGCGCCTGGAGGCCATCGCGTCGGACATCGCGGGCGACGGCGACACGGCCCTGGAGCTGCTGGGCGTCAACACCTACGACATCGCCGTGCTCGACCGGGACATCCCCGGGCCGTCCGGTGACGAGGTCGCCCGCAGCATCGTCGCGTCCGGCAGCGGCATGCCCATCCTGATGCTCACCGCCGCGGACCGCCTCGACGACAAGGCGTCCGGGTTCGAGCTCGGGGCCGACGACTACCTCACCAAGCCGTTCGACCTCCGCGAGCTGGTGCTCCGGCTCCGGGCGCTCGACCGCCGTCGGGCCAACAGCCGGCCACCGGTCCGCGAGCTCGCCGGCCTGCGGGTGGACCCCTTCCGCCGCGAGGTCTACCGCGACGGCCGGTACGTGGCCCTGACCAGGAAGCAGTTCGCCGTGCTCGAGGTGCTGGTCGCCGCCGAGGGCGGCGTCGTCAGCGCCGAGGATCTGCTGGAACGGGCGTGGGACGAGAACGCCGACCCCTTCACCAACGCGGTGCGCATCACGGTGTCCGCGCTGCGCAAGCGCCTCGGCGAACCCGGGATCATCGCGACCGTCGCGGGCGTGGGCTATCGCATCGACGCCGGGCCTACCCGCGACGTGACGTCCGCCCTGGACGCGAAACCCACCCCCGACGCGACGTCCGCCCCCGAGGGGGAGCGCCGTGGGTAGGCCGTCCGGTGTGAGCGTCCGGCTCCGGCTCACCCTCAGCTACGCGGGGTTCCTCCTGGTCGCCGGCGCCCTGCTGCTCGCGACGGTGTGGGTGTTCCTGCTGCGGTACGTGCCCGACAGCGTGATCTACGGGCCCCGGCCCGGAGGGTTCATCCCCGACCGCGGTGACCTCCAGACCGCCTTCGCGCCCAAGGCGGCGCTCGCGATGGTGTTCCTGCTGGTGTTCGGCCTGGTGGGCGGATGGCTGCTCGCCGGCAACATGCTCAGGCCGCTGACCCGGATCACCGAGGCCACCCGCCGGGCCGCGGAGGGCTCGCTCTCGCACCGGATCTGGCTGGAGGGGCGCAGCGACGAGTTCCGTGAGCTCGCGGACGCGTTCGACGCCATGCTGGCGCGGCTCGAGGACCACGTGGCCGAGCAGCAGCGGTTCGCGGCCAACGCCTCGCACGAGCTGCGGACCCCGCTGGCCATCTCGCAGACACTGCTCGACGTCGTCCGCAACGACCCGGGGCGGGACACCGCAGAGGTCGTCGACCGCCTCTACACCGTGAACGCCCGCGCGATCGCGCTCACCGAGGCGTTGCTGCTGCTCAGTCGCGCCGACCAGCGGGCCTTCGCCCGGGAACCGGTCGACCTCACCCTGGTGGCCGAGGACGCGACCGAGACACTGCTGCCGCTCGCGACCAAGCACGGCGTCACCATCGACACCTCGGGTGACGACACCCTGACCGTCGGCTCGCACGCGCTGCTGCTCCAGCTGGCGACCAACCTGGTGCACAACGCCATCGTGCACAACCTGCCGCAGGGGGGCACCGTGTGGGTCAGGACGAGCGGCCGCGCCGGAAGTGCGGTTCTCACCGTCGAGAACACCGGGGAGGAGCTCTCGCCCCAGCGGGTCGCGACGTTCGCCGAGCCGTTCCAGCGCGGCACCGAACGGGTGCACACCGACCACGCGGGGGTGGGGCTCGGCCTGGCCATCGTCCGGAGCATCGCCCGGGCGCACGACGGCACCCTCAGCCTGACCGCCCGACCCGCGGGCGGGCTCAGCGTCACGGTGCGGTTGCCGGCCGCAACCCCGTGGCACGGCACAGCCGCCTCGTGACGCCTGCCGGCGACCCCGCCGTGGCGGGGTCGCGGCGAGCTCGCGCGACGAGCTAGTGCGCGACGCGGCGGGGCGGACCATCCACCGGCAGGCCGCCGCGCATCTCGGAGATGAGCTGGGGCGTGAGCGTGGCCTCGGTGCGGGACACGAGCAGAGCCATCTCGTAGCCGACGAGGCCGATGTCGCACGTGGACTCCGCGACCACGCCGAGCACGGACCCGTTGGACACGCTCATCAGGAACAGGAAGCCCTTGTCCATCTCGATGATGGTCTGCCGCACGCCGCCGCCGTTGAGCTGGCGGGACGCGCCGCGGGTGAGGCTCGACATGCCCGACACGATCGCGGCGAGCTGGTCGCCACTGGTGCGGTCGAGCTGGTCGGACATCGCCATGAGCAGGCCGTCCGCCGACACGACGAGCGTGTGCCGGCTACCCGGGACGGTGCGCACGAAGTTGTCGAGCAGCCACCCGAAATTCGTTGCTTCGGTACTGAGGGTCACTCTTCGCTCCTCTGGCGCCTGCTTGCCTGCAATGGCTCAGCCTGGCAGCCGGGTTGTCGTGTTCGGCTTCGGCTTGAGATCCGTCGCTGCCGCCACGATAGCCCTCGCGGGAGACGTCCCGGTGCCGTGAGTCAGGTACGACGAGTTTCGCCCGGGCGAAAATGCTCCACGACGGCGCGCGTCAGGGCCTCCGGATTCTCCTCGGCCACATGATGCCCGGAGTCGATGCCGAACCCGTCCAGCTGGTTCGCCCAGGCGCGCCAGATCTTCAGCGGGTCGCCGTACAGCTCCTCGAGGTCGTCGCGCAGGGACCACAGCACACGTAGCGGCGCGGTGACGCGCCTGCCCGCCGCGCGGTCCTCCTCCTCGTGCGCCTGGTCGACCGTCAGGCCCGCGCGGTAGTCCTCGAGCATGGAACGCACCACGTCGGGCCGCGCGACGGCGGCCATCAGCTCGGCGTGGTTGTCCGGGCCCATCGCGGCGGGGTGCGCCGTGGCGCCGTACCAGGACGCGGGATCGGCGTTGATCACGCGCTCCGGGATCTCGGGCTGGGCGAAGAAGAACCAGTGCCACCACTGCGTGGCGAACTCGGCACCGACCCGGCGAAGGTGCTCGCTGAGGGGCAGGCAGTCCACCAGGACGAGCCGCTCGACCGCCTCCGGATGGTCGAGCGCCAGCCGTAGGCCCACGTAGCTGCCACGGTCGTGGCCGACCAGGGAGAACCGGTCGTGCCCCAGCTCCCGCATCACCGCGACCATGTCCCGGGCGACCGCGCGCTTCGAGTGCACGACGTGGTCGGCGCTGGGTGCGGGGCCCCGCGAGCGTCCGTAGCCGCGCAGGTCGGGGCAGACGACGCGGAAGCCTGCGTCGACGAGCCGGGGTGCGACCCGGTGCCAGGTGGCCGACGTGCGCGGGTGGCCGTGCAGGAGGAGCACGGGCGGGCCAGAGCCTGCGTGCCGCACGAAGATCGTCGCGTCCCCGTGGGGGTCGTGACCTGTGGCGTCACGCCCGCTCATGGTCGGACCAGTGGCGATCAGCTCGGTGGTGAAGCCCTCGAACATGGGTCGAGTATCCCGGGTCGGGGTCTGCCGCTCCACCGCCGGTGAGAGGCCGAGCTGCCCCTCACCGGCGGTGGTGGCCGCGGTGGCCGGTGCCGGACCGCGGTCGCGTCAGCCGACGCGGATGAACGTGGGCCCGGACTGCCAGATGCTGGTGTACCGGACGCTCTTGCCCGGGACCGGTGCCTCGATCTGCATGCCGTCGCCCGCGTAGATCGCGATGTGTCCCGGCGTCCAGATCAGGTCGCCCGGCTCGGCGTTGGCCCAGGACACCACAGTCCCCGCGTAACGCTGCGACGAGGAGGTGCGCGGCAGGTCGATGCCGACCTGGGCGAAGACGTACGACGTGAACCCGGAGCAGTCGAAGCCCGAGGGGGTGGTGCCGCCCCACACGTAGGGGACACCCAGGTAGCGCATGGCGATCGACACGACGGATGCGCGGCGCTGCGCGGCCTGCTCGGCCGCGATCTCGGCGGCGCGCTCTGCCTGGTACGCCTCGTTCTCGGCGGCCGAGGTCACGGTGACCGTCGACTTCTCGAGCCTGAGCTCGGCGGTCGGGGCGACGGTGACCACGCTCGCGGCGGCAACCGTCTGGCGGGCCTGCGCGGTCAGCGCGTTGAGGTCGGTCGCGTTCAGCGTGCCCTGGACGGCCTTGCCGGTCAGCGTGGCGCTGACCTCCGTGGCGGGCGCTGCCTGCGCGGGCGGGGCGATCAGCGACAGCAGGACGCCGGAGCCTGCCGCGGCGATCACCGCACTGCGACCGGCGATCTCGCCAGCCTGGCCGCCTGCGGCGCGAGCGATACCGGTCAGGACCGGGCGGTGTGCTGCCCGGTGACGGCCACGTCGGGCGGATGTGGCCAGGGTGGACTGGGGATCCATGGAGGCGGAGACCTTTCGGCGAACGGGGGTGCGAAGGCGGCAAGTCAGCTCATAGCGTGGCCAAGAGTAACGGAACGGACACGCTTGTAAACACCCCTGCGTACCGACCGTTTCCGGGCGCCCCCGTCCGGTCGGCGAGAATGCTCCGCATGAGACTTCTGCTCCTGCGCCATGGACAGACCCCCTCGAACGTCGACGGGCTGCTCGACACGGCGAGTCCTGGACCGGGGCTCACGCGGCTCGGCGAGCGTCAGGCCGCCGCGGTGCCGCGTGCGCTCCGCGACCGGCAGATCGACGGGATCGCGGTCTCACCGCTCGTGCGGACGTCGCTCACGGCCGCCCCGCTGGCCCGAGCGCGGGGCATCGAGCCGTGGGTCGTGGAAGGCCTGGAGGAGATCGAGGCGGGCGACCTCGAGATGGCGGGCGACCACGAGTCGCACTGGCAGTTCCTCACCACCGCCTTCGGCTGGGCGCGGGGCGACGTCGGGCGCGCGATGCCCGGCGCCCTGGACGGCCGCGCGTTCCTGCGGAGGTACGACCAGGCCGTCGCCAAGATCGCGGGCCGCGGCTGGGACAGCGCCGTGGTGGTCTCGCACGGGGCGGCGATCCGCACGTGGGTCTCGGCACGCGTCGCGGGCGTGGACATCGACGGCGTCGAGCGGACGGCGCTGGCCAACACCGGCCTGGTCGAGGTCGACGGCGACCCGGTGGACGGCTGGCGCCTCGTCGGGTGGGCCGACGGCCCGGTCGGTGGGGCCGCCCTGGACGCCCCCGCCGCCGACGACCCGACGGGGGAACCGGTCGACGACTGATCCGTCGCGGGGGCCTACCGCCGACTACCGCCCCGGGACCGGTTCGAGCGTCTCCGCCGCGGGACCCACCGCAGCGGGATCTACCGCCGGACCGCCCACCTCGGTGCGTCCGAGGTCCAGCTCCGGCGGCAGCACGCCGTCGTGCCGGACCACGAGGGACGTGACGGCGCGAGTGAGGCAGACGTAGAGCCGCCGCAGGCCCGTGGCATGGTTCGGTTCGGCCGCGACGATCGCCACCGGGTCGTGCAGCACCACGTGGTCGAACTCGAGGCCCTTCGCCAGCGAGGCGGGCACCAGGTCCAGGTGGGTGTCGAACTCCGAGGTATCGAACTCCGTGGGGTCGAGCTCCGTGGGGTCGTCAGCCTCCGTGCCGTCGTCCGTGACCGGACCGTCGTCGTCCTGCTCGCCCACCACGGCGAAGGTGAGCCCCTCGGCGGCGAGCGTCGTACGGACGGCGGGCACGGCGGCGTCGGGCACGATCAGACCGACCGAGCCCTCCAGGCCCGTGACGCCCGCCAGCACGTCGTCGAGCGGCGCCGCGGTGAGGGTGAGCCGGCCGCGGGCGCGCCGGACCGCCGTCGGCGGCTCGAGGCCGGGAGCGATGCTCGGCAGCAGACGGGCGGCGAGCTCGATCACGTCGGCGGGTACGCGGAACCCGGCGGTGAGCTGCTCCACGTGACCGTCGGGCTTGGCGAGGTGGTGCAGCACGTCGGCCCAGTCGCTCGCGGCCCAGGGCGTGGTGGCCTGCGCGAGGTCGCCCAGCACGGTGAGCGATCCGGTGGCTGCCCGGCGGCCCAGGGCGCGCAGCATCATCGCCGACAGGTCCTGCGCCTCGTCGACGACGATGTGGGCCACCGACTCCGTCCGGTCCAGCAGGTCGGCGATCTCGTCGAGCAGCACGAGGTCCGCCGTCGTCCAGCGTGCCGAGCCGGGTGTGCGGGGCGGGCGGTCCCAGGTCAGGAGGCGCTGTTCGGCGTCGGACAGGACACCGTGGGCGCACCCGGCGAGGAAGGCCGGGTCGGAGAAGAGGCGGAAGAGCAGCTTGCGCGGTTCGACGGCCGGCCAGACCGCGGCGGCGTAGTCGCGCACCGGCTTGGTGCGGGCCAGGACGTCCCACGCCTTGTCGTCGAGGGCGTCGCCGGTCTCCTCGATCTGGATCAGCACCCGGTGCGCGAGCGCGTGGCGCAGCTGGGCCCCGCCGAGGGCGTAGCGCACGTCGCGCGCCCGGATCTGCTCGATCGCCTCCTGTGCCTCGTACGCCGGGACCCGCCAGCGGAAAGAACCGCGCGGCAGGACGAGCGTGTCCTGCGGGGTGCCGATATGGGACCACACCGCGCGCCGCAGCACCTCCGCCAGGCGGGCGTCCCCCTTGAGCGTCGCGACGTCGGCGGGGTCGGTGCCGCGTGCGGGCGCGTGGTGCCCCACCAGCTCCTCGATGGTCGCCTGGGTGGCGTGGATCTCGCCCAGGGCGGGCAGCACGTCACGGATGTAGCGCAGAAAGCTCTTGTTCGGCCCGACGACCAGCACGCCGCGCCGCGTGAGCTGCTCGCGGTGCGCGTACAGGAGGTACGCCGCGCGGTGCAGGCCGACCGCCGTCTTGCCCGTGCCGGGCGCGCCCTGGACCACGAGCGTCCGCTCGAGCGGCATGCGCACGATGACGTCCTGCTCGGGCTGGATGGTCGCCACGATGTCGCGCATCGGCCCGGTGCGCGGACGCTCGATCTCGGCCTCGAGGATCTCCGAGTGCGCGGCGTCGCCGTCGTCCGCGGACGGGTCCCGCCGGACCAGCGGCTCGTCCTCGAACCCCGTCAGGTGGCCGCGCGCGAAGCCGTAGCGCCGGCGCGCCGTGATACCCATCGGCTCCTTGGGCGTCGCCCGGTAGAACGGGGTGCTCACGGGAGCCCGCCAGTCCACGACCATCGGCTCGCCGTCCGGGTCGGAGACGTGGCGCCGCCCGATGTGGAAGATCTCTGCCCCGCCGCCCTCCCGCTCGCCGACGGTGATCCGGCCGAAGAAGAGCGGGATCTCGGGGTCGTCGGTGAGCTGCTCCATGCGCCGGGCGAGCGTCGCCTCCAGCACCTCCGCGCTCACCCAGTCGCCGGCGTGGCGCCCGTCGAGCGCGGCCACCCGGTCGCGCATCCGGCCCAGCTGGGACCGGGCCTCGGCGAGAAACTCCCGCTCCAGGGCGAGCTCGGGCGCGTCGGCAGGCATGGGAGACCCTCCAGGAGTCGGCGTGGGGTTGTTCGCGAAGGCGGACGGGCGAGTCTAGTGGCGACGGCCCGCGCGCGTCGGCTCTTTTTTCGGCCGCGGGCGCTCCCGACACATATGTCCCCGGAGTCCGTTTCCACTGTCGCCCCAACCGACCCCACGGTACGGTCGGGGAACCGCCCGGCCAATCGAGGAGCCCCCAGTGTCGTCCGACGAGCTGCCCCAGGAGTTCCAGATCGACGTGCCAGACGAGATGGAGACCGGCGTACCTGCCGACTTCGCGTCCGTATGGCACACGCCCACGTCGTTCATCCTGGATTTCATCGCCGTGAAGCAGCCGCCGAGCCCGGTCTCCGATCCTGAGTCGGGTGAGGTCACGTCGATCACCGTGCCGGGGCGCGTGGTTTCTCGCGTACGCATTCCCCCGCAGCAGGTGTTCGAGCTCGCCAAGGCACTCACCATGCAGCTCGACGCGTGGGAGAAGGAAAGCGCGCCGACTGTCCGCAATCCCCGTGCCGCGGAGGGCCCGGATGGCCCGAATCGCTCGGCAGAAAATTAAAAATGGTGAAATCTTTTCTTGGACGAATGTCCAACTCGACGTCTGTATGTCCGTTCTGCCCGGGTGGATTGCTCCGGTTTGGCGGGAGAAAAGCCGGGTTATGCCGGTCTCCAGGGTGAAAAAGAAGTGTCCAGGGCTGTTCCGCTTGCGATCTTCACGGATGTAGGCTTCCCGTGATCGCGACGAAGGCGTTGCAATCTCCCAGAGTTGCCCGGGGGGTCGGGCGACCCGTTCCGGCGGCCATGTCGGGGAGCAATGAACAGGGGCGATGCAAGTGAGCAACACGGAATTCGATAACAGGGGGCGCACGGGCGGGATCATGTTCGAAGAACAGTCCCGCACGAGTGTCGTGAGCATGTGGGGAGAGATCGACGTCTCTCTGCGCGGTGAGTCGAGTGCTGCCATAGCCAACGCCCTTGAACGGGCCAAGTCGGTGGTGATCGACACCTCGCGGGTGACGTTCATGGACTCGACGGGCGTCGCGTTCCTCATGCAGATGTATACCTACGGCACGCAGGACGGTTTGACCGTCAGCCTGCCGGACCCGCCTCCCGTGGTCCGGAGCGTCATCGAGATGCTCGGGGTCGACGTGCTGTTCGCGCAGTCGGCGCAGACCACAGCTCGCGAGGCGTGACCGCACGCCCGGCCCGGAGGCCGGGCGCGGACCTCAGCGCCCCGCGGCCAGCGCCGCGGCGCCCACGATGCCCGCCGCGTTCCGCAGCTGTGCGGGGACGATCGGCGCCCGCAGGTGCAGCTGCGGCAGGTACTTCTCGTGATGCTTGCTCACGCCGCCGCCCACGACGATGAGGTCGGGCGACAGCAGGTCCTCGACCACGCCGAAGTAGCGCTGCAGACGCTCCGCCCAGTCGTCCCAGGACAGGTCCTCGCGCTCGCGTGCCGAGTCCGCGGCGCGCGACTCGGCGTCGTACCCGTCGATCTCCAGGTGGCCCAGCTCCGTGTTCGGCACCAGTACCCCGTCGACCACCAGGGCCGAGCCGATCCCCGTGCCCAGCGTCGCCACCAGCACCACGCCCCGGGTGTCCCGGGCGGCGCCGTAGCGCACCTCGCCCACACCCGCGGCGTCGGCGTCGTTCACCGCGGCCACGTGGCGGCCGGTGGCCCGCTGCACGAGCGCCGGCAGGTCCACCCCCGTCCAGGACCTGTCGAGGTTCGCCATGGAGCGCACCACGCCGTGCTGCATCGGCGCGGGGAACGCGACGCCGATCGGCACGTCGTCTGCCAGGTGGTAGCCGTCCACGAGCTGGGCGAGCACGTCCGCCACGGCCTGCGGGGTGGACGGCTGGGGGGTCGGGATCCGGGTGCGCTTCTCCGCGTACTCGCCCGTCGCGAGGTCGACGGGCGCCCCCTTGATCCCGGAACCTCCGATGTCGATGCCGAACGCCAGGTCAGTCATGTCAGGATCGTCTCATGAGCACCGAGGAGCAGTACTGGTACAACACGGAGACCGGCCAGGTCGAGGAGGGGCGCCGCTCGTCCTGGACCCACCTGATGGGCCCGTACGGCACACGCGCCGAGGCCCAGAAGGCGCTCGAGAGCGCACGGTCGCGCAACGAGTCGTGGGACAAGGAGGACGACGAGTGGCGTAACAGGTCGTGACGGGTACAGGCCGTGACGGCTGACAGCCGCCACCGGCGGGCCGCTTGTCGAACGGGCTACTTGTCGAACGGGCTACTTGTCGAACGGGCTACTTGTCGAACGAGTGCTCCGCGTCCGGGAACGACGAGTCCTTGACCTCGGAGACGTAGTCCTCGGCGGCGCGCTGCAGCACCGAGCCGAGCTCGGCGTAGCGCCGTGCGAAGCGAGGTGACCACGAGGTCATGCCCGCCATGTCGGTCCACACCAGCACCTGGCCGTCGCAGTGCGGCCCGGCGCCGATGCCGATGGTCGGGATGCGCACGATCTCGGTGATCCGCGCGGCGACGTCGGTGGGCACCATCTCCAGGACGACGGCGACGGCGCCGGCTTCCTCGACGGCCTGCGCGTCGGTGGCGAGCGCCTCCACGGCGTCGTCGCCCCGGCCCTGGACGCGCGGCCCGCCCAGCAGGTTCTCCGACTGGGGCGTGTATCCCAGGTGCGCGACGACGGGGATACCGGCGTCGGTCAGTGCCCTGATCTGTGCCGCCGAGCGGACGCCGCCCTCGAGCTTGACCGCGTCCGCGCCCGTCTCCTTGAAGACCCGTACGGCCGTCTCCAGGGCCTGCTGCGGCCCGGCCTCGTACGAGCCGAACGGCAGGTCGACCACCACGAAGGCGCGCTGTGCGGCCCGTGCCACGGCGCGCGCCGCCGGAATCATGTCGTCCACCGTCACCGGGATCGTGGTGGCATGACCGTGCATCACGTTCCCGATGGAGTCGCCCACGAGCAGCATGTCCATGCCGGAGGCGTCGAAGATCGCGGCGGTCACCGCGTCGTAGGCCGTGAGCATCGCGAGCTTCTCACCTCGGGCTTTGGCCTCGGCCAGGTGATGCACGCGGACCCTCTTGGGACCCTGAGAGGGCGACGTGTGGGCGGACATGGTTCTCCTGTGGTTCGGGCGGCCTCGGTGCCGACGAAAGCCTACGGCCGCTCGCGGGCGAGCGGTACACGCGCTTGTAACAGTGTTGGTGCAAGATGGGCCCATGGACAGGCAGCAGGAGTTCGTGCTCCGCACGGTCGAGGAGCGCGACATCCGCTTCATCCGTCTCTGGTTCACCGACGTGCTCGGCGTGCTGAAGTCGGTGGCGGTGGCACCGGCGGAGCTGGAGTCGGCGTTCAGCGAGGGCATCGGATTCGACGGCAGTGCCATCGAAGGGCTCACCCGGGTCTTCGAGGCGGACATGGTCGCCAAGCCGGACCCGACCACCTTCCAGGTGCTTCCCTGGCGCGGCGAGCGGCACGGCACGGGCCGCATGTTCTGCGACATCCTGACGCCGGACGGGCAGCCGTCGCTGGCGGACTCGCGCAACGTGCTCAAGCGCACCCTCGCCAAGGCGAGCGACCGCGGGTTCACCTTCTACACGCACCCTGAGGTCGAGTTCTACCTGTTCAACCAGCTCACCAAGTCCGACTCGAAGCTGGAGCCGGTGGACCAGGGCGGGTACTTCGACCACCTGGCCCGTGGGTCGACACACGACTTCCGCCGCGCCGCGATCACCATGCTCGAGTCCATGGGCATCTCCGTCGAGTTCTCCCACCACGAGGCGGGCCCGGGGCAGAACGAGATCGACCTGCGCTACGCCGACGCACTGACCACCGCGGACAACCTCATGACCTTCCGCACCGTGGTCAAGGAGGTGGCTCTGGAGCAGGGTGTGTTCGCGTCGTTCATGCCCAAGCCGCTGGCCGACCAGCCCGGCTCCGGCATGCACACGCACGTGTCGCTGTTCGAGGACGACCGCAACGCGTTCTACGAGCCCGGCGCGCAGTTCGAGCTGTCCAAGACGGCGCGCCAGTTCATCGCGGGCCTCATGGTGCACGCGGGTGAGATCACCGCCGTCACCAACCAGTACGTCAACAGCTACAAGCGGCTCTGGGGCGGGCAGGAGGCCCCGAGCTACGTGAGCTGGGGTCACAACAACCGCTCCGCGCTGGTCCGCGTGCCCATGTACAAGCCGGGCAAGGGCAACTCGGCGCGCATCGAGTACCGCGCGCTGGACTCGGCGGCCAACCCGTACCTGGCGTTCGCCGTGATCCTCGCCGCCGGTCTCAAGGGCATCGAGGAGGGCTACGACCTCCTCGACCACACCGAGGACGACGTCTGGGAGCTCACGTCCGCGGAGCGCCGCGCCCTGGGCATCGCGCCGCTGCCGCGCGACCTGGACGAGGCCATCCAGTTCATGGAGAAGTCCGAGCTCGTCGCCGAGACCCTGGGTGAGCACGTCTTCGACTACTTCCTGCGCAACAAGCGCGAGGAGTGGGAGGCGTACAGCGCGCAGGTGACGCAGTTCGAGCTCAAGCGGTTCCTGCAGCTCTGAGCCCTGCGCCGACCCGGGCGGGTCGCGGTGCCACCGGCGCCGCGACCACCTGCGGCGCAGGGGTGCTACGCGTCCGGATCGCGTCGTAGGGTCGGGGGGTGCAGAGCCGCCGACCCGAGACCTTGACGACCCACCTGATCCGGGCGGGTCTCGCCGACCTCACCCGGTCGGCGTCGCTGTGGCGGGATCCCGACCTGGTCGCCGTCCTCGACAACCGGCCCCGTGGCAGCGCCGGGGCAGACCGTGGCCCGGGCCCGGACCGCGGCGCCGTCATCCTCGAGCCGGCCGCGACGGCCCTGCTGCGCACGCTGGCCACGGTCGCTGACCCCGACCTCGCCCTGCTGCAGCTCGTCCGCCTCGCGGCCGCCGCCCCGGACCGGCTGCGTCCGGTCCTCGCCGTCCCTGACGGCGGCGCACCCGGTACCCGGGACGCCGACACCCGTGGCGACGCCGACGGCAAGGCGCCCGACGAGGACGAGCCGCCCCGCCCGACCGCGCGCGAGCGCCTGCTGCGCGTGCTCGGCGCGTCGTCGGCGCTCGGCGACGAGCTGGTGCGGCACCCGGCCCTGCTCGACCTCATCAGCGACAGCACCCCGGGCACCGGGGTGCCTGCCGCGCAGGTCCGCGCCGAGCTGCTGCGGGCCGTGGACGCCGACCCGGACGCCGCCGACCCGGTCGCGGGCACGCTCGCGAGCTCCGGCTCCGGCCCGGGGTCCGGCACCGTGCCGTCCGGCGGCGACCGGTCGCCGTCGTACACCGACCGCCTGCGACGCGCCTACCGGGCGCGGCTGCTGCGGATCGCCGCCACCGACGTGACCGCGCCCGAGCCGACGGCGGTGCTCCCCGCCGTGGCCGCCGCGCTCGCCGACCTGGCTGCCGCCGCGCTGGAGGCTGCCCTGGCCGTCGCGCGCTCCGAGGAGGAGGACCATGGCGCGGGTGTGCGCCTGGCCGTGCTCGGCATGGGCAAGACGGGTGGCCACGAGCTCAACTACATCTCCGACGTCGACGTGGTCTATGTGGCCGAACCGGGCCTGCTGCCCGACGGCGCCCCGGCCTGCGACGAGGACGAGGCCCTGCGGGTCGCCGCGCGGCTCGCGGGCCGGCTCGCGCAGGTGTGCTCCGGGGCGTCCGCCGAGCCCGCGCTCTGGCAGGTCGACGCCGCCCTGCGGCCCGAGGGCAAGCAGGGGCCGCTCGTGCGGACCCTGGCCAGTCACGTGGCGTACTACGAGCGCTGGGCGGTGACCTGGGAGTTCCAGGCACTGCTCAAGGCCCGTCCGGTCGCCGGTGACCTGGCGCTGGGGGAGGCGTACTGCGCCGCCGTCGGGCCGCTGGTGTGGCAGGCCGTGGAGCGGCCGAACTTCGTCGAGGACGCGCGCGCCATGCGCAAGCGCGTCGAGGACAACGTGCCGGTGGCGGAGGCGGACCGGCAGATCAAGCTCGGCAAGGGTGGGCTTCGTGACGTCGAGTTCACGGTGCAGCTGCTCCAGCTGGTGCACGGTCGCGCCGACGAGGACATCCGTTCGCGGACCACGCTCGATGCCCTGGCGGCGCTGTCCCGCGGCGGCTACGTCGGGCGGGACCATGCCCGCCGGATGGGGGAGTGCTACCGGTTCCTGCGCGCGCTGGAGCACCGGATCCAGCTCTTCCGGCTGCGCCGCACGCACCTCATGCCGACCGACGAGGGGGACCTGCGCCGGCTCGCCCGTGGCCTGGGCCAGGGTGGCGCGGACGACCTGGTGAAGACCTGGCGGTCGGTGCGGCGCGAGGTGCGTGACCTGCACGAGGCCGTCTACTACCGGCCGCTCCTGCCGGCCACCGCGCTGCTGTCCACGGGTGAGGCGTCGCTCGCGCCCCGCGCCGCCATGGCCCGGTTCGCCGCCACGGGGTACCGCGATCCGGCGGGCGCCATGCGTCATGTCCAGGCGCTGACCGACGGCGTCTCGCGCCGCGCGGCGATCCAGCGGCAGCTGCTCCCGGTGCTGCTCGGCTGGTTCGCCGAGGGGGCCGACCCGGACGAGGGTCTGCTCGCGTTCCGCAAGCTGTCGGACACGCTGGGCTCCACCCACTGGTACCTGCGGCTGCTGCGTGACTCCGCGGAGGCGGCGTCCCGACTGGCCCAGGTGCTGTCCTCGTCGCGCTATCTCGCGGACGCGATCGGGCGTTCCCCGGAGTCGGTGCGCTGGCTCGCGGAGTCGGAGTCGCTGACCCCCCGCGGGGTGCGGCGGCTCGCCTCGGAGGCGGACGCCCTGCTCGGACGGGCCCAGGAGGTGGACGCCGCCACCGTCGCGCTGCGCGCGCTGCGCCGCCGGGAGCTGGCGCGCACCGGCGTCGGCGAGGTGCTGGGCGCGCTCGGCCCGGTCGACGCGGCCCGGGCGATCTCCGACGCGGCCGACGTGGTGCTGGCCGGCGGGCTGCGCATCGCCGAGCACGAGGCCCGCGCCGATCGGCAGGTGGCGCGCGGCGACGAGCCGGCCCGCCTGCTGATCGTCGCGATGGGCCGGCTGGGCGGCCAGGAGATGGGGTACGGCTCGGACGCCGACGTCATGTTCGTGTACGAGGCCGTGGGCGGCGCCCCGGACAAGGAGGCCAACGACTACGCCCTGGCCGTGGCGAAGAACCTGCGGCGCATCCTGTCCGCCGTCGGCCCCGAGCCGGGCCTGCCCGTGGACGCCGATCTGCGGCCCGAGGGCCGGAACGGCCCCCTCGTGCGGTCCTTCGAGTCGTACGTCGAGTACTACAGCCGCTGGTCCTCACCCTGGGAGGCGCAGGCGCTCCTGCGGGCGCGCGCCCTCTCGGGCACGCTCAGCGTGGTCGCGGCGGGCGGCCCGGACGAGGGTGCGGTCGAGGCCTCGCTGTCGGACGGCGACCCGGTGCCGGGCGGTGGTGCGAGCGTCCCGCCGGTGAGCGCCGCACCCGTGGACGGCGACGAGACCGGGTCCGAGCTCGACCTCGGACCCGGCGCCGCGGGCGGCCGGTCGCTGGGCGCGCGGTTCACGGCGCTCATCGATCCCCTGCGCTACCCGGAGGGCGGGCCGGACGCCGCCGTCCTGCGCGAGGTGCGCCGCATCAAGGCGCGCGTCGAGTCGGAACGGCTGCCGCGTGGCGCGGACCCGGCCCGGCACCTGAAGCTGGGCCGCGGCGGGGTGGCGGACGTCGAGTGGACGGTCCAGCTGCTGCAGCTCCAGCACGCGTTCGAGGTGCCCGGCCTACGGACCACGGGCACCGTCGCGGCGCTGAAGGCGGCCCGGGACGCCGGTCTGCTGTCCGACGACGATGCCGAGGTGCTGCTCGAGGCCTGGCGGCTCGCGTCCCGGCTGCGCTCGGCGATCGTGCTGTGGTCGGGCCGGACCACCGGGTCCGGCGTGGACCAGCTGCCCCACGACAGCCACGCACTGACCGGGATCGCGCGCCTGATGGGCGACGTCGGCACGGGCCCCGAGCTGGAGGAGCTGTACCTGCGCGTGTCGCGGCGAGCCCGGGCCGTGATGGAGCGGGTGTTCTACGGGGCGGAGTAGCGTCAGGTGGCGGCCGGCCGGCGCAGCCCTGCGACGAGCAGCTCGACCAGGCGTCCGGCGTCATAGCCGGGGTCCTTGTCGGCGCCGATGCAGAGGTTGCCGATGCCGTGCATCAGGTTGAGCGCGCTGAGGTCGGAGTGGATCTCGCCGGCCTCCACGGCGGCGTCGAGCAACTGTGCGCAGACGGGCACGAGCCGGTCCAGGAAGTAGCCGTGCAGCGCGGCGAAGCCTGCGGCGTCGTCGTGCATCGCGGCGGCGAGGCCGTGCTTGGTCACCAGGAACTCGACGAAGAGCCGCACCCACTGGCCCAGCGCGGCGTGCGGCGTGGGGGCCGACTCGAGCAGGGTGGGGCCGGCCGCGGCGCAGGCGTCCACCTGGTGCCGGTAGACGGCGATCACGAGGTCGGCCCGCTGCGGGAAGTGCCGGTAGATGGTGCCCATCCCCACGCCGGCCTCGGCCGCGATGTCGCGCACGGGGGCCTGCACGCCCGAGCGGACGAAGACGGCGGCCGCCGCCTCGAGCAGCACCTGCTCGTTGCGGCGCGCGTCGGCGCGTTTGCGTGGGGGCGCGCCGGGGGGCGCCGGCTCGGGTGCCGTGCCGTGTGCCGTCTCGCGTGCCGTGTCGGGTGCCGTGCCGCCCATCGCCGTCCTTTCCTGGTGACCCGCTCATGGCGCTGTCGTTGGCAGTCGGAACAGTGCCCCCGCCTTTTGCCCGGAGCAAAGTTCCGCTTAACCATCATGTCACGACGAGCACGGGGCGGCGCACGGCTTCGTCGTCGTCCAGCCGACGCACCTGGACTCGCGGACGACACCGCGTGGTCCGTCGCGGGCGCCGAGCCGGCCGGCCGCCACAGGTGCGCCCGGCCGGCTGGGGTCGAAGGGCTGACGGGTCAGGTGAGCAGACCCGCGCGGGTGGCGACCTCCTTCGCGACCTGCTCGGGGCGCAGCGCCGTCGTGTCGAGCACCTCGGTGCGGGTGGCGAGCCAGGTCAGGGCGGCGCGGTAGTCGGGTGCGCGATGGCGCCGCCAGCCCGCACCGCCGGCCTCGACGGTGATCTGGTCGATCGTGGCGATGGTCAGGGTGTCGCCGGCGATGCGGCGCTCGTGCTCGGCGGGCGTGGAGTCCAGTGTGAACGCGCGCACCTCCACGCCCGCCGCTGCCAGGCCGGACATGATCTCGTCCCAGTACTGCTCGACCACCACGGTCTGCGGCGCCACGATCGTGCGGCCGGTGTAGCGATGCAGCGCGACCAGGGACGCCACGACGAGCTCGCGCCACGGCCGCCAGTCCTGGAAGTCCTTGACCGGTTCGACGTCGGTGAGCGTGCCCACGATCGCCTCGCCGACCTTCTCCGGGTCGAACACGACGGCGTCGGGCAACAGGGTGTCGAGCGCCGCCGCGGTAGTGGTCTTGCCTCCGCCGAACGGTCCGTTGAGCCAGATGATCATGGGCGCAGGTTAGCGGGCGCCACCAGGTCGGCGACCACGCCGTAGTGCCCTTTGGACGCTCACCCGCGCGGGGGAGCGGGACTCACTCAGCCGGGTGGTCCGGCACGCAGCGGCTCCGGCCACGATCGAGTGGATGAGCACCTCACCTGACGGTCGCCTACTACCGGCGTCGGTCGCGGCGCTCGGTCTAGGTGGACGGTCTAGGTGGACGACACCTTCTGGTTGGCGGTTTCTGGTTGGCGGTCGCCGGCCCGGGAGCGGCGGAAAATGCGTTGCTGCCGGGTTCGCCGACAGGGCAGGGTCAGGTCGACCCGAGAGATTGGAACTCCGATGACAGCTGTCACGCCCCGTGCCCTGACCCACCTGACCACGGACGTGACTGCTCTTGTCGTACCTCAACCTCGGGATCGTCGCCCATGTCGACGCCGGTAAGACCAGCCTGACCGAACGCCTGCTGCACGACTCGGGCGTGATCGACCGCCTCGGTTCCGTCGACGGCGGCGACACCCTGACCGACTCGCTCGCGCTGGAGCGTGAGCGGGGCATCACCATCCGCGCGTCCGTGGCGTCCTTCCCCGCGGGGGACGTCACCGTGAACGTGCTGGACACCCCGGGCCACCCCGACTTCATCGCCGAGGTGGACCGCAGCCTCGCCGTGCTCGACGGCGCAGTGCTCGTGCTGTCCGCCGTCGAGGGCGTGCAGGCGCAGACCCTGGTCCTGATGCGCGCCCTGCAGCGTCTGGGGCTGCCCGTGATCGTGTTCGTCAACAAGATCGACCGGCGCGGTGCGCGTCCGGAGGTGGTGGCCGACGTCGTCGCGCGTCGCCTCAGCCCCGACGTCCTGCCCGTGCAGCGCGTGCTCGCCGCGGGGACGCCGTCCGCCCGGGTGGAGGCGCTGCCGGACGACGGCGTGCACGGCTGGCTCGCGGGGGAGTCGCGGCGCGGCGCCGCGCACCCGGTGCTGTTCGGGTCAGCCGTGACCGGCGTCGGCGTGCCCGAGCTGGCGGCGGCGCTCGGGGAGTTCCTGCCCGTGGTGTCCGGCGACGGGGAACCACCGGTGCGCGGGAGCGAGTGCGTTGACGGCGCTGCCGAGCCCGGCCCTGATGCGGCGGCGTCCGTCGTTGCCACGGACGCGCCGTCCGGCGTCGTCTTCGCGATCGACCGGGAGGCCGGGCGTAAGCGCGTGTTCGTGCGGATGCGGTCGGGTGCGCTGCGGGTGCGCGACCGGGTCGACCTGGGGCACGGGAAGTCCGAGCGGGTCACCGGGCTGCGGGTCGCCCACCGGGGCGTGTTCGAGCCGCGGTCGACGGCGCACGCCGGGCAGATCGCCGTCGTGCAGGGCCCGACGACGGCGCGGGTCGGCGACGTCGTCGGCCAGCGGCGGCCGGGTGACGAGCGGACGAGCCAGTTCCCGCCACCGTCGTACGAGACGGTGGTCGACGCTGCACCCGCGGCGCGCGGGCGGCTGTACGCGGCGCTGTCCGACCTCGCCGAGCAGGACCCCCTGATCCGGGTGCGGCGGCGCGACGAGGTGATCACCGTGTCGCTGTACGGGGAGGTGCAGCGCGAGGTGCTGGCCGCGATCCTGCAGCGGGAGCACGGCGTCGAAGCCTGTTTCGGCGAGGTGCGGACGGCGCGCACGGAGCGGCTGACCGGTGCCGGGCACGCGCTGGAGGTCAAGAAGCAGGACGGCAACGAGTTCCTGGCGACGATCGGCCTGCGGGTCGAGCCGGCGCCGCCCGGGTCGGGTGTGACGTTCGAGCTCGAGTGCGAGCGCGGGTCGATGCCGCCGGCGTTCTTCGATGCCACGGAGGACACCGTGCGCCGCGAGCTGGCGCGCGGACCGCTGCGCTTCCCGGTGCCCGACGTGCGGGTGGTCATGACCCATTCCGGGTACGCGCCGCGGCAGAGCCACATGCACCAGAAGTTCAACAAGGCGATGTCCAGCACGGGGGCCGACTTCCGCGGCCTGGCACCGCGCGTGCTCGCCGCTGCGGTCCGGCGCGCCGGAACCGTGGTGTGCGAACCGGTGCACCGGTTCGTGATCGAGCTGCCCGAGGAGGCCGTCGGCACGGTGGCGTCGCTGGTCGGGCGACTGGGCGGGATACCGCTCGGCTCGCGCCTCACGACGTCGGGGATCGCCGTGCTGGAGGGCGAGATCCCGGCGGGGAGCGTCGTCGCGCTGCAGCGTGAGCTGCCGGGGCTGACTCGCGGCGAGGGCATGTGCCGCACCGAGCACGACCGGTTCGACCCGGTGCGGAAGGTGGCGCGGGAGACCGCCCGCGCGTGACCGCCGCCGTCGGGCGCCCTACCTTCTCACCTTCGAACCCGAGGTTGCTTCGCTTTGAGCGGCTCCAAAGCGAAGCAACCTCGGGTTCGAAGATGATCGGGAGGGCCGACGACGGGCACCTGGTTGGTGGCGTCGGCCCCGGCACGCCGAACGGCGGCCGACGCTGCACAACGTCGCGAGACGAAAGTGCAGGTCAGCCGCCGTTTGGATGCATCTCAGCAGGTCACGGGGGACCGGCTGTCAGATGTCGTAGTACAGCTCGAAGTTGGACCTGGGCGACGGCCGGTACTGGCGGCGTTGGAATCGTTGGAAACTAGCAGTTCCTGCGTTGGCCAGCGCCGGTCAGATCCGGCGGCTGTCGGACGTCTTGTGGACTCTTCTTGGACTCTGGCCGCAGAGTGGCGCCGCCTCTCCGGACCGCTTCAGCACTGCGGACGACCGACCATTCCGACGTGACCAAATACAGGTTTGGCGTGGCTTCGAAAACCCGATCCGGTGTGAGCCAGCAGCCTACGTGCAGGGCCCGGTAGTGGAGAGGTGAGTCAACTCTCCACTACCGGGCCCAGCAGATCAGCCCCTACAGGGTCTCGCCAAAGACACACTCACTACTGGGAAGGGCTAGACGGGTCCCGGTTCCACTCTGGTCGGACCTTCCATGCGATGAACGCACTCGCCGCGCTGAGCCCGCCCAATGCCGTAGGGATCCAACCCTGAACCGCGGCGTCCGGACCGAGCGCATGCGGCAGGAGCAGGATCAACGTTGCACTGGACACGACACAGACGATGAAGAAGACGAGGAACCACGCAACAGATCGCTTCATGTCCTGACCTCTGCTAGAAGCAGCCCATGACAGCAGTGATCGAAGCGCCGCCAACGACTGCAATGCCACCGATACACGCAGCGCAGATCGTAGCAGTGGGAGGAGTTACTGGCACGGAGCAGGATCCGCCGCACAGGATCAGGATCAAGCCAGCCGTTGCGGCGGAAACTCCGAGCACGACCATGAGGCAACTTGTCGTGTCTGCCACAGCAGTGGGAGCGTTCGTTGCGGGCGCCGCCGGGTCGAACTCTGCGGTATGGACGAGCACTCCGTCGCGGTATGTCGCAACGTCCAGGATCCCGTCCTCGCGCTCGACCACCGTTGACTCCGAGTACTGCGTAAGATTTCCCGCCTCGTCCAAGATGAACGTCAAGTTGCTCGGCTGCGTGAATCGGTCGCCCTCGATGGGGAAGGTCACGGAGGTGGCCTGCACGCCGTCCGCGTCGATGGCGTAGGCCTTGACGCCTTCCCGGTTGATGAATGCTGCCGGTGTGTGAGGGGTGATGCCGGCTTCCTCTGAGAGCACCTCCACTCGGGAGGCGGCTGCTTCGGACGCCGCCTGGTCGAGCTGGACCATCTCAGCAGATTCCGCCGGATCTGCCGGGCTCGCATCGGGTGCAGGACACTCGGCGTCTGCCGTCGCCTGCGTGACAGCAGACCGGACTGGAGCCGTCTGCGTCGCTGCATCCATCTTGGCCGAGTTGGACTGAACGTCCGCAGACCGAACTTCGGTCATCGTGGCCATCGACGTCGATTCGGTTGCGTTCGCCGTAGTCATCGGCAATACGGCGGCCACGAGTGCCGCGACGACACCCGTCACGACCCTCGGCATCATCATTGTGGGGCGTGCTTGCATGCTCTCACCTGAGCTTCCATCGTGTGAGTCGGCCCCACCTGGGCGGCCGGGCTTCAGCGACTCCGGAATCGATCGTCTCCCGCGCAACGACACCGGTTCAACGATTGTCATTGGAGCGTGATTCACCCAGTGATTACGTGACAGGCTCCGAACGAGTGGGGTATATACGCCAAATGGCCAAGAATTCACCCCGAACTGCTATAGAGAATCCACCCGAAGGATCTGTAGAACAGCGCCGAGACCAGCCTGCGCATCCCGACATACCGGCCGAGCTAGCTCTCGCGTTTGTTGCGTCCGCCCGGTGCCGTTCATACGCGCAGGCAGATCGCGAGTTGGGCTGGGCTCGCGGGACATGTAGCCGGCTCTGTGGACGACTTGAGGCGCTCCTCGCCGGAAGTTACCCGGGGCGCGAACGTCTCCTCCGCGTCGACGACGAGATCGTGCTCACTCAGTACGGCAGAGAGGTCCTCGCGGTGATGTGGGAACTCGTATCGCAGAATGCCATCTCCCAAACCTTGGTCTGGCAAACTGTGCATGGCTGGACACCCAGGCAGACGACAGCTCGTACAGAGCGCCGGAGCAGCAAGGGATCGCACGGGTAGACGAGGGCCCACTCAACAGGGCCACGGCGCAAACTCCACGGCATCTTGGCGATCAATCCGTGCTCACGTCGGGATCCTCTTGAGCGCGTTCGCCGGTTCGCGGGTTGCCGAGGTGCGGTCTCAGTGTCGCGGATGTCGACTTCCTACGAGCGAACATCAACCCGCCGTCCAGTACCCGGCCGAGGACTTGAAGACCGACGAGTTCAAGACGCCCATCCTGGTAGCGCGCGAACTCATCGAGGTGCTGTCGGCCTCGATGGTCGGGCGTCCGGCGCCAGCGCGGATGATCGCCGACGAAGTGGGGGAGCAGGTCGGCCCCTGGCAGATCCAGCGGCCGGTGTGTGCTGCTCGGCTGGCTGCGTCGTACAAGGGCGCCCAGCGGGAGGATGTCGAAGGGCTGCCGGACGAGTTCCGGTTCCACGACCTCAGGCACTACTACGCCTCGCTGCTCATCTCCGAGGGCTCGGATGTGAAGGTGGCGCGGGAGACCGCCCGCGCGTGACCGCCGCCGTCGGGCGCCCTGCCTTCTCACCTTCGAACCCGAGGTTGCTTCGTTTTGAGCGGCTCCAAAGCGAAGCAACCTCGGGTTCGAAGATGATCGGGAGGGCCGACGACGGGCACCTGGTCGGTGGCATCGGCCCCGGCACGCCGAACGGCGGCCGACGCTGCACAACGTCGCGAGACGAAAGTGCAGGTCAGCCGCCGTTTCGACGCATCTCAGCAGGTCACGGGGGACCGGCTGTCAGATGTCGTAGTACAGCTCGAACTCGTGGGGGTGGGGCCGCAGGCGGATCGGGTCGATCTCGTTCTCGCGCTTGTACGCGATCCAGGTCTCGATCAGGTCCTCCGTGAACACGTCACCGGCGGTGAGGTACTCGTGGTCGGCCTCGAGCGCGTCGAGCACGCCACCGAGGGAGGTCGGCACCTGCGCGATCTGCGCGTGCTCCTCCGGGGGCAGCTCGTACAGGTCCTTGTCGACCGGGGCCGGCGGCTCGATGCGGTTCTTGATGCCGTCCAGGCCGGCCATCAGCATCGCGGAG
>Ga0233375_1000013_pt1 | contig 149345 bp, 146 predicted proteins | sample ElkDunMinimDraft_10_FD_191539 | JGI IMG/M metagenome (GOLD analysis project Ga0233375, IMG submission 191539) | Fecal eukaryotic communites from dung pellets of Tule Elk in California, USA - Elk Dung E16 | ecosystem: Host-associated > Mammals > Digestive system > Large intestine > Fecal...
ACGCACGCGTCGCCCACCGAGCGGCACGACCTGTTCGAGGCCTCCCGCCTCGGCCTCGGCGCGACGGGTGCGCTGAGCACCGTGACCATCGAGGCGGTCCCGGCCTTCGACCTGCGCGCCGAGGAGGACGTCCAGCCGCTGGACCAGGTGCTCGAGGAGCTCGACCACCTCGTCGACGGCTCCGACCACTTCGAGTTCTTCTGGTTCCCGACCGCTCGCCGTGTCCAGACCTTGGGCCGCACCCGCGTGGCCGCGCAGACGGGGCACGGCGGCCCGGTGGGTGCCGGGCGCCGGGTGCGACGGACAGCGGCGGCCGTGCGTTCGTTCATCGACGAGGAGGTGCTGTCCAACGTCGGGCTCGAGCTGGCCAACCGCACGGCCACCGCGTTCCCCGCCGTGACACCGGCCCTCAACTCCTTCGCCGCGCAGGCCCTGCGGCCGCGCACCTACACGGCGCCGTCGTACGAGGTGCTCTGCCACCCCCGCCGGGTGCGGTTCCGGGAGACGGAGTACGCGATCCCGCGCGCGGTGGTGGTCGACGTGCTGCGGGAGCTCGACGGCTGGCTGCGCAGCACGGGCGAGAACGTCCCGTTCCCGCTCGAGATCCGCTTCGCCCCGGCCGACGACGTATGGCTCTCCACGGCACACGGGCGCGAGACCGCCTATGTGGCTGTGCAGCAGTACTGGCGCCTGCCGCACAACCGGTACTTCGACGCCGCAGAGCAGATCTTCGCGTCCGTGGGCGGGCGCCCGCACTGGGGCAAGATGCATACGCGGGACGCCGAGTACCTCGCCGGCCAGTACCGCCGTCTGCCGGACTTCCGGCGCGTGCGAGCCGCGGCCGACCCTGACGGGGTGTTCGCCAACGCGTACACGCGCCAGGTCTTCGGGGACTAGAACGGTTCCATCTCGCCGAAGACGTCGCGGGCGAGGACCGCGAAGCCCTCGCGCGCGGCCTCGTCGTCCTGGTCCACCATCCAGGCGAGCTCGATGCCGTCGATGCGGAGGGCCGTCATGCGGGCCAGCTCGCCGATGTCCGTGCGGTACGCGACGCCGGCGACCTCTGCCAGGCGCTGCAGGTACTCACGTGTCATCGCGATGCTCTGCTTGAGGTGCGCCTGCGCGACCTCGCGCAGCACCGGGGTCCGGGCGCCGGAGACCGCGAACTCGAAGGTCAGCAGGCGCATGTGCTGGTGCTCCTTGAGCCCGACGAGCAGCGCGTCGACCGTCGCCTCGGCGAGCGTGGGCCGGTCGGGGCCGACGTCGAGCGCGGAGAGCACCGGCTCGGACGCTCGCAGCGCGATGGCCCGGCCCATGGCGCGCAGCATCGAGTCCTTGTCGTCGAAGCAGTAGTGCACCGTGCCCAGTGAGATCCCGGCCTCCTGGGCCACCCGGCGCACCGTCACGGACTCGACGCCCTCGCGCATCGCCACGTTCAGACCGGCCTCGACGATCTCGGCCCGACGCTCGTCCAGCGGCTTCCGCTTGTTCATGCCTCGCCTCCACCGGGGACCACGAGCGCCGTCGCGATCGCCGCGATCCCCTCGCCGCGGCCGGTCAGGCCGAGCGCGTCCGTCGTCGTCGCCGTCAGGGAGACGGGCGCGCCGGCGGCGGCGGTGAGCGCCGCCTGTGCCTCGTCGCGCCGCGTGCCGACCCGCGGATGATTTCCAATCACCTGGACTGCCACGTTACCGATGATGTACCCCGCAGCCCGAACGCGCCTCGCGGCCTCGGCGAGCAACGTGGTACCCGACGCCCCGGCCCACTCGGGGCGGCCCGTGCCGAAGTGCGCTCCGAGGTCCCCCAGGGCCGACGCCGAGAAGAGCGCGTCCGCCGCGGCGTGCGCCGCGACGTCGGCGTCGGAGTGGCCGGCCAGGCCCCGCTCCCCCGGCCAGTGCAGCCCGCCGAGCCAGAGCTCGCGGTCCGACCCCTCCGGCGCGTACGCGTGCACGTCGACCCCGATGCCCGTGCGCGGCAGGGGGTACCCGCCCGGCGTCTGCCGTGCGGACTCCGGCGTGCTGGACGAGTCGGTCATGCGTGGGTCTCCTGCAGCACGAGGGACGCGAACCACAGGTCGCGTTCGGTGGTGATCTTGAAGGCCGCCGCGTCACCGGCGACGATGTGGACCGGCTCGCCGAGCGCCTCGACGAGACCCGCGTCGTCCGTCGCCGCCAGGTGCTCCGCGAGGGCCCGGGCCGCGCCCTCGTGGTGCGCGCGGACCAGCAGCTCGCGGTCGAAGCCCTGCGGCGTCTGCACGGCACGCAGCATCGAGCGGTCAGGTGTGCCCGTGACCAGCTCCGCGTCACCGTCGGGGCGGACCTGCTTGACCGTGTCGGTGACCGGCAGACCCGGCACGACGGCCCGGTGGCCGTTCCGCACGGCACCCACGACGCGCTGCACGAGGTCCGCGGGGACGAGGGGCCGGGCCGCGTCGTGCACCAGCACGATGTCGTCGGTGGACCGGGCCAGTGCCAGCCCCGCAGCCACGGAGGCCTGCCGGGTGGGGCCACCGTCGGTCACCACGACAGGGACCGGGACGTGCGGGTCGCCGGCCAGCAGGTCGGTCATGACACCGACCAGGCCGCCGGGCGAGGTGACGACGAGAGAGTCCACGACGCCCGACGCCGCGAGGCGTCGCGCGGCGTGGAGCACGAGTGGAAAGCCGTCCAGCTCCACCAGAGCCTTGGGCAGGTCACGCCCTAGGCGGGAACCCGAGCCGGCGGCCGTCAGGATTGCAAGGGTCGTCATCTCGTCGGGTCCCCACAGGATCGTGATTGAGCGAAGGATCCCGTGGGGCGCTGCACCGGGTTCGACGGGTAGGTCGATCCGGTGAGGGATCCTGTGGGTGCGTCAGGAAGCGAGGACCTCGTCGAGGATCGCTTCCGCCTTCTCTTCCTCGGTGTGCTCGGCCAGCGCGAGCTCGGACACGAGAATCTGTCGTGCCTTGGCAAGCATACGCTTCTCACCTGCGGAAAGACCGCGGTCAGCATCCCGGCGGGACAGGTCGCGAACAACCTCGGCCACCTTGATGACGTCGCCGGACGCAAGCTTCTCAAGGTTCGCCTTGTACCGGCGTGACCAGTTGGTGGGCTCCTCCGTGTACGGGGCGCGCAGCACCTCGAACACGCGGTCGAGGCCTTCCTGGCCCACGACGTCGCGCACGCCCACGAGGTCGACGTTCTCCGCCGGGACCTCGATGGTGAGGTCGCCCTGAGCGACCTTGAGCTTGAGGTACATCTTCTCTTCGCCGCGGATCTTGCGGACCTTGATCTCTTCGATCAGCGCCGCGCCGTGGTGCGGGTAGACAACCGTCTCGCCTACTGTGAACGTCATCTGCAGATGTCCCCTTTCCCTGAAACCAGGTTACCACGGCGTAATCTGGAGAACTTGCGCCGCCGGCCTCTGACCAATACGGTTCGGGCCCACGTTTTTGCAGGTCACGGGGGCACCCCGGGGGTTGGTCGACACGCTCGGCGGGCCCGGCGGGCGGATCGGATCGTTCCGCACCCGTGACCCTTGCCCGCACTGACCGGGCATTTCGCAGGTGGAGCCGGGACGCGGGCACACCCCCGGGGCCACTAGGATATGGCGGGGATCCGACCCCGCCCGAACCAGACGAACATCAGGGAGTTCACCGTGTCCCGTCGCGCCACCGCCGTCCGAGGCGCCCGCACCATCGCCCTCGCAGCGGTCTCCGCCACGGGGGCCCTCCTCCTGGCGGCCTGCACCCCGAGCACCACGACGCTGAACTACGACCCGTCCGACGGCGTCGGCGTCTCCGTGCTGGGCGAGGACGACAGGGACCTGCGCGGCATCAACCTCATGGTCGTGTCGGCCGGTGAGGGCGAGGCCGGCAACGTGCTGGGCGCGCTGACCAACGAGACCGCCGACGACGCGTCGTTCATGCTCGAGGCACCCGGAGCGATCCCCGTGACCGTCGACGTCCCGGCGGGCGACACCGTCTACCTCGGCGCCGAGATCGGTGAAGAGGTCCTTCTCGACGCCGTCGGCGCCGCACCCGGCGACTACCTCGACGCGGTACTGACCGTGGGCCCGGACAGCAAGGAGTTCCTGCTCCCGGTGTTCGACGGCACCCTGCCGGAGTACGCGGACTACGTCCCCCTCGAGGTGGTCGACGTGGTCGAGCCGAGCGCGTCGCCCTCCGCCTCGGAGTGACGAACCCACCGAGGTAGCTGTCCGGCGAGATGGACAAGCGAGGTAGTCACCCGGCGCGTGCCGGGTGACTACCTCGCCGCATGTCCACCTCGCCTGGCGACTACCTCGGCAAGGTCACCCGAAGCGGCCCGAGACGTAGTCCTCGGTGGCCTTCTCTGCGGGCGACGAGAAGATCGTCGCGGTGTCGTTCATCTCGATGAGCCGGCCCGGCTTGCCCGTTCCCGCGATGTTGAAGAACGCCGTCTTGTCGCTGACACGCGCGGCCTGCTGCATGTTGTGCGTCACGATGACGATCGTGTAGTCCTTCTTGAGCTCCTGGATGAGGTCCTCGATGGCGAGGGTCGAGATCGGGTCCAGGGCAGAGCACGGCTCGTCCATGAGCACCACCTGCGGCTTGACGGCGATGGCGCGCGCGATGCACAGCCGCTGCTGCTGCCCGCCGGACAGGCCGGAGCCCGGCCGGTCCAGGCGGTCCTTGACCTCGTTCCACAGGTTGGCGCCGCGGAGCGAGCTCTCGACCAGGTCGTCGGCGTCCGACCGCGAGATCTTGCGGTTGTTGAGCTTGACGCCCGCCAGCACGTTGTCCCGGATGGACATCGTGGGGAACGGGTTGGGCCGCTGGAACACCATGCCGACGGTGCGGCGCACGGCGACCGGGTCCACGTCGTCGCCGTAGAGGTCCACGCCCTCCAGCTCCACCGACCCCTCGACGCGGGCGCCCGGGATCACCTCGTGCATGCGGTTGAGGGTGCGCAGGAACGTCGACTTGCCACAGCCGGACGGGCCGATGAAGGCCGTCACGGACCTGGGGTCCACGGTCATCGAGACGTCCTGCACGGCGAGGAAGTCGCCGTAGTAGATGTTCAGGTCCTTCACGTCGATGCGCTGTGCCATCGGATCATTCCTTCGTGTGAGCTGCGGCTGTGCCGGACTGCGGGGTGACGGTCTGCGCGTCAGCGCAGCTTCGGGGAGAACCAGCGGGTCACGAGGCGACCGAGCAGGTTGAGGATCATGACGATGAGGATGAGCAGCAGAGCCGCTGCCCAGGCGCGGTCGAAGTTGATGTCCACCAGGCAGTCGACCACACCCTCACGGCACGGCACGGGGCCCTGCCGGTACTGGCTGAAGATGTACACCGGCAGGGTCATCATGCGGCCCTCGAACAGGTTGAAGTTGATCGAGTCCGAGACGCCGGCGGTGATGAGGATCGGGGCGGTCTCGCCGATCACGCGGGCGACCGAGAGCAGCACGCCCGTGGTGATGCCGGCGACGGAAGTACGGAGCACCACCTTGACGACGGTCAGCCACTTCGGCACGCCCAGGGCGTAGGACGCCTCGCGGAGCTCGTTGGGGACGAGCTTGAGCATCTCCTCGCACGAGCGCACCACCACGGGGATCATGAGCACGCTCAGTGCGACCGAGGCGATGATGCCGAGCTTGACGCCCGGCCCGAGGAAGAGCGTGAACAGCGCGAACGCGAAGAGGCCGGCCACGATGGACGGGATGCCCGTCATGACGTCGACGAAGAACGTCGTCGCGCGGGCCAGCGCACCGCGCCCGTACTCGACCAGGTAGACGGCGACCAGCAGGCCGAGCGGCACCGAGATCAGCGTCGCGCCCAGCGTGATCATCAGGGTGCCGACGGCGGCGTGGTAGGCGCCGCCGAGGTCCATGCCGCCGAACACGCCGCGCATCGACGTGAACAGGAAGTCGCCGTCGAACCGCTCGATGCCGCGCGCGGCCACCGTCCACAGCAGCGACACCAACGGGACGACCGCCAGTGCGAAGGCGCCGTAGATCAGCACGGTCATGGCGGTGTCGGTGCGCCGGCGCCCGGCGTCCGCCCCGGTCAGGAGGGCGCGCGTGCGCTCGGCGGCGCTCGTGTCGTCCGCGGTAGGAGTCGTGGCGCTCATCAGTTCGCTCCCGAGAATTCCTTGCGGCGCGCGACGATCGCGCGGGCCGCCATGTTGACGACCATGGTGATGACGAACAGCGACAGGCCGGTCGCGATGAGCAGGTTCACCGCGAGACCGCTGGCCTCGGCGAACCGCGACGCGATGAACGCGGCGATGGTCTGCTGCTGACCGGAGTCGAAGATCTGGAAGGAGTACAGGATCCCGGGCGACAGGATCATGAGCACCGCCATGGTCTCGCCGAGCGCCCGGCCCAGGCCGAGCATCGCGGCGGAGATGACGCCCGAGCGGCCGAACGGCAGCACCGCGGTGCGGATCATCTCCCACCGGGTGGCGCCCAGGGCGAGCGCTGCCTCCTGGTGCAGCGTCGGCGTCTGCAGGAAGACCTCGCGGGAGACCGCGGTGATGATCGGCAGGATCATCACGGCCAGTACCACCGACGCCGTCGCCAGCGAGCGGCCCGTGTTGGTCACGTGCACGGTCCAGAACGGAAGGAAGTCCAGCACCCCGCCGATCCACACCCAGACGTCACTGATGAGCGGCGCCAGCGTGCGGCCGCCCCAGAGCCCGAACACCACGGACGGGATGGCGGCAAGCAGGTCGATCACGTAGCCGATCACCGACGCCGCCCGGCGCGGCGCGTAGTGCGAGATGAACAGCGCGATGCCGATCGCGACCGGCGTCGCGAGCGCCAGCGCCATCGCCGCGGCGAGCAGCGTGCCGAAGACGAGCGGGCCGACGAGATCCCACAGCGAGTCCATGCCCGCCGGGAGGCCGCCCTTGTCCGCGAGCTCCTCGGGCGACGCCGTGAGCGCCGGCAGGCCACGCGCGATCAGGAAGACCGCTACGGCCGCCAGGACCAGCAGCAGGAAGGCGCCCGCGCCGGTGGTGATCCACCGGAACACCCGGCTGAACCCCCGCTCGGTGTCGACGCTGCGGCGGCGTCTGCCGCTCGGCCGCACCCGGCTCGGCGGGGCGGCCGGCGGGCTGTCGGTGGTGGTCACAAGAGCTCCTCGATGCTCGTCGCTCGGTGTGGGGTCGTGTCTGGCACGGCTGCGCCGGTGGCCGGACCGGCGGGCGCCCGGGGCGCCGTCGGTCCGGCCACCGGCCGGGGTGCGCTCGGTCAGCCGACCGTGATCGAGTCGATCGCGGCGGCGACCTGCTCGGCGGTGTCGGCGGAGATCGGCGAGCTGCCCGCGGCCTCGGCCGCGGCCTGCTGGCCCTCCTCCGACGCCTGGTAGCCGAGGAACGCCTTGACGAAGCTGCCCGTGGCCTCGTCCTCGTAGGACGTGCAGGCGACGGCGTACGACACCAGCACGAGGGGGTAGGTGGCCGGGTCGGTCAGGGTGCGGTCGATCTCGATCGCGAAGTCGTGCTCGGCCCGGCCCTCGAGGCGGGGCGAGGCGTCGACGACGGCCGCGGCACCCTCGGGCGAGAACGCCACCCACTCCTCGCCGACCTTGATGGAGGCGGTGCCCAGCGTGCCGACCTTGGAGGCGTCGGCGTAGGTCACGGCGCCCTCGGTGTCGGTCACGACGCCGACCACACCGGACGTGCCCTCGGCGGAGTCGCCGCCCTTGAGCGGCCAGACGCCGTCGGGCTCGTCGGCCCAGGCCTCACCAGCGGTCGCGGACAGGTACTCCGTGAAGTTCTCGGTGGTGCCCGAGTCGTCGAGGCGGTGCACCGGCGTGACGGCCAGGTCCGGGAGGTCGGTGTCCGGGTTGTCGGCGGCGATCGCCTCGTCGTCCCAGGTCTTGATCTTGCCGCTGAAGATGTCGGCGATGACCTCCGGGGAGAGGTTCAGGGAGTCGACACCCGGCAGGTTGAAGGCCACGGCGATCGGGCTCACGTAGATCGGCAGGTCGATGGCGCCGTCGGGGCCGCAGACCTCGGCGGACGCCTCGAGCTCCTCGTCGTCCAGGGCCGAGTCGGAACCCGCCCAGGCCACACCGCCGGCGAGGAACTGCTCGCGGCCGGCACCGGAGCCGGCGGGGTCGTAGTTGACGGTGACGTCCGGGTTGGCGCTCTGGAAGCCGGCGACCCAGGCCTCCATCGCGGACTCCTGGGAGGACGCACCGGCGCCGGCGAAGTCGCCGGAGATGCTCTCGCCGCCCTCGTTCGCGGCGGCCTCGCCACCGGTCGTCGGGTCGGACCCGCATGCTGCGAGGCTCAGCGCGAGCGCGCCCACCATGACAGCGGAGCCAACGCGGGGGAATCGGCTGATCTTCACGTGTCGTTCCATCCTGTTCAAGTCGTACGCGCGGCGATCGCCGGCGCGTCACTCGGGACGCTAAGCAGGTGGAGTGACCTGCTCACCAGGTATGGATGAACGGAAGGTGAACAAGGCGGCGTGGAGCGGGTGATCCGTGCCACCCCGGCACGTCACACCTCGTCGTCAGCCAGCTTGTAGCCCAGGCCACGCACCGTGAGCAGGTACCTGGGGCTACCGGGGTCGGGTTCGATCTTGGACCGGATCCGCTTCACGTGGACGTCGAGCGTCTTGGTGTCGCCCACGTAGTCGGCACCCCAGACGCGGTCGATGAGCTGCCCGCGGGTCAGCACCCGGCCCGCGTTGCGCATCAGCAGCTCGAGCAGGTCGAACTCCTTGAGCGGCAGCGCCACGCCCTGACCGGAGACGGTGACGGTGTGCCGCTCGACGTCCAGGCGCACGGGGCCCACCTCGAGCACGCCGTCGCCGTCCTGCTCGGCCGAACCGTGGGGCTGACGGCGCCGCAGCACGGCCCGGACGCGGGCGAGCAGCTCCCGGTACGAGTAGGGCTTGGTCACGTAGTCGTCGGCACCGAGCTCCAGGCCCACCACCTTGTCGATCTCGGAATCCTTGGCGGTGAGCATGATGACAGGCACGTCGCCGCGCGCCCGCAGCTCCCGGCACACCTCGGTGCCCGACAGGCCGGGCAGCATCAGGTCGAGCAGCACCAGGTCCGCTCCTTCGGCGTCGTACGCGGCGAGCGCCGCGAGGCCGTCCGCGGCCTCGACCACCTCGAAGCCCTCGCGGGTCAGCTGGTACGTCAGCGGGTCCCGGTACGACTCCTCGTCCTCGACCACCAGGATGCGCGTCACGCACCCACCTCCTCGTTGCTCGTGGCCTTGTCGTCCGCGGCCGTGTGCTGAACCTGCTGGTCCTGCCGCCTCGCGGACCCGGGCGCGCGGTCGGGCGCGTCCGGCCGGTCCGCCGAGGGGATGCGCAGCGTGAAGGTGGACCCCCGGCCCGGCTCCGACCACATCGTGACGTCGCCGCCGTGGTCGGCCGCCACGTGCTTGACGATGCTCAGGCCCAGACCGGTGCCCCCGGTGTCGCGCGAGCGCGCGGGGTCCACCCGGTAGAAACGTTCGAAGACGCGGTCCTGGGCGTCCTCCGCGATCCCGACCCCCTGGTCGACGACGGCGATCTCGACCAGGCCGGCCCGCTCGGTCACGCCGACACCCACCCGGCTGGCGGGCCCGGAGTAGGCGACGGCGTTGTCGACCAGGTTGCGGACCGCGGTGACCAGCAGGTTGTGGTCGCCGTAGACCTCGGTGTCCAGGTCGCCGCCCATCGTGATCGCGATGTTCTTGGCGTGCGCGGTGGTGCGGGCGCGGTCGACCGCCTCCTCGACGACGTCGCGGATCGGGACGGGCGTCAGCTTGGGCACCGCGCCCGCACCCTGCAGCCGCGACAGCTCGATGATCTCCTGCACCAGCGTGGACAGGCGGACCGCCTCGCGCTGCATGCGTCCGGTGAACCGGCGCACCGCGACGGGGTCGTCGGCGGCGTCGGCCACGGTCTCGGCGAGGAGGGCGAGCGCACCCACGGGCGTCTTCAGCTCGTGGGACACGTTGACCACGAAGTCGCGGCGGATCGCCTCGACACGGCGTGTCTCCGTCTGGTCCTCCGCGAGCACGAGCACCCGGTCCAGGCCCAGCGGTGCCACCCGCACCTGCAGCAGCACGGTGCCCTGGCCCACGGGTCCGCGCGGCAGCTCGAGCTCCTGCTCGCGGATCACGCCGTCCCGCCGCACCAGGGCCACCAGGTCCGTGAGCGCGGCGTGCACCAGGGCGTCGTTGCGCACCACGCCGAGCGCGTACGCCGGGGGCGACGCGCGGATGACCTCGTCCTCGCCGTCCAGCACGACCGCGGCCGACCGGAGCACCGAGAGCACGCGCACGAGCCCCGCGTCGAGCTGGTCCGGTTCTGACGGGGGAAGGGCGTGCTGCTGCCGATCGGAGACGCGGAAGGCCACGGTCGCCACCACGCCGACGATCAGGCCGAAGATCCCGGCGACGAGCACCGGTACCCCGGAGATGATTCCGTCCACACACCCAGAGTAGGTCGACGTCTCGCCCGGGGGACGACGTGGCAGGGCGGCGGGAGGATCACGTCGCCTAGTGTTCATGTCGGGGAGGAACAGCGTTAACCTCCCGGTACATCGCGCCGTCGAACCTTGGCGGGTGCGGGCGGCAGCTGTGCCGTGCGCCGTCCGGGACGTGTCCGGACGGTCGGCCCGGCCGCGCGTCGGCCCCTGCCCGCCGCCCGGCGGCGCGACAGCGGACGCGACCCGTTCGCACGCCCCGAGTGCGAGAGGAAACCGATGCGACAGATCTTCGATGCCGAGCTGCAGCAGGTCGGCGACGACCTGACCGAGATGAGCAGGCTCGTGGAGTCGGCCATCACCCGAGCTGGTACGGCGTTGCTGGAGGCCGACCTCCAGCTGGCGCAGGAGGTGATCGCGTCCGACAGGACCATCGACGCGATCGAGGACTCGCTCGACGAGCGGTGCATCCACATCCTCGCGCAGCAGGCGCCGGTGGCCACCGACCTGCGGGTGGTCGTGAGCGCCCTGCGCATGAGCGCCTCCCTGGAGCGCATGGGCGACCTCGCCCGGCACGTCGCGCAGGTGGCCCGCGGCCGCTACCCCGCGCAGGCGATCGTGCCCGAGGCCCGGGAGACGTTCGCCGGCATGCACGACGCCGCCGTGCGCGTGGCCCAGCGCACCACCAAGCTGCTCGCGACCCGCGACCTGACGGTGGCCGAGGCCCTCGAGCGCGACGACGACATCATCGACGCGCTGCACCAGGAGACGTTCAACCTGCTCCTGGCTCCCGAGTGGCGGGGCACCGTCCAGGAGTCGGTCGACGTGACGCTCGTGGGCCGGTACTACGAGCGGTTCGGCGACCACGGCGTCTCGATCGCCCGTCGCGTGACCTTCCTGGTCACCGGCGACTTCCCGGAGGCTTAGGCCGCACGCCGCACCCGGCGTCGTACACGGTGCTGCCGCTTCCACGGACTGGAGGCGGCAGCGACGGCCCGCGGGCCGGTGGCAGGATGGAGCCCATGACCTACACCCTCGTGCTGCTCCGCCACGGCGAGAGCGAGTGGAACGCGAAGAATCTGTTCACCGGCTGGGTGGACGTCGCCCTCTCCGAGAAGGGCGTCGAAGAGGCGAAGCGCGGCGGTGCGCTCCTCAAGGAGGCCGGCGTGAACCCGGACATCCTCCACACCTCGCTGCTGCGCCGCGCCATCATGACGGCGAACCTTGCGCTGGACGTGGCCGACCGCCACTGGATCCCGGTCAAGCGCAGCTGGCGCCTCAACGAGCGCCACTACGGCGCGCTGCAGGGCAAGGACAAGAAGCAGACGCTCGAGGAGTTCGGCGAGGAGCAGTTCATGCTCTGGCGCCGCTCCTACGACGTGCCGCCGCCCGAGATCGAGCTGGGCTCCGAGTTCAGCCAGGACACCGACCCGCGGTACGCCGACGCCCCGGTGATCCGCACGGAGGCCCTCAAGCTCGTGCTCGAGCGCGCGCTGCCGTACTGGGAGAGCGAGATCGTGCCCGACCTGCGGTCCGGCAAGACCGTGCTGGTCGCGGCGCACGGCAACTCGCTGCGCGCCCTGGTGAAGCACCTCGACGGCATCTCCGACGAGGCGATCGCCGGGCTGAACATCCCGACGGGCATCCCGCTGGTGTACGAGCTGGACGAGGAGACCCTCGCGCCGGTGAAGCCGGGCGGCACCTACCTGGACCCGGAGGCCGCGAAGGACGCGATCGCCGCGGTGGCCAACCAGGGCCGCTGACCCGCGGTACGCCGAAGTAGAACGGCAGCGAAGTAGAACGGCAGCGAGATAGAACTCTGGCGGACCGCCCGGTTCTACTTCGCTGCCGTTCTACTTCGCTGCCGTTCTATCTCGCTGCCGTTCTATCTCGCTGCCGTTCTATCTCGCTGGCGTTCTATCTCGTGGTGTGGTGCTTGCGGGCGCGCTCGTAGACCGCCAGCATCTCGGCGGCCGCGCGGTCCCAGCCGAACCTGGTGGCTGACTCACGGGCGCCGACCGCCAGGCGGGCGCGGAGCTCGTCGTCGTCCAGGAGGCTCTTGAGAACCACGGCCCAGCTCTCGGGCTCGTGGTCGGGCACCAGGACGCCCGAGACGCCGTCCTGCACCACCGTGCGCAGGCCGCCCACGGCCGCCGCGACGACCGGCGTGCCGGACGCCTGGGCCTCCGCCGCCACCAGGCCGAACGACTCGCTGTGCGACGGCACGGCCACCAGGTCGGCCGCGCGGAAGTAGTCGGCGAGCGTGCCCTGCGGTACCGGAGGGCGCACCCACAGGCTCTCCGTGACGCCCTCCTGGTAGGCGAGCGCCTCGAGCTCGCGGACCGCCGTCGGGCGCCCGGACGCGCCACCCAGCACCACGAGCAGCGGCGGCTGCCCGCCGCCCGCCGACCAGAGGGGCTCCCCCAGCGCCCGCACCAGCACGTCCGGGCCCTTGAGCAGCTGCACCCGCCCCGCGAACAGCACGATCTTGCGGTCGGCCGGCAGGTCCAGCCGCGCGCGCAGCTCCGCGCGCTCCCGCTCCCGCTCCACCGGGCCGCCGTCGGTGCCACCGGCCGGCGGGGAACCGGCCGGTACGGGGACGGCCAGCGGGGAACCGGCCAGCGGCGAGAACACCTCCAGGTCCACGCCCGGCTGCACCACGTACACGCGCTCGGGATCGGCGTCGTAGTCCCGGACCAGGTCCGCGGCCTCCTGGTCGGTGTTCGCCACGAGCGCGTCGGACTCGGCGACCACCTGCTCCTCACCGATGATCCGGCCCTGCGGCTCGGGGGCGTCACCCGGCGCCAGGGACGCGTTCTTCACGCGCGCCATGGTGTGCATGGTGTGCACCAGCGGCACGTCCCAGCGCTCCGCGGCGAGCCAGCCCACCTGGCCGGACAGCCAGTAGTGGGTGTGCAGCACGTCGTACCAGCCCTCGGGGCGGTGCGCCTCGGCGCGCAGCACGCCGGCGGCGAACGCGCACAGCTGTCCCGGCAGGTCGTTCTTGTCCAGGCCCTCGTAGGGGCCCGCGGACACGTTGATCACGCAGATGCCGGGCCCGGCGTCGGTCACCTTGGGCTGGGCCGACGACGTCGCCCGCGTGTAGATCTCCACCTGCGCCCCGCGCCGGGCGAGCGCCCGGGACAGCTCCAGCACGTACACGTTCATGCCGCCGGCGTCGCCCGTGCCGGGCTGCTCCAACGGTGAGGTGTGCACCGAGACCATCGCGACCCGGAGCGGGCGGGGTGTGCCCGGCTCGGTGAGGTCAGGGGGCAGGCTGTCACGCATCGCGCATCATGCCTCCACGACGCACGCGGGTGCCGGGAGCCCCAGCCTGTCGGTGACCTCACCCCTGCCGGTCGCGCGGTCGATGCGGACGGCGATCAGCTCGTCGGAGCTCTGCCCGGCGACGACCACCAGCTCGCCGCCGGCCAGCACCGCATGGTGGCGCGGCCACGCGCCCGCGCCGAGGTCGACGTCCGCGACGTTCTCGACGACCAGGTGGCCGACCGCGCCGGGCACGGTGTCGTCGTAGCCGTCCGGCGTCGTGGCGGCGTCACGCACCCGCAGCACCGACAGGGTGTCCGGGCCGCGTACGCCCACGTGCACCAGGTCGCCCGCCACGGTGATGTGGGAGGGGTAACCGGCGCTGCCGTCGGGCAGCGTGCGCGACGTGATCGCCACCGAGCCCACGTGCTCCAGCCGGCCGGGGCCTGCGGGGACCAGCACGTGCAGGCGGCAGTCCAGCTCACCGACGAGCAGGATGGTGCCGTCCGCCAGCTCCGCCAGGTGGCGCGGGCCCGTCCCGGGCGGCAGGACCGCGGCGATCGTGCCGGCGTCCGAGGTCGCGGCGCCGGGGGCGCCGGCGCTCAGCGGGTAGGCGCGCAGCTCGTCCGTGCCGAGGTCGGTCACGAGCACCACGTCGCCCCACACGTGCGCGAAGTGCGCGTGCGAGCCCTCCTGGCGCTCGGCCACGGGCCCCGTCCCGGTGTGCGGGAACGCGCGGGGCGCGCCGAGTGCCCCGTCCTCGCCCAGCGGCAGGACGGCGGCCACACCGTCCTCGTAGTTCGCCGCCCAGACGGCGGTGCCGGTCGCCACCACGTGGCACGGGCTCGCGCCGCCCGACGGCGCGCTGCCGACCGGGGTGAGCGCGCCGTCGTCGGACACCGCGAAGGAGGTGAGCGTGCCCGGCGCGGTCTCGGACGCCGCCACCAGCGCGCTGCCGGAGGGGGTGAGCGCGAGGAACGACGGCGACGTGACCTCCGCGACGAGCTCCCGCCCGGTGAACGTGCCGTCCGCGTCCAGACCCGTACGCCAGATGCCCTCGCCGGTGCCCGGGGCGTCTCCGGCAGCCGGGTAGGTTCCGATCCACAGGTCGGCGGTAGGGATGCTCATGCCGTCAGCCTAAGTCCGACCGGGGAGTGCTCACGCCGGGAAGCACGACGCCCCGGCCGCCCCCGGAAAAGGGGCGCCGGGGCGCAACAAGGCCGTCGTGTCAGCCGTTGGCCTTCGCGTAGGCCTCCTGGACCTCCGCCGCGATACGCCCGCGATCGCTCACGGTGTATCCGTTGGACTTGGCCCATTCACGCACCGCAGCGGTGTCACTGCCGGAACGGGAGCGCCGTGTGCCGGTGGTGCGGGCAACAGCAGGCGACTTCACCTTGCGCGCATGGCCGACCCACGAAGCGAGCGAGTCACGCAGTTGAGCCGCGTGCTCGGCATTGAGGTCGATCTCGTAGGAGACGCCGTCAAGGCCGAAGTTCACGGTCTCGTCAGCGGCACCGCCGTCGATGTCGTCCTCGAGAACGAGCTGAACCTTCTGAACCATACGGGTACTTCCTTCCGCGCCACTAATTCCGGGGTTAGTTCGTGAGCATGCCTCACTCAATATTGACATGTCAATAATGGGCATGTGACACCGCTCACCAAAACTTCACCCTGCGCGGTGAACTGCGTGGATTTGATCAGCAAGGACGCCGAGGATAACCTCGGCGGCACAGATCAGCGCGAAGGGGAATTCCCCGTCTTTTCTGCTGCCGCCACCATGCCCTCGCGATCCATTCGATCGAGGGCTTCACGCTCGTGACGGTCCGCGCGCAGGATCTTGCGCATCGCAAACCAGAACAACAGACCGACGCCCACTGAGGGCGTCAGCCCGGCGAGCACCGCAAGCGTCGTATCCATCACAAGATCCTCACAAACTCATCGGTGGTTCGAATTCTCAGGCCTGCGGCTTCACCAGCGGGAAAAGGATGGTCTCGCGGATGCCCTGGCCCGTCAGCGCCATGAGCAGGCGGTCGATGCCCATACCCATTCCGCCCGAAGGGGGCATCGCGAATTCCATCGCGGTCAGGAAATCCTCGTCGAGCAGCATCGCCTCGTCGTCGCCGGCCGCAGCCATCCTGGCCTGCGCCTCGAAGCGCTGCCGCTGGATGACCGGGTCCACCAGCTCGGAATAGCCGGTGGCCAGCTCGAAGCCGCGGACGTACAGGTCCCACTTCTCGACCTGACCCTTTTCCGTGCGGTGGTCGCGTGTGAGGGGCGAGGTCTCCACGGGAAAATCGCGCACGAACGTCGGTGCGGTGAGGTGGTCGCCCACCCGGTGCTCCCAGAGCGTCTCGACGAGCTTTCCGTGATTCAGGATCTTCTTGTTGCCGACCTCGACATCTAGTCGGCTCGCGATCTTCTCGAGCTCCTCGACCGACGTCTCGCCCGTGATCTCCTCGCCGAGGCTTTCCGAGAGCGAGGCGTACATCCGCAGGTTTGCCCATTCGCCACCCAGGTCGTACTCCGAACCGTCCGCAAGGGTCACGAGCGTGGTACCGAGAACGTCCTGCGCGGCCGTCTGCACCAGATCCTGGGTGAGCGCGCCGATGGTGTTGTAATCGCCGTAGGCCTCGTACGCCTCGAGCATGGCGAACTCCGGCGAGTGCGACGAGTCCGCACCCTCGTTCCGGAAGTTCCGGTTGATCTCGAAGACCTTCTCCACGCCGCCCACGACGGCCTTCTTGAGGAAGATCTCGGGCGCGATGCGCAGGAACAGGTCCAGGTCGTACGCATTCATGTGCGTCGAGAAAGGCCGCGCCGAGGCGCCCGATGCAATGGTCTGCAGCATCGGGGTCTCGACCTCGAGAAAGCTGCGACGGTGGAAGTTCTCGCGCAGCGAGCGCACCACGCCGGCCCGCAGCCGCACCATGTCACGTGCCGCGGGGCGTGCGATGAGATCGACGTACCGCTGCCGGACCCGCGCCTCCTCGGACAGGTCCTTGTGCAGCACAGGAAGCGGACGCAGCGACTTGGCCGCCATCTGCCACTCGTCCGCGAAGATGCTCAGCTCGCCGCGCCTCGACGAGCCCACCCGGCCGTGCAGGAAGAGGTGGTCGCCCAGGTCGACATCGGTCTTGAAGGCCGCGAGCGCCTCCTCGCCGACCTCGGCGAGGCTCAGCATGCCCTGGAGGCGGTTACCCTCGCCGTCCTGCAGCGTGACGAAGCACAGCTTGCCGCCGATGCGGACGAACACCACACGGCCGGCGACGCCGACCACGTCGTCCGTCTCCTGGCCTGCCTCGAGGTGGCCGTACGTGGCACGCACATCGGCGATCGTGTGGGTGACCGGGACGGTGACCGGGTAGGCCTCGATGCCGCGCGCCAGGAGGCGCTCACGCTTCTCGCGCCGGATCCGCAGCTGCTCGGGCAGGTCGTCGGTCGGCGGGGTGGCGGCGTTCTCGGCAGCCTGGTTCTCGGTCGTCACGCCTGCAATTCTATCGGCGCGGATCACCGGCTGAGTACGGGAATACCGCGCGATCGGACACATCGGGCCGCCGGGTTCCCGGGCCGGACCGGGCCCGGCGGGGCCGGGCTCAGCCCCGCAGGTCCAGCGCCAGGTCCAGGATCGGTGCGCTGTGGGTGAGCGCGCCCACCGACAGGTAGTCCACGCCCGTGGCCGCGACCTCGCGCGCCGTGGCCAGTGTGAGGTTGCCGGTCGCCTCCAGCTCGACGTGCGCCGGCACGCCGTCGTGCCCCTCCCGTTCGCGGACGGCCGCGACGGTCTCGGCGAGCAGGGCCGGCGCCATGTTGTCCAGCAGCAGGAAATCAGCGCCCGAGGCCAGCGCCTCCAGGGCCTGGGCCGTCGTGTCGGCCTCGACCTGGACCGGCACGTCGGGGAACATCCCGCGGACGGCGGCGATCGCAGCGGCGACCGACCCGGCGGCGACCACGTGGTTGTCCTTGACCATGGCGACGTCGTACAGGCCCATGCGCTTGTTGGTACCGCCACCGGCGCGCACGGCGTACTTCTGCAGCGCCCGGAGGCCCGGCGTCGTCTTGCGGGTGTCCAGCACCTGCGCGCCGGTGCCCGCGAGCTCACGGACGAACTCCCGGGTCGCCGTGGCCACGCCGGACGCGCGGCTGGCCAGGTTGAGCAGGGTGCGCTCGGCGACCAGCAGCACCTGGGTGCGCCCGTCGAGGGCGGCCAGCACCTGGCCCGCGGTCACGGCGTCGCCGTCCTGCGCGTGGAAGACGACGGCCGGGGCCGGCAGGCCCAGCCGGGCCGCCACCTGGTCCAGCACTGCCGGGACCACCACGAGGCCCGCGACCACACCGTCCTCGCGCGCCACGAGCTCCGCGACCCCCGTGGCCGACGGCGGCACGGTCGCCTGCGAGGTGACGTCCCGGCCCGGCGCGGGCCCGAGGTCCTCGTCGAGGGCGACCTCGACGGTGCGGGCGATCCAGGCGGCGTCGAGCCCCGGGCTGACCGTGGAGGGGTCGTCGAGGACGGGAAGAGTGCTCACGGGGCCACCGTATCCGCCGCGCGGGCGGTGCCCGCGGCGTCGACCATGCCCTGGAGCATGCGCTCGGAGTCCATGAGGTAGCGGTTCAGGTCGGCGGCCGCGCCGTCGGCGTCGCCCGCGAGGAACCGGCGCAGCAGGCCGGCGTTCCGGTCCACGAACCCGTCGAAGAACGCGCCGTTGTCACCCAGCAGACCGAACGAGAGGCGCAGCTCGGCGGAGAGGTTCGCGTGCACCCGGTCGAGGCGGGGGCTGCCCGCGAGCGCCACGATCCCGGCGTGGAACCGCATGTTCGCGGCGGCGATGTCGCGCCAGTCGCCACCGAGGCGGGCGGCGAGGGCGGCGTCGACGGCGTCGCGCATGATGCGGGCCCCTGCGTGCGTGGGGTCGCCGGCCGCGAGGACCGGCACCTCGACGAGCCGCCGCACCCGGTAGATGTCGACGATGTCGGCGAGGGTGGGCCTGGCGACCGCGACGCCCGCGTTGGGGCGGCGGACCAGCAGACCCTCGTGGACCAGGATCCGGAAGGCCTCGCGCAGGGTGTTGCGGGAGACGTCGAGCGACTCGCTCACGGCCTGCTCGGAGAGCCGCTGCCCGGGCGCGAGCCGCCCGGTGACGATGAGCTCGCGGATGGCGTCCGCGCTGCGCTCCGCACGATCCGCTGTCACTCCCCCATCCTACGGACCGCAGACCCCCCCCGCCGAGGTAGAACCGGGGCGAAGTAGAACCGGGACGAAGTAGAACTCAGGTGGGACGGAGTTTTATCTCGCTGCGGTTCTATCTCGCCCTGGTTCTACTTCGCCCCGGTTCTATCTCGGCGGGATGGGGTTAGTCGGTTGTGTTCACCACCGCGTGGACCAGGTTGGTGGCCTGGGCGGCGATGGAGGTGCGCCAGGCGTCGAAGGTCGCGTCGCTCACCCCGAAGTCGGTCTCGAAGTGCTGCATGTCCGGTGTGTGGATGTGGCCGGCCGGGATGTCGAGCCCGGCACGGTCGCGCAGCAGCGTGTTCCGGTAGGCGCTCTCGTTGGAGAGGTAGTTGCCTCCGCCCCCGCTGTACGAGCAGGAGCCGTCGGCCGGCGGGACCGGCGGCGTAGCGGGCGGGTAGGTGACGGGCGGCGGGCTGTTGAACGTCTGGCGCACCGGTGACGTGCAGTCCGGGAACTGGGTGTAGCTCGTGTTCCAGACCACGCCGAAGGCCACCGACGGGTCGGGCCAGGTGTCGCCGGGCGGTCGCGGCACGTCGGCCCCGGTGTCGGCGGCGATCATCTCCGCGATCGGCAGGCTCGCCGACGTCCACTGCGGCGGGTCGGTGAGGCCGTCCCCGCCGCCCCAGCGGTCGACGACCTGGATGTTGCAGCCCGGGTTGTCGACCGCGAGCTGCGGCACGCCGCCGATCGCGGGGCACGGCAGGCCCCGGTCGTTGCCCGCGAAGGTGCCGTGGTAGCGGGCGTTCCACTGCTCCAGGTTGAACTGCGACCCGCCCGCCTGGCTCACGGTGATCGACGCGTCGACCTGGCGGGGCCCGGGCTCCATGAACGGTCCCACCGTGTCCTCGAGGTAACCGCGCTCGAACTCGGGGTAGCTCACCGGCAGGGTGTACGCCTCGATGTGCGTGGTCCGGCCGTCGTCCGTGCGGTAGGTGGTGCCGTCCAGCGCGAGCGCCGTGGCACCCGACGGGTTGCCGTGCCGGATGTTGTTGCCGACGGTGCCCGGTGCCGGGCCGGTGGTCCCGCCGTCGAGCGTGTAGACGTCGAACCCGCTGACGATCACGCGGACGACGTCGTCGCCGGCCGGCAGGTCGATGTCGAACATGCCGCGCGCCGCCTTCTCGAACGTCTCGACCAGACCGGCCCGCTCGGTGTCGGTGAGGCCGCCGGGCGGCGACCACTGGCGCAGCGCCGCCATGGCCTCGACGCGTGTCCAGTACAGCGGCCGGTCGTCGCTCGCGGGCAGGTCACCCCGCACGTGGCCGGCGGTCTGGGCGCGGCGGACGGCGGCATCCCACAGAGCCTCGCCGCGGCGCTCGGCCAGCGCGGTCGCGGCGTCGAGCGTCCGGGTGCGGCAGAGGGCGGCCGTGAGGGCCGCGGTGTATGCCCCGAACCCGCCACCCTCGATGACGGTGCGGGCGTAAGTCCTGTCCGCGGGGACCGTGGGGTCGGCGGCGTCGGGCAGGTGGGCGGTCAGCCGGCCCTCCTCGACGGACAGCGGGATGCTCGGGTCCAGGCATCCGGCGCCCGGACGGGGTGTGGCCTGGGCGACCGGGACGGCCAGGGCGGTGGAGGCGCAGAGCGCGAGGGCGACGGCGCCCGCTCGCACCCTGACCGCGGTACGTGGTCTCGACATGGTGGATCACTTCTCCCCTCAGAGGTGGTTCGTGACGACCGTAGGGGTTCGTTGAACAATCTGACAGAGTCTCGGTGTAAATACCGCATGACCGGGTCTGTGCCGACCCCTTTGAGCCGTGCCATGATCGACAAGATCCCGCAATCTGCATGAAACAACCGAGCGAGACCATCCTGACTGTTGAACAATCCGGCGCACCACAACGACCAGGAGGACGCTATGTCCGACACCAGCCACGAGCCCGCGACGCCGCGGGGCGAGGCAGCGCCCGTCGAAACTCCGCCGAGGCCGGGCCCCACCCGTGTGCGGCGGTTCGCGTCGGCGCGCCACCGCTCGCTGCTGGGCGCGCTGTTCCTCATGGCGACCTCCGCCATCGGGCCCGGCTTCATCACCCAGACCGCCACCTTCACCCAGCAGCTGGGTGCCGCGTTCGCCTTCGGCATCCTGGTCTCGATCCTCCTGGACCTGGCCGTCCAGATGAACGTCTGGCGCATGATCACGCTGACCGGCAAGCGCGCGAGCGTGCTCGCCAACGACGCCCTGCCAGGCAGCGGCTATGTGCTGGCCGTGCTCATCGTGCTCGGCGGGCTCGTCTTCAACATCGGCAACACCGCGGGTGCGGGCCTGGGCCTCAACGCCCTGTTCGGCCTCGACCCCCGGCTCGGCGGGGCGATCAGCGCCGTCATCGCCATCGCGATCTTCCTCGCCAAGCGCGCGGGTGCCGTGGTGGACCGGGTCGTCATCGTGGCCGGCCTGGTGATGATCGCGCTCACCGTCACCGTGGCCATCCTGTCGGGCCCACCCGTCGGCGAGGCCCTCAAGCAGACCGTGCTGCCGGACACCATCAACTTCGCCACCATCACCACGATCGTGGGCGGCACCGTCGGCGGGTACATCACGTACGCGGGCGCGCACAAGCTGCTGGACTCCGGCACCGCGGGTCCCGAGCACATCCGCGAGGTGAACCGGGCCGCCGTCAGCGGCATCATCGTCACGGGCATCATGCGGTACGTCCTGTTCCTGGCGGTCCTCGGCGTCGTCGCCTCCGGCGTAGTGCTCGACGTGGCCGGCAACCCCGGTGCCGACGCGTTCTCCGCCGCCGCGGGCGAGACCGGGCTGCGCATCTTCGGCGCGGTGTTCTGGATCGCGGCCATCACGAGCGTCATCGGGGCGGCCTACACGTCCGTCTCGTTCCTGCCCGCCTTCTCCGCCCGGATCACCGGCCGGACGGCCGACCTGTGGACGGTGGGCTTCATCGTCGTCTCGCTGGCCGCCTACCTGGCGATCGGCACCGCGCCGGCCACCCTGCTGGTCTTCGTGGGTGGCGTGAACGGGCTCATCCTGCCCATCGGGCTGACCCTGTTCATGTACATCGGCTGGTTCCGCGGCTCGCTGCTGGGCGGCCTGCGCTACCCGCGGTGGCTCCTGGTGGTCGGCACCCTGGCCACCGTGGTCACCTGGTACATGGCGGTCAACGCGGTGGGCCCGATCTTCGACCTGATCTCGGCCTGAGCAGCCAGCACGCACCACGCACCACCGAAAGGAACACGCACCATGAGCGCTGTCGACCTGAACAGCGACCTCGGCGAGGGGTTCGGCCGCTGGACCCTCGGTGACGACGAGCAGATGCTCGGCATCGTCTCCAGCGCCAACGTCGCCTGCGGCTTCCACGCCGGTGACCCGGCGTCCATCCGCCGCACCGTGCGGTCCGCCGCGGCGCACGGCGTCACGATCGGTGCGCACGTGGGCTACCGCGACCTGGCCGGGTTCGGGCGCCGGAACATGGACGTGCCGGACGACGAGCTCGAGGCCGACGTCGCCTACCAGATCGGTGCGCTCCGCGGTCTGGCCGACGCCGAGGGTGCGCGCGTCACGTACGTGAAGCCGCACGGTGCGCTGTACAACACGGCGGCGGTCGACGAGCGCGTGGCCCGGGCGGTGGCGACGGCCGTCGCCGCCGTCGACCCGGGCCTCGTGCTGCTCGGCCTGCCCGGCAGCGCGGCCCTTGCGGCGGGCTCGGCGGCAGGGCTCACGACTGCGACGGAGGCGTTCGCGGACCGCGCGTACACGCCCGAGGGCCGCCTGGTCTCGCGGCGCGAGCCCGGTGCCGTGCTGCACGACGCCGACGAGGTGGCCCACCGCATGCTCCGGCTCGTCACCGAGGGCGTGGTCACGGCCGTGGACGGGTCCGACGTCGCCGTGCGCGCCGACTCGGTGTGCGTGCACGGCGACTCCCCCGGCGCCGTGGCCATGGCCCGGCGGATCCGCGAGGTGTTCGACGCCGAGGGCATACGGCTCACGGCGTTCGCCCCGGCGGGCGGTGGCTCCGCAGCGTGATGCGGGTACTCACCGCCCGCGACGACGCACTGCTGGTCGAGCTCGACGACCTGGACCAGGCGGTCGCGCTGTACGAGTCGCTGCAGGCCGACCCGGTGCACGGGGTGGGCACGCCTGTCCCCGGGGCGCGCACGCTGCTCGTGCCGTTCCGCCCTTCGGCGATCACTGCCCACGCGCTGGCCGCCGAGCTGCGAACACGGCCGCTGGTGCGCCGCCGCACCTCTGCCGCACGGACCGTCGAGATACCCGTGCTGTACGACGGTGCCGACCTCACCGAGGCCGCCGAGCTGCTCGGCTGGAGCCCCGACGAGCTGGTCCGGCGGCACACCGCGGCGGCCTGGACAGTGGGCTTCGTCGGGTTCGCGCCCGGATTCGCCTACCTGACCAGCGACGACCCCGAGCTGGTGGTACCCCGCCGGACGAGCCCACGCACGCGCGTACCCGCCGGCTCTGTGGCGCTCGCCGGGCCGTACAGCGGCGTCTACCCCCGGCAGAGCCCCGGCGGGTGGCAGCTCGTGGGCCGCACGGCGGCGCCGGTCTGGGACGTGACCCGCGAACGCCCCGCGCTGCTGCTCCCCGGCGACAGCGTGCGCTTCGTCCCGGCCCGAGAGCTGACGCCCCCACCGGACCAGGGCGCCGGACACAGCAGGTCCTGCCAGGACCCCGAGCTGTCCGGCAGCAACCGCTGTGGTCGAAGCCGGAACGACGGCGGGGCGGACGGGCCCGTCGGCGGCGAGGGCGGGGCGCTCGAAGTGGTCGGGGCCGGGGTACAGGCACTCGTGCAGGATCTGGGGCGACCGGGGTCCGAGGGGGCCGGAGTCTCTGCGTCCGGGGCGCTGGACCGGCCGAGCATGCGGGCGGCGAACCGCGCCGTCGGCAACCCGCCGGACGCCGCCGTGATCGAGTCGGTGGGCGGCCTGCGGCTGCGCGCCCGCGGCCCGCAGGTGCTCGCGGTCAGGGGGGCGGTGGATGAGGTCGTGGTGCGACCGGGGCGGGACCGGACCAGCTCGAACCAGACCAGCTCGAACCAGACCAGCTCGAACCAGACCAGCGCGGACCGGCCGGGCGCCGACCGCCGTCCGCGGGTGGGCGAACCGTTCGCGCTGGACGACGGCGACGAGCTGCGCCTTGCCGCGGCCCTCCGGGGCGTCCGTGCCTACGTGGCCGTGCGCGGCGGGATCGACGTGCCGCCCGTCCTGGGCAGCCGGGCCACCGACGTGCTCGCCGGACTGGGCCCGGACCCGCTCGACCCGGGCGATCTGCTGCCGGTCGGCGCGCCGCGCCGCGGCCTGCCTGCGGCAGCGCTCCCTGCGGCAGCGCTCCCTGCGGCAGCGCTCCCGGCGGGCAGTGCGGCCGTGGACCTGCCGGCGCCAGGCGAGGTGACCGTGCTGCCGATCGTGCTGGGCCCGCGCGATGACTGGTTCGACGCCGCCACGATCGCACGGCTGACCGGCCAGGACTGGGTGGTGACCCCGCGCTCCAACCGGATCGGGCTCCGCCTGGAGGGTGAACCCCTCGCGCGCGTGCCCGAACGCGCGAGCGCCGAGCTGCCGAGCGAGGGTTGCGTGACGGGCGCCCTCCAGGTGCCGCCGGACGGGCAGCCGGTCCTCTTTCTCGCCGACCATCCGCTGACCGGCGGCTACCCCGTGGCCGGGGCGGTCGTCGCCGACCACGTACCGCTCGCCGGGCAGCTCCCGGCGGGCGCGCTCGTCCGCTTCACCGTCCAGGACCACCCAGGAGGCACCCCATGATCCGCACCGTGCTCGTCGCGAACCGAGGCGAGATAGCGGTCCGCGTCGTCCGTGCGTGTGCCGACCTGGGGATCCGGTCCGTCGCGGTGTACTCCGACGGCGACGCCGACGCGCCGCACGTCCGACTCGCCGACGAGGCCTGGGGCCTGGACGGGCGCACCGCCGCCGAGACCTACCTGTCGGTCGAGAAGCTGCTCGACGTCGCCCGCCGGGCCGGCGCGGACGCCGTCCACCCCGGGTACGGGTTCCTGTCCGAGAGCGCCGACGCCGCTCGCGCCGTCGAGGAGGCCGGGCTGGTCTGGGTGGGGCCGACGTCGGCCACCATCGAGCTGCTCGGGGACAAGATCGCCGCACGTGACCTGGCCCGCACGGTCGGCGCTCCGCTGGTGCCCGGCTCGGACGGCCCCGTCCCCGACGCGGCGGCCGCACTGGCCTTCGCCGAGGAGCACGGCCTGCCCCTGGCGATCAAGGCGGCACACGGCGGAGGCGGGCGCGGCATGCGGGTGGCCCGCACCCTGGAGGAGGTGCCCGAGCTGTTCGAGGCCGCACGCCGGGAGGCGGAGGCCGCGTTCGGGCGGGGCGAGTGCTTCGTCGAGCGATTCCTCGAACGGCCCCGGCACGTCGAGGCGCAGATCGTCGCCGACAACCACGGGCACGTGGTGGTCGCGGGCACGCGCGACTGCTCCCTGCAGCGTCGCAACCAGAAGCTGGTCGAGGAGGCGCCGGCACCGTTCCTCGACGCGGCCGTCCGCGAGCGGATCCACGAGTCGGCGCGCGACCTGTGCGCCGCCGCCGGGTACCGCAGCGCCGGGACCGTGGAGTTCCTGCTCGGGGCGGACGGCACCCTGTCGTTCCTGGAGGTGAACACGCGGCTCCAGGTGGAGCACCCCGTCACGGAGGAGACCACCGGGCTGGACCTCGTGGCCGAGCAGCTCCGGGTCGCGAGCGGTCTGCCGCTGTCCGTGACCGAGGACCCCGCACCGCGCGGGCACGCGATCGAGCTGCGGCTCAACGCCGAGGACCCGGCGCGCGGTTTTCTGCCCGGACCCGGCCGCATCGAGCGGTTCGTGGTGCCCGCCGGACCAGGCGTGCGCGTCGACGCGGGGGTGGAGTCGGGGTCGGTGATCCCCGGCGAGTTCGACTCGCTGTTCGCCAAGCTCGTCGTGTGGGGGCCCACGCGGGAGCTGGCCCTCGCACGCGCCCGGCGGGCCGCCGCCGAGACCGTGGTGGAGGGCGTGCCGACCGTGCTGCCGTTCCACCGCGCCGTGCTGGCGGACCCAGCGTTCGCGGTGGTGTCCGGCGGACCTGGCTTCGCCGTCCACACCCAGTGGATAGAGACCGAGCTGCTGGCCGCCGTCGACCCGCAGGCGCTCGCCGCGCCCGTGATCGAGCCCGGTGTCGTGGAGACGTGGGTCGAGATCGACGGACGGCGGCACCGGGTGCGCACGCCCGGCGGCATCGGGTTCGGTGCCGCCGGGCTGCCCGGCGCCGGCCCGACGGCGGGATCCGGTGCGACGGCCGGCTCAGGTGCGGCACCGGCGCAGGGCGAGTCCCCGGCGTCGGGCACAGGAACGGGCGACGGGCGCGTGCCGCTGGCCCCCTCGATGCCCGGCACCCTGGTCCGCTGGCTGGTGGCCGACGGCGAGACCGTGGCCGACGGCCAGCCCGTCGCTGTCGTCGAGGCGATGAAGATGGAGACGCGGCTCGTGGCCGATGCCGCGGGAACGCTGGAGCACTCGGCGACAGAGGGAGCACCGGTCGCTGCAGGCGACCCGATCGGCTACATCACGCGGTAGCCGACCCCAGACCCGCGGCCGAGTTCGGTCAGTTGCCGGCGTCCGTCCATGACTTCGGTCGCTTGCGTCGAGATCGGTCAATCAACTGACCGATCTCAAGGAAACCGACCGATCTCAGTGCGGGCCTCGTGCGACGGACCGAACTCAGCGCACCTGCAGCACCCCAGCGTCGTCCAGCCACACCCGGACGCGGCGCCGCCATGCGTCGTCCGGCTGCGGGAAGTCCGTGCGGTAGTGGCCGCCGCGGGTCTCCTCGCGTGCCCAGGCCGCGCGGGTCAGGGCGCGGGCCACCTGGTGCACGTTGGTGGTCTCCCACTCTGCGGCCTGCGGCTCCGCCACGACCTCGGCGGCCAGGTGGGCGTCGGAGCGTACGGCATCGAGGCGCTCGTCCACCTCGGCCAGCGACCCTGCCGAGCGGATCACGCCCGACCCCGCGGAGGCCACCTTCTGGATCCGGGACCGGGCGGCGGCCGCGACGAGCGCCGACCCGCCGGGCCGTTCGACGGGCTCCCCCGGCTCGAGCTCGCCCGACGCGATCCGCGCCGCGATGTCGCGGGCCGCGCGGAAGGCGAACACGAGGCCCTCGAGCAGCGAGTTCGACGCGAGCCGGTTGGCCCCGTGCACGCCGGTGCAGGCGACCTCGCCCACCGCGTACAGCCCGTCCACCGACGACCGGCCGTCGAGGTCGGTCACCACGCCTCCCGAGTGGTAGTGCTGGGCGGGCGCGACGGGCACCGGCTCCTCGGACCAGTCGATGCCGGCCTCCAGCAGCCGCGCGTTGATCGTCGGGAACCGGGTGCGCAGGAACTCCCGGCCCAGGTGGCGGGCGTCGAGCAGCACGTTGTCGGCCCCGGTCGCGGCCATCTGTCGCACGATCGCGTGCGCGACGACGTCCCGCGGCGCCAGTTCCGCCATCTCGTGCACCGCGGGCATGAACCGGTGGCCGTCGACGTCGAGCAGCAGCGCCCCCTCGCCCCGCACGGCCTCGGAGATGAGCGGCACCTGCCCCTTGGCCCCCGAGCCCATCCACAGGACGGTCGGGTGGAACTGGACGAACTCGAGGTCGCCCAGCACCGCGCCGGCCCGGAGCGCGGCGGCGATGCCGTCGCCCGTCGCACCCGCCGGGTTGGTGGACGAGCGGAACACCTGGCCGATGCCCCCGGTGGCCAGGACCACGGCCGGCGCCAGCACGGCGCCCACGCCGTCCCGCGAGCCGGCACCCCGCACGTGCAGCGTCACGCCGCAGGCGCGCCCATCCGCGGTGGTCAGCACATCCAGCACCAGGGCGTTCTCCACGACCTCGATGCCCGGGTCGTGCCGGACCGCCTCGATCTGCGCGACCAGCGCACGGGAGATCTCCGCGCCCGTGGCGTCGCCGCCGGCGTGCGCGATGCGGTCGGCGTGGTGGCCGCCCTCGCGGGTGAGCGCGATGTCGCCGTCGGCCGCCTTGTCGAAGACCGCGCCGCGGGCAACGAGCTCGCGCACGCGGGACGGGCCCTCGGTCGCCAGCACGTGCACGGCCTCCTGGTCGGACAGGCCGCCTCCGGCGCCCAGCGTGTCCGCGAGGTGCGCCTCGGGCGAGTCGGTCGGGTCGAGCGCGGCCGCGATGCCGCCCTGGGCCCAGACCGTCGACCCGGACGGCAGCCGACCCTTGGTCACGAGCAGCACCCGCGGGACCTGGCTGCGCAGCTCGAGCGCAGCCGTCAGGCCCGCGATCCCGGAGCCGACGACTATCGCGTCGACCTCCGCGGTCCAGCCGGGCGCGGGGGCCGCGAGAGAGCGGGCGAGGCGCGGTCCCGGCCCCGGGCTCACGCGCGGCCCGCGGCCGTGCGCACCAGGCCGGTCTGCTGGAACGGCTCGATCGGCAGGCCGCTCTCCCCCAGCCCGTACCCGTCCGGCACGTGCCCGGGCTCGTCGTTCACCTCGACGACGCGGTTGTCACCGTCGACGAACACCACGTGCGGCAGGAAGGTCCGCGCGTCATGGTCCGACAGCATGCCGTAGGCGATCAGGATGACGATGTCGCCCGGGCTGACCAGGTGGGCGGCCGCGCCGTTGATGCAGATCTGGCCCGAGCCGGGCTCCCCCGGGATCACGTAGGTGGTGAGCCGGGCCCCGTTGGTCACGTCGACCACGTCGACCTGCTGGCCCGGGATCAGGTCCGCGGCGTCGAGCAGGTCGGCGTCCACCGTGATGGAGCCGACGTAGTGCAGGTCGGCCTGCGTGACGGTGGCGCGGTGGATCTTCGCGATCATCATGGGCCGCTGCAGCGACGCGGGGCGACCGACGGGCGGGTGCTGCTGGGTGGTGCTCATGGGGTGCTACCTCTGGACCTCGGGCGAGACCTCGACGGCCTGGTTGTCGATCAGGCGGGTACTACCCACCCGTGCGGCCACGAGCAGCAGCGCATGGCCGGAGTAGTCGCCGGTCACCGCGTCCACGGTCACCGGATCGACGAGCGCCAGGTAGTCGACCACGACGCCGTCCGCCCCGTCCAGCACCTGCCGCGCGGCGTTGATCACACCCGTCGGGCCGGTGTCCGCAGCCGCCGCGCCGGCATCCAGCGCGCGGGACAGCGCCAGGGCCTGCCCACGTTCGTCCGCCGTCAGGTAGGCGTTGCGCGAGGACATCGCGAGCCCGTCGACCTCGCGCACCGTGGGCACGCCGACCACCTCGACCGGCACCTCCAGGTCGCGCACCATACGGCGCACCGCCAGGAGCTGCTGAGCGTCCTTCTCGCCGAACAGCGCGACGTCGGGCCGCACCAGGTGCATGAGCTTGAGCACCACCGTGAGCACGCCGTCCAGGTGGCCCGGGCGGTGCTCGCCCTCCAACACCTCCCCGATGCGCCCCGCGGAGACGCGCACCACCGGGTCGCCGTCCGGGTAGACGACGTCGGGCGTGGGCGCGAACACCACGTCGGCCCCGACGCCGGCCAGCTTGGCGACGTCACCGTCCAGGTCACGCGGGTAGGTGTCGAGATCCTCGCCCGCCCCGAACTGCAGCGGGTTCACGAAGATCGTGACGACCACCTGACCGCTCGGGCCGGCCTCCTCGCGAGCCCGGCGCACGAGCTCCAGGTGTCCGTCGTGCAGCGCACCCATGGTCATCACCACGGCGCGGCGCCCCGGCTCCGTATCGGCCTCGTCCAGGGGGCCCGCGATCGCCCAGCGCATCTGCGCGTCGCGCAGCTCGGCGCGGGTGCGGACCACCAGCGGGGTGCGTGCGGCGCCCGCGTCGGGCGAGGCCGCGGCCGGGGAGGTGGGCTGCGTGGTCACTGGCTCGTCCTTCCTGCACGCGACTCGCCGGACGCGCCGTCCAGCGCGTCCAGCAGCGCCTGAGCCGCGGTGTCGTCGATACGGTGGCTCGCCAGCGCACGGCGCGTGGCCCCGCGGGCGAGCTCGGTGTAGCTGTCGGGCACGTCGGTGGCGCCGCTGGCGGCGGCCAGGGCGCTCAGCTCGGTCAGGTGGCGCCGCACGGTGCCGACGTCGCCGCGCGACACAGGTCCGGTGAGCGCGGAGATCGCACCCGGCCCGACACCGCTGCGCGCGTCCGCCGACCGAGTGGCCGACTCGAGGGCGGCGGACAGCAGCGGGGCCAGCACACGGCCGGGCGACTCGATCCCGGCCGCCTCCAATGCCTGCGCGGCCTGCGCGACCAGCACGACCAGGTGGTTCGCGCCGTGGGCGAGCCCCGCGTGGTACAGACCGCGGGCCGCCTCGTCGACGATCACGGGCTCGCCGCCGATCTCGACCACGAGCGCCTGTCCGATGGGGAGCACAGGCGCCGGGCCGGTGACCGCGAACGTGCAGCCCTCCAGCCGTGCCAGGTCCAGGGAGGTGCCGCTGAACGTCATGGCCGGGTGGATCGCGAGCGGGATGGCGCCCCCCAGGCGGGCGGGCTCCAGCACGTCGGTGCCGAACCGGCCGGACGTGTGGATCGCGAGCTGCCCCGGCTGCCACGCCCCGGTGTCGGCGAGGCCCGCGACGAGCGAGCCCAGGGCGTCGTCGGGCACGGCGAGGAGGACCAGCTCGGCCCGCTCCACGACGTCGGGCACCTCGAGGTTGGGGACGCCCGGCAGGAGCGTCTCGATGCGCTCCCGGGAGTCCTCCGAGATGCCGCTCGCGCCGACCACGGCGTGGCCGGCCGCGCGCAGCGCGTTGCCGAGCACCGCACCCACGCGTCCGGCACCCACCACGCCGACGCCCAGCCTGCCGGGCCGGCGGCCCGGCTCGTCGGTGTCACTCACCCGTCATCCCCGGTCACTCACTCTGTCGCTCCATCCATCGTTCGGGTCCTGCCGCCGCGCGGGCCGTACGAGCTCGCGTGGCCTGCTCCGCCATGAGACGGGCGGCGTCGGCCTCGTCGAGGTGCGGCACCTCGGGCTGCACCGGCCCTGCCGTGGAGTGCGCCTGGAACGAGGCCACCCCCAGCCGGCGCTGCCACGGGCCCTGGCTCAGACCCAGCGACTGCGTCCGCTCGTGCGGCACCACGTCCAGGATCTTCACCATGCGTCCCCGGCGCAGCAGGAGCGCGCGGCCGGTCACGGTGTACCCGTTGCGGCGCCACGCCACAGGATCCAGTATGCGCGTGCGCCGGGAGGCGGTGACGTACGCGCTCTCGGTCCGGGAGTCGCCGTCGAGCCCTGCGTCGAGGACGCGGCGCGGCTCGTCGACCCCGAGGTCGGGCAGTACCAGGGAGAGCACCGTCAGCGCCTCGTCGCGGGTGCCGACGGGCAGGAGCACGCTGTTCTTCTCCTCGCTCTCGCCGCCGTAGCCCGCGACGTTCACCTGCACGCGCCACCAGTCCCGGCCGCGCCAGAGCACGCTCTGCACCAGCCGGACCGCCTGCACCCGGCCGGGCGGGATGGTCTGCGAACGCGTCTCGAGCATGCCGTGCCGCAGCCGTACCCCGTCGGGCGAGATGGCCACGCGGAAGTCGAACTCCCCGGTGAGCCGGCCGAACAGGTACCCGCCGGCGCCCAGCACCGCGGGCAGCGAGGCGGAGAGGACGGCGAACTCACCGGTGAGGATCATGACCACCACCACGGCAAGGGCCCACAGCACGAGGGTGATCGTGGCGCCGGAACGCACCACGGAGGCGATCAGCCGCCCCAGGGGGACGTTGAGCACGGGAGCCTGAGGGGCCTCGAGCGAGACCGGCGGCTCCGGGGCGCCCACCGGCACGGCATCCGTCTGCTCGACGGCGTCCTGCGGGCCCGTCTCGGGGATGCCGGCCGTGACGGTGCCACCGCTGCCCGGGCTGGCCGCCACCGGGCTCCGGGCCACCTTGATGCCCGCCGCACGCGCCAGGAGCTCGGCGCGCAGCTCGTCGGCGTCGGCCCCCTTGAGGAACCCGATGGCGATGCCGGAGTCGGTACCGCCCGCGGTCTCCAGGGTGAGCTCGCACAGGCCGAAGAAGCGCGCCACGAGCGGCTGCCGGATGTCCACGGACTGGAGCCGGTCCAGCCGGGCGTGCCGCTGCTGGCGGAACAGGATGCCGCGCCGCAGGTGCACGGTCTCCTCGCCGATGGCGTAGCTGGTCATGCGCCAGGCCAGCACCGAGTAGCCCCAGCCCACGAGTGCGACAGCGGCGATGGCCACGAACAGCGTCCACCAGTACTCGCTGGAGATCAGGGTGATCAGGCCACCCCGGGGCCCGTCGTCGAGGCTCTGCTGGCCCAGGATCACCAGGGCTGCACCGACGACCGCCCAGCCCCGGACCAGCGGTGTGATCGGGTGGACGCGCCGCCAGTCGAGCTCGTCGTCCGCGGGCCGGACGGCCTCCGCGTCAGGCTCGGGCGCTCCGTCGCCCCTGCCGAGAGCGTGCTCCGGCGTGCTCACAGCCCCGCCAGACGGGCCTCACCGCGGGACGCCAGGCGGTCGCGCAGGCGCGCCGCCTCGTCCGGGGGCAGGCCGGGAATCTGGGCGTCCGTACCCACGGAGGCCGTGTGGAGCTGCACCTTGGCCAGGTTCAGCCGGCGGTCCAGGGGACCGGCCTCGACGTCCACATACTGCATGCGGCCGTAGGGCACCACGACCAGCGACCGGAACAGGACACCCTTGCGGATGAGGAGGTCGTCGTCGCGTTCGGCGTACCCGATCGCCCGGACCTGGCGCGGCACCAGGAGGATCGACCACAGGAGGAAGAGGGCCGGTAGACCGGCGAGGAGCCAGAACCAGGGGCTGATCGTCACGGCGAGCACCACGCCGACGAGCGCCGGCAGGCCGAGGCTGATGGCGGCCGGCACCAGCATGGCCGTCACGAGGCGCGGCGACACGCGGTTCCAGGTCACGTCGTGCGGTTCGAAGGGGCTGGTCATGGTGGCCATTGTTGCGCAGTGGGCACGTGCGGGACAGCGAGGGCTCAGGCCGGGGCCGGAGACTCGCCCTCGTCGGAAGCGGGGCGGTCCTTGTCGGACGGCGGCAGCTCGCAGAACTTCTCGACCACCAGCCCCACGACCGCGAGGACCACCGAGCACAGCACCGCGATGCCGGCGGCGACGGCCCGGTCGCGGCGCGCCTCGATCGCGAGGTCGCCCAGCACCACGAGCACCTGGGCCAGGTACCAGCCGCTGAGCAGGGCTCCGGTCAGGGCCGCGGCCTTGGCCAGCACGAGCGTCCGGGCGGCCCGCAGCCCGTCGAGCGACGGTCGCTTGCCCTTCTGGTAGGACCGCACCGTCCAGCCCGACCAGAACACAGCTCCAGCCAGTGCCAGGATCGCGACGTAGACCAGCCACGGCACCACCGGGAGGTACACGCCGCGCCCCTCGAGGGAACGCAGCGCGAGCCAGCCGAGGACCGCGACGGCCACGAGAACCGCGATCAGTGATCCGATCGGCGTTCTGCGCATGTCAGACGTCGCGCCCCCGCTCGTCTCTGATCGGCACCCAGGCGGGGACCGAGTCGATCGGCCCGTCCGACGGCGCCGTCGCCCGCTGCTCGCCGACGAAGCCCGGCACGCGGATGACCGTGTGGTCGTTGTCGTAGGGGTCCTGGTGCCCGTTCGGCTGACCGTTGGCGTGCCCGTTCGCCGGCCCGTGGGGCTGACCGTTCGCCTCGCCGGCGGGCCGGCCGTCGTGGCCCGGGTCGGACACCCCGTGGGGGGGCGTGCTGACCGGAGCGAACACCGGGGCCGCCGGATCCTGCGGTGCGGCACCGTTGAGCGACGGGAAAACACTTCCCTGTCGCGACGGGTTCACCGGCGCGAACACCGGCTTGGCCGACGAACCCTGGGGTATCGGCTCGTGCTCGGGCACCTCGTGCGCGGTGTCCCGCACCGCCCGCGGCGCGATGGGCGCGGGCGCCGGGACAAGCGCTTCCTCCGGCGGCGGGACGGCGGAGCCGTTGCCCGTGATCCCCGCCATGGGCCCCGCGGGAGCGGCCTGCGCCACCTGCTGCGGGACGGGCACGGAACCGCCCGGGCCGGCCACGGGTCCGCTGGAGTAGGCCTGCGGGTGCCCACCACCCGGGTACGGCTCCTGCGGCGGCACGCCGCCCTGCGCGGGCCGGTCGAGATCGACGGGACCGCTGTGCTGAGCCTGCGCGCCACCGCCACCGCCCGGGACCTCGACCACGGGACCGCCGGGCGTGACCGGCGGGCGACCGCTCGGCGGGACCGACGGCGGCAGGGCCGGTGGCATCTCGGCGACGTGCGCGTCCTGAGCGGGCTGCACGTCGCCCCCGGCAGGGTGGCCGGACGCCGGCGCGCCGCCGTTCGGCTCGGGCTCCGGGTCGGTCAGCCAGTCGAGGGCGAGCCAGCGGATGCCCGCCCGGTCGGGGGCCGTGGCCGCGAGCTGGGCCACCGGCCCGCCGCCGAGGCCGGGCAGCACTGCCTCCGGCGCGATCTGCGACCAGGGCTCCAGCACGAACGCGCGCTCGTGTGCACGGGGGTGCGGCACCTCGAGGTCGTCCGCGGAGTCGGTCAGGGTGCCGTAGGTGATCAGGTCGACGTCCAGCGTGCGCGGACCCCAGTGCTCCTCGCGGGTGCGGCCGTGCACGTTCTCGACCTCCTGGCACGCGTGCAGCAGCGCGCGGGCCGAGAGCGTGGTGCGGGCCAGGAGCACCGCGTTGAGGTAGTCGGGCTGCTCCTCCGGCCCTCCGACGGCGGCCGTGCGAGCCAGCGGGGAGACATCGGTGATCTGCAGGCCGGGCACACGGTCCAGCTCGGCGACCGCGGACCGCATGGTCGCCTGGGGGTCGCCCAGGTTCGCGCCGATGGCGACCACCACGTCGACGGTCCCTGCGGGAATCTCGTCGAACCGGTCGCGCGGCTCGTGCTGGTACTCCTCGGGCTGGTACTGCTCCGGGGTGTACTGCTCCGGCTGCCCGACGGCGGCGTCCGCGACCGCCGGCGAGACCCGGGTGGTCTCCATGTCGCCGCGGTCGTACTGCTGATCGAAGAGCTGCTCGTACCGGTTCTGCTGCGGCTCCTGCGGCTGCTCGAACTGCTGGGCCTGCTCGGGCTGGGCCTGCTCCTGCTGCGCGAACTGCTCGTACTGCTGGGCGAAGCCGTTCGAACCCTCGGCGCCCTGGCGCTGGTCGAGACCCTGGAGCGACTCGTACTGCTGGACGGGCTCGAACACCGGCTCGGACGGGAACTGCTCCTCCGGCTGGAAGACGGGCTCCTGCGCGAGCTGCTCGCGCTGCTCGGGCTGCGGCGAGGCGTCGGGCTGGGGCTCCCATGCCGCCGGGACCACCTGGAAGGGCTCGGGGGCGATGAGCTCCGGCACGGGCGTGGGCTCCGGCGCCTCCGCCGGGGACTGCGCGGCGGACGCCGCGATGACCGGGACCCGCTCCACGAGCGGCTCCACCTCGATCGCCTCCGCCCGCTGCTGCACCGGCTCGGGCTGGTAGGGCTCCGGTTGGTAGGGCTCCGGCTGGAACTGCTCGGTCTCGTCGGCCGCCGCACGCGCGACAGGCTCGAAGTCCTGCGGCACCGGCTCGCCGAACGCCGGGGCGTCGCTGCGCACGTGCTCCGCGGCGTCGTTCCAGGAGCCCGCGGGCGCGTCGGTCCGGAACACGTCCTGCTGGTCCGGCTCGTAGGGCGAGGCCGCCGCGAACAGCGGGTCGGCGGCGGAGCCGGCGAGCACAGCCGGTGCGGCCACCACGGGGACGAAGGTGCGGTCGCGGCGGATCGCCACCTCGACGTCGGCGAACGGCACCGGGATGGGCGCGTGGGGCTTGTGGACGCGCACGTCGACCGCCTCGACCTGCGGCCGGGCGAGCACGGCGGCGGCGATGCGCTCGGCCACGGTCTCGACCAGGTCGGCAGGCTCGCCCTTCAGGATCTCGTGGACGTCGCTCGCCACGTCGGCGTAGCTGACCGTCTGTGCGAGGTCGTCGCCGGCGGCCGCCGGGCGGGTGTCGAGGTAGAGCACGACGTCGGCCAGGAACTCCTGGCCGGTCTGTCGTTCCGACGGCAGCACACCGTGGTACCCCCGCGCGCTCACGCCTGTCAGCTGGACCTGGTCCAGCGACCGGCCGTCCGGGCCTGTAACGCCCGTTCCGAACGCTGTGGTCACCGTGGTCTCCCCCCGTCGTCTGTGCGTGCACCGGAATCCTGCCAGGTCGGATCGTCCCGTTCCCCGGCCGCCCACGATTCTGTGGCCAAGGCCACGGTGGAAGTCAATGCCTCCGGCGGGGATTGGGGAGAGGTACCCAACGACCCTACCCGTGGCTCGTCGCCCGCGGCGGCCCAAGCGGCGGCCACCTTGACGGCGTCGGCACTGGCTCGGACGGTGTGCACCCGGACGCACCAGGCCCCCGCGGCGGCCGACAGCGCCGAGATCGCGGCGGTCGCGTCGTCCCGCGCGCGAGGCGGCGCGAGATGGCCCGCCGAGTCGGCGAGCAGGTGTCCCAGGAACCGCTTGCGGGACGCACCGACGAGCACCGGCCGGCCGAGCTGGTGCAGCGCGTCCAGGTGGGTCAGCAGGGGCCAGTTCAGCGCGCCGGACTTGGCAAAGCCGAGGCCGGGATCAAGAATCACCTGCTCGGCCCGCACGCCGTCGTCCTGGAGGGCCGCCATGCGTGCCGCGAGCTCGTCGCGGACGTCAGCCACCACGTCGTCGTACACCTGGAGGTCGTCCATCACGTCCGCGTGGCCGCGCCAGTGCATCGCCACGTACGCGGCGCCGGTCTCGGCCACCGCACGACCCATCTCGGGGTCGGCCAGGCCTCCCGACACGTCGTTCACGAGGCGCGCCCCTGCCGCGACGGCCCGCTCGGCGACCGCCGCACGCGTGGTGTCCACGCTCACCGTCGCACCGCGCGCGGCGAGCTGCTCGATCACGGGCAGCACGCGCGCCAGCTCCTGGTCCTGCGGCACACGCGCCGCTCCGGGGCGGGTCGACTCGCCGCCCACGTCCAGGATGTCGGCACCCTCACCGAGCAGCTCCAGCCCGTGCGCGACGGCGGCCGACGGCTCGAACCACTCGCCGCCGTCCGAGAACGAGTCCGGGGTGACGTTGACGACACCCATGACCAGGGTGCGGCCAACGCCGGAAAGCTCCGGCAGGCCGTGCACCCGGGCGTCCCGGGTGGGATGACCGGCGGTGGGAGGCACCGCTCTACTTCCCCAGGATGAGGCTCATCGCCTCGGCTCGGGTGGCACCGTCCCGCATGACGCCGCGCACCGCGGAGGTGACGGTGCGCGAGCCGGGCTTGCGCACGCCCCGCATCGACATGCACAGGTGCTCGCACTGGACCACGACGAGCACGCCGCGTGGCTCGAGAAGCTCCACCAGGGAGTCCGCGATCTGCGTGGTCATCCGCTCCTGCACCTGAGGGCGGCGCGCGTAGACCTCGACCAGGCGCGCGAGCTTGCTCAGCCCCGTGATGCGTCCGTCCGCGTTGGGGATGTACCCCACGTGCGCCACGCCGTGGAACGGCACCAGGTGGTGCTCGCAGGTCGAGTACACCTCGATGTCCTTGACCAGCACCATCTCCTCGTGACCGAGGTCGAAGGTGGTGGTCAGCACGTCCTTGGCCTCCTGCCGGAGCCCGGCGAAGATCTCCAGGTACGCCCGTGCGACGCGGGCCGGCGTCTCCCGCAGACCCTCACGCTCCGGGTCCTCACCGACCGCGATCAGGAACTCACGGACTGCGGCCTCGGCCCGTGCGGCGTCGTACGGCGGAATGTCCGCCGGACCCCGCACGGGCGCCGTCGCGGGGATGCCTGACCCCTCGGTCATGGTGGTGCTCCGGTCCTCGAGGCTGCTCAGTTCGGCGGGTCGATCGGGCCGGCGTCCGAGGTCGACGCCGGATCCAGCACCGCCTCGTCCTGCGGGACCACGCTGTGCCCGTTCTGGGCGGCCAGCTCCTTGGGCGTGAGCACCGGGCCGCGCGTGTGCACGGTGCGCTGCTCGCTGGACAGCCAGACGTCGCGGGCGGGGCGCTTCTGGACGGGCCGGAAGACGTCCTCCAGCTCCTTCTGGTTCAGCGTCTCCTTGTCGAGCAGACGCAGCACCAGCTCGTCGAGCACGTCGCGGTACTGGGTCAGCACCTCCCACGCCTCGTCGTGCGCGGACTCGACGAGCTTACGCACCTCGCTGTCGATGGTGCCCGCGACCGCCTCGGAGTAGTCCCGCTCGTGCCCGTAGTCACGGCCGAGGAACGGCTCGCCCGCGCTCGTGCCGAGCTTGATGGCGCCGACCCGCTCGCTCATGCCGTACTCGGTGACCATCTTGCGCGCGATGGCGGAGGCCTTCTCGATGTCGTTCGAGGCGCCCGTCGTGGGGTCGTGGAACACGATCTCCTCGGCCACGCGGCCGCCCATCGCGTACGCGAGCTGGTCGAGCAGCTCGTTGCGTGTGGTCGAGTACTTGTCCTCGAGCGGCATGACCATCGTGTACCCCAGCGCGCGACCGCGCGGCAGGATGGTCACCTTGGTCACGGGGTCCGTGTAGCGCATGGCCGCGGCGACCAGGGCGTGCCCACCCTCGTGGTACGCCGTGATCTTCTGCTCCTTGACGTTCATCACACGGGTGCGCTTCTGGGGCCCGGCCACGACACGGTCGATGGCCTCGTCCAGGGCGCGGTCGTCGATGAGCTGAGCGCCGCTGCGCGCCGTGAGCAGCGCGGCCTCGTTGAGCACGTTCGCCAGGTCCGCACCGGTGAACCCGGGCGTACGGCGTGCGACGGCCTCGAGGTCGACCTCGGGGACCATCGGCTTGCCCTGCGCGTGCACGTTGAGGATCGCCTCGCGGCCCTTGAGGTCCGGGGCCTCCACGGCGACCTGGCGGTCGAAGCGGCCCGGCCGCAGCAGCGCCGGGTCGAGGATGTCCGGGCGGTTGGTCGCGGCGATGAGGATGACGTTCGTCTTGACGTCGAAACCGTCCATCTCGACGAGCATCTGGTTCAGCGTCTGCTCGCGCTCGTCGTGCCCGCCGCCCATCCCCGCACCACGGTGCCGGCCGACGGCGTCGATCTCGTCGACGAAGATGATGGCCGGCGAGTTCTGCTTGGCCTGCTCGAACAGGTCGCGGACACGGCTGGCGCCCACACCGACGAACATCTCGACGAAGTCGGAACCGGAGATCGAGTAGAACGGCACGCCGGCCTCACCCGCGACAGCGCGCGCGATGAGCGTCTTACCCGTACCGGGCGGGCCGTACAGCAGCACACCCTTGGGGATCTTGGCGCCGACGGCCTGGAACTTGGCGGGCTCCTGCAGGAACTCCTTGATCTCCTGGAGCTCCTCCACCGCCTCGTCAGCGCCCGCGACATCCGCGAACGTCACCTGCGGGGTGTCCTTGCTGGCCAGCTTGGCCTTGGACTTGCCGAAGCCCATGACCCGGTTGCCGCCGCCCTGGGCCCGCGAGAGCAGGAACCAGAACACGACACCGATCAGGAGGAACGGGATCAGCACCGACAGCATGGAGGACCAGAAGCTGGGCTGCGGCACCTCCGAGTCGAACCCGTCGGCGGGGGCGGACTTGACGATGGCGTCCTCGACGCGGTCGCCCTGCGGCAGCGTGTAGAAGAACTCGACCGTCTTGCCGTGGTCGACCTCCTCGGCGTCGTCACCCGCACCCTCCGTGGACTTGTAAGGCTTGGAGAGTTCCAGCTCGACCCGCTGCTCGCCGTCGACCATGAGGGCGTGCTCGACCGTGCTGCCCTTGAGCAGCTCGAGGCCCTGGGACGTCTCGATGCGGGAGACGCTGGACTGGTTGAGTGCCGAGAAGGCCAGCGTCACCACGACCAGGGCTACCAGGATCCAGATGACAGGCCCACTCAGAAGCTTCTTGATGTTCATCGGCGACGGGGACCGTGCCCCGTTTCCCTCCGCTCGCGCAGTATGTTTCCGTCGAAACTACATGGTCTCCCTGACAGGAGCCCCGAGTGTTCGCCCAGAGCATGTGATGCCCTGGGCCACACGTCGCCCGGATGTGACGAACCGCCCGGGACGGGCACTCGCCGCGCTGGCCGGACCGGGGAGGTCAGCCGCCGTAGACGTGGGGTGCCAGAGTGGCAACGAACGGCAGGTTCCGATAGTTCTCGGCGTAGTCGAGGCCGAAGCCGACCACGAACTCGTTCGGGATGTCGTAGCCGAGGTACTTCACGTCCACGTCCGCCTGGGCGGCGTCGGGCTTGCGCAGCATCGCCGCGATCTCGACGGACTCCGGGCCACGCGAGCGCAGGTTCGACACCAGCCACGACAGGGTCAGGCCCGAGTCGATGATGTCCTCGACGATGAGGACGTTGCGGCCGGTCAGGTCCGCGTCGAGGTCCTTGAGGATGCGGACCACACCGGAGGACTTGGTGCCCGAGCCGTACGACGACACGGCCATCCAGTCCATCTGGACCTTGTGGTGCAGGCGCCGCGAGAGGTCAGCCATGACCATGACGGCGCCCTTGAGCACGCCGACCAGGAGCAGGTCCTTGCCCGCGTAGTCCGCGTCGATCTGGGCGGCCATCTCGTCGAGCTTCTTGGTGAGCTGCTCCTCGGAGAGCAGGATCTCTGCGAGATCGGGGCCGACGTCGGACTGGTCCACGAGTTACTCCTGAGTTGTGGTGGGGGGTGTGCCGCCGGACCCGCCGCCCGGGGTTCCGGTCGGCGCGGCGCGCAGGAAAAGACTGCCACACGCGCGGCGGGCTCGTGCGCCGCCTGGGAGGTGGACGTCACCTTGACCGCTCCACGACACGACGAGCGCGTCCAGGGCGTCGACGTGCCGGGCGTTCGTGGCCGTGGGCGGACAGCCGACCGCGAGCGCGGCGAGCCGCAGGGCGCGACGCCGGAGCGCGGGGTGGGCCTGCTCCAGGACGGTGACATCGAGCACATGCTCCGCGCCGGCCGCCCCCGCCGTCGGACCGTCCGTAGCTCCGAGGCCCCGTCCCGCCCGGTCCGCGGGCGTCTCCCGGGCCCGCTCGACGAGCTCCGCCGCCAGGGCGTCGAGCAGGTCCGCGTCGTCCCGCAGCTGGTCGGCGCTACGCCCCAGGGCCTCGACGATGCCGGGGCCGAGCGTGCTCTCCAGGACCGGCAGGACCCGCCCGCGCACCTGCGAGCGCAGCGGCGTGGACGGCGCCTCGTGAGAGGGCTGGGGGCGGTCGGCCGGATCCGTCGGGAGCAGGTTGGTGGGGTCGATCCAGAACTCCAGGTCCAGCGCCGCGCACACCGCCTCGGTCTGCGCACGCCGGAGGCCGAGGAACGGGCGGTGGTAGATACCGCGCACGCGCGGCATCCCGGCGAGCGAGCGGGCTCCGGCACCCCGGGCCAGCCCGAGCAGCACCTGTTCCGCCTGGTCGTCGAGGGTGTGCCCCAGGAGGATCCGGGCCGCGCCGGTCTCGGTGGCGAACGCGTCCAGCGCCGCGTACCGGGCGTCCCGGGCGGCACCCTCGGGACCGCCCGCGGCGCGGGACCAGTCGGCCGCCCGGACCACCACGGGGTCGAGGCCGAGGGCCCGGCACTGCTCGGCCGCACGCTCGGCCACCACGGCGGAACCCGCCTGCAGATTGTGGTCCACCACCACCGCACCGGCCCGGACGGCGTGGCCCCGCGACCGGACAGAGCGGCCCACCCGCCGCGCCTCGTACGCCAGCGACGCCGCGAGCGCGAGGCTGTCGGCACCGCCCGAGCAGGCGACCAGTACCAGGTCGTCCGGCCCGAGCCCGGTCAGCACCCGCCGTACGGCGTTCCTTGCCGCGGCGACGGCGGGTTCGACGCGGGCCACGGTCAGGCGCCCCCGCCGTCGGGCGGCGTGCGGGGCGTCCTGCTGCCCGCCGTGCGCCAGGTCCTCACCCGAGCACCCGACGCACCCACGCGCGGGCGTCGGCGATCTCCCGGGCGGTGGGCAGGTTCTCCGGGGCGGCCCAGACGGCGTTGAGACCGTCGCGCCCCGCCGTACGTTCCACGGCCCGCACGAACGCCGCGCCGTCCCGGTACTGCGCGAGCTTGGCGTCCATGCCGAGCAGCTTCTGCACCACCACGTCGAACGTGTTGCGGCCCTCACCGTCGCGCCGCCGCTCGAACCGCGCCCTGATCCGGCGCACCGACGGCACCACGCGCGGCCCGACGGCGTCCATCATCACGTCGGCGTGCCCCTCGAGCAGGGCCATGACGGCGGTGATGTCGGCCAGCTCGTCCTTCTGCTCGTGCGTGAGCATGCCGTCGATGATGGTGGCGTTCTCGCCACGCAGGGTGGCCAGCACGTTCCGGCCGATCGTGACGACCTTCTTGTCGAAGCGGGCCTTGGCCAGCTCCGCCGAGGTACGGGCCATGCCGGTGACCAGGCCGCGCGTGCGGTCACTGAGGTGCTCCGCGAGCCAGGGCGCCGCGGCGAACTGCAGCGCGTGGGTCTGTTCGTGCAGGCACACCCACAGCCGGAAGTCACGGGGCGGGACGCGCAGCGACCGCTCCGCCTGCAGCACGTTGGGTGCCACGAGCAGCAGGCGCCCCGCCGCGGTGTACGGGTCGAACTGGCCCAGCACCCGGCCGCTGAGCAGTGCGAGCACCGCACCGACCTCGGCGGCGCCCGCCAGCTGGACGCCGGGTGAGGTGGCCCCCTTGGAGATCTCCGCGACGACGGTACCGAGGCCCTGGGTCATGGCCGCCATGGACTGCGTGTTCGCACGTGCCCAGGAGGCACGGTCCACGACCACCACCGGGCTGAGATCGGACCCGCCGTGGAGCGGCGTCATGCGCGTGGTCTCCAGGACGTGTGCCACGGCATCCCCTGCGGCGTCCCGCAGGCCGCTCACGAGGGTGTCGAGCTCGTCCCGGGACGCCTGCGGCCCGGGCGCCGCGAGGCGTCCGGCGATCTGTGCGGCCGCCGACCAGTCGACGACCTGCGGGGCGGGAGGAGCCTGGGTCACCGGACCACGGTAACGGTCCCGGCGGGGCCGACGTCAGCCCGGCGCGGAGTACGCCGCGAGGTCGCCCACGAAAGCGTCGTAGATCCACGTGGCGCCCACGGTCTTGTCGGCCGGGATCGCGTCGGCGAGGATCGAGTAGACCAGCAGCCGGCCGTCGGCCGTGACCACCGTGCCGGCCAGGGCGCGCACCTTGGGCAGGCTGCCGGTCTTGGCCCGCGCCAGGCCGCGCGCCGGGTTGGTCCCGGTGAACCGCCCGTGGTCGCTGGCAAGCGTGCCCGACAGGCCCGCGATCGGCATGCCGACCGCCTCGCTGCGCAGCTCCGGGTGCGCGGGGTCGACCATGATGCCGAGCAGCTCGACGAGCTGCTGCGTGCTCAGGTACGAGCCGTCCCCGAGGCCGGAGCAGTCGCGCAGGCGAGCGCCCGTCATGTCGACTCCGAGCCGGCGCGCACCGGCGATCACGGCCTGCGTCGCGCCGTCGTTCGATCCGGGCAGGCCCGCGTCCACCGCGACGAGACGGCCGAGCACCTCGGTGATCGTGTTGTCCGAGTACTGCATGGCGAACCCGACCACGTCGGCCAGCGGTGCCGAGCTGACCTGGCCGAGCAGCCGCGCGTCGTCCGGCGCGGTCTCGTTGACCACGGCACCCGCGGTCGTGAGTCCTTCGGCCTCGAGGGCTGCCGAGAACTCCTCGGCGGCGTACTTGCCCGGGTCCGACGCGCGCGGCCCGTTGTCGCTGTACTCGTCGGACAGCAGGCCGACGTTGATGCCCAGCGACGAGACGGGGGCGACGTAGCCGGCCGCGATGTTCGGTCCGGCCACGGTCGGCGCGATCTCGTCGCCCGTGAAGAGCGTGTCGTCGAGCGCCACCCGCACCTCGGTGGTGCCGTCGACCTTGACCTTGGCGGCGACCTGCTGCGCCAGGTCGGCCAGGCCGGCCCGCCCGTTGACGGCGTCGGGGTTCCCGTGGCCCGCCGCCAGCATCATGTCTCCCCCGCCGACCAGCACCACCGTGTTGTCGTCCACGAGGACGGCCCGGGTGTCCAGGGTCGAGTCCGCGAGCGACGACGAGAGCGCCGCGACACCCGTGAACAGCTTCTGGGTGGAGGCGGGCGTCATCAGCTTGTCCGGGCTGGACGAGCCGAGCACCTCGCCCGACGCGCCGTCGGCCACCATCACGCCGACGCGCGAACCCAGGCGCTTGTCCTTGGCGAGGTCGGTCACGAGGCGTTGCATCTCGACGCTGTTCGGCACCGGGGCGTCGTCCGGGAGGCTCTCCAGGGGCGCCGCGGGTGCCGGGCCCTCGACAGCACCGGGGGCGGACGGGAAGGGATGGGGCTCGGGCCACGGCGCGGCCGTGGTGAGCATGCCGGGCACCACGTCGTACGCGTCGGCGACCAGGTACCCACCGAACAGTGCGACGACCGCGGCGACGGCAGCGCCGGAGCGCAACCCCCACTCCATGGGCATCCCTTCGATCGTCATGTAAAAGCCATAGCCAACTCTAGTGGCGGCAAACCACGCGATGTGTACGACGCGACGTTTCCCGGGAAATTTCACCCGCCCGCGCGCTCGCTTCTTTGCGCGCGACACGCTCGTTGCGAATTATGCCGAACACGGGGAGTGGTGCTGACCACAGCCAACGGTTCGGATACACGGCGCATGGCACACTGGACGGGCGCAACGCCGCCGCGGTAAGACACTTCGGCGACCCATCTTCGAGAACTGGAGCACATCGGCGTGGAGTTCGACGTCACGATCGAGATCCCCAAGGGTCAGCGGAACAAGTACGAGGTGGATCACGAGACCGGACGCATCCGCCTCGACCGCATGCTCTTCACCTCGACGCGCTACCCGGACGACTACGGCTTCATCGAGGGCACCCTCGGTGAGGACGGCGACCCCCTGGACGCACTGGTCCTGCTGGAGGAGCCCACGTTCCCGGGCTGCCTGATCAAGTGCCGTGCCCTCGGCATGTTCCGCATGCGCGACGAGGCCGGTGGCGACGACAAGGTGCTCTGCGTGCCGACGGGTGACCAGCGCGCCGCGTGGCGCCAGGACATCGACGACGTCTCGGACTTCCACCGCCTGGAGATCCAGCACTTCTTCGAGGTCTACAAGGACCTCGAGCCGGGCAAGTCCGTCGAGGGCGCCCACTGGGTGGGCCGCTCCGACGCCGAGGCCGAGATCGTCCGCTCGATCCAGCGCGCCAAGGACACGGGCTACTACGACAAGCACTGAGCAGCCCGTCCCCTGACACATCGGACGCACAGGTCACCACGGTGACCTGTGCGTCCGGCGTCTCAGGCGCTCGGCGCTCGGCGCTCGGCGCTCGGCGCTCGGCGCTCGGCGCTCCGAGCGGGAGGGATCCGGCGGGTCGGTCTGCGGCTGTGCCGCGGAGACTCACAGGGGGACCGCCGGTGACGCACGCACCCGAGTCTGACCGGCCCGGCGGGTGCCGAACCGCAAGACACGAGTCCGCCCGCCCGGCCAACGACGTCGAACCGCAAGACACGAGTCCGTCGAGGCGCCGAACCGCAGGCTGAGCGTCTATATCGGCCAGATAGACATCTGGCCTGCGGCTCGACACCCCAACGAACGCCCAACCTGCGGCTCGGCAATCGGCGTTCGAGCCGCAACCTGCCGACCTCCCGGACCACGCGCCTTGGACCCCGGAGCTACGGACGGCCCGCGTAAGGCATGGCGCCCGAGAACCGCAGCGGGTTCTCGGACAGCGGGTGACCGGGCAGCGTCGCCTCGATCATCATGCCGCCGCCCGTGTACATCGCGACGTGATAGATCGACGACGGGTCGCTCGGGTCGGAGCCGTAGAAGACGAGGTCACCCACCCGGAGCGCGGCGTAGTCCACCTTGCCGACGGCAAGATACTGCGACCGCGACGTCCGTGTGATGTCCACCCCCTGGCTGGCCCACGCCGTCATCGTCAGGCCGGAGCAGTCGTAGTAGGTCGGGCCGGCGGCCCCGAGCCGGTAGGGCGCCCCGAGCTTGGTGCGGGCCCAGTTCACCGCGCCGATCCCCCGGTCGGCCGAGCCGGACGAGACGCCGGACGTGGGTGGGGCGACGGGCGCGTGCCCGCTCTGACCGCCCGACGACCCACCCGACGACCCACCCGACGAACCCGATGGCGGAGCGGCAGGGGCGTCACGCCCACTCCCCTCACGCCCGCTCCCCTCACTCCCGCCGTCCGCCGCACGCGCCTCCTCGGCCGCGGCCTCCGACCGCGCCCGCCGCTGCCTGTCCAGCTCCTCGCGTGCCGCGGCCTCCCGGGCCGCTTCGGCGGCGGCCGCGCGAGCCGCCTCCCGTTCCTGCTCGATCCGCACGCTGGTCTGCCGTAGTTCGGCGAGCCGCTCGACGAGGGCGGTCTGCTCGACCTCGGCGGTCCGGGTCCGCGCCTCGAGATCGGCGGTCGCCGCCTGCGCCGCGTCGTAGGCCGCCTCCGCCTGCGCCGCCGCCTCGTCGCGCTGCCTCTTCGCGGCGCTCCATCGCGCGTCCGCCGACTCGGAGGTGGCGCGCGCCTCCTGGTAGCCGGCGAGCGCGCCGCCGAGCTTGCGCCGGACCGCGCGTTCCGCCGCGCTGCGCCCCACCATGTCGGGTACCGAGTCCGCCCGCAGGGCCGCACCGAGCGGACCGAGATCGGCGTCCCGCGCCGAGGCCCGGTACACCTCGGCCAGGCTGCCCCGCGCGGCAGCCTCACCCGCGTGCGCCTTCTCGGCCGCGGCGCGCGCCTCGACCACCTGATGCCGGGCCGCCTGCACGGCCTCCTGCGCCTCGGCGTAGTCGGCGGCCGCCACCTGGACGCGTATCCGCGCCGCCTCGAGCTCGGACCGGAGTGCGGCCAGTGCCTGCTCCGCCTGCCGGACGTCGAGGGTGCCCGCCGCGACGGCGTCGCGCGCCGCCCGTGCGTCCGCGGCGCTCGGCGGATCGGCAGGCGGTTCCGCCTTGGCGGCCGGACCCCAGGGGATCACCAGGCCGAGGGCGAGCACCGCGGCCCCCAGGGCACGCAGGGCCAGCACGGCGCCCCGCCCGTGGCCCTCGGGCACCGCCATGTGCCGCCCCGTCAGCCTGCCCGTCGGGCGGTCGGGGCTGCCGGCGCGCGTGCCCCCAAGTCGGACCAATCCCATGATTCCCCTCCTGATCGGCGCGGTATCGGCGTGTCGCCTTGCGCAGATCTTGTGAATCACTCCGGTGTTACCGGTCCAATGTGACCCAGGCCGCCCGATCGCGCTACCGGAAGGCAAACGGCCCACCAAGCCCAGAGCAAGGGGCACGCAAGGCCATCGCGTCTCATTTTGGGTTCTCAAGATATGAGACACCGGTTTCGGCGCCGTCCGGGGCCGTCTACGGTCACACCCATGACTCGTCGAATGTGTTGTTGCTGACCCAGCGCACGTTCGCCTGCTCTCGGCCGTCGGCCGACATGCCGCGTGCGCGCTACCCCGCCGCGGACCCACCTCCTGATGCGCAGGCCCCCTGGGGGCGTGCCGCGGCACGTCTCTGTCAGCTCCGCCAGAAGCAAAGCCACCCGATACAGGAAGCAGGAGAGCCATGACGCAGCCCCAGTGGTCGTTCGAGACCCGCCAGATCCACGCCGGCCAGGAGCCGGACCCCACTACCGGCGCACGCGCGCTGCCGATCTACCAGACCACCTCGTTCGTGTTCCCGGACGCCGGCGTGGCCGCCGACCGGTTCGCGCTCCAGGACCTGGGCCCCATCTACACCCGCATCGGCAACCCGACGCAGCAGGCGGTGGAGGACCGGCTCGCGAGCCTCGAGGGCGGCGTCGGCGCGCTCCTCGTCGCCTCCGGCCAGGCGGCCGAGTCGCTCGCGATCCTCAACCTCGCCCAGGCCGGTGACCACATCGTCGCGTCCGCCAGCCTCTACGGCGGTACGTACAACCTGCTCCACCACACGCTGCCGAAGTTCGGCATCGAGACCACGTTCGTGAACGACCCGCACGACCTCGACGCGTGGCGCGCCGCCGTCCGCCCGAACACCAAGGCGTTCTTCGGCGAGACCATCCCGAACCCGCGCTCCGACGTGCTCGACATCGAGGGCGTCGCCGCGGCGGCACACGAGGCGGGTGTGCCGCTGATCGTGGACAACACGATCGCCACCCCGTACCTCATCCGTCCGTTCGAGCACGGCGCCGACATCGTGGTCCACTCCGCGACCAAGTACCTGGGCGGCCACGGGACCGCGATCGGTGGCGTGATCGTCGACGGCGGCCGGTTCGACTTCGCCGCCGACCCCGAGCGCTTCCCGGGGTTCAACACCCCGGACCCGAGCTACAACGGCCTCGTCTTCGCCCGCGACCTCGGCGTCGGCTCGGCCCTCGGCGCCAATCTCGCGTTCGTTCTCAAGGCTCGGGTCCAGCTGCTGCGCGACCTCGGCGCCGCGGTCTCCCCGTTCAACGCGTTCCTGCTGGCCCAGGGCATCGAGACCCTGTCGCTGCGGGTCGAGCGACACGTCGCCAATGCGGAGCACGTGGCGCAGTGGCTGGAGGCTCGCGACGACGTGCGCGTGGTCCACTACGCGGGCCTGCCGAGCTCGCCGTGGAACGCGAACGCCCAGAAGTACGCACCCCGGGGCGCCGGCGCGGTGCTCGCCTTCGAGCTCGACGGCGGTGCCGAGGCCGGGCAGGCGTTCGTGTCCGCCCTGGAGCTGCACTCCAACGTGGCGAACATCGGCGACGTCCGGTCGCTCGTGATCCACCCCGCGTCCACCACGCACTCGCAGCTCACGCCGGACGAGCAGGCGCTCTCGGGCGTCACCCCCGGCCTGGTACGCCTCGCCGTCGGTCTGGAGAACGTCGAGGACATCCTGGCCGACCTCGAGCTGGGCTTCACCGCCGCCAAGGGGCTCCTGGGCGGGGAGGCGAAGTAGCCACGACGTGACGACGCCGTCCACGCCGGGGCAGCACCCCGAGCTCAGCACACCGAGCTCACCGCACCGAACCACCCCGAGCTCACCACACCGAGCCGCAGGAGAACTCATGGCCATCACCACCCCGAAGGCCGCGCACGACGTCCCGGACCAACAGGTCCGCGTGGCGCTCGTGCCCTTCCCGGCGCGGGACGGCGCGCTCGGTGCGGACGGCAGCGCGCCGTCGAGCCCCGCGGAGCCCCTCCAGGACTCGCGGTCCCGCAGCAAGCCCCCGGTGCCGGCGAGCGGTGCGTGGCGCGACGGCGACGACCCGGGCCGGCGGCAGTTCGCCGACGTCGGAGCGTTCGACCTGGAGGCAGGTGGGCGGCTGCCCGCCGTCCGCGTCGCCTACGAGACCTGGGGCACGCTGAACGCGGACGGCTCCAACGCCGTGCTGGTGCTGCACGCCCTCACGGGCGACTCCCACGTGACCGGCGAAGCCGGACCCGGGCACGTCACCGACGGCTGGTGGTCCCAGATGGTGGGTCCGGGCCGGCCCATCGACACCGACCGGTACTTCGTGGTGGCCCCCAACGCCCTCGGGGGGTGCCAGGGCACCACGGGCCCGTCGTCGACGGCCCCGGACGGCCGCCCGTGGGGCGGCCGGTTCCCGTACATCACGACGCGCGACCAGGTCGCCGTCGAGATCGCACTGTCCCGCGAGCTCGGCATCCGGTCGTGGGAGCTCGTGATCGGCGCGTCCATGGGCGGGCTCCGCGTGCTGGAGTGGGCGCTGCTCGGCCCCGAGGCGGGTATCGACGTGCGGAACGTGGCAGCCATCGCCACGACCGCCCAGACCGGCGGCGACCAGATCGCATGGGCGCACCCGCAGCTGGCCGCGATCCGGGTGGACCCGCGCTTCCGCGACGGCGACTACTACGACGCGGCCGACGACGACGGCCCGCACGCCGGCCTGGGTATCGCCCGGCAGATCGCGCACACCACCTACCGCACGAGCTACGAGCTGGACCAGCGGTTCGGCCGGCTGCCGCAGGGAGGCGAGGACCCGTTCTCGCGCGGCCGCTTCGCCGTCCAGTCGTACCTGGACCACCACGGCGACAAGCTGGCCCGCCGCTTCGACGCCAACTCCTACGTGGTGCTCACCGAGTCGATGCTGTCGCACGACCTGGGGCGCGACCGCGGGGGCGTCGAGGCGGCGCTCAGCCAGGTCACCGCCCGGACGCTCGTGGTGGCGGTGGACAGCGACCGTCTGTTCCCGCCCACGCAGTCCGCCCGGCTGGCGCGGTGGATCCCGCGGGCGGAGCCACTGCGGATCGTGACGAGCGACGTGGGCCACGACGGGTTCCTGGTCGAGGCCGACCAGATCGGCCCCATGGTGAGCGAGTTCCTCGCGTAACCGCCCTGCGCCGCGCGGACCCCAGGTCTAGCGTGGATCCATGGCAAAGCTCACTCCGTACCTCAGCTTCAGGTCCGAGGCCAAGGCGGCCCTGGAGTTCTACCAGTCAGTGCTCGGCGGCGAGCTCGACGTCAGCACGTTCGGCGCGGTCCCCATGGAGGGGATGCCCACCCCCGACGAGGACAAGGACCTCGTCATGCACGGCCAGCTCGACACCCCGGGTGGTCTGACCATCATGGCCTCCGACACCCCGTCGTTCATGGCGTACGTGGCACCCTCCAGCGGTGTCACGGTCGCCCTGACCGGCGGACCGGACGACCACGACTACATCATGGGCGCCTTCGAGAAGCTGTCCGACGGCGCGACGCCGGGCCAGCCGCTCGAGCTCGCGCCGTGGGGCGACTACTACGGCGCGCTCACGGACCGGTTCGGCATCCCGTGGATGTTCGACATCGGCACCGAGCAGTCCGGAGCGTGAGCTGCCCCCGGCTCCAGCAGCCTCGCCGGGCCTCGGCCCGGCGGTCGGGCGTCGGTTAGGGTCGGCCGCATGCGTGCCGCCTACGTGACCAGCTTCTCGCCCGACAGCCCGCTCGACGGCCTGGAGGTGGGTGACCGCCCGGAGCCGGAGGCCAGGGAGCACTGGACCACCGTGGACGTCCGGGCCGCGAGCCTCAACCATCACGACCTGTGGTCGTTGCGCGGCGTAGGCCTGCGGGAGCAGCAGCTGCCGATGATCCTCGGCACCGACGCCGCCGGGGTCACCCCGGACGGCACCGAGGTGATCGTGCACGGCGTGATCGGCGCCGACGGCCACGGCGTCGGCCCCGACGAGCCGCGCACGCTCCTCTCGGAGCGCTACCCCGGTACGCTCGCCGAGCGGGTGGCGGTGCCCACGGCGAACCTCGTGCCCAAGCCTGCCGAGCTGTCGTACGAGGAGGCCGCGTGCCTGCCCACCGCGTGGCTCACCGCGTACTCCATGCTGTTCACCGCAGGCGGTCTCACACCCGGCGACCGGGTGCTGGTCCAGGGCGCGGGCGGTGGCCTGGCCACTGCCGCGGTGCTGCTCGGCGCAGCGGCCGGCCTGGAGGTCTGGGTGACGTCACGCTCCGCGGAGAAGCGGGAGCGGGCAGTGGCCCTCGGAGCGGCCGGGGCAGTGGAGACCGGCTCCCGGCTGCCCGCACGGGTCGACGCCGTGCTGGAGTCGGTGGGCCAGGCCACGTGGGCCCACTCGATCCGTTCTGTGCGTCCGGGCGGGTCGGTGCTGGTCTGCGGCGCGACGTCGGGCGACGCCCCGCCCGCCGAGCTCACCCGCATCTTCTTCCAGGAGATCCGCGTCCAGGGGGTCACCATGGGCTCGCGCGACGACCTCGGCGCGCTCGCGCGGTTCTGCGCGCGCACCGGCGTGCGCCCCGTGATCGATGCCCAGGTGTCGCTCGACCGGGTCGCCGACGGGCTGGCCCGCCTGGACCAGGGTGACCAGTTCGGCAAGGTCGTCGTGCGACCCTGAGCACCGCCCGGCCCGGTCAGGCGAACCGGCGGGAGAACTCCTCCACGAGCGTGGGACCCGTGTCGCCGAGGCGCCACACGCTCCAGCCGTCGGCCGTGTACGAGCCCGACGCCGCGGTGGCCGCCGAGTCCGGGTGGCGGTACCGGGCACCGTTGGCCAGCTCGATGGCGCCGTCCGGCAGGAGCATCGCCTCGAAGTGCTGGTTGCGGCGCGGGCGCGACCACACGATGCGCGTGGGCATGCCGATGCTGCGCGCGAGGGCCTCCAGGTCCGGGTCGTCCTCCTCCTCGAACAGCATCGGCGTGCTGGCGCGGATGCTCTCGTTCGGCGGCACGGGACGGGCGGGCGCCTCGGGTGCGCTCGTCGGGTACGGGTCGGCGGCGTACGCCGTCTGGCCGTAGCCGTCGTCCGGCCCGGCCAGGTAGCCGCCGGACTCCCAGGGGTTCTGCTGTGTGGCGACCGGGGCGGGGTCGTCCGCGTAGGACTGCTCGTACCCGGGCTGCTCGCCGTACGCGTAACCGCCCTGGTCGCCGTAGCCGCCGGGCGCGTCAGGGGTGTAGCCGTACGTGGGCGCGGCGGGCGCGAACGCCGACTCCGCGCTGTAGGCGGGCTCGGGTGTGTACCGGGGCCGGGTGATCTCGAAGTCGGCCGGGTCGTCGGCGGTCGGCCCGTTGTAGGGGGACGCGCCGTCGTACGGCGGCGGCTGCCACAGGTTCTCCTCCGCCGGCGGTGCGGGCGGGGGCGGGTACGACGGTCCGGCGGCCGGGGTGGGGTTCGACGGCGGGACGGCCGACGGCGGCTCGTCGGGCTGGCTGGACGCCGCGAACCGGTCGGTGCGCGAGCGGCGCCTCGTGGACGGCGCCGGGGCGGGCTCGGGCGCCGGTCCCGGTGCCGGGACGGGTGCCGACGGCGGGCCGGAGACCCCGCTGACCGAGGACCGGCTCGGGACCAGCCGGGGCGGGGTGGACGGCGTCGGACGGGACTCCGCACCGGGGCGGACCGACGAGACCGGTGCGCTGGGCACCGTACCGCTGCTCGGGCGCGACGGTCCGGTGGCGGGAGGCACGACGTCGGACGACGCGGCCGCCTCCTGGGCCCGGCGGCCGGCGCGGGTACCCGCCGAACGCTCCTGGCTGCCGCCGCGGGCGCCGCCCGTGCGCAGCCCGGACCGCAGGCCGGTTGCCGCGTTGGTGGGACCCGAGGGCGGGTTGTCGGCGCGCGGCGCCGACGGGCGGGCGGGCTGCTCGGTCTGGTGCGCCGACCGCTCGGACCGTGGCGTCATGGCCTGCGGGGTGCGCTCGGACCGCGACTGCGGCGACTGCGCGACGACCGGCATCTTGCCCGTGAGGGCGTAGCCGACCTTGACGCCCTCCTCGAAGGCGTCCTTGGGCTGTCCGGACGAGCCACCGGCCACACCACCGGTGACCCCTGTGCCCATCGAACCGGTGATGGAGCCACCGATCGGCGCCGACTTGGGGGCCGGCAGACCCGGCGGAAGGTGCACCACCAGCGGCGAGACGTCCAGGAACTTCCGGCCGTCGTTGGAGTTCACCACGCCCATCTTCAGCACCTCGACAGGCATCGAGGGCTGGCGCAGGAAGTCCACGGCGTTGAGGATCTCGTCGGGCGCGTTCTGGCAGATGATGATGAGCCGGGCGCCGGTGCCGCCGTTCTTGCCGGCCTGTGTGCGGGTGATCGGCACGCTGTCGTAGAACGCCGCGACGTCGTGCTGGAACGAGCTCGCCCCGCCGGTGTAGCGGGCCGCGAGGTCGGCGCGCGTCAGGCGACCCGCCGCGCCGGCGTGGTCGAGTGCCTTGGCGAGGTTCTCCCGGTCGAGGTCGGCCACGAGCTCGACGACGACGGGCGAACCGGATGCGTCGAGCGCGAGCAGGTGGGGCTCGTCCGGGCCGGAGCCCTGCGCGATGGGGAAGACCTCTTCACCGAGGAGCCCGTCGATGTGGGAGTCGACCACCTGATTGGCCGTGGTCTTGAGACCCGGCTCCCCATCGCCGCCGTTCGCGGACGTCACGAGGAGCGGCCGTTGGGTATCGACCTCGAACAGTGGCATCTCGTGATCTCCCCGGGTCCTGCGGCATCGGTCCGCCTTAGCCTAAAGGCCGGACGCAAGGTACCGGAAACACGCGGGTGAAGGTGTGGTGAGACTTGAGCGGGGTCAGGAGTGACCCGTCTCCGACTCCTCGTCGGCGAGCCGCTCCTCGACCCGGGCGATCTTGCTGTCGATCTGCCCGGCCGGTGCACCCGGCCGGATGTCGGCCTTGATGACGAGCGACACGCGGTGCCCGCCCTGGGCCACGGCGTCCGTGGCGCGCTGGATCACGGGCATCACCTCGTCCCAGGACCCCTCGATCTCGGTGAACATCGACGTGGTCCGGTTCGGTAGTCCCGATTCCCGGACGATACGGACAGCCTCGGCAACCTGGGCGGCGACGGACTCGCCTGCGGTCATGGGGGCGACGGAGAACGCGAAGACAGCCATGGGACCAGTCTGCCCCCGCGTAGGCTCGACGTGTGAACGTCACCCTTCTCGCGGGCGGGGTGGGCGGTGCGCGGTTGGCGCACGGCCTCGATCTCGCCCTCGGTGCGCCGTCCCTGACCGTCGTCGTGAACGTCGGCGACGACACCCGGCTCCACGGCCTCGACATCTCCCCCGACATCGACACAGTCCTGTACACCCTCGCCGGACGGGCCGACGAGGACCGGGGCTGGGGCCTGCGCGGCGAGTCGTACGCCACCCTGTCCGCCTTGCGCGACCTCGGCGAGGACACCTGGTTCACGCTGGGTGACCGCGACCTCGCCACCCACATCGTGCGCACCGCGCGCCTGCGCCGGGGCGAGACGCTGTCTGCCGTCACCGCGCACCTCGCCGCTGCGACGGGTGTCCGTCCGCGGGTCCTGCCTGCCACGGACGACCACCTCGCGACCCTCGTCGACACCCCGTCGGGGCGCCTCGGGTTCCAGGAGTACTTCGTGGGGCGGCAGCACGCGGACGCCGTCCTCGGCCTGCACTTCGAGGGGGCCGACGCCGCCCGCCCCGCGCCCGGGGTGCTCGACGCACTGGCGGCCGACCTGGTGGTGGTCGCGCCGTCGAACCCGTTCCTGTCGATCGAACCACTGCTCGTGGTGCCGGGCGTGCGCGAGGCGCTCGTCGCGGCCCCCGGCCGCCGTGTCGCCGTGAGCCCGATCGTGGGCGGGCAGGCGATCAAGGGTCCGGCCGCCCAGATCCTGGAAAGTCTCGGGCACGAGGTCTCGGCCCTGGGCGTGGCCCGGATCTACGCGGACCTCGTGGACGTCATGGTGATCGACGAGCGTGACGCCGGGCTCGCGGGCCCGGTCGAGGACCTCGGCCTCACCGTGCACGTCACCGACACCGTCATGGGCGGCCCACCCGGCCGCGAGCGCCTGGCCCGCGAGCTGCTGGCCCTGGCATGACCGGCGCGGCGTCGGGCCCGGACGCGGCGTCGGGCACCGGCGCGACTGCAGGCACCGACGCGACTGCGGGCCTCGGCGTGACGGCGGTGGTGCCGCTCCGGGACGGAGTCTCCGGCAAGTCGCGGCTGGCCGCGGTGCTCGACGCCGGTTCTCGACGCCGGCTGGTGCGCGTGCTGGCTCGACACGTGGTGACGACGCTGCTCGACACCGACGGGATCGGGCGGGTGGTCGTGGTGACGGCCGACCCGGTGTTCGCGCGGGAGACACTGGCGGGGCTGGACGTCGACGTGCTGGAACAGCGGGCCGACCGGCCGGGTCTGAACGGTGCCCTGGAGCACGCTCGCGAGACGCTCGCGGCGGCCCCTCTGCCGGGTCGTCTCCTGGTCGCGCACGCCGACCTGCCCGCTCTGACCCCTGCGGACGTCACGGCGCTCCTCGCCGAGCCCGTCCCGGTGGTGATCGCGACGGACCGCAACCGCTCCGGCACCAATCTCTTGCTCGTCCCCGCCGCCGTCGGCCTCCCCAACCTCAGACTCTCCAACCTCAGACTCTCCAACGCCCGACTCCCCAACACCAGACTCCCCAACGAGACCGCGGCTGCTTCGCTTTCAGCCCCCGCAAAGCGAAGCAGCCACGGTCTCGTTGGGGAGGGTGAGCGGGAGGGTGAGCGGGAGGGTGAGCTGGGGCGGGAGCGGGAGGCTGAGCTGCAGCGAGGGCGCAGCCTGTTCCGGTTTCGGTTCGGGGCCGGATCGCTCGTTGCCCATCTCGTCGAGGCCGCGGCGCACGGGCTGGAGGCCTCCGTGGTGCACCGGCCCGGTACCGCCGTCGACCTGGACACGGCCGACGACTGGTCACAGCTGCCGGACGACGTCCGCGCCGTCGTCGGCCAACAGGTGCCCGGTCTGATGTAGTTTGCGCGGTATCGGCGTGTTCATTCCGGACGCCGATCCGCCCCGGACCAGGGAGTCACCGTGAGTGCTGTGCAGAACGTCGGGATCGTGGGTGCCGGGGCCGCCGGGCTCGCGACCGCCATCCTGTTGGCCGAGGCCGGCGCCGACGTCGTCGTGTACGAGGCGAAGCCGACCCTGGGTGCCCTCGGATCGGGCATCACGCTGCAGGGCAACGCGCTGCGGACGCTCGACCGGATCGGCGTCTGGGACCGGGTGCGGGACAGGTCGTTCTCGTTCGACATGACGGGCATCCGCGCACCCGGGCCGGCGGCGCCGCTGGTCGCCGAGATGCGCGACAACAGGATGGGCGGCGCCGACTACCCCGCCACCGCGGGCATGTACCGTCCCGACCTGGCCGAGATCATGCTGGCCCGCGCCCAGGAGCTCGGCGCCACGATCCGTTCCGGCGCCCGGGTCACGGACGTCGTCCAGGCCGGCGACGCCGTGACGCTCACGCTGGGGACGGCCGCCGGGACCGAGCAGGTGACCCACGACCTCGTGGTCGGGGCGGACGGGCTCAACTCCACCGTCCGCGAGCGGATCGGCATCGAGACCCGGCCCGAACCGAACGGGATGGGCATCTTCCGCGCCTTCGTCAAGCGCCCGCCGGAGGCCGACCACACGGAGCTCGTGTTCGGCGGACCGTGCTACATCGCGGGCTTCTGCCCCACCGGCGCGGACACGATGTATGCCTACCTGGTCGAGGACAAGCACGACCGGCAGGGCATGACGCCCGAGGAGGGCTCCCGGATCATGGCGGAGCTGGCCCGGCCGTACGGCGCCCACTGGAACGCCATCCGGGAACAGCTCGAGCAGGGCGTGGACCACATCAACTACACGTGGTTCACCAGCCACGTCGTCCCCGCACCGTGGAACCGCGGGCGCGTGGTCGTCATCGGCGACGCCGCCCACTCCTGCCCGCCCACCGTGGCCCAGGGCGCCGCACAGGCCCTGGAGGACGCCGTGGTGCTGGGCGACGTGCTCACCAGGTTCGACACCCTGTCCGACGAGCTGTGGGCCGAGTTCCACGAGCGCCGCGTGCCCCGGGCCAGCACGGTGGTCGAGGTGTCGGACCAGATCGCGTCCTGGCTGCTGGCCCACGAACGCGGCGACGTGGAGGGCATGCACCAGGTCATCTCGGACCTGGTCTCCCAGGAACCCTGACGGGCGCGGTACCCGCAGCCGGGCTGCGCGCGGCGTCCTCGACCGCCGCACGCAGCCCGCGGACCGCCTCCTCCAGGCGCGCGTCGGCCAGGTTGCCGTAGCCGACCACCAGGATCGTCGACCGGGCCGACGGCGCCGCCTGGTAGCGCCGCACGTCGACCAGCGCGATCCCCCGCGCCGCACCCTCGCGCACGACGGCGGCGGCGTCGAGCACCTCCGGGTCGACGCCGGGCAGGCGCACCCGGGCCACGTCCACCGTCACGTGCATCCCGGCGGCGATGCCGCCCACGGCGGCGCCGGGCAGCGCGTGGTCGAGAGCGGCCAGGAGAGCAGCCCGGCGTCGGGCGTAGCGGGTGCGGGCCGCGCGCAGGTAGCGCGCGTACCCGCCGTCCGCCACGAACCGCGCGAGCGTGAGCTGGTCCAGGGTGGCCGGGCCGGGCGTCGGGCCGCGCCGCACCGAGACCGTCAGGACGGCGGCCCGCCACCGCTCCGGCACCACCATCCAGCCGATCCCGAACGCCGGGGCCAGTGTCTTGCTCGTCGAGCCGAGCAGCACCACCCGGTCGGGGTCTGCCCCCTGCAGCGCTGGAACGGGTCGGCGGTCGTAGCGGAACTCGGCGTCGTAGTCGTCCTCGATCACCACCCCGTCCGCCTCGCGCGCCCACGTGAGCACCGCCGCACGGCGGTCGTCCGACAGCACACCACCCAGGGGGAACTGGTGCGCCGGGGTGAGCAGCACGGCGCGGGCGCCCGTGCGGGCCGCCTCGGTGCGCAGCAGGTCGGTGCGGATGCCGTCGTCGTCCGCGGGCACGGGGACCGGGGTGAGCCCCGCACCCGCAGCCACGTCGCGCAGAGGTGCCCAGCTCGGGTCCTCGACGAGCAGGTGGGTGTGCCCGGCGTCGGCCAGCGCGGCGGCGATCCGCGACATGCCGTCCGTCGCCCCGCGGGTCAGCACCACGGCGCCGTCCGGTCCGGAGACGACCCGTGCGCGTCGCAGGTGGGCCGCCACCGCCTCGCGGGCCGCCGGGTGCCCCGCGGCGGGCTGACCCCCCAGATCCTCGTTGGTCGCGTCGGCGAGCGCGTCCCGGGCCGCCCGGAGCCAGGCCTCGCGCGGCACGTGCCGGAGGTCCGGCACGCCCGGCGCGAGGTCGTGCCTGGCCCGCGGGGCGGCGCGCTCGGGCGCCGGACCGGGCGCCCGGTGAGCCGACTCTGCGGGCCGAGCCTGCCCGGACCAGTGCCTCGAAGAACCGGCCGGCCTCGGTGCCCCGTGGGGCAGCGGCGCCGCGACCCGGGTCGCCGAACCTGTCCGCGCGTCGAGGACTCCCGTGCCCACCAGATGCCCGTACACCTCCGTGACCACCCAGCGCGACACCCCCAGGGCCTCGGCGAGCGCCCGGCTGGGCGGCAGCGCCGTGCCCGGCGTGAGCCGGCCCGAGGCGATGCCCTGGACGATCGCCTCCTCCAGCCGGTGCCGCAGTGCGCCGGGCCCGGGCGAGAGCGCGATGAGCACCTCGTCCGCGGAATTGGTCTGGTCCGGCGCCACGGCATTGGACTGTAGCACCAGACCGATCTCTCCTTAGCGTGGTCGGTACCGGGCGGTGGCCCGGACACGGACCGAAGGAGCAGACCATGCAGTACCGCACGCTGGACAACGGGCACACGTCGTTCGAGGTGTCGACCCTGTGCCTGGGCACCATGTTCATGGGCACGCGGACCGACGAGGAGACGTCGTTCGCGATCCTCGACCGGTTCGTCGAGGCCGGCGGCACGTTCCTCGACACGGCCAACAACTACAACGCGTGGGTGGGTGGCTACGGCCGCGACTCGGAGGACGTGCTCGGCCGCTGGCTCGCCGCCCGGGGCAACCGCGACGACCTGCGGATCGCGACCAAGCTGGGTGCCGCGAAGAAGGACCCTGACCTCCCGCTGTCGAACACGCCACCCACCAACTACCAGGGTCTGGGTGCCACGACCGTCGACCAGGAGGCGCGCGAGAGCCTGCGCCACCTGGGCATCGACCACATCGACCTGCTCTACGGGCACGTCGACGACCGCGAGACGCCGCTGGAGGAGACCGTCGGCGCGTTCGGCAAGCTGGTCGACGAGGGAATCGTCGGCATCCCCGGCATCTCCAACGTGGCGCTCTGGCGGGTGGTCGAGGCGCGGGAGACGGCCGCACGGCTGGGCGTCGCGCCGTACGGCGCGGTGCAGCAGTGCTACAGCTACGTGTACCCGCGCCCGCAGCCGATCCGGACCAACTGGGCCACGCCCGAGCTGCTGGACTACGCCCGCTCGACGGGTACGGACGGCCGTCCAGGGCTCACCGTCATGGCGTACTCGCCGCTGCACCAGGGCGCCTTCACGCGCGACGACAAGGCGCTCTACGACGGCTCCGACCACCCCGGTTCCCGGTCGCGGATCGCGGAGCTCCGCGCTGTCGCCGCCGAGATCGGGGCGACGCCGAACCAGGTGGCGCTCGCCTGGCTGCTGGGCGGGGAGGTGCCGGTGATCCCGGTGTTCGGAGCCAGCAGCGTGGCGCAGCTCGACGAGGCGCTCGGCGCGATGGACCTGGTCCTCGACGAGGAGACGCGGAACCGCCTCGACGCGGCCTGACCCGCCCCCGCGACACGTCGGTGGTCGGGGTCACCAGCCGCCGCGGTGGACCACCTCGGTCAGAGGGCGGCGAGGGCGGCGGGTGGGTGAGCCCTTCGCCCCGCCGGCCGCCGGGTGCCCGACGGCGACCACGCCGGTGATCTCGAACTCCTCCGGGATGCCGAGCTCCGTCCGGACCGCGGGGACGTGCTCGGGTGGCACGCCGAAGAAGCAGGCGCCCAGCTCTTCGTCGACGGCGGTCTGGAGCATCAGCAGCGAGGCCATGCCGACGTCGACGTGCCAGAACGGGACCGGCCAGCGCGCTTCGTCGAGGTCTTCCCATCCCTTGTCCTGCTCGGCGTACCGACGCAGGTAGGCGGCCTTGGAGGCGAGAGCCAGGATGATCACCGGCGCGGTGCGCATACCCTCCAGCCAGGCCGACATGTCCCGTTCGGACGTGTCCGGCGTGGAGGCCGCCCAGAACCGGTCCCGGTCCTCGGCGGTCTCCAGCACCACGAACGCCCAGCCCTGGCTGAACCCGGCGCTGGGTGCGCGGACCGCGTTGCGGGTGATCCGGTCGACGGCCTCGGCCGACACGGGCTCGTCGGTGAACCTGCGGTGCATCCGGCGCTTGCGGACGACGTCCTGGAATTCCATGGGCCCATTGTCGGCCCTGGGCCGACGGCCCGGACTGTCGGCCCGGGCCGACGGACCTCTACGAGGCGGTCCACATCCACGCGCTCGACCGGTTCGAGACGGAGTGGCTCAAGTGAGCCGTCAGCAGGTGGCCTGCATCATCAGCACCATCAGGTCGGTCGGGTCGTACAGCGGCTCGTCCGTGGCGTACGGATAGACCACGTCCCGCCCCGTGATACCGATCGTGAGCTGACGCTCGCCGTCGGGCGACGAGAGGTTGATGGACTGCGTACCGTACGAGGCGCCGTCGTGCCCGTACAGCCACTCACCGGGCAGGCACGGGTCCGGGACGCGGTAGACACCCAGGCCGTAGTCCGGCATCAGCTCCTGGTCCACCGTGCGGGGCTCGATCATGTCCGCGACGGTCTCCGCGCCCACGAGGCGGCCGGTCAGGAGCGCCTCGGTGAAGTCCTCGAGGTCCTCCGTGGTGCTCGTGACGGCGCCGGCGGCGGCGAACAGGCTGGGGTCCCAGTGGTCCAGGTCGTACCAGCCGGCACCCTCGGGTCCGGTGTACGCCGACTCGTGCAGGAACGGCCCGCGCGTGCCCGGGTCGTCCGGGTAGTCGCTCTGCCGCATACCCGCCGGGGCGAACACACGACGCTCCAGCAGGTTCTCGACGCTGCGGCCGGTGACCTCCTCCAGCATCATGCCGAGCACCACGTAGCCCGCGTTGGAGTAGGAGAACCCCTCCCCCGGCTCGTTCATCCACGGTGCCGACTGCAGCGCCTGGATGTGGTCCGCCTCCGTGACCTCCTGGCCCATCACCCCGAACAGCTCGTCGAACGAGTTCGGGTCCGACATCCGCGAGGCCAGGATCCAGTCCGTGGCGGTCGGCGCGCCCGAGCGGTGGCTCAGCAGCTGCTCGATGGTCACGCCGTCGGGCATGACGCCGGGCAGCACGTCCTCCACCGGGGTGTCCAGGGTCCAGGTGCCCTTCTCCACCTCCTGCATGACCAGCGTGGCGACCATCGGCTTGGTGTTGCTCGCGACCCGGAACCGGTCGTGCGGCCGGGCCGGGGCGCGACCTTCCCGCTCACGGGTGCCGGCGGCGCCGCTCCAGGTGTGGCGGCCCTTCTCCACGCGGGCCGTCACCGCGATCGCGCCATCCGCCACGAGGGCGTCGACGGCGGCCTCGAGCTCGGCGTCCTTCGACGGCTTCGGGCCGTGCCCCGGCGTCCGGGCGCCCGCGAGGTCCCGCCGGGCCTCCCGGGCGGCGTCGGCCACCGTCGCGGACACCGTGGTGGAGGCCGCGGCGGTGGGTGCCGGCCGGTTGGTGGTGCTCACGGCCTGCGCGGAACTCGCGGCGGCCAGGGGCGCCGTGAGCGCCAGGGTCGCGCTCAGGGCGAGCGCCGCCCGTCGAGTCGTGCGATCCATGGGGAGTCTCCTTCGTCTCGGCTGTGCTCCCATCCTGGCGAGGGACGCCGTCGCGTGGATCACCCGGCCGACGGAGATCACTCCGACGCAGGTGGGACCGGCGCTTCCCCCTCCGGGCGGGGCTCCTGCAGCCGGTCCGGGATCACAGCCGGTCCGGGATCACAGCCGGTCCGCGATGACCTCCAGCAGGGACCTGCCCTCGACGCCCATCAGGTCCAGCGCCTGGGTGCGGCACGAGAAGCCGTCTGCCAGGTAGGTGGTGCCGGGGGCGGCATCCCGGAGCGCGGGCAGCAGCGCGTTCTCCGCGACGGCGACCGACGTCTCGTAGTGCCCCTTCTGCATGCCGAAGTTGCCGGCCAGACCGCAGCAGCCCGCGAGCACCTCGATCTGCGCGCCGCCCTTCTCCAGCAGCGCCTGGTCGGCCTCGTAGCCCATCACCGAGTGCTGGTGGCAGTGCGGCTGCACCACTGCGGACACGTCGGCGAGCGACGGCATCTCCCACTCGGCTGGTACGTCGTTCGAGGTCAGCAGCTCGGCAGCCGTCCGGGTCATCCGGGCCACGGCCTGGGCCCGCGGATCGTCCGGGAACAGGTCGAGCAGGTCGGAGCGCAGCACCGCCGTGCAGGACGGCTCCAACCCCATGATCGGGATGCCGTTGACCGCGTAGGGCCCCAGCACCTCCAGCAGCTTGAGCAGACGACGCCGGGCGCCGTCGAGCTGACCCGTCGAGATCCAGGTGAGGCCGCAGCACGCCTGCTCGTCCGGCACGATCACGTCGAACCCCGCCGAGCTGAGCACCTTCAGGGCGGCCTGCGGCACCGTGGGCGAGAGAGCGTCGCTGAACGAGTCCGTCCAGAGCACCACCTTGGGCTTGGTCGCGAGCCGGGCCGCGGTGGCTCCCTCACGACCGGGGACGCCCAGCCCTTCCTCGGTCGCGACGGACAGGCCGGGCACGCCGTGCGTCGCGCCGCCACGCGCCCACCACTGCCGGAACGGGACGTCCGCGAACTTCGGCATCGAGCGCCGGGTGTCCATACCGCCCGCCCACAGCACGGACTTGCCGATCCACTTCACGCCGAGCAGCGCGTTGACCAGCTCCGGGACGGCGCCGGCCAGGCGCGCCCAGCGCGGCAGCCAGCCCAGGGCGTAGTGGTCGACGGGCCGCAGCTTGCCGCGGTAGGTTCGGTACAGCACCTCCGACTTGTACTGCGCCATGTCGACGCCGGCGGGGCAGTCGCTCGAGCACGCCTTGCAGGACAGGCACAGGTCCAGCGACTCGCGCACCTCGGGCGCCGCGAGGCCGCCCACCAGCGTGCCGTTCACGGCCTCCTGCAGCACGCGGGCGCGCCCGCGCGTCACGTCCTTCTCGTCCTTGGTCGCCTGGTAGCTGGGGCACATGAACCCGCCCGACGCCGACGTGTCGGCCCGGCACTTGCCGACGCCCACACAGCGGTGCACCGCCGTGGACAGGTCGTTGTGGTCGTGCGCGAACGAGAACCCCTCGTAACCGGACTTACGGCGCACGCCGTGCCCCGAGCCCTTGCCCGCCAGCGGCAGCTTGGTACGCACCGGGGCGGCCTGGGGACGGCGCAGGTCGTCGTCCACCGCCCGGGGCCGCACGACGACGCCCGGGTTGAGCAGGTCCTTCGGGTCGAACAGCGCCTTGAACCGCTCCATGAGCGCGATCGCCTCGGGCGAGTAGATGAGGGGCAGCAGCTCGGACCGGGCGCGACCGTCGCCGTGCTCCCCGGACAGGGAGCCGCCGTAGCGGGCGACCAGCTCCGCCGCGTCGATCATGAACGTACGCAGCACCGAGCCCGAGGTCTCCAGCGGGATGTCGATGCGCAGGTGCACGCAGCCGTCGCCGAAGTGCCCGTACGGGAGGCCGTCCACGCCGTACCGGTCCATGAGCGCCTGCAGGTCGCGCAGGTACGGGCCGAGCTTCTCGGGCGGCACCGCGGAGTCCTCCCAGCCCGGCCAGGCCTGCTCGCCGGCGGGCGTACGGCCGGCGAGCCCGGCGCCGTCGGCCCGGATCTGCCACATCTTGGTGGCGTCCGGCCCGGCGGGAAGCACCAGGGAGTCCAGCGCGGTCGACGTCGCGACGATGGCGTCCGCACGGCCCAGGGCCTCCGCCTGCGACGAGCCGCCCACCTCGATCATGAGCCAGCCGGAGACGCCGTCGACCGTGGCCCCCGGCAGCGGCGGCACGGAGCTGTCGCCCTTGGCGCGGCGGACGACGTCCACCAGGCGGGCGTCCAGGCCCTCGATCGCGAGCGGCTTGTGGTCGAGCAGGCGTGGCACGTCGTCCGCCGCGGTGGCCATGTCCGGGTAGCCGAGCACCACGAGCGTGGGCGCGCCGGGCGTCTCGACCAGGTTGAGCTCGGCCTCCAGGACGGTGACCAGCGTGCCCTCGGTGCCCACGAGCGCGCGGGCGAGGTTCGAACCGTTCTCGGGCAGCAGATGCTCCAGCGAGTAGCCCGAGACCTGCCGGCCGAACCGGCCGAACTCCGTGCGGATCAGCGCGAGGTTGTCCCGGACCAGCTCCTTGAGGCCGGGCACGCCGGCGAACTCCGGGTCCCCGGAGCCCGCGGTGAACCGGCGGCCGGCGCCGTCGACCACGTCGAGCGAGACCACGTTGTCGGCGGTGCGCCCGTAGGCGACGGCGTGCGGGCCGCACGCGTTGTTGCCGATCATGCCGCCGAGCGTCGCGCGGTTCTGGGTGCTCGGGTCGGGGCCGAACCGCAGGCCGTGCGGCTTCGCCGCCGTCTGGAGGGTGGACATGATCGTGCCCGGCTGGACGCGGGCAGTGCGCCGCTCCGGGTCGATGCTCAGCACCTGGTTGAGGTTGCGCCCCAGGTCGAGCACCACGCCGGGGCCCACCGAGTTGCCCGCGACCGACGTACCGGCGCCCCGGGCAGTGATCGGCACCTTGAGCTCGCGCAGCACCTCGAGCGCGGCGACGACGTCGTCGGTGCTCTCGGGGAAGAGCACACCCTCCGGGACCACGCGGTAGTTGGACGCGTCGGTGGAGTACTCGGCGCGGCGGCGCGTACTGATGTCGACGGTGCCCGCCACGGCCGTACGCAGCGCGTCGGCGACCGCCTCACGCGCGGTCTCGGCGGCACGGTCCGCCTCACGGAGCGCGGCCTTGCGCCGCTCCTCGCTCTCGGCACGACGGCGTTCCGCCTCCTCGGCGGCACGGGCCTCCGCCTGCTCGCGGGCTGCGCGCGCGGCCTCGGCGGCGTCAGCGGTGTGGCCGGTGGAGCTCATGCCGTTCCGGGACGGGGCGTCGTGGGTCTGCGATGGCACATCGCGATTCTCGCACCCGGGAGTGGCGGCCCGCTCACCTGTCCGGCCGACCGCCGAGTGCTGGGTACGGGCGGGCCTCAGGACGTGAGACCCGCCGATACCCAGCACTCAGCGGGGTGCGGGGCAGGTCAGGACTCGAACGTGACGTCCAGGGTGATCTGGCCGACGCCCGTGAGCGCCTTCGAGATGGGGCAGCCGACCTTGGCAGCCTCGGCGGCGGCCTTGAAGCCCGCCTCGTCGATGCCGGTCGCGAACCCGCGCACGGTCAGCGCGCTCTTGCTGATGTACAGACCGCCGGCCGGGTCCGGCCCGAGGGTCACCACGGCGGTGACCTCGATCTGCTCCGGCGTGGCGCCGGCCTGGCCCAGCTCGTTCGTGAACGCCATGGTGAAGCACGACGAGTGCGACGCCGCGAGGAGCTCCTCGGGGCTGGTCACACCGTTGGCGTCGTCGGCGGCGCGCGCCGGGAACGACACGTCGTACGTGCCGACACCCGACGACGAGAGCTCGACCTGTCCTGAGCCCTCCTGGAAGGTGCCGTTCCAGGCGGTGCGGGCGGTACGTGCTGGCATGGTGCACTCCTTGACTGACTGGCTGACGAGATCAGATCTCAGGTGGTTCCTGCTCTCGCGACACTACCGGGCCAACGCCCTCGTCACGGTGCGAAGTCGAGCAGCTCGTCGGCCACCGCGATGACGGTCCAGGTGCTGCCGCCGGCGTCGGAGAGTGCGTAGGCCGGCACCACCAGCTCGGTACCGTCGGCCAGGGGGTAGTTCGCCTGCGTGAGAGACGCCGACACGATCGTCACGTCCTCGACGGGCCAGGCGACCGGCCCGCCCGGCGTGGGAGCAGGCGCCCCCGCCTTCGGCCGTGGCCCGGCCTCACCGGACCGGCCCAGCACCGCCCCGGCGAAGCGCGGGTCCCCGAGCCGCTCGACCGCCTCGACCTCGCTGACCACCGGGTACGAACCGAGTCGCTCGCCGGACGCGCCGGCCACCCGCACGTCGGCGGTCCCCGGTGCGTCCGACAGCCCGACGCCCGCGTGGAACACGAGGCCCGTGGTGGTCGGCAGGTCACCGCCCGTGCTGAGTGGCCGCAGATCCTCGGTGTCGGCGCCCCGCTCCGGCTCTACCTCGTCACGCTCGTCGCGCGGTGCGCCCTCGGGCGCCCCCATGACCGACGGCGCCTCGGCGCTGCTCCCCGACGTCATGTCGGCCGAGGACCCGCTCCCGAGCCCCGACTCCCCCACCAGGTACCCGCCGCCGCCCGCCGCGACGATCCCGGCCACGGCGGCCGCCACCAACCACGGTGCCCGACGGCGGTGGCGCCGCAGGGCGAGCTCGTCGGCACTCTCCTGGCCGGCTTCCGGCTGCCCGGCCTGCCCCGCGGGCCCGGCCTGCCCCGCGGGCTCCGGCTGCTCCGCCTGCTCCGCGATCAGCGCGTCCACCTTGGCCCGGAGCACGCCCTGAACCGGGTCAGGCGCACGCCTCGCGGGGTCCGCCGCCACCAGACGGTCGAACGCCGGGTCCCCCGCCCGCTCGTGCTCGTTCATCGCTGTCCCTCCGTGCCGTGCCCGGCTGCCCGCCGCGTACACCTCGTACATGTGCTCATGCGTCCACCACTTGCTCGTGCGCGTCCCACGCGTCGCGCAGGCGGGCGCGGGCGCGGGACAACGCCGCGTCGGCGCCGCCGCGCGAGACGCCCAGCACCTGGGCCAGGTCGTCGCCCGAGAGCCCGTCCCAGGCGACCAGCAGCAGGATGCGCCGGTCGCGGGGCGACAGCCGGGCCAGCACCTGGCGCACGGCGTCGTCCGAGACGGCGGAAGCCGCGGGGTCCACGTCGTCCGGCTCGTCGGGCACCACGGCGACGGGCAGTGCCCGCAGCTTGCGCCGGTGGTTCGCCAGCACGTAGCCCGCGGTGCGGTACATCCACGGCAGCTCCGCGCCGTCGGGCACGTCGTCGCGGCGGCGCCATGCGGTGGCGAGCACCTCGGCGGCGAGGTCCTCGGCGTCGGAGGTGCGGCCGCCGTCGGGCAGCCTGCGCACGAAGTAGGAGTAGAGGGCGCGCGAGTGCGCGTCGAAGAGCGCGCTGAACCAGGCCTCGTCGTGCGGGGGCCGGTCGTGCGGCGGCCGGTCGTGCGGCGGCTCGTCCTGCGGTGCGCCGGGGCTGTCGTCCACGCCCCCACTCTGTCGTGTGCACCGGCCCCCTTGCACACCTGCCACAAGCACGAAGTAGAACTCTGGCGAGATAGAACCCCGGCGAGATAGAACCCTGGCGAAGTAGAAGCGCAGCTCGTGCCGCAGTTCTACTTCGCCAGGGTTCTATCTCGCCAAGGTTCTACGTCGCCAAGGTTCTACTTCGCGGGGAGGGTCAGCAGGGGCCCAGGTCCTCCCATACGCCCCACTCGCCGGTGGTGCCGGGCGTCTCGCCCTGCGTCCACCACTTGGCGCGCCACTGGTGACCGGCGTGCGACACCGTGTTGCCGCCCACGTAGACGGCCGAGGCGCTCCAGACCGCCGCCGCGCACTCCTCGTCCGGCGGGTCCGTCGGGTCCGTCGGGTCCGTCGGATCCGTCGGGTCCGTCGGGTCCGTCGGGTCGCCGCCCTCCACCGGACCCGGCGTCCCGGAGCCGAGCACGTTCCAGAGCGCGCCGGTCAGCGCGCCGGACCGGTCACCGGAGAGGTCCCACCACATCGCCCCGCCGAGGCCCTGCGACCGGATGTACTCGGCCTTCTTGGCCACCGACTGGTTGTTGTCGTACGACCACCAGGTGTTGCCGTCGTGGCGCCACGCGGCGCCCAGGTTCGCGTCGTAGTACCCGGTACCGACGTTCTTGATCACGTCGTAGTCGTTGATGCCCGCTTCCCACTGGCCGGTGGCGGCCCCGGTCGCGGTGCCCCAGGCCGACGACGACGACGCCCCGGACCAGCCACGCCCGTACATCGCGAGGCCGAGGCCGAGCTGCGCGGGGTCGATCCCGGCGTCGACGTACTCCGCGACCGCGAGGTCCACGCTGAACTGGCGCGCGGCCTCCCGCGGGTCTGCGGGGTCGTGGTACAGGTTGCCCTGGTGGCCCGTCAGGGCCGGGTCCCACGCACCGTGCAGGTCATAGCCCTGCACGTTGCCGAAGTCGAGCGACTCGAAGATCTCCGGGTCGTTCCAGCCGCCGTCCTCGATGTCCGCGGGGTTGGCGGGCAGGAACGCGGACAGCTCGTAGTCCTTGCCCGTCTGGGCACCGACGGCGTCGAGCTGCTCACGGAACTCGGCGAGCAGGAGCTTGAAGTTGCGTGCGTCGTTCGCCTCGTCGACGTGGTTGCCCTCGTTGCCGTTCTGCGAGCCGGGCCACTCCCAGTCGATGTCGAACCCGTCGAAGACGCCGGCTGCGGAGCCGGGGCCGCCGCGGCCGTCGATGACGGGCAGGTTGCCCTTGATGAACATGTCCACACAGCTCGACACGAACTTCTCGCGCGAGGCGTCGGTCGCGGCGGCCAGCGAGAAGTTCTTGGACCAGGTCCACCCGCCGATCGACATCATGACCTTGAGACCGGGGTGCTTGGCCTTGAGCTGCTTGAGCTGGTTGAAGGAACCGGCCAGGGGCTGGTCCCAGGCGTCGGCGACACCCGACACGGAGTTCGCGGCCGTGTAGCCCATGCCGTAGTCGGCCCAGGCGTCGCCCGCGCCGTCGGACCCGTTGGGGCCGGGGCTCTGCGCCTTGTTGGCCTCGAAGCACTCGAGGTTCTGGTGGTGGATGTTCGCGAAGGCGTAGTTGATGTGGGTCAGCTCGTCGGCCACGCCGGACGTGTCGATCTGCTTGACCTGGTAGCCACGGCCGTACACACCCCACTGGGCGAAGTAGCCGACGCTGCGGAAACCGTTGATGGCGGTGCTGGTGGCGGCGCTGCCGGCGGACGCGGGCTCGGCCGCGTGCGCATCCCGCAGACCCACTCCTGCCACGGCGGCGGAGGCAGCCACGGCGACCGCGGCCACCCCCGCGAGGATTCGTCGGCCCGTTCTGCTGATACCTGACGGCGGTGCGTACGTCGAGTGCATCGTCTTCCCTCTCTGGTCCGGTCATCGTCGATCCGGTGACGGCGGGGTCACACGGGGTCGCGTTGTGTTAAAAGTAAGGAAACCTGCGTTAATGGGAAATAAGGGAATTCCACACGGTGGGACTACGTAGTGGAACCTGTCGAACGGCACGAGGTTGTTACGGGGTTAAACCTTCACCACCGAAACAACCTCTTGCAGTATCAAGTACCTCGTTCGACGCGGCGGGGCAGGATCGCATGCGCGACGCCGCATCGCACCAAAAGTCATGCGCTCAGGTTGATGCGGGTGAAACGTCAGGAGGTCATACTTGCGAGCACCGTGAACGAATCCGGGAGGCTCGACGATGACCGCGCTGCCGCAGCAAGTCGTTTTTCCGCTCTCCCTCGGTGACCGCACCGTGGCCCCCCACGTCGCGCGCGAGCTCGCGCGGCTGGTGGGCGACGAGCCAGGATGTGTGGACCAGACAGCACGGATGCTCGATGACGAGCATCTGCTGGGTACGGCGCTGATGCCGGATCCGCTGCCTGCCGCACGTGCGGTCCGAGAGGCCGAAGGTCCACTGGGGCTCGACGAGGACGCACGCCGTGTGCTGCTCGTCGCCGCCGTCGCTGTGGTGGACCGCACCGAAGTACTGCTCGCCGCGTCGGGTACCGACATCGACGCGCTCATGGCCGGCCCCGCCGGCCGCCACCTGCACCTCGTCGGGGGCCGGTTCCGGTTCCGCCATCCACGGATCCGCTCGATCGTGCACGACGACGCCGACCTCGCCACCCGCACCGCCGCTCACGTCGCGCTCGCGGACGTGCACCGCACGGCCGACGAGCCGCTCGTCGCCATGTGGCACACGGCCCTGAGCACGCTCGCGGGCGACGCGCTGCTCGCGGACGGCCTGGTCGAGCTCGCCGAGCAGCACCTCGCGCGCGGCGACGTCCACCGTGCGCACGAGGTGGCACGCGAGGCCGCGAGCCACGGCACGGACCGGATACGTGCGCGCGCCTTCGCGGTGGCCGGCCGGGCCGCGCTGTGGGCGGGCCACGTGCACGACGCCGTCATGCACCTGCGCCGGGCCGCTCAGCCCGCCGACGGCGGTGGGCCGGGCGGTGGCGTACCCGACGCCGCACGGCCGCTCGGCATCGCGCTCGCCCTGCTGGAGGGCCGGCCCGACGCCGTGCTGCCCGCCGACGCCTGCGGGCCCGACCGGTCGGCGATCGCCGCCGCCCGCAAGACGCTCCGCCTGCTCGACGGCGCCCCGGGCGATGCCGCCGCGATCCTGTCGGAGGTCGGGGAGCTGTCCCCCGCCCGTCCGGCCGGCTGGTGGTTCGACGGCCCCGACGAGACCATGACACCGCTCGCGGAGGCCCACCTGCGGGTGGCGCAGTCGTTCCTGGCGCTGCGCCTCGGCGACATCACGGGTGCGGCCTCCGTGCTCGACGACGCCGTCGAACGGCTGCCCGTCGGACTCTCCTTCGGCGGTCTCGGCATCGCGCTCGCACGGCGCCTCGACCTCGTCCGGGAGGGGCACCTGAGCCGGTCGACGGCCGCGCTCGAGGCCTCGGTGCCGGGTCAGGTCGCCCCTGTCGTGCGGGCCGCGACGCTGGGCGACCGCGCCCAGACCGCCGTGTTCGACGGCCGTTGGGTCGAGGCGGCCACCCTGCTGGGGCTCGCGGCCGAACGAGGCGGCGACGACCTGCGCCGGCTCTGGCTGCCCACCCCGGACCCCGTGGAGCTGCTGGTGCTCGCGGGCCAGGACCGGGCGGCCCGCCGATCCCACGAACGTCTGCGGCTCCGGGTGCTGCCGTCCGTGGGGCCGGAGGCGCAGGGCGGCCACCCCGCTGGTCCGTCAGGCTCGGCCCTCTCCGGCTCCGGGCCCGCGGGTGGCAGCCTGCCCGGGGGCGGCGGGATCTCCGGCGGGCCGCTCCGGAGACGCCGGCTCGACCTGGCCCGTGCCGAGCTCGCTCTGGCCGACGCCTCCGGCGTCAACCGGGCGCGCGAGCGTGCGGTGGAGGCATCGCTCCGCGTGGGCTCGACGTTCGAGCGGGGCCTGACGGAGCTGGTCGCCGCCCGCGCGTTCGCCCGCCTCGGTCTGCCGGGTGAGGCCGCGGCGCACCTGCTCGGCGCCCACGAGCTGTTCGAGGAGTCCGGCGCCAAGGCATGGGAGCACATCGCGGAGCAGGCGCTGACGGCGCCGGGCTTCGTGCCCTCTGCCGGGGGCCGGGCCCGCACGACGGCGCCCACCCCGCCGTCGGCCCGGTACTCGACCGGCACGGCCGCGGCCGTCACCGGCCGGGTGCGCCGGATCCCGGCCGGTCCGGCCGGTCCAGCGGCTCCAGCCGGGCGAGCGGGCTCGATGGGATCCGTCGACGGGCCCACCGAGGCGCCCCGCGCGGCGGACGGCGCCGCCGACGGGCAGGAGGAGCCGTGCCTGCAGTGGAACGGCCTGCTCACGGAGCGGGAGCTCGACGTGGCGCGGCTGGTGGTGCAGGGCCGCACCAACCGCCAGGTGGCCGCGAACCTCTACGTGTCGGTTCGCACGGTCGAGGTGCACCTGGGGCGGGTCTTCCGCAAGCTCGGGGTGCGCTCCCGCACGGAGCTGGCGGTGCTGGCGCTCCGGGGCTGACGAGGCGAGGCCTGGGCCGCGCGCTCAGGCCTCGAGGAGGATCGTCACCGGGCCGTCGTTGACCAGCTCCACCTGCATGTCGGCTCCGAACCGCCCGGTCTCGACGGCCAGCCCGCGGTTCCGGAGGGCGGCGACGACGGCGTCCACGAGCGGCTCGGCGACGGGACCGGGTGCCGCCTGGTTCCACGTGGGGCGACGCCCCTTGCGAGCGTCGCCGTAGAGCGTGAACTGGCTGACCACGAGCACGGGCGCGCCGACGTCGGCCACGGACCGCTCGTCGTGCAGGATCCGCAGCTCGGCGATCTTGCGGGCGATCGTCTCGACCTGGGCCGCGCCGTCGTCGTGCGTCACGCCGACCAGCGCCAGGATGCCGGGCCTGTCGATGGCACCCACTACCTCACCCTCGACCACCACCGAAGCGCGGGTGACGCGCTGGAGCACCGCCCTCATCGGCGTGCGTCGGTGTAGCCGTCGGCGAAGACCGCCCGGACCTCTCCGACCGGCCGCCCACCGCCCAGCACGGGCACGCGACCCAGGCCGTCGAGCCCACCCGGGTAGACGCCCGGGAGCCCTGCCGCACCCGCCGCGCGCAGGGCTGCGGCGAGGATGGCGGGGCGCGACCGGGCGGACCCGTCGAGCACCTTGAACGCGATGGCGGAGCCGTCGGGCAGGCCCGCGGCGTAGACGCCCTCGGCGCCGTCCTTCGCCACGAGGCCCGGCACCGCCTGCATCGCGAGCGTGACGTCGCGGCCGGTGCCGCCCACCATGTCGGGGTGCGCGGACAGCGCGCGGCCCACCCGCGCCTCGTGCGAGCGGAGGTCGACCGTGGGCGCGGCGCTCAGGGTCGAGAAGGCCCGCGCCAGGCCGAGCAGCGTCGTGGAGAAGAGGGGCGCACCGCACCCGTCCACGGTGGTGTGCATGACCACCTCGGCGTCGCCGGTCAGCTCGAGGATCGTGGAGCGGACGGCGCGCTGCAGCGGGTGCTCGGGCGACAGGTAGGTCTCGATGTCCCACCCCTGCGTGAGGCAGGTGGCGAGCATCGCGGCGTGCTTGCCCGAGCAGTTCTGCGCCAGCGGCGCCGGACCCGGCCCGCCGTTGTGCGGCGCCATGTGCCACTCGAGCGCGGCCTGCGGGTACAGCGGCAGGTCGGGCGTGTTCTGCAGCGCGGCGGAGCCCAGGCCCACGGACGCGAGGATCTGCAGCACGCCCTCCAGGTGGAAGGGTTCACCGTTGTGGCTGGCCGCGGCCAGCGCGAGCAGCCGGTCCGGCAGCTCCAGGCCCGCGCGCAGCATCGCCACGAGCTGCAGCGGCTTGAGCGACGAGCGCGGCCAGATCTGCGTGGTCGGGTTGCCCACCTGGATGACCGGACGGCCCGACGGGTCGAGCACCACCAGGTGCCCCAGGTGCACAGACTCCACGAGGTCGCCGCGGATCACCTCGGCGAGCGGCTCGGCGTCGTCGAGCACGCTGCCCGGCGACGAGCTGCCGGTCCGGGCCATCGTCGAGCCCACCCGGTCGGAGGCCATGCGCGCGGTCACCATCCACCCTGCGGGCCGCGGGGCCGGTTCCTCGTGCTGTAGGGCAGCAGGCGCGGACGCAGGTTCACCCAGTAGATGATGGCCGGCGCCACCGCGATGATGTTCAGGAAGGACCCGAACATGAACCCGCCCCGGAGCCAGCCCTGCGGGAGGCCGAGGAAGCCCAGCGCCGCCGCGACGCCCAGGATCGCCAGCCAGCCGGCCTTCGGCACCCGCCCCTCGGCCCGGTAGCCCTTGTCCGGGCGGCGAGCGGCGTCGACGAGCGCGACGAGCTGCACCACGAAGACCACGAGCGCGAGCACGGCCATGACGAACCACTGCAAGATTCCCACGGCGCGAGCCTACGGCACGACCGGCGCCCGGCCGGTGTCGCGCCGTCAGCTCCGGGAGGTCCCGAACAGCATCCGGGCGAGGATCAGCATGTGCGCCGCGAACCCGAGCAGCACGGGCAGCAGAGCCCAGCGCCAGTCCGCCGCGAAGCCGACGGTGAGGAACGCCGCGGCGATCACGGCCCACACGACGATCGTGTAGATGCCGAACCGCGCGGCCGCGTTCGGGTCCTCCTCGAACCGGTTGCCGGCCTCTGCGTGCCGACGCGCCTCGGCCACTGCCCACTGCTTCTTCCGGTTCGTCGCGGTCGCCGCCAGGTAGGACAACAGCACCACACCGGCCACGAGCGCCATCCCGTCGAGGGCGAACCACATGTGCCGGGCACCGCAGAAGTGGACGTAGGCCAGCAGGCAGCCGGCCAGGATCAGGCCCCACCCGGTGCCGAACAACACCGAGCGCACGGCGGGCATCGGGTGGTTGGTCGTCGTCTCCTGGGCGAGCGAGGCGCCGACGATCCAGCCGAGCGCCGCACCGGCGACCACGGCCGCCGCGGTGGGCAGCCCGGGCCCGGCGCTCCCGTGTGCGAGGTCTACCGCTGCGACGAGGGTGCCGACGACACTCACGGCGAGCACCATCGAGGCGAGCACGACGACAGCCACGTACGACGGCTTGCGCGGAACCCGGTGCCGAGCCATCACCTCCGCGACGGACGGCACGGCCGGCCCGGCACCACCCGGCGCGCCGTACGCCGTGGCACCGGGCATGTCCTCGACGAGTGCCCGCACGTCGCCGAGCTCGTCGACGGCCCGGCGGGACGCCTCGTCCGGTGCCGTGCCGGACGCCGTCAGCTCCGCCACCCGGTCCAGGAGGTTCGCACGGATCTCCTCCTTGAGGTCCTGCACGTCAGGGTTCACGGGAAGGCCCGCGAAGGCGTCGTCCAGGAGGCGATGCACCGATGTGTTCGTCATCGGGAACCTTTCAGGTCGAGGAGGGAGTCGATGGTGCGCCGCGTGGCCACCCACGCGTCCACGTTGCGCCGGTACGACGCGCGACCCGCGTCGGTGATGCGGTAGTACTTGCGCCGCCCACCCTGGGACTCGTCACCCCAGTAGGCCTCGACCAGGCCGTCCTTCACGAGCCTCCGGTAGGCCGCGTAGAGCGTGGCCTCCTTGATCTCGTAGTCGCCGCCCGTCGCGTCGCGGATCGCCTTGTAGATCTCGAACCCGTAGCGGTCCCGGCGGCGCAGCACACCGAGCACGATCGTGTCCGTGTGCCCGCGCAGGAGGTCGGCGGCGAAGGCGTCCGCCCCGCCGTCCGGTGTCGCACCGCTCGATTTCTGCATCACGGCAGGTACTGTATCTGATCAACTACCTGATGACAACGAACTGTGCATCCACCTGTGGACAACTCGTGGCTACAGCTCGGGCAGCGCCGCCCGGGCGTCGCCCGGGGAGGCGCCCGCCGCCTCCAGCGTGTCGACGAGGGGGGAGCGCAGCAGCATCACGAGCGACTGCACCTGCCAGTCGCCCTCGCCCACCGTGCGGGGGTCCACGAGCGCAGCCACCACGCCCAGCGCCTCGCGTGCCCGCGCTCCGTCACCCCCGGAGGCGACGTCGGAGGTCAGCCGCCGCACGCCCGCCGCGAAGCCGTCCATCAGCTCGGCCACCGGTGTCACGTCGTGCTCTCCCTCCAGCACAGGCAGCACACGGCGGGCGAGCACCCGGACCGACCGCATGGTGCGGTCGATCAGTACCGCCTGCTCCTCCAGGCGCGCGAGCTCATCGCGGTGCACACGGCCCACGGAGATGCGGGCCAGCTCGCGCGCGCTGCGCGCCGCCTCGGTCCACTCCGCGAGCACGGGCTCCGACGCACGGCCACGCACGAGGGCGGCGCCGACGTCGTCCGGATCACGTGTGCGCAGGCCCCGGGCGAGGGTCTCCAGGGTCTCGGCGAGCTCCGTGGTCGCCTGCTCGGCGAGCGCGCGGGGCCGGCGCCGCGTGTCACCGGGCGTGAGCAGCGCGACGAGGAGGGCCACGCCGCCGCCGATCAGGGCGTCGGTCCACCGGCCGAGCGGGCCGCCCGAGACGGACGGCAGGCCCACCACGATGACGGCCTGCACGCCCGCCTGCGTGACCAGCAGCGGGCCCCGGTCGATGAACCGTGCGGCCACGGCGGAGATGAAGAGCACGACGGTCAGCTGCCACCAGCCCGACCCGATGAGGTGCACGATCAGATCGCCCATGGCGACCCCGACCGCGACCCCGACGGCCATCTCGGAGACCCTGCGCACGTCGCGCTGCGGCGTGAACCCGAGCAGCACCCAGGCCGCGACCGGGGCGAAGAACGGCTGCTCGTGCCCCAGCACGTACCGCGCCAGCAGGTAGGCGACACCCGCCGCGAGTGACGCCTGGGCGATCGGGATCAGGCCGGCGCGGGCGCGGGTCCAGCCCTGGCGCACGCGGGTACGCAACCGGAGCATGCGCAGTGCCCGGTGCCATATCTCATCGGCGGAGCCGGGCAGAGGAGTCACGAGCGCATCCTCGCATCCCGGTCACGACACCGGGAGGGGACCGCCGGACCGCGGTCCGCCCGGTGCCGGTCAGATGAGGCTGCTCGGACCCCGCAGGCCGCGTGTCAGCGGCCCGTGCGACTCGGGGCGGTCGGCCGACATGCCGTCACCGGGCACGACGATCTCCTGGGCCGCCGACACCTCGAGGACCTGGCCGGAGACCTCGCCCGACACCAGCAGCTCGGCGTCCTCGGGCACGTTGCGCTTGAGCACGGCAAGGCCGATGGGACCGAGCTCGTGGTGCCGTGCGATCGACGTGAGCGTACCGACCGCCTTGCCCGCCCCGCCGTCCGACGCCGGGAGGCGCACCTCCGCGCCGGGCTCCGGGAGCAGGTGCTGGGAACCGTCGAGGTGCAGCATCACGAGCCGGCGGGGCGGCCGACCGAGGTTGTGCACACGCGCCACGGTCTCCTGGCCGCGGTAGCAGCCCTTGTTGATGTGCACGGCGGTGCGCAGCCAGTCGAGCTCGTGCGGGATGGTCCGGTCGTCCACCTCGTGCGCGTAGCGGGGCCGCCACGCCTCGACACGGAGAGCCTCGGTGGCCCAGGTGCCCGCGAGCGGCCAGCCGGCCGCCTCGCGCGCCGCGACCTCGGACTCGAGGTCTCCGCGGGGCACCAGCACGAGCCGCCACGGGCGCGCCGCGCCCGGGTGCTCCGACGCCGGGACGCCGTAGCGGGTGCCGCCACCGACCACGTTCGGCCAGGCGTCGTGCCAGGTCACCGGTTCGCCCTCGGCACCTTCCGCCGCCACGGGCTCGCCGATCGCGGCCCACTCGTCGGTGGCGTCCGTGATCTCCACGCGCAGCATGAACTTCATGCGGTCGAGCCAGGCGGCCAGGCCCGGCGCCGACTCGCGCTCGGTGATCAGCCAGGTGGCCTCGCCGTCGTCCACGACGCCCGCCGCGTGCTCGACATGACCTTGCGGCGACAGGACGAGCAGCTCCGTGCTGGTGCGGGGCAGCAGCCCTTCGAGCTGCTGCGAGGTGATCGAGTGCAGCCAGCTCAGCCGGTCCGGGCCCGCGACCCGCACGACCCCCAGGTGCGACTGGTCGACCACCGCCCCGCCGCGCGACAGGGCGCGCTGCTCGGCCGTCGGGTCGCCGTAGTGCCAGGCGATGCCGGCGTCGGGTCCGGCGGCGGCGACAGCGCCGTGCCGGCTCAACAGGGGGCTCACGTAGTCCATGCTCACCTCAGGTGCAGCGTCGTGGACGGGCGAGGCATTCCCGCCCGGTGGTTACTGGCGGTCCAGCTCGGCCGACGCGTAGGAGCGCAGCGGCTCGCCGAACGCGGCGAGCTCCTCCACCCACAGCAGGCGGCCCTGCACCAGCCCGTACAGGCGCTTCGACGCACGCACCTCGGACGCGGTCGACGTCCGTGCGATCGCGTCCGACGCCAGGTCGATGCGCCCGTTGCCCGCGACGCCGAGGTAGACCGTGATGCGCCCGGAGGCGTCGGCCACCAGCACCTCGAGCGCGTGCTTGTCGTCCTCGAGCCCCTCGGGGCGGTCGCTGGAGACCCGCCAGTAGCCCGTCTCGGTGGACCAGATGGTCCCGGCCGCGGCGACGTCGGCGGACTCTACGGGCTGCGGGGCGGCCGGCTCGGCCTCCGTCGGGTCCGGCACCGGGGCCGGCCACTCACCGGGATCGGGCAGCTGGTCGGGCACGGCGCCGTCGAGCACCCGCAGCGTGGACTCGAACCGCAGGTACGGCCCGCCGTCGTGGTCGAAGACCAGGTCCTGCACGAACGTCTTCTTGCCGATGCCGGGGTACTCGATCACGCCTTCGCCGCGCCAGCGGCCGACCAGCCACGCCAGCGCGTACACCTCGGGCGAGAGCCCGTCCGGAAAGGTGAGCGTCATCAGCGCTGACCGGCGTACAGCTTGTAGACCACGTAGCCGGCGAACCAGGCAACCGCGACGGCCACCGCGACGATGAGGCCGGTGAAGATGAGCTCAAGGGCATGGATCGACATGCTGTCGATCCTAACCGGCAACGGCCTACAGTCGACGGCATGCGACAGCTCGTGATCAAGACCACTGCAGGCATGGACCGCCCCGAGGCCACCAACCAGGCGTTCACCGTCGCGGCCGCGGCGGTCGCGTCCGGGGCGGAGGTGAGCCTGTGGCTCACCGGCGAGTCGGCCTGGTTCGCCCTGCCCGGCCGGGCGGCGGACCTCGCGCTGGAGCACGCGACGCCGCTGCCCGACCTGCTGGACGTGGTACTGGCCGCCGGATCGGTCACGCTGTGCACCCAGTGCGCGGCGCGGCGCGGTATCACCGAGGCCGACGTGCTGCCCGGCATCCGCATCGCGGGCTCGGCGCTGTTCACCGAGGAGATCCTGCGGGACGGCGCGCAGGCGCTCGTCTACTGACCGCTCAGGCCCGGACCAGACCGGCCCGGCGCATCAGCAGGTACATCTCGCAGCCGAGGCACAGTCCGATCACGGCGTTCAGCGCCGCGGCCACGAAGGCGACGGCCGCCGCGATCGGCACCGCCGGGAGCACGCCGAGCACACCGAGCACCACGCCCACGGTGGTCACGAAGAGGCCGACGCCCTGCGCGAACCGCGGCGGACGCCGGTCCTCCATCTCCGCGGGCGGGCCCAGGCGCGGGCGCACGAACTTCTTGAAGAGCATGCCCTGCCACGAGCCCTCCGCGCCGCGCACCGTGCCGAGCAGGAAGCTCAGCATGATGAACGTCAGCAGCCACAGGCCCGCGGTGCTCGCGCCGAGCAGCACCACTGCCGCCAGCAGCACCGCCGTGATGCTTGCCCCCACACGCGGTCCGCGCGGGTCGATCCCCTTGCTCACTCTCATGACTGCCCTTCCCCGTCCGCTTCGGCCACCGCGGTCGGGACCCGGCTCAGCGCCTGACGTGCCTGGGTGTCGGAGACGACGCCGCTCATCCGCGCCACCTCGTTGCCGCCGCCGTCGACCACGAGCACGGTGGGCGTACGGAGCACGCCCAGCCTGCGCACGAGGTCGAGGTGGTCGTCCACGAGCAGCTCACGGTGACCGATCCCGGAGCTCGACCCCGTGAGTCCTCCGAGCACGCGGGACGTGGACCGGCACGCGGCACACACCTCGGCGGAGAACTGCACGAACGTCACCCGGTCCGTGAGCGCGACCCCGGCCGCGGCCCAGTCGATCCCGGCCGACGTCTCCCGAGGCGCACGCACGGCACCTTGACGCGCCGACCACCACACCCCGAGCACAGCGGTACCCAGCACGAGCACGACCAGCGCTATGACCTGTCCCAACATTTGGCCCACGATGCCGTGAGTTGCTCGACCGTACAAGTCCTCACCTGCAATGACGCCTGTCACACTGGCGCGCCCTGCCTTCGCGCTCGTCCGGCCGCGTGATTTCCTTGACCGGACCCCTTACCTCCGCAGTATTTCTCGTGCCGAAACGGGGCCTGGGCAGGCGGTGTTCCGGTGGTAACGTGCATACATCCGCATAAATGGGAGAATTTGCTAAGATGGAAGTTTTGCCAACTCGCACCTGGAATGGAATTACCATCCCCGCAGCGGGAAAGTACACGCTGGACCAGAACCACAAGCGGCTCGGCTTCCTCGCCATGCACATGATGGTCAGCCCCGTCCGGGGCGAGTTCGCCGAGGGCGAGGCGACGGTCGACGTCGCCGACGACCCTCTCGCCTCGCAGGTCACCTGCACCATCCAGGCGGCGTCCGTCGACACGCACGCGCCCGACCGGGACGCGCACCTGTCCAGCCCGGACTTCCTCGACGTCGAGAACCACCCCACCATCGAGTTCCGCAGCACCGGCTTCCGGATGCAGACCCAGGTGGACCCGATCTTCTCGTGGGCCCGGCTCAAGGCGGGCACGGCCGGACGACGGGCGCACGACCCGCAGCAGCCCGACGGAGCGTTCACCAAGTTCCTCATGGACGGTCTGCTCACGGTGCGGGGCGCCACGCGCCCGGTCACGCTCGAGTGCGAGTTCGGCGGTGTGGGCCACGACCCCTACGGCCAGGACATCTTCGGCTTCCACGGCAGCTGCGACATCGACCGCGAGGAGTGGGGCCTGCTCTGGAACGTGGCGCTCGAGGCGGGCGGCGTCCTGGTGGCCAAGAAGGTCCGCATCGAGATCGCCGGAGAGATGATCCGTCAGGCCTGACCCGGCCGACCGCCCCGGGGTCACCTCACAGGGTTCCGGCCCTCAGAGAATGACCATCCGGCCCACGACGAACACGAAGACTCCGCACACGGCGACGGGCAGCGCGGCGGCCGACAGCCCGGCCAGCCGCGCTCCCCGGACCGGCAGCCGTTCCAGCAGCAGGTGCAGCGCACCGACCACGATGCCCGCGACGAGGCCGCACCACAGGCCGCTCACGGTGTCGATGTCGGGCAGCACCGTCCCCGCCGCACCACCCACCAGCACCGCCGCGACCGCCGAGACACCCAGCGCCACCCAGCCGCGCACCGGCAGCGCCGACACGGCGGCGGCGACCGCCAGTGCGACCGCGCTCGTCACCACGAGCGCCGCGCCCGCGTCGGAACGGGCGGCGGCGATCCAGCCGGCGGTGGCGATGGCGGCCACGACGCCCGCGACCGTCCCGGACACGGACTCGGTGAGCTGGGGTCGGCCGTCGCGGCGGAGCATCTGCGCGATGAACGCGAGTACCACCGCCCCGGCGAGCACCGTGGGCAGGTGCCGCAGCACCGGCTCCCCCGGGGTGAAGTACGTGACCGCGGCGCCGCCGACACCGCAGAGCGCGACGACCACGCGCGTGCTGCCCGGTGCGGGGAGCCGCAGCAGCGACGGCCAGCCCAGCGCGACGAGAACCACCAGGACCACGACGGCCGCCACGAGGGGCAACGGCCGGGGCTGGACGTAGGACGCGGCGGCGACGAGGGCCGCGAGTGCGGCGGTCGTCACGGCGCGGGTGGAGACGGACACGACACCGAGTTTTCCAGAGTCTGTGGTGGTTCCTTCAATCGCGACCGTTCTGGGGCCGTTCACCGGCCGAATCCAGGGCCTGCGGGAGACGATCAGCACTCGCGTCATGTGACCGTCACGGGTCCTGAGCAGCATGGTGGTGTCCAGGAAAAGGACGTGTAACATGCACGCAACAAGTAACAGGGCAGACTTCCGCAGAGCCAGTTGGACGCGACGGGACGTCTCGCTACAGCGAGACCCGAGCCAGGGACGGTTGCAAGACGCCGGTTCCGAGAGGAGGTGCGTCAATGGCAGAGCTGTTGATCCTCACACCCGCCGCTGGCGGGTCTGCCGAGGTACTACCCGCACTAGGGCTGCTGTCGCACCGGGTGCGGGTGCTGCCGATGGAGCCGTCCGCGCTCGTCGACGCCCCGGACGCCGACGTGGTGCTGCTGGACGCCCGCCGCGACCTGGTGGCCGCGCGCACCACGTGCCGGCTGCTGCACGCCACCGGCCTCACGGTGCCGCTCGTCCTCATCCTCACCGAGGGTGGACTCACGGTGGTGACCCACGAGTGGGGCGCCGATGACCTGCTGCTGGAGTCCGCCTCCCCGGCCGAGGTCGAGGCCCGCCTGCGTCTCGTGGTGGAGCGTTCGGCGCGCGGCCCTGCCGAGGAGTCGCAGCAGGAGATCTCCGCGGGCGAGCTCGCGATCGACGCCGGCGGGTACACCGCACGGCTCCGCGGCCGCCCCATCGACCTCACCTACAAGGAGTTCGAGCTTCTCAAGTACCTGGTGCAGCACCCGGGCCGCGTGTTCACCCGCGCCCAGCTGCTGCAGGAGGTCTGGGGCTACGACTACTACGGGGGCACCCGTACCGTCGACGTCCACGTGCGGCGCCTGCGCGCCAAGCTCGGCCCGGAGCACGAGCAACTCATCGGCACGGTGCGCAACGTGGGCTACCGCTTCGACCCGCCCAAGGAGCAGCGCCAGGTCGAGGAGCCGCCCGCGGCACCTGCCCGACCAGCCTCTGCCGCACCGGCCTCAGGTGAGCCGGCGGAGCACCCCGCGACCACTGACGACCCCGGCTCCGGCTCCGGCCCGGCGGGAAAGCGCGTGGCGCAGACCGGCCACTAAGGACGCGCAGAGCCGGGACCGAACGCGTAGGTTCTTACCGTGATCGCACTCTCGGCCCGACCGGTCGTTCGCACGGCAGCCACTGACTACACGTGCGCCTTGGTCGAAGGTCCGTGGCGGCACGAGTTCGTCTCGTCGGGCGGCTCCCGGTTCCACGTGGCTGTGGCCGGACCGGAGAACCGCAACGCGCCGCTGGTGCTCCTGCTGCATGGGTACCCCCAGTTCTGGTGGGCGTGGCGCGCCCAGATCCCCGCACTGGCCGACGCCGGCTACCGCGTCGCGGCGATGGACGTGCGCGGTGCGGGTGGTTCGGACAAGCCGCCGTCGGGCTACGCGATGCCCGCCCGGGCGGCGGACGTCGCGGGTGTGGTCCGCTCCCTCGGGCGCGAACGTGCCGTGGTGGTAGGGCACGGCACCGGTGGCGCGCTCGCCTGGGCAGTCGCCGCCCTGCACCCGGGCACGACGACGGCCGTCGCCGCCCTGTCGAGCCCGCACCCCGCCCGCACGCAGCAGCGCGGCGGCGCGGCCCTGACCACGGCAGCCCTGCGGGAGCTGGCGTACCTGCAGGTGCCGACGCTGCCGGAGCGCGCGCTCGCCCGTGGCGACCTCGTCGAGCGCATCCTCGCCCTGGGCGCGGCCACCCCGCTGCCCGACGACGCAGTCGAGCTGTACAAGAGTGCGCTGCGCATCCCGTTCGCCGCGCACTCCGCCGCCGAGGCGCTGCGCTGGGCCGTACGGTCCACGCCCCGCATGGACGGCCGCCGGTTCGCCGCCGCCCTGCGCCGCCCGCTGTCCGTTCCCGCGCTGCAGGTGCAGGGTGGCCGGGACGGGCTGGTCCGCCCCGAGCGCGCCGACCTCGACGCCGTCGCGCTCGTCTCGGACCTCCGCTACGAACTGATCCCTCACGCCGGGCACTTCCTCCCCGAAGAGGCCCCGGACCGGGTGAACCAGATCCTGCTGGACTGGCTGACCCGCACGGCGCCGACGTCGGGGTGAGCTGAGGCCGACGGGACAGCTGGTTCCGAGTTCGGGACAGCTGGCTCCGTGCGCCCGGGACAGCTGGCTCCGTGCCCGGGATAGCTGCGGCGGGCGGTTGGCGGGCGGTTGGCGGGCGGTTGGCGGGCGGTTGGGCTGCCGGCGGATGCCGAACCGCAGGCTGAGGGTCTATCAGGCTGGCCTGTGGCGCCGAACCGCACGTTACGGGTCTATCCGGCTGGTCTGCGGCGTCCAACCGCAACCCACACGTCCATCAGGCTGTCCCCCGACGTCGAACCGCAACCCGCACGTCCATCCAGGCACCGAGCCGAAGGTTAAACGTGCGTGGGGCCGATATGGACCCCTAGCTTGCGGCTCGGCAGCACAGACCAGCCGGACCGACCCACAACTTGCGGCTCGACACCACAAACCAGCCGGACCGACCCACAACCTGCGGCTCGACACCACAAACCAGCCGGACACACCCTCAACTTGCGGCTCGACGCCGCAGACCAACCAGGTGGACACGCAGATTGCGGCTCGGCACCAGCGGTCCGTCGGCTTGGCCCCTACTTCAGCGGCAGCCCTGCGGACGGGGAGCGCTCCGGCGCCGGTCGTACCAGCTTCGCCGCCTTCTCGGGGTCCGTCTCGCCCACCCCGTAGGACGGGCACAGGTGCGCGATGCTGCACGCACCGCACGCCGGGGTGCGAGCGATGCAGACCCGTCGGCCGTGCCACACGAGGTGGTGGCTGAGCATCGTCCAGTCCTTCTTGGGGAACAGCTCCCCCACCGCGGCCTCGACCTTGACCGCGTCCTCCTCGCTGGTCAGTCCGAGCCTGCGCGCCACCCTGCCGAAGTGGGTGTCCACAGTGATGCCGGGTACCCCGAACGCGTTGCCCAGCACCACGTTCGCCGTCTTGCGCCCCACGCCCGGCAGCGTCACCAGGTCCTCGAGCCGCCCGGGCACCTCGCCGTCGAACCGTTCGACCAACGCCTGGCCGAGGCCGATCACGGCCCGCGCCTTGGCGCGGAAGAAGCCGAGCGGCCGCAGGATCTCCTCCAGTTCCTCAGGGTCCGCCTCCGCGTACGACCGGGCGTCCGGGTACATGACGAACAGCTCGGGCGTGGTCTGGTTCACGCGCACGTCCGTGGTCTGCGCGCTGAGCACCGTCGCGACCAGCAGCTCGAGCGGTGTCGTGAAGTCCAGCTCGGCCCGGGCGTCCGGGTACGTTTCCGCGAGCTCCCGGTTGATGCGCCGCGCGCGGCGCACCAGCGCGAGCCGGCTCTCGGGCTCGTTCTTGGCAGTGTTCTCGGATCCGCGTTCGCTGACGGTGGTCACGCCTCAACACTAACGATCCTCACCGACATCCGGCCGGGGTCCGGAGCCACGCACCGGTCCGGCGGCGTCCCGGCGCGGGACGCGGTCCGCCGCGCCGGGACCCGTGTACCTAGGACGCGGAGTATGAGAAGGTCAAGGACGCACCCGCCGTCCACGAGCCGAGCGGTCGCGACCCGATGCCCGCCCCACGGCCCGGGCAGACCGAAGGACCTCACGACGGTCCCTGTGAATCGAGGAAGAGTCACCATGCCGTACACGCACCACCTGCGCGTCTATCCGTCCGCCGAGCCGCTCAAGCGCACCGACCAGCTCGCCTGGAAGCTCGCGGAGCTCGCCACCGACACCGTCGAGCCCACCGCCGAGGTCACCGACATGGTGATCAACCGCGTGATCGACAACGCCTCGGTCGCGGCGGCCAGCCTCACGCGCGGACCGGCCGTCGCCGCCCGGTCACAGGCGCAGGCGCACCCGTACACGCCGGGCTCCACCGTCTTCGGCCTCGCCCCCGAGGCGACGAGCAGCCCCGAGTGGGCCGCGTGGGCCAACGGCGTCGCCGTGCGTGAGCTCGACTTCCACGACACGTTCCTCGCCGCCGAGTACTCCCACCCGGGCGACAACATCCCGCCGATCCTCGCGGTGGCCCAGCACGCGGGCCGTTCGGGCCGGGACCTCGTGCGAGGCATCGTGACCGGTTACGAGATCCAGGTCGACCTGGTGCGGACCATCAGCCTGCACAAGCACAAGATCGACCACGTGGCGCACCTCGGCCCGTCCGCGGCGGCCGGCATCGGCACGCTCCTGGGCCTGGACACCGAGACCGTGTTCCAGGCGATCGGCCAGGCCCTGCACACCACCACGGCGACCCGGCAGAGCCGCAAGGGCCAGATCTCGACGTGGAAGGCGCACGCCCCGGCGTTCGCCGGCAAGCTCGCGGTCGAGGCCGTGGACCGCGCGATGCGCGGCCAGACCTCCCCCGAACCCATCTACGAGGGCGAGGACGGCGTGGTCGCCTGGCTCCTGGACGGGCCCGACGCCGCCTACGACGTGGTGCTGCCCGGACCCGGCGAGCCGCGCACAGGCATCCTCGACACGTACACCAAGGAACACTCCGCGGAGTACCAGGCACAGGCGATCATCGACATGGCGCGTGCCCTCGGCAACGAGCGCCCGGAGCTGCGCGACCCCGCGAACATCGCCTCGATCGTGCTGCACACCAGCCACCACACGCACTACGTGATCGGCTCGGGCGCGAACGACCCGCAGAAGTACGACCCGACGGCGTCGCGCGAGACGCTCGACCACTCGGTGCCCTACATCTTCACGGTCGCGCTGCAGGACGGCGGCTGGCACCACGTGGACTCGTACGCCCCGTCGCGGGCACAGCGTCCCGACACCGTCGAGCTGTGGCACAAGGTCACCACCGCCGAGGACCCGGAGTGGACGCGCCGCTACCACTCGACCGACCCGGCCGAGAAGGCGTTCGGCGGCCGCGTGGAGATCACGCTCACCTCCGGCGAGGTGGTCACCCGTGAGATCGCCGTGGCCGACGCCCACCCGCTGGGTGCCCGCCCGTTCGCCCGGGCGAACTACGTGGAGAAGTTCCGCACGCTGGCCGACGGCGTCCTGTCCGACAGCGAGATCGACCGGTTCCTCGACCTTGCCCAGCGCCTGCCCGAGCTCACGCCCGCCGAGGTCCGCGAGCTGACGATCGTCGCGGCGCCCGGCACGCTGGACGCCGTCGAGACCCCGAGGGGCCTCTTCGAGCTGGGGAACCGCTGATGCTCTACTCCCACCTGACCGCCGCGGCGAAGCGCCGCGCGTTCCGCGAGGCCCTCGCCGGGCCGGACATCCTGCGGCTCCCGGGCGCGTTCAACCCGCTGAGCGCCAAGCTGATCCAGGACAAGGGTTTCGACGGCGTCTACGTCTCCGGCGCCGTGCTCTCCGCGGACCTCGGCCTGCCCGACATCGGCCTGACCACCCTCACCGAGGTGGCGGGCCGCTCCGGGCAGATCGCCCGGGTCACGGACCTGCCCGTCCTGGCCGACGCCGACACCGGGTTCGGCGAGCCCATGAACGTGGCCCGCACCGTCCAGACCATGGAGGACGCCGGCGTGGCCGGCATCCACGTCGAGGACCAGGTCAACCCCAAGCGGTGCGGGCACCTGGACGGCAAGGAGGTCGTCGGTCTCGGCGACGCCGTCCGGCGCATCCGAGCAGCCGTGGACGGCCGCCGCGACCCCGACTTCCTGATCATGGCGCGCACCGACGTGCGCGGCACGGAGCCCGGCGAGCGCGGCCTCCGGCTCGCGATCGACCGCGCCAAGGCCCTCGTGGACGCCGGGGCGGACGCGATCTTCCCCGAGGCCATGAAGGACCTGTCGGAGTTCGAGGCCGTCGCCTCGGCCCTCGACGTCCCCGTGCTGGCCAACATGACGGAGTTCGGCAAGTCGGAGCTCTTCACCACGAAGCAGCTGCACGACGCCGGCGCGCAGCTCGTGATCTACCCCGTCACCCTGCTGCGCATAGCGATGGGCGCCGCGGAACGGGCGCTGGAGGAGATCTCGGCGTCGGGCACGCAGGACGGTCTGGTGCCTCAGATGCAGACCCGTGCGCGGCTCTACGAGCTCACCGACTACGCCGCTTACAACCACTTCGACAGCAATGTCTTCACCTACAAGCCCTGACCTCGAAATGCCAGGACACGAAGGAGTGCGCATGACCGAGACCACGGAGATCCGCAAGGGTCTGGCCGGCGTCGTCGCCGACACGTCGGCGATCTCGAAGGTCAACCCCGAGACCAACTCGCTGCTGTACCGGGGCTACCCCGTGCAGGAGCTGGCGGCGAAGAAGTCGTTCGAGGAGGTCGCCTACCTGCTCTGGCACGGCGAGCTGCCGACGTCGGCGCAGCTGACCGAGCAGACCGCGATCGAGCGCGTGCACCGCGAGCTGCCGGACAACGTGCGCGACGCGATCCTCGAGCTGCCCACCGACTGCCACCCCATGGACGTGTGCCGCACCGCGGTCTCGATCCTCGGTGCCCACGACCCGCAGGCCGAGGACTCCTCGGCCGAGGCGGAGCTGGCCAAGGCGCTGCGGCTGTGGGCGGTCCTGCCCGCCGTCGTCGCACTGGACCAGCGGCGTCGCCACGGCCAGGAGATCGTCCACCCGCGCGAGGACCTCGGCTACTCCGCGAACTTCCTGTGGATGGCGTTCGGCGAGGAGGCGGAGCCCGCCGTCGTGCAGGCCTTCGAGGCCTCGATGGTGCTCTACGCGGAGCACTCGTTCAACGCGTCCACGTTCACCGCGCGCGTCATCACCTCGACGCTCGCCGACCTGCACTCGGCCGTCACGGGCGCCATCGGCGCCCTCAAGGGCTCGCTGCACGGCGGGGCCAACGAGGCGGTGCAGGCCACCTTCGAGGAGATCGGCACCGCCGACAAGGCCGAGGCGTGGCTCGAGGACGCGCTCGCGAGCAAGAAGAAGATCATGGGGTTCGGCCACCGGGTCTACAAGAACGGCGACTCGCGCGTGCCCACCATGCGCGCGGTCCTCGGCGACCTGGCGGAGCACTACGGCAAGACCGACGTGCTCGACCTCTACGACACGCTCGAGAACGCCATGGGCGCGGCCAAGAACATCAAGCCGAACCTGGACTACCCGGCGGGCCCGGCCTACCACCTGATGGGCTTCGACACGAACATCTTCACGCCGCTGTTCGTGGCCTCGCGCATCACCGGCTGGACCGCGCACATCATGGAGCAGCGCGCCGCGAACGCGCTGATCCGCCCCGTCTGCGAGTACGTCGGCCCGGAGCAGCGCGAGGTTCCCTGACAGCAGGCTGGACGCCCGTCCCGAGCTCTGAGGTGACACCCCTAGGATTCATGGACGGGCGTCCTACTTCGCGCCGGGGCAAACCGACATCCCGCACGAGGCGGACGATCACGTCGGACTGCACGCCACGCCGGACGCCACGAGAGAGACCGATGACCCGGCATTCTCGTGACATTGAGGCAGACTGAGAGGTGGAAAAGACTGATGGACGAAAGTCCCCGACACGTGAGGACACCACTGGTGGACGACGAAGTCGTACTCTCTGCCCCCCTCTTCGCGGACATGGAAGGCGAGGAGACGCGTGCGCTCTTCGAGTCCATGGTGCCCGTGGAGCTGGTCCGGGGTGACGTGCTCTTCCGCGAGGGCGAGCCGGGTGACCGGCTCTATGTCATCGCGCAGGGCAAGATCAAGCTGGGGCGCCGGTCGAGCGACGGCCGCGAGAACCTGCTGTCGATCCTCGGCCCGGGCGAGATGTTCGGAGAGCTCTCCCTGTTCGACCCGGGTCCCCGCACCGCGTCGGCCTCGTCCGTGTCGGACTCGGTGGTCTACGAGCTGCGCCACGAGTCGCTCGTGCGATGGATCGCCGACCACCCGGGTGTCGCGACCCAGCTGCTCGGTGCGCTCGCGCGCCGGCTGCGCCGCACCAACGAGACGCTCGCGGACCTCGTGTTCTCCGACGTGCCCGGCCGCGTGGCCAAGGCGCTGCTGGACCTCTCGACCCGCTTCGGCGAGCCGAACGACGACGGCATCCGCGTGGCGCACGACCTCACGCAGGAGGAGCTGGCGCAGCTCGTCGGCGCCTCGCGCGAGACGGTGAACAAGGCCCTGGCCGACTTCGCGACCCGCGGCTGGGTTCGCCGCGAGGGCCGCGCCGTGGTGCTGCTGGACCTGGACCGGCTGGAGCGCCGGGCGCGCTGACGCAGCAACAGCAAAGAGGCCAGGTGATCGGCTGATCACCTGGCCTCTTTGCTGTTGCTCAGACCGCGCGGGCCGTCAGCGTCATCAGCGTGGCCTCCGGGCGGCACGCGAAGCGCACCTGCGCGTAGGGCGACGTGCCCGCTCCCGCCGAGACCTGCAGCCACGTGGAGTCCTCGCCGCCCTCACGGTCCGGGCGCGGACCAGGCCAGCCGTGCAGGCCGGACGCGCGACCGCGGTCCAGGTCGCAGTTCGTCACGAGCGCCCCGTAGAACGGCAGGCAGAGCTGCCCGCCGTGCGTGTGGCCGGCGATGATCGCGTCCACACCGTCGTTCCGCAGCTGGTTCAGCACCCGCTGGTACGGTGCGTGCACGACGCCGAGACGCAGCACCGCGTTCTCCTCGCCCGGCACCCGGCCCGACTCCGGCATCAGGTCGCGGTCGAGGTGCGGGTCGTCCATGCCGACCAGCCCGATGGTGCGGCCGTCCCGGAGCTCGACGCGCCCACGGTCGTTGTCCAGGTCCACCCATCCGGAGTCGGTGAACGCCTTGGCGAGCGCGTCGGCGGGCAACGGCACCTTCTCCGCCTCGGCGCTCTTCACGCGGGCGTCCTTGAGCAGGTACCGGGCAGGGTTCTTGAACGACGGCGCGTAGTAGTCGTTCGATCCCATGACGAAGGCGCCGGGCACGTCCATGAGCGGCCCCAGCACGTCGAGCAGCGGGGCGAGCGCTCGCTCGTGCCCGAAGTTGTCGCCCGTGTTGATCACCAGGTCGGGCGCAAGCTCCGCGAGCGACCGCACCCACGCCTGCTTGGTGCGCTGGCTCGGCGTGAGGTGCAGGTCGGAGACGTGGAGCACGCGGATCGGCCGCTGGCCCGGGGGCAGCACCGGCATGACCACGCGCCGCACGCGGAAGAGCTTGGTCTCCACGTGCGCGTACGCCAGACCGGCGGCGGCGAGGCCCCCGACTATCCCGAGGGCCTTGCCGACGTTACCCAGTGTTCCCATCCGGATCAGTCGTCCCCGCCGGGGCCGGGGCCGGGGCCGCCGCCGTTACCGGGGCCGCCACCGTTGCCAGGTCGGGGGCCGCCGCCGGTGTCACCGGTGTCCTTGTCCTCGTCCCCGCTGGTCGGCTTCTTCGGCGGGGCCGGGGCCTTGCCCACGAGGTTCGGATCCGCCGGGCCGAAGTTCTTCACAGGGAGATCGACGACCGCCTGGTCCATGTACTTCTTCCACGTCGGCGCGGCGATCTCACCACCGTAGAGAGCTTTGTAGAACTGGCCCTTGACGTAGAAGTTGAAGTGCTCGAAGTCACCGTTGGCCTCCCCGACCCAGACGGAGGTCGAGAGGTTCGGCGTGTACCCGGTGAACCAGCTCTGGTACGCGCCGTTCGTGGTACCGGTCTTGCCTGCCACCGGGCGACCGTCGCTGAGACCACCACCCAGCTTCCAGGCCGTACCCGTGGAACCGAAAACCTTGCTCATCGCGAAGGCGACGGTGTTCGCCACGTTGGGCTCGATCGTCTGCTTGCACTCGCTCCCGGGCACCTTCATCTCTTTGCCGTCGCGCTCGTGCACCTCCAGGATCGCGATCGGCTCGCAGTAGGTGCCCCCACTCGCGAACGTCGCGTACGAGGCAGCCATGTAGACCGGCGTCGTCGACTGGGTGCCAAGCGTCATCGGCGCGAAGACGTCGATGTCCGACTTCTTGGGGACGTCAACAAGTCGAGGGGACGGGTCCGTCGACGTGGTGGGCCGGAAACCGGCGTCCCACGCCGTGCCGGCCACGTCGCACAGGTTCAGCTCGTGCGACATGCGCGCGTAGACGGTGTTCAACGACTGGTAGGTGCCGGTGAGGATATTCGTCATACCGCTGGTCGAACCTTCGACGTTCCCCACGTTCCAAACATCATTGCCGAGGCCCTGCTTGCAGGGCTGGACCTTGAAGGACGACACCGGCGCGGAGTAGGAACCAGCGCTGATCGGGTCGTACAGCTGACGTCCCGAACGCAGCCACTCCGTCAGGACGTAAGGCTTGAAGTTCGACCCCAGTTGGAAGCCGCGGGATCCGCCGTGCGAGTTGTCTGCCGAGTAATTCAACGAGGTGTGCCGAGGAGCCGGCTCCGCACCTGCGTCATAGGGGATGTTCTGCGCCATCGCCAGGATCTTGCCCGTCCCCGGCTCGATCGACGTGATCGCGGCTTCGAGCTGGCTCGGATCGTTCGCCGGCACGGCTTCGTTGATCGTCGTCTCGGCGGCCCGCTGCTTCTTGATGTCGAGGGTGGTGATGATCTTGAGGCCACCGCGGTACAGGAGATCGGAGCGGTCATCCCTGGTCTCCCCAAACTCGGGGCTCGCCATGACCTCCTTGATCACGTAGTCGCAGAAGAACGCGGCGCCCTTGGCGGAGTCGCACCCGACCTCCAGCGGCTGCACGTCGAGGGTCGCCGACAGCTTGGTGCCCTGCGCCTCGTCCCGCTCCTCGGTCGAGATGTAGCCGAGCTGCCACATCTTGCCGATCACCAGATTGCGCCGCGCCACGGCGTCCTTGGGGTTCTCCACCGGGTCGAACTGGCTCGGTGCCTTGGTGATGCCGGCGATCGTGGCGGCCTCGACCACGGTCAGCTCGCTCGCGGACTTGTTGAAGTAGTGCTGCGCTGCCGTCTCGACGCCGTACACGCTCCGACCGAACTGCGCGATGTTGAGGTAACCCTGCAGGATCTCCTCCTTGGGCATCTCCTTCTCCAGAGCGATCGCGAGCTTGGCCTCGCGCAGCTTCCGAGTAAGCGAGTCCTCACGAGCCTCCAGCACGCCGAACGTGTCTCCCTGACGGTCGGCCTCCTCGATGAGCACGTTCTTCACGTACTGCTGCGTGAGCGTCGAGGCACCCTGGGTGTCGCCGCCGCCGAAGTTCTGCAGCGCGGCACGCGAGATGCCCTCGGGGTCCACGCCGCCGTGCGTGAAGAAGCGCTCGTCCTCGATGGAGATGACGGCGTTCTTCATGTGCTCGGAGACCTTGTCGAGCGGTACGACGATGCGGTTCTGCGCGTAGAAGGTCGCGAGCTTCGTCTTGCCGTCGCTCGCGTAGATCTGCGACTGCTCCGACAGCGGCCCCGGGACCAGCTCGGCGGGCACCTCCTCGAAGACCTCGACACCCGTGTCAACAGCGGTGTCCACGCCCGAGGCCAGCGGGATCACCAGCCCGGCCGCGATCACACCACCGGCACCTGCGGTGAGCACGAATGCGAGGAGGAGTCCGATGAGCTGCGCCGCAGGGATGGTCCGCGTGATCCGGCGCGGCTCGCGAGGGTTCGCCAAGGCCATGCGCCCAGGTTACGGGGTGTCCCTGACAGAGCGCGCCGAAAGAGGATCCGCCCGTGTGCAGGTCTCGTGGGGAATCGCCGCCGTCGATCGCGGGCTAGCATCGTCGGCATGGCAACGAAGTGGGAGTACGCGACGATCCCCCTCCTCATTCACAACACCAAGGCGATCCTCGATCAGTGGGGTTCGGACGGCTGGGAGCTCGTGCAGGTGGTCCCCGGACCCGACGGCACCGGGCTCGTCGCCTACCTGAAGCGCCCGACGGGCGGCGACGCATGAGCCACGAGCAGCGCCTCGCCGAGCTCGGCATCACGCTCCCCGAGGTGGCGGCCCCGGTCGCCGCCTACGTGCCGGCCGTGCAGACGGGCCGCTACGTCTACACCTCCGGGCAGCTTCCGTTCACCGCCGGCGCCCTGCCGGCCACGGGCAAGGTCGGCGAGGCTGACGGCCTCGTGTCACCGGAGGACGCCGCGGCCTACGCCCGCACCTGCGCCCTCAACGCGCTGGCCGCCGTGCGCTCCGTCACGGGTTCCCTCGACGCGATCTCCCGGGTCGTGAAGGTCGTCGGCTTCGTCGCCAGCGACCCCTCCTTCACCGGACAGCCCGGTGTGATCAACGGCGCGTCCACGGTGCTCGGTGAGATCTTCGGCGACGCCGGGGTGCATGCGCGCTCCGCCGTCGGCGTGGCAGTTCTTCCGCTCGACTCGCCTGTCGAGCTGGAGCTCGTCGTCGAGCTGGCGTAAGGCCTCCGCACCGGCCCGGGACGGACGTGACCGGACCCACTTCGGATTCGGTTTCCGTTCCGGGCCATGCGTCGGCTATTCTGAGCAGGCTTCCGCGGAAGGGCTTTGTGCCTGCCGTGCGGTGAGCTCCATCGGGGTGTGGCGCAGCTTGGTAGCGCGCTTCGTTCGGGACGAAGAGGTCGCAGGTTCAAATCCTGTCACCCCGACCACATGAAAGGCCCCCTGACCAGCAGCAATGCTGAGTCGGGGGCCTTTTTGGTCTCCCGTAGGTTCGGGACCAGCCCCTTGGGGGCAACCCGAGGGACAGGAGTGCCTCGACCTGCCACACCGCTATGGTCAACCCATGCGCACGAGGTACGTGGTCGGCGGCCTGGTGTCCTCGGTCGCCTACGTGGTGGCAGGGCCGTTCCTCACGATCTTGTCACTGTCCGCCGCGACCCGTGCGGGCCAGCCCGAAGAAGACTTCTTCCCGATCGGCATTATGGGCGGCTGGATCCTGGTCGCCGGGCCGTTGTCACTGCTCATCGTCGCGACCGCGCTCCTCGGCGAGGTCTGCGCGCGAAGCGTGCGGCGAACGATGCAGAAGCTGTTGGTCGTCTCATCGGTCTCGGCGGTACTCCTCTTCGGCGCTTCCGCCGCGCTCCTGAGCACTGTGGGCGGCGCATCCCCCACGGACTGGTCGATCATGTTCCTGGCGCTGCTGCCCGGTTGGTTGATCGCCGGTGCCGGCCCTCGGTTCTGGTGGTCGGTCTCCGAGCTGGACGGCGTCGTCGCAGAGCTCGACGTCGAACCGGCCGAGTAGGACATCCGGTGCGAGACTGGGCCTACCCACTCCGGGAGGCACAGATGGACCCGTTCGTTCTGGTCGGAGGCGGGCTGTCCACGGCCCGCGCGGCCGAAGCCCTGCGAGCCGGTGGTTACGACGGCGGCCTGGTGGTCGTCACGTCGGAACAGCACCGCCCCTACGAACGCCCGCCGCTCAGCAAGGACTACCTGCGGGGCGAGGCGGAACGCGACGTCGTCTTCCCGCTGGACGAGGCCTGGTACGCCGACCACGACGTCGTCGTCCGCACGGGCGAGACCGTGGTCGGGCTCGACCCCGGCACCCACACCCTGACGCTGTCCGACGGCGCCACGCTCACGTTCGCGAAAGCCCTCCTGGCACCCGGGTCCACGCCTCGCGCGCTCGACGCGCCCGGCACCGACCTGGCGGGCGTGCACTACCTGCGCACCATCGACGACTCCGACCGGATCTCGAGCACGCTGCTCGAGGCGTCGCTGGAGGGTATGGGCCGGCTCGTCGTCGTCGGTGACGGGTGGATCGGGTTGGAGGTGGCGGCGTCCGCACGCACCCTGGGCCTGGACGTCACCGTCGTCGGCCGAGGTTCCCATCCGCTCGGGCGTGTGCTCGGCCCGGAGATGGGCGACTTCTACGCCGACGTCCACACCGAGCACGAGGTGCACCTGCGCCGCGGCGTGTCCGTCGCCGGGCTTCAGGGCGCTGACGGTCGCGTCACCGGCGTCGACCTGTCCGACGGCACGCACATCGGGGCGGAGGTGGTGGTCATCGGCGTCGGTGCCGCACCGAACATCGGCCTCGCCGAGGTCGCAGGGCTGGACCTCCGACCGGCCGCGCAGGGCGGCGGGGTCGTCGTGGACGGAACCCTGGCGACGTCGCACCCCGACGTCTTCGCCGCGGGCGACATAGCGAGCATCCCGTCCCTCCACTACGGGCGACCCCTGCGGGTCGAGCACTGGGCCATCGCGGAGCAGAGCGGGGCGCACGCCGGCCGCGCGATGCTCGGCGCCCCCGACCCGTACGACAAGCTGCCGTACTTCTACAGCGACCAGTACGACGTCGGCATGGAGTACACCGGCTGGGTGGACGTCCGGGCCGGGTACGACGACGTGGTGCTCTCCGGCGACACCGCGAAGCGGGAGTTCGTGGCCTTCTGGCGGGTGGACGGCCAGGTCGTCGCCGGTATGGCGGTGAACGTGTGGGACCAGATGGAGCGTGTGGAGGAACTGATCAGGTCTCGGAGGAAGGTGCGGACGGAGGAGCTGACGGGCTTCGTGGGCTGACGCCCGGTGGGACCATCTCCAGGTGCCTCCGCTCCCCCGGGTCCTTGCCGTAGCCGTCGCCGCCGCGTGCGCTCTCGTGCTGGCCGGGTGCACGCCGGACGCCGATCAGCCGCCCGCCGAGATCGAGTCGGCCGCCGACGCCGTACGCGCCCTGCCCGGGGTGAGCGGTGTCGCGGTCACCAGGACCTCCCTCACCCTCGAGCCCGTCCAGGGCAACTTCGGCGAGCGGGCAGAACCCGCCCCGAGCACCGTGCGGGTCGAGGTCGTCCTGACCGACGCGCTCGGCCCCGAGGCAGCCGGTGAGGCCGCGGGCGCCGCGCACGACCTGCTGGCGGCGGGGGCGCGCAGCGTCGTGCACGACGAGAACCTCACCGTGCGCTCCGACTTCGTCGCCGGCCCCGTCAACGACGGGGACGGCGGGGACGGCGGCTCACGGCTGACCGTCGCGGCCGGGCCGGGCACGCCCTCCCGCGCCGTCGTCGACGCCGTCGGTGACGGTTACGGCCTGCTCGCCGCCGGCGCCACGACCGTGGGTCTCGACCTCGGTGTCGGCATGCTCTCGTGGGACACGGACCCGTCCGCCACGACCGCGCAGGTTACGGCGCACTCCGCGAACGATCTGGTCGACATCGCGCTGGCGGCAGCCGAGCTGGACCGCGGTGTCGGGCTGGAGGCACCGGGAGCGCGCTACCTGGGCGCGTCATCGGCGCCCGACGTCGAGGCCGTCCGGCTCCTGGCCGCGGCGGTCGATCGGCCGAACGTCCAGGACGCGGCTTATCTGGTCCAGGAGCGGCAGCTGGAGGTCCGGTCCGACGCCGTAGCCGGTTCCCCGGAGCTCGCCGACCTACGACGCTGGCTCGAGACCACCACCTTCGCCGGGACCGACGACCCGCTGGCGTACACCTTGCGGGATGCGGACCACACCGACCTCACGGGCTGGGTATCCGGTGCGGAGCCGGCGTCGAGCGCCCCACGCACGCCCGACCCGGTCGGCGGCACGAGGTCGTGGCCCGACGACCCGGACTCGCGCGACTGCGCGGGCGAGGACCTGGCGGTCACCTTCGGTGCCGTCGACTCGGCGGCGGGCACACGGGGCGCTTCGGTCGCCGCCCGCAACGTGTCGGACCGGCCCTGCGCGGTCGAGAACGTGCCGACCCTGACCTTCCGCAACGCCGCCGGTCAGGCGCAGGACGGCGTCACGTTCCAACCGTACGAACCCGGCGTCGAGCTGGATCGCGTCGTGGTGCCGTCCGGTGAGACGGTGGTCGCCCTGCTGCTGTGGCGCGCGATGTCCACGGCCAACGACCCGGACACGACGACGGACATCGAGGTCGTGGCGGTGCCGGGCGCCGAGCCGGTGCTCCTCGACGGAACGATGGACGGCACACCGGCGACGGGCCTGGACATTCTCGACGGCGCAGAGGTGCGCCTCGGGCCCTGGTCCCAGGGTGACTGACGACCGGCTCAGACCGCGAACAGCAGGGCAGCACTGATCAGCACGACGACCGCCGTCGCGAAGTGAACGCCGAAGGCGACGGCCCTGCTCCCGCCGTTGCGCAGAACGATCACGGTGTCACCGAGCGGCGCCAGCGCCACGGCGAGCATGAACCACGCCTCGGCGTGGGCGCCCGCGAAGGCGAGCAGCGCCAGGCCGACGACGCCGAAGGTCGCGTCCCGCACGCCCTTGACCTCGAGGTAGGCCCGGTCCGTCGTGGCGGGTACGCCGTAGCCGGCAGCAGCCAGGTAGGGCCGGAACATGAACCGCAGCCCGATGAACAGGATGAAGAGGTTGAGGGCGATGGCAAGGGCGTAAGCGGTGACAGCCATGACGCATCTCATTTCTAGCGATGATCGATGAGGTAGCAACGCTAGCATCACGAGCGACGCTTGCCTAGCAGCGCTAGAATTCAGGCATGAGCATTCAGACGCGCCGTGAGCGCGAGCGGGCAGAGCGCGAACAGCTGATCGTCTCGGCCGCGCGCGAGCTGGCGGAGAAGGAGGGCTGGGACGCGGTCACCACCCGCCGGCTCGCCGCCGAGATCGAGTACAGCCAGCCCGTGCTCTACAGCCACTTCAAGGGCAAGGGCGCCATCATGACGGCGGTCGCCGTCCAGGGCTTCGAGGAGCTGGCGGGCGCACTCCGGACCGCACGCACCGCGGCCGATGCCGGAAGCGCGGCTCTCGCGGCGGTCGGCCGGGCCTACACCGACTTCGCCCAGCGGCGGCCGGCGCTGTACGACGCCATGTTCACGCACACCGTGGACCTCACGTTCGCCGACCCCCAGGGTCCGGCGTACCTGCGCGAAGGGTTCGCGGAGCTGCTCCGGGCCGTCGAGCCGCTGCCCGGCGACGACGACCCCGGCATCCTCACCGAGACCTTCTGGGCGGCCCTGCACGGCCTGGCCCTGCTTGAACGCAGCGGTCGACTGCCCGCGGGCGGGCACGACCACAGGCTGGCACTACTGGTCGGTCGCTTCGCTCCGGCGGCGTAGGCGCCGTCCACGGCAGGCACGGCCCGCAGCTGAGCCCCTCAGGCGCAGGCCTGCTGCAGAGCGCGGCCGAGCCGGGTCGTGGTCGCCTCGGCACCGCCCACGGCGAGCGTTCCCCGGAACGGCAGGTAGAAGTCGCGCTCGACGCCGAGCGCACGCAGCCTCACAGGCGCGCCCTCGAAGGTGTACCAGCCGTCGACCGAGGAAAGGTCGCCCTGAGGGTCGATGATCCACAGGGCTGCCTCGCGGTTCGGCGGGATGGTCACACGGTCGGACGTCTCGGCCGCGTCGGGGGCGCCTTCGGCGACGGTCTGGACGAAGCTGTGGTCCTCGCGGGCGTCGTCGGCCATCCGCTCGAACCGGTACGCCTCAGGGTTCGTGCTGATCACGGTGACGGGCCACCGGGACGGGTTGCGCACCGTCTGCAGCACCACGACGTCCTCGTCCGTGCCGAACATTGACCAGATGTCCCCGTCAGCGGGGATGCAGTCCGGAAGGGTCGCTCCGGCGCCGCTGTTGCTGTAGGAGCCCGACTCGACCTCGCTCGTGCGTGCCGCGACCTGCCAGACGACGAGCCCCACGGCCAGCGCACCGGCCGCGACACCGCCCGTGATCCGGACCCACCGGCGCGGACGCCGTCTCCCTACCGCAACGATGTCGGCCACGGACCGAAGGCTAGGTAAGGCTGCGACGCGTGTCCATGAAAGACGGGTCGAGCCCGTCGAGAAAGTCCCGACAGGCTCGACCAGCGAGAGGGCAGCCCGACCGGTGCAACGGCCCGGACCGGCCACCACTCAGCCGCGGCGTTCGCGGACCGCCTTCGCCAGCTCGCGGAGCAGGTCCTCCGTGGTGTCCCAGTCCATGCACTTGTCGGTGACCGACTGGCCGTAGGTGAGCTCGGGCAGCGGTGCGGGCTTCTGCGCACCGGCCACGAGGAAGCTCTCCATCATGATGCCGGTGATGCCGTGCTCGCCGTCGGCGATGCGGTTGGCGATCTCGTGCACCACACCCGCCTGGCGCACGTGGTCCTTGCCCGAGTTGCCGTGGCTCGCGTCCACGATCATGCCGTTCTCGACGGCGCCGCCCAGACCCGAGGTGCGCGCCACGCTCAGCGCGGCAGCGACGTCCTCGGGCGAGTAGTTGGGGCCTGAGCGCCCGCCACGCAAGATGACGTGGCAGTCCGGGTTGCCCGTGGTCTCGACGGCGGCGGCACGCCCCTGCCCGTCGGCCCCGAAGAAGGTGTGCTCGCTCGCGGCGGTGATGCAGCCGTCCACGGCGATCTGCACGTCGCCGTCGGTGGCGTTCTTGAACCCGACCGGCATCGACAGGCCCGACGCGAGCTGCCGGTGCACCTGCGACTCCACGTTGCGGGCACCGATCGCACCCCAGGTCACGGCGTCGGCGATGTACTGCGGGCTGGTCGGCTCGAGGAACTCGGCGCCGGCCGGCACGCCGGCGTCCAGCACCCCGAGCAGCACCTCGCGGGCGAGGTTGAGGCCGTGGCGCACGTCGTGCGAACCGTCCAGGTGCGGGTCGTTGATGAGCCCTTTCCACCCGACCGTGGTGCGCGGCTTCTCGAAGTACACCCGCATCACGACGACCAGGTCGTCGGACAGCTCACGCCGGAGCGTGGCGAGCCGGGCGGCGTAGTCGAGCGCGGCGACCGGGTCGTGCACCGAGCACGGCCCCACGATGGTCAGGAGCCGGTCGTCCTCGCCCGTCAGCACGTCGCGGACCTCGCGGCGAGACGTCGTGACCAGGTCGCTGCGCGCCGTGCCGAGCGGCATCGACTCCAGCAGGCTGTTCGGGGCGGGCAGCGGATCGAGAGCGCGGATGCGCAGGTCGGAGGTGCGGGTACCGAGGTCGGCTGCCTCGGTGCTGGGTTCCGCGGGGGTGATGCTCATCGGGATCGGGGCTCCTGGTTGGCGGGTCTGGTTCGAGGAACCGGACGGCCCGCCACCGACTCCTGGTCCGGAGCGGTCCGTCTGGCAAAGACGAAGGGCCTGGACGCGATCGGCGTCCCAGGCCCTGGCTCCGGGTGGATGTTGGTCAGGCGTGCGCCCGCCGGGCTCCACCAGGAGCCGACGTAAAGCGCCAATACCAACGGATGTCCACGGCCAAAACGGTAGCCGCACCCCCGGCGGCTGTCCACCGGTTCCCACGATGCGGTCGATCACAGTGCCGCCACGGCGCCACAGCCCGGCCGCAGCACGTCAACGGGCGTACCGCTCCACGAACGTCCGAAGGATCCGCATCGGCTCGGCGATGCTCACCGACGCGGCCCGCTGGAGCACGAGCTCCGCCTCGTCCGCGGGAAAGTAGCCGTAGTCCCGGTAGACGCGGATGCGCTGCTCCATGCCGGTCACGTCCAGCTCCGGGTGGAACTGCGTGGCGTACAGGTTCTGCTTGATCCGGAACATCTGCACGGGGCAGTCCGCCGACGACGCGAGCAGCACCGCGTGGTCCGGCAGCTTGCGCACGGCCTCCTTGTGGCCCACGTACGCGGGAAAGGTCTGCGGCATACCGGCCAGGAGGGGGTCCGACGCCGCGTCCGGCGTGAGCTCCACGACGACCGGCCCCACGGGCTCCGCGTAGGTCGGGTCGATCACCGCGCCCTGGTGCGCGCCCAGCGTGCCCACGCCGTAGCAGGCGCCGAGGAACGGGAAGTCGCACGCGACCAGCCGGTCCAGCAGCGCGGCGAGCTCCGCCTCGACGCGGCGCTGCACGGGGCTCTTCCGCTCCTCGGGGTCCGAGGAGTTGAACGGGCCGCCACCGACGAGCACGCCGGAGTAGTCGTCGAGGTCCACCGGCGGCAGGGCATCGCGCTCCAGGCGCACCCGGTGCAGCTGCTCCGGTTCGAGACCGCCGTACCGGAGGAACGCCTCGTACTCACCGTCCGCCGCGAGGTCCTCGGCACGCGTCGCGAGCAGCAGAAACGGCTTCATGAGACGAGAGTAGGTGAGATCAGCGCGTCCCGGGGTGCCTGGCCCACCACGTCGCCAGGGCGGCCCCGGACAGGTTGTGCCACACCGAGAACAACGCGGCGGGCAGCGCCGCCGCCGGCGAGAAGTGGGTGGCCGCGAGGCTCGCGGCGAGACCGGAGTTCTGCATGCCCACCTCGATGCTCACCGCGCGGCGGGCGGGGCGGTCGAGACCGGCCATCTTCGCCGTCCCGTAGCCCAGCAGGAGCCCCAGCAGGTTGTGCGTGACGACCGCGAGCGCCAGGAGGAGTCCCGTGGCGAGCACGGTCTGGGCGTTGGCCGCGACCACGCCGAGCACCACGAGCACGATGCCGCCCACGGAGACGAGCGGCAGGTAGGGCAGCACCTTCTCGACGTACCGGCCGGCGACGGCACGGATCAGGAGGCCGGCGAGCACCGGGACGAGCACCACCTGGACGATGGAGCCGAACAGGTCGAGGAAGCCGACGTCCAGCGTCTTGCCCGCGAGCCAGAGGATGAGCAGGGGTGTGAGGAACGGGGCGAGCAGGGTCGAGATCGCGGTCATGGTGACGGACAGGGCCGTGTCGCCCTTGCCGAGGTAGACGATCACGTTGGACGCCGTGCCGCCTGGTGCGGCTCCGACGAGGATCATGCCGAGCAGCGCCATGCCGGTGAGGCCGTACAGCCCGCCGATGGCCCAGGCGAGCAGCGGCATGATGACGAACTGCGCCACGACGCCGATCAGTACCGCCCAGGGGCGCTTGGCCACGAGGGCGAAGTCGCTGCCCCGCAGGGTCAGCCCCATGCCGAACATGATGATGCCCAGGAAGAGCGGGACGTGCGCCGCGAGGGGTGCGAGCTGGGCCGGGGCGAGCAGGCCCACCACCCCGGCCAGGAGCACCAGGAGCGCGAACCAGCGTCCGGCCAGGTCGGCGATCGTGCGCAGCGTTCCCATGTCTTCCTCTCCCGGGGTCCTCGGCCAGGCCACCCTAGACCCGGCCCGGGTGAATTCCGGGCCGGGTCCGTCAGATGGTCACGGCACGCTCACTGCCAGCGGAAGAGCTTGACGCCGAGCGGGAAGAGCACCAGGGACCAGACGGCGAGCACCAGGACCTGGGCGAGCGGGAAGCCGTCGTTACCGAACCAGCCGGCGGTGAGTCCCTGGGCGCCCGCGCCGAGCGGCAGGTAGAGGCCGATCTCGCGCATCCAGTCGGGCATGATCTCGAGCGGTACCCAGACGCCCGAGAACATCAGGGACGGGAAGTAGATGAGCATTCCCAGGCCGGACGCCGTCGTGCCCTTCTCCGCCCGTGCGGCGATGAGCAGACCCAGTGAGAACATCGCGGTGGTCGAGAGCACGAGCACGAGCAGCACGACCAGCGGGTCGGCCGCGAGGGGGACGCCCAGCAGCACCATGGCACCGACCACCGCCGCGCCCACCGAGACGATCAGGGCCAGCACGTTGATCAGCAGGTGCGCGCCGATCAGGTTCTGCGGCGGCATCGGCGTGGTGGAGAGGCGCTTGAGCACGCCCTTCTCCCGGAAGGTCGCGAACTGCACGGGCATCGTGGTCAGCGCGATCGTCCCGACGGCCAGCGCGATGATCGTGGGCAGGTAGGTGGTGATGCCCGGCGCCGTGTTCCATGGTGGCGGGGCCTCGGTCATCGGCGCCGAGAAGTCGGGGATGGCGACCCCGAGGCCGAGCAGCAGCAGGCTCGGGAAGATCAGCGCGAAGAAAACGGCCGTGGGGTCGCGCAGCCAGACCCGGAGCTCGGTGACGAAGAGTCGCCCGAAGCCTCGGGACCGCGGCCCGCGCCGTGCCCGCGCCGTGGTGTCCACTGTCTCGACGGCGGTCATGCCGCCACCTCCTCGTTCTCCTCTGCCCGGTACTGCCGACCGGTGACCTGGACGAACACGTCCTCGAGCGTGCGTTCGAGCGTGCGTACGTCGTCGGGGACGACGTCGGCGGCGGCGAGCGCCTGGACGACGGCGAAGAGCACCTTGCGGCTGCCCGTCACCTCGATCTCGGCACCCACGGGTACTGCCGCGGTGACGTCGGGGTCGCGGTCGGCGAGGGCGGTGAGCAGGCTGGTGGCGCGCCCGCGGGCGGCGTCGTCGGTGAAACGGAGCCGGACGCCCCGGTGCCCCTCGAGCCCGTCGATCAGTGCCGACGGCGTTCCTTCGGCGACCACCCGGCCGCCGTCGATCACGACGAGGCGGTCGCAGAGCCGCTCCGCCTCCTCCATGAAGTGGGTGACCAGCAGCACGGTGACCCCGGAGTCCCGGACCCGCTCCACGAGGTCCCAGGTGGCGCGCCGCGCCGCCGGGTCGAGACCGGTGGTGAGCTCGTCGAGGATGGCCACCTGCGGCCTGCCGACCAGCGCGAGCGCGATGGACAGCCGCTGGCGCTGCCCACCGGACAGCTTGCCGAACCGCTGGTCCCGGTGGGCGGTGAGGTCGAGCAGGTCGAGCAGCTCGGCGGGGTCCGCAGGGTCCGCGTAGAACGAGCCGAAGACCTCGAGCGCCTCGGCGACGGTGATCTTGTCGTGGAGCGCCGCTTCCTGGAGCTGGATGCCGACGTGCTCCCGGAGGGGTGCGGGGTCGACCTGGGGGTCGTGCCCGAGCACCCGGACGGTGCCGCCGTCGGCCTGCCGCAGGCCGGCCACGCATTCGACGGTGGTGGTCTTGCCGGCCCCGTTGGAACCGAGGATCCCGAAGATCTCGCCGCGTCCGACCTGGAACGACACGTCGGCGACGGCGGTCTTGGGCTGGGTACCACGGCGTGCGCCGGGGTAGGTCTTGCGGAGACTGCTGACGTCGACGACTGGGGGCGTCATGGTCACTCCTCAGGGTGTCTGGGGGATCAGGCGGGACGTACGGGGGCCCTGCGCAGCAGGGCATGGAGCACCACGGCGGCGAGGACGACGGCGAGTGCCGTCCCCCCGACGCCGAGCAGCAAGGTCGCGAGGCCCTCGGCCGGAGGCACCTCGGCGTGGTCGATGTCGGGTCGGAGCTCGATGTTGGCGATCGTGCCGACCACACCGGTGCGGGTCACGAGGTCGGCGAGCACCGCGGGCAGGGCGAGCGGGACGATCAGGAGCGTCCCGCGGAGGCCGGAGTAGGTGAACCCGATCCCGATGCATGCGCCGACGAGGATGTAGGTGGTGAGCAGGAGGGCCTCGGCGACCGTCGTGCCGACCACCCCGGCGGGCGAGTCGAAGGGCAGCGCGCCGACCCGGCGCCAGGTCATGCCGAGCGAGGTGCTCAGCAGGCGCTCGCCCAGCAGGACGAGGGTGGTCAGCACGCCGTAGCCGGCGCCGACGACGACCGCGCCGCGGACCACTCCCGCGGCCATCGCCTTACGGCTGCCCCCCGCGGCCACATGGAGGGCCAGGATCCCGGACGACGCGATGATGCCGAGCACGATCATCGGCCAGCGTGCCGCGCCGAGCGTCGCGTCGAGCGCGCTGATCTCCAGGTCGTTGCCGGTCGCGGCGTTGCCCACCGTGATGGCGACGGCATACACCGCGTAGATACCCCAGAACCAGAGACCGACGGTGACGCCGCTCCCTCGGAGGCGCAGGTCCACCACGCCGACGGCGCGGCGGTGCGCGGCCCGGACGCGATCGGTACGGCTCATCGTCGACTCCTCGACGGTCGGTGTGGTCATGGTCGTCTCCCTCACAGCACGGGCCGCAGCGGGACGGAACGCACCGGCAGGCTGAACACCCAGGCGGCGAGCACGACCGCGACCACGCCTCCGGCCAGGCCCAGCAGCACGCCGGACCCGCCGTCGGGCAGGGTGTCCAGACCCACGATCAAGGCTGCGACACCGCTGTGCGTCGCCAGGTCGGCCAGGGCGGCCGGGACGAGCGCGGCGAGCACGTAAGCGGTGCCCCGCACGATGCCGAGGCGGTAGTAGCCGGCGGAGATCGCGGCACCCGCCAGGTAGTACGTGGTCGCGACCAGCGTGTCGGTGACGACCGCCAGCGCGATGCCCGCCCAGCCGTCCACCGGCAGCCCGAACTCGCGGGACCAGTTCAGGTCCAGCGCCCCGAACAGGGCACGTTCGCCGATCGTGTACAGCGCGGTGACCAGGCCGATCAGCACACCGCCGAGAACGGCGCCCTGGGCGGTCCCGAGGGCGAGCGACCTGCGGGTGCCGCCCGCCGCGACGTGCAGCCGCAGGTAGGCGGCAGGGACGATGATGCCGAGCACCATCATGAACCAGCGGGACGAACCACCCATCTGGGCGTCGACGACGCCTTGGTCCAGTTCGAAGCCGTACCGCGCGCTGGCCAGGATGATCGCGGTGGCCACGACCGTGAAGATCGCCCAGTACCACCCGCCGACGAAGGCGACGACGCGCACGGTCACCGTGGCCGCCTGGCGTACGCCGCGCCGGTCGGCCGCGCGGACCAGCGCCTCCCGGGTCGTGCCGGAGGTGACAGGGTGCATGGTCCCGGTGCTCATGACCGCACGCTCCCCGGACCGGTCAGTCGGACGAAGAGGTCCTGCACCGGCACGGAGCCCACCTCGACGCCCGCGCTGCGGGCCGCGGCCAGCTCGTCGGCCTCGAGCCCACCCTCCAGCGTGACCTGGACGGTCGCGCCCAGCTGCTGGCGGTGCAGCACCCGACGGCCCGCGGCGATCCGCTCGACGGCGTCCTTGGTACCGGTGAGGCTGAACCCGCGCGCCCGCATCTCGTCGGCGGACTCGGCGAGCAGGACCCGTCCCCGGTCGATGACCACGACGTCCTCGAACAGCCGCTCGACCTCCTCGACCAGATGGCTGGAGAGCAGGATCGTGCGAGGGTGCTCGGCGTAGTCGGCCAGCAGCTCGTCGTAGAAGGCGTACCGGGTGGGCGCGTCCATGCCCAGGTACACCTCGTCGAAGATCGTCAGCGGGGCGCGTGCGGCGAGGCCGATGCTGGCCCCGACCGCCGACCGCTTGCCGCGCGACAGCGCCGACGGCTTCTTGCGGACGTCGATCTCGAACAGGTCGAGCAGCCGCTCCGCGGTCCCGACGTTCCAGTCGGGGCGCATGTCGGCGTAGTACCTGAGCGACGTGGCGACCTTCTCGTCGTTCATCAGGTCACCGCTCTCCCGCACGAGCTGCGTGCCCGAGGTGATCCACGGGTTCTCCCACGGGTCCTCCTGCGCGCCCTCCGGCCCGACGGTGACCGTGCCGCTCGTCGGGCGCGTGAACGCGGCCAGCAGCGAGAGCATCGTCGTCTTGCCCGCACCGTTGCGGCCCAGCACGCCCGTGATCACCCCGGGGCGGACGGTCAGCGAGGCGCCGTCGAGCGCGGTGCTCGCGTCGTCCCTGATCAGGGTGCCGTTCTGCTGCATCCTGTGGCTCCGGCCGAAGCGGACGACGACGTCGTCCAGGCGGGCGCCGAATGGTGCCGTGGTCATGACTCCTCCGTGGTTCGCGTGCTGCTGGTTCGCTTGCCGTCGGTGCCGCGGACGTAGGCGACGACCTCGTCGGCCGAGATCCCGAGGATGTCCGCCTGCTGCAGGGCGGGCGCCAGGACCTCCTCGAAGTAGCGCTTGCGGTGGTCCTCGAGCAGCCGCTCCCGCGCCTGCGGCGCGACGAACATTCCCAGACCGCGGCGCTTGTAGAGCACGCCCTCCTCGACCAGTCCGGCGAACGCCTTCTGGGCGGTCGCCGGGTTGATGCGGAACGTCGTCGCGAACTGTGTGGTGGACATGACCTGTTCCTCCTCCTTCAGCTCGCCGGCGAGTACCTGCGCTCGGATCATCTGCGCGATCTGGATGTAGATCGGCTCGGGCCCGTCGAACACCGGCTCACCCCCTCCGTTGGTTCATTACTTGAGTAATGAACCACAGATGCGGGGTGTCGCGCAAGAGGTAACGACAAAGGGGCGGGACAGACGTGAGTCTGTCCCGCCCCTTCGGGCGGTCGCGGCGCGACGGTCGCGGCGCGACGGTCTACGTGTCCGAGGCCTCGGCGGCGTCGAGCACCGCGAGCTCCGCCAGGTCGGCCGCGATCAGCTCGGCGATCTGGATGGTGTTCAGGGCGGCACCCTTGCGGAGGTTGTCGCTGCTGACGAACAGCACCAGGCCACGACCGTCCGGGACGGACTGATCCGTGCGGATGCGGCCCACCAGCGACGGGTCGGTACCGGCGGCCGCGAGCGGCGTCGGCACGTCGGCCAGCTGGACGCCCGGGGCGCCGGCCAGCAGGGTCCGGGCCTCGTCAGGGGTGACGGGGCGCGCGAACTCGGCGTGGATCGACAGCGAGTGCCCACTGAACACCGGCACGCGCACGCACGTACCCGCCACGGCCAGGTTCGGCAGACCCAGGATCTTGCGGGACTCGTTGCGGAGCTTCTGCTCCTCGTCGGTCTCGCCGGAACCGTCGTCGACCAGGTTGCCCGCCAGCGGCAGCACGTTGAACGCGATGGGCGCCACGTACACCTTGGGGTCGGGCAGCTCGACGGCGTCGCCGTCGTGCGCCAGGCCCTCGAGCGCCTGCTCCGCACCGGCCCGGACCTGCCCGGCCAGCTCCTCCACGCCGGCCAGGCCGGAGCCCGAGACCGCCTGGTAGGTGGCGACCCGGAGCCGCTCCAGCCCTGCGGCCTCCGCGAGCGGCGAGAGCACCGGCATCGCGGCCATCGTGGTGCAGTTCGGGTTGGCGACGATGCCCTTGACCGCGTCCGTGATCGCCTCCGGGTTCACCTCGGAGACGACCAGCGGAACCTCGGGGTCGAGCCGCCAGGCCGACGAGTTGTCGACGACGACGGCGCCTGCCTCCGCGAACCGCGGCGCGTGCTCGCGGGAGGTGCCGCCGCCCGCGGAGAACAGCGCGATGTCGATGTCGGCGAGGTCGTCCGTCGCGGTCGCGGCGAGATCCTCGACCGGCACGTCCACCCCGGCGAACGGCAGCGTGCTGCCCGCCGAACGGGCCGAGGCGAAGAACCGGAGGGACGCGACGGGGAACTCCCGCTCGTCCAGCAGACGACGCATCACGGCGCCCACCTGGCCGGTGGCGCCCACGACGGCGACGTTCACGCCGTGCTCGGAGATGGTGACCATGTCAGCGCCCCGTTCCCGCGTAGACGACCGCCTCGCCGTCGACACCGTCGAGCTCGAACGCGGTGTGCACGGCGCGCACGGCGTCGTTCAGCGAGTCCGCGCGGGTGACCACCGAGATCCGGATCTCCGAGGTGGAGATCATCTCGATGTTGATGCCGGCGTCCCGCAGCGCCCCGAACAGCCGCGCCGAGACGCCGGGGTGCGACTTCATGCCGGCGCCCACGAGCGAGAGCTTGCCGATCTGGTCGTCGAACTGCAGCGACTGGAAGCCGAGCTCCGCCTGCACGGCGGTCAGGGCGGCCATCGTGGCGGGCCCGTCCGAGCTGGGCAGCGTGAAGGAGATGTCGGTCAGACCGGTCGACGCCCCCGACACGTTCTGCACGATCATGTCGATGTTGGCACCCGCACGCGCCACGACCTCGAAGATGCGGGCTGCCGAACCCGGCACGTCCGGCACGTCGACGACGGTGATCTTGGACTCGGAGGCGTCATGCGCCACCCCGGAGATGATCGCGGCTTCCATGGTGGTCTCCTTCACGTTCTCTGGCTTCGTCTCCTGCGAGCTCACGCGCGTGCCCTCCTGGGCGTTGAAGGAGCTGCGGACGTGGATGGGCACGTCGTACCGGCGCGCGTACTCCACGCTGCGCAGCGCGAGCACCTTGGCACCGCTCGCGGCGAGCTCGAGCATCTCCTCGTAGGACGCCCAGTCGATCTTCCGGGCGGTGGGCACGATGCGCGGGTCTGCGGTGAACACGCCGTCGACGTCGGTGTAGATCTCGCAGACGTCGGCGCCGAGGCCTGCCGCGAGCGCCACGGCCGTGGTGTCCGAGCCGCCGCGCCCGAGGGTGGTGACGTCGTTGGTGGCCTGCGTGACGCCCTGGAAGCCCGCCACGATGGCGACCTGCCCCTTGTTCAGGGTCTCGCGGATGCGGTGGGGCACGACGTCGACGATCCGCGCCCGGCCGTGCACGGCGTCGGTGATGAGGCCCGCCTGCTGGCCGGTGTAGGACTTGGCCTTCACGCCCAGGTTGGTGATGGCCATCGCCAGGAGCGACATGGAGATGCGCTCGCCCGCGGTGAGCAGTATGTCCAGCTCACGCTGCGGGGGGAGGGGGGTGATCTGCTGCGCGAGGTCGAGGAGCTCGTCGGTCGTGTCGCCCATGGCGCTCACCACGACCACCACGTCGTTACCCGCTCGCTTCGCCTCGGCGATCCGCTTGGCGACGCGCTTCACGCTGCGCGCGTCCCCGACCGACGAACCGCCGTACTTCTGCACGACAAGTGCCATGCGCCTGCCTTCCGTTGCCGGCCTCCGTCTGTCTCAACGGCCCGCCGGGTGGTTGGGTTTGCGGATCGATGGTACGACGGCGGGCATCTCGGGCGCTGTGCCGTTCACCGTGCGGGACGGCGGGGCCTACCCGGCGAAGACGTCCCAGGCCAGCCGGGCGATGAGGGCCCCGACGACCACGACGAACACCACCCGGACGAACCTCGAGCCCTTGGCCACCGCCATCCGCGCGCCGATGTAGGCGCCGATCAGGTTGGCCACGCCCAGGCCGAGGCCGATGGACCAGATGACGGCGCCGTTCGGGACGAAGAAGATCAGCGCGCCGAGATTGGTCGCGAAGTTCACGATCTTGGCGATGGCCGACGCAGGGAGGAACGAGTATCCGAGCGCGCTCACCAGGCTGATCACCAGGAACGTGCCGGTGCCGGGGCCGAGCAGCCCGTCGTACGCGCCGATGAGCAGGCCGATGAGGGCGGCGATGCGCTTGTGCCCGTTGCCGACCCAGCGCAGGTTGTCGTGCGTGCCGACGTTCGGCTTGAGCAGCGTCCAGGCGAGCACGCCGACGAGCACCACGAGGATGATCGGCTTGAAGAGCTGGTCGGGGATGTGCGACGCACCGATCGCGCCGCCGAACGCGCCGACCAGGGCGGCGAGCGCCATGGGGCCGGCGGTGCGCAGGTCGGGCTGCACGCGCCGGTAGTAGGTGATGGCGCTGGTGGACGTGCCCATGATGCTGCCGAGCTTGTTGGTCGCCAGGGCCTGCACGGGGCTGATGCCGGGTACGAGGAGCAGGGCGGGCAGCTGGATCAGGCCGCCTCCGCCGACCACGGCGTCGATCCAGCCGGCGGCGAGCCCCGCGAGCAGCAGCAGGAGGATGGTCACCAGGTCGAGTTCGGGCACGCACGCATTGTGCCCGGCCGAGGGCGAAACCCTATGCCGGTGTCGCCATCTGGCGCGCCGGGCGGACCTACAGGTGGGTCGGGCGGCGGACCGTGACCGCCGAACCGTTCGCGACGAACGTCGATACGGGACGGGCCGCCAGCGCCTCGGTGAACTGCGGGCCGTACACGTGCGCGACGTCACACCCGAGGACCGCGTCGCGCGCCTCCCAGACCTGCCAGCTCGGGTGCTCGACGCGGTACTCCAGGGTGCCGCCGCCGCGCTGCGCCGCGTACCCCCAGTAGTGCTCGGTGACGAACTGCTCGTGCGAACCCTCGACGAGCGGCTGCGGCCCGCCCTTCACGGTGGCGCGCACCTGGTTCCAGGTGCCCGCGTCCCGCCACGAGTACTCGACGAGGCCGCCGGGTACGGGCTCCCCGTCGTGCAGATCGGCCCGGTGCCGCATGGGGCGTGCCACGTAGTTCTCGCCGTAGGCAAGGCGCGCGACCACGGCCAGGGCCGGGCGGGGCACGATCTCCTTGACGAAGACGACGCCGCGTCGCCATCCCTCGGGCCCCTTGCGCCGCACGTAGAACCGCAGGTTGATCTCGTCGAAGTCGCGGTGCAACGGGACGGGGACGCCGAGCAGGCGGGTGTCGAGAAAGCGGAACCCGACCACGCTCACGAGGTGCCTGCCGTCGTCCCACGTGTCGAGCTCGACGCCACGCGGTACCAGCGGCCGCAGCGCGCCCGGGTCCACCTCGTAGTTGACCATCAGGAGCCGGCGCCACTGCGCCGTCAGGAACATTCCGGCTCGCGGCTCGGGTCCAGTCACGCGGGGAACGTATCAGCCCGGCGGCCGCATGTCGGTGGCGACCCGTAGGCTGACCTCTTGTGTACGAAGGCGCGGTCCAAGACCTGATCGACGAGCTCGGCCGGCTTCCCGGCGTCGGGCCCAAGAGCGCGCAACGCATCGCGTTCCACCTGCTCGCGACCGACAACCTGGAGGTCAAGCGGCTGGTCGACGCACTCACCGAGGTGAAGCTGCGCGTCCAGTTCTGCGAGCTCTGCGGCAACGTGGCCGAGGCGGAGCGCTGCCGCATCTGCCTCGACCCGCGGCGCAGCGACGAGGTGATCTGCGTGGTCGAGGAGCCCAAGGACGTGGTCGCCATCGAGCGCACCCGGGAGTTCCGCGGCCGCTACCACGTGCTCGGTGGCGCCATCAACCCGATCGAGAACGTCGGCCCGGACGACCTGCGGATCAGCGAGCTCATGTCACGTCTGGCCGACGGGCGGGTGCAGGAGGTCATCCTCGCGACCGACCCGAACGTCGAGGGCGAGGCCACGGCGACCTATCTTTCCCGACTGATGGCCCACATGGGAATCACAGTCTCGCGGCTGGCCTCGGGTCTGCCGGTGGGTGGAGACTTGGAGTACGCGGACGAGGTGACGCTCGGCCGGGCCTTCGAGGGCCGACGCGTCATCGGCAACGACAAGTAGGGGTCACACGATGAGTGAGATAACGCCCGGGTCAGACCTCGGGGAGGTCGCGGACCAGATCTCCGCGCAGGCGCGGACGTTCCTGTCGACGGTGACCCAGGTGGCGTCCGGCGCGATGCCGGGGGCGGAGCTCTCGCTGCTCGTCCTGGCGTCGTCCGACCTGCTGGCCGCCGGGGCGCGGCTCGCCGCGATCGTGGACGTGGTGCCCAAGGAACGCTACGAGCCGGACGCCGGACCGGACACCGACCTCGACCCGCTGCGCGAGGCGCTGTCCAAGATGTTCGACGGGTTCGACGACTACACCGAGGTCGTGGACCCGGTGCTGGGCGAGGAGGTCGGCACGGCGTCGCTGTCGGGTGACCTCGCGTGCGTCGCCGAGGCCCTGGCCAAGGGCCTGCAGCACTTCGACAGCGGCCACGAGCTCGAGGCCCTGTGGTGGTGGCAGTTCTCGTACTTCTCGCTGTGGGGCGAGCGAGCGGCGTCCGCCCTGCGCGTGCTGCAGGCGCTGCTCGCGCACGTACGACTGGACGTGGAGGACGACGTCGCCGCCGAGGCGGAGTACGACGCCCTCCACTCCTGAGCCGTCACGCCACTCGCGTACCCCTCGGCAGCTCGCCGGTCGGCACCCGCAGGCGGTTCACCGCGATGACCACACCGGCGGCGCCGAGCAGCAGGTCGAATCCGAGCCCCCAGGGCCACACGAGCTGATCGGTGACCTGCACCGGCTCGACGGGTGAGTCCGGGCTGGTGCCGTCCATGGTCATGGTGCTGCACCAGTCCTGCGGCCCGCTGTCACCGGTCCGCGCGTACCGCACCCCGTACTGCAGGGCCGCCAGCAGGTTGCCGTCCTCGCCGAGCGAGTCGGTGTCGTCGGCGAGCGGCTGGGCGTCGGCGACCACGACGAAGGGGTTCGGCGCCAGGAGCCACCAGGTGCGCTCGCTGTGCCACACGTCGATCTCGTGGGTCTGCCACTCGCACTCGGGCGGGGTGGTCTCCTCCCACGTGTACCCCGGCTCGACGTCCCACACGCGCACGCCCTCCGTGGTGGTGGTCACGGGCCCGAGCAGCCCGAACATGATCGGCAGCACGGCGGTGATCCCACCCACCGTGAGGTAGGTCAGCACGGCCGACCCGGAGGTCTTGCCGACCAGCGCGGAGAAGCCCAGGCCGATGGCGCAGACGACACCGAGGACCAGCGCCAGCATGAGCACCGTGGTGATCAGCGCCAGCCAGTGCACGCCGCCTCCGGCCAGCGCCCAGACCAGGAACGGGATGCTCGCCACGAGGAACGCGAGCGCCGCGACCCACGCCGCAGCGAGCTTGCCGAGCACGATCTCCGCGGGCGAGAGCAGGGTGACCTGGAGCGTCGCGAGCGTCCCTGCGTTCCGGTCACCGTTGATCGCGCCCGAGGAGAGGGTCGGTGCCACCAGCAGCCCGAGGAACAGCACGAAGCCGACGACGATGCTGTAGACCATCCCGCCGAACGGTTCGTCGCCGCTGCCCATCAGGGCACTGAACGCGCCGGTGGTCAGGAGCGTGATCAGGCCGACCACCAGGAACCAGACGAGCAGGGCGGCCTTCCACCGCGTGGACCGGACGCGCTGCCGCAGCTCCAGGACCGTGACGGTCCGCAGACCGTGCCACGACAGGGACCAGGTGCCACGTTCGGCAGGCGCCCCCGCCGGGGGCGGTGTCGCCCCGACGACTTCCACGTCAACGCTCATCGTCGCTCCTCCTCCAGGGCCAGGTAGGTCTGTTCCAGCACGCCGCCCGAGGGAGCGAGGCTCGACACGTCCACGCCGGCCTCGACCACGGAGCGCAGCAGCGCAGCGGCTGCGGCGTCGCCGGTGAGCTCGACGAGCACCCCCGGGGCGTCGGGCTCCTTGCGGTAGGCCGGACCGTTCTGGTCCAGCCACGCCGTGAGCGCCTCCGGGTCGAGCCCGGTCAGGCGCCACTCGCGCGGCCGGTCGGCGTCGGCCACCGACTGCGTGGCGACGGTGCGACCACCCGAGATGAACACCGCGTCGTCGGCCATCTCGTCGAGCTCGGTGAGCACGTGCGAGGACACCAGGACCGTCTTGCCCTCGGCCGCGAGGCGGCGGACCAGCACGCGCAGGTCCACCCGAGAACGTGGGTCGAGCCCGGAGGCGGGCTCGTCGAGGAGCAGGACGTCGGGGTCGTGCACCAGGGCGCGCGCCAGCCCGAGGCGCTGCTTCTGGCCGCGCGAGAGGACGTGCGCAGGCTGGTCGGCGAGCTCCGAGAGGTGCACGAGCGCGAGCAGCTCGCTCGCCCGGGCGCGACCGGCGGCGGCGTCGAGCCGGTACGCCGCGGCGACCGTGGTCAGCACCTCACGTGCCGTGAGCGAGTCCCACGTGCCGAAGACGTCCGGCATCCAGCCGGTCCGCGAGCGCGCCGCGTAGTTCTGGGTGACCGGATCCGCCCCCGCGATGCTGATGACGCCCGCGTCGGGCGTCAGGAGCCCGGCGAGCATGAGGAGGAGGGTCGTCTTACCGGACCCGTTGGGACCGATGAGCGCGGTGACCCGACCTGGCGCGGCGACCAGGTCGACGTCGGCCACGGCGTGCACCGGTCCGAACGAACGCCGCACGCCCTGCGCACGGATACCACCGTCTGGTGTCATGCCGGGACCCTAGCGCGGCAGCACCCCGCGAACCGTCGACCCCAGGGATGAACCGCCGTACGACCTGGGGCTGACGTCGGTCACCCCCGCCGCGCCCGGCCCGTCGTGTTCAGCAGGGCCCGTTCGCCGAAGGCGACGTTGCGGTCGATCGTCACGGCGACCTCGTCGCCGGAGAAACGCAGCTCTGTGCGCCACTCGAACGGCGTGCCGAGGAACAGCATGCGGCCGTGCAGCGTGGTCTCGTCGGTCCAGGCCGCGGCCGTCGCGACGTCGGCCGGGGTGTCCGGCAGGGAGAGGGTGGTGGGGTGCCACTCGCCGTACCCGAACGGGACCACATGGTCCCGTTCCGCGACCGTGAGGACCGCGTGGAGGCGTCCCGCGGCGTCCCGGTCGAGGGTGACCGCGCTGACCGCTGCCTCGTTGGGCTCGAGCGCGTGGGCCACGCCCAGGACCGAGGCCTCGACCGTGCTCGACGCCGCCCCGGCCGGAGTCGGCAGCGAGAGCCGGAGGGCGTCGGCCTGACCGGTCGTGTGCTCCGTCGCCCCGTCGGTCCAGGCGTGCTCGGGGAGCAGTGCGTCCCACACGCCGTCGAGCACCGACTGCAGGTTGGAGAGGCCCGAGGTCATGGTGATGACCAGGTCCTTCTCCGGCCAGACGACGACGTACTGCCCGAAGGCGCCGTCCGCCCGGTAGGCACCGTGCCGGCACTGCCAGAACTGGTAGCCGTAGCCCTGGTTCCACTCCGGCCAGTCGTGCGGGCCGTTCGGCACCTGCCGCGCGGTGGCCGCCGCGACCCACTCCGCGGGGACGAGCTGCTCGCCCCGCCAGACGCCGCCCTGCAGGTAGAGCTGGCCGAAGGCCGCCATCTCCTCCGTCGTGATCGCGAGCCCGAACCCGCCCGTGTCGATGCCGTCCGGATCCTGCTCCCAGGTGGCGTGCGTGATGCCGAGCGGCGCGAGGAGACGCGGCGTCAGGTAGTCGAGCAGCCGCTCGCCCGTGAGCCGGTGCAGGATCGCCGACAGCAGGTACGTGGCGCCCGTGTTGTAGACGAAGTGCGTGCCCGGCTCGTGCTCCACCGGCTGCGCCAGGATCGCGCGCGCCCAGCCGGACCCGGGCAGCGAGATGGTGCGGTCGATGCCCTCCATCGTCGAGGCGCTGTGGCCCGTCGTCATGGTCAGCAGGTCGCGCACGCGCATGGCGCGCAGATGTTCTCCCGGGTCGGCCGGGGCGTCGTCGGGCAGCAGGTCGAGCACCCGGTCGTCCAGCGTCAGGAGGCCTTCGTGGATCGCGAGGCCGACCGCCGTGGACGTGAAGCTCTTGCTCACCGAGAACATGGTGTGCGGGCGGTCGGCGGTGTGCGGGTGCCACCAGCCCTCGGTGAGGACCTTGCCGTGGCGCAGCACCATGACGCTGTGCACGTCCTCGAGCCGGTCCAGGTGGTCCACGAGCCGCCGCAGCGCCGCGAGGTCGATCCCCTCGGCCGACGGGGTGGAGCGGGGCAGGATCCGCGACATGCGGGAGCACGTCCTTTCGGTCGGCGACCCGACATTGTGGCCCACGCGTACGGGACGCCGGAAGCGCGCCCCGCCATGCGGTCGGCGGGCCGCACTGATCAGTGCGGCCCGCCGACCAGCCGGCGGAACGCGTCGTCGGCCAGTGCCCAGGCGTGGGTGCGGCCCGCCGCCTGGGCACTGGGATCCTGCCCCGGCCCTGGTGCTCGCCGTGGTCCCGGCAGGTTCGCCTCGGCGCTGCGCAGCTCCTGTTCGACGAACGCCGTCAGCACGTCGGGCACCACCATCGAACCCAGTTCCCGCGTGCGCGCCTTGCGCGTGACCAGCTTCTCGACGCCCGCCCGGACGTCGTCGGGCACAGCGGCCTGGGCCACGAGCGTCGGCAGGTCCATCGGCGGGAGGGCCGCATGGTCGTGCAGACGCATCCAGCGCAGGGTGACCGCGGGCCGCAGGGCATAGAAGAACTTCTTCGCCACCCCGCTCGAGGCCAGCAGGGCCAGGTTGTTCCTGGCCACGTGCAGGTAGTGCCTCGCCAGGGCGTGCCTGTCCACCACGTCCTCGGCCAGCCGCACCAGCTCGTCGCGCAGCGCGGCGTCGCCGCGGTAGACGATGGGCGACCGCAGCCACTCCCCTACCGTCGCGTTACCGCGGACCATCAGCCCGAACGCCTTGCGCATGTCCCAGCCGTTGACATCGAAGACCTTGTCCAGGGGCGTCTCGATCACGTCACGGCGCGCCCGCAGCCCCAGGTAGTCCCCGACGGGGCGCACGTACAGGAACCGGCAGTCGTAGTCCGAGTCCGGCGACGGGAAGCCCCACGCGCGGCTCCCGCTCTCGATGGCCCATACGATGCGGACGCCGTGCTCCTCCTCGACGCCGTCCAGCCGTGCGTCGACCGCCCGGACGACGACCGGGTCCATCGAGTCAGGAATGGTGCGCATGCATGGAACCTAGCCGCCGGACGACGGCGCCGTCGCGGCCTTTTCGCGGGGCCGGGCAGAACCCGGAGCCACTGACACCGATGGGGTCAGTCCGCGACGACCTCGGCCTCGTAGCCGTCCTCGTTCTGCAGGTAGGCCGCGTAGTGGTCCGGGCCGCCCGCGTGCGGGTGCCTGTCGGGGAACAGGAGCGTCCAGCCGTGCGACGGCGCCGCCTCGACGATCCGGTCCACCTCGTCCCGTGGTCCCCCATGGAACGCGAGGTGGTTGAGCCCGGGCGCCAGCCGGTCGTGAACGTCGCCGGCGCGCGCCGGGCTCTGCTCGACGACCACGTAGGTGTCCTGGAGGATCCAGCTCACCCCGGCGCCCCAGCGCTGGTGCTCGGCGTAGCCGAGGGTCGTGAGGAGCCAGCCCCAGGACCGCTCGGCGCGGTCGAGGGACGGCACCCACAGCTCCACGTGGTGCAGGCGACCGCGGGTCACGGGGCGGCCGCGGCGATGACCCGGGTGAGGCTGCGGTGGAGGTCGCCGAGCTCCTCGGCGGTCATCCCCAGCCGCTCCATGATGGCGGGCGGCACGAGCAGCGCCTGCTCGCGCAGTGCACGCCCCTCCTTGGTGAGCTCCACGGCGAGTGCACGCTCGTCCCGCGGGTCGCGGCGCCGCGTCACGTAGCCGCTCGCCTCAAGTCGCTTGAGGAGCGGGGACAGGGTGCCCGGGTCAAGCTGCAGCAGCCCGCTGAGCTGCTTGACCGACAGCGGTGACTGCTCCCACAGGGCAAGCATGACCAGGTACTGGGGATGCGTGATGCCCATGGGATCGAGCAGCGGCCGGTAGAGCGCGATGACGCTTCGGGAGGCGACCGCCAGCGCGAAGCACACCTGGCGGTCGAGCGCGAGCAGGTCGTCGGGTGCGGGCGACGTCGTGGTGTCGGTCGGGGGTACGGCAGACATGTGGCTCCTCTCCGAGGTTGACCAGGCTATCAGTTGGTGTGCAAACTATTAGGACACCAAGCAACTGGAGGAACGGCATGCCGAACCACGACGGCCTGACGCTGGGCTACCGCATCAAGTGGCGTCTCGGCTGGCTGCTGCTCCACGTCATCGGCCCCGCCCAGCAGCCCGACGAGACCGACCCTCGTCGCCGCATGGAGCGCGAGCGTGCCGCGCGGGTGGCCCGCTACCGCGCCGAGCAGACCGAGGGCTGAGCCGCTCAGTGCCCGGCGGCGGGCAACAGGTCCCGCGACAACGGTGCGATCGGATAGTCCGCGACCGGGTGCTCGGGATCGATCCACACGAGCTCCTCGAGCTCGGCCCGGACGGCGATCTCGGTACCCGGGCGCAGCCGGACCCGGTAGGCGTACGCGTCGACCACGTGATCGGGCTCGTTCGCAGCGGGCGCCCCGAACCGGCCCAGGGTCTCGACGTCAGCGGGGTCGAGCCGCAGCCCCACCTCCTCCTCGAACTCCCGCACCAGGGCGGCCAACGGCTCCTCGCCGGGCTCGATCTTGCCGCCCACCTGCATGAACGACTGCGTGCCGCGCTTACGGACCAGCAGGTGCCGCCCGTCGGACCGCTCAACCACCGCCGCGACGATCCGCAGCGTCGCGATCGCACCGACCGCGCTGCCCTCACCCCCCGCAGCGCCGCCCTCGCTCACGACTGCTCCATGATCTCGTCGATCACCGTTCCGCCCAGCACCTGCACCACGAGCGGCACCCCGACCAGACCTGCGGACGCGATGTCCGGGTCGTCGGCGGACGGCTCGTCGTAGAAGTCGGGCTCGTCGGCCGGCGAAGCCGACGCGGGCACGCTCGCCGGTGCACCCACGCGCGCACCGGCGGCTGAGCGCGGATCGGCAGCGCCGTTCGCGGCGGCCCGGGCCCGGCGCTCGTTCGCCTGGCGAAGCGCCTCACGAGCACTGCCGGCCCCGGTCATCGGCGCCCTGGCAGGGCTTGGGACCTGGTCCTCGTAGACCGGTTCGGGCTCCGGCATGTCGTAGTCCGCCGGGGGCTCGGTCGCGCTCGCGCCCGTGAGCCACGCCTCGTCGGCCGCGCTGGCCGCGGACGGCGGGCGCGACGTGGGCCGAGTCGGCTCCGGACGCCCTCGCTCGGGACCGCCTGGCTCGGGACGTGAGGCCTCGGGCCGCTCCACGACGGCGACGCTGCCCTTGGCCGGCGCGGGCGCGGTGTCCGACGACCCGCCGGACATGCCGCCGCGTACCGTACTCGTCGCGGCACCGGCACTCCCCATCGCCGCGACGCCCGCCGCGGCTGCCGGCGGCGCCGACACGGTGGCCACGGCCCCACCGGGCGGAGCCACGTCCGGCCAGTCCGGCTCCGGGGCCACTGCCACCGGCGCGCCGCGCTGCGGCTCGCCCTGCGACGTCGCCGAGCCGCCGCCAGGTCCGGTTCCCGCAGACGCGGGGCCTGTGGGGCGAGGGCCCGCCGACCCAGCACCCGATCCTGTTCCCGCGGATCCGCCGCTCCCCGCGGGCCCACCGCCGGACGGGCCGCTACCGGAAGCACCCCCGGGCGGACCCTCGTCGAGCGTCGCCTCGACCCGGACCCGGATGCCGAGCGTCTGGTAGACCGCCTCTTCCACGGCGCTGGTGTGCCGCGCGTTCGAGAACGTACGGGCGAGCCCCGGGGCGGCGAAGCCCAGCTTCAGTGTGCCGCCCTCGAGCGCGGCGACCTGCGCGTTCGGGCCGACCAGCGACCATGTCACCCGCGCGGCGGCGAGCGCCCCGAGCACCTCGGGCCAGCGTCGCCGAACGGTCTCCGTCGTGACGCCGGGCTCGGCTCCCTCGGGGGTGGTGGCGGCTGCCGTCACCACGGCGACGGGCTCGGGTGCTGCTGGTGCTGCTGGTGCGGACTCGGCGGCAGGGGGCGCGGGCGGGTCCGTGGGCGCCGACCCGGCATCCGCTGACCCCGCAGACTCTGAGCCGCCGGACGCTTCGGACGTCGATCCGGCGCCGTCCGGGGCGACCGGCGCCCGCCCGGCCTCCGCCGTCGGCTCGGAAGACACGGCGCCGGCTGCGTCAGACCGCGCGGGCTGCGCACCGGACGCCTGCGACCCCGACGCCTGCGACCCGACTTCCGCGCGCTTCTTGCGCGCGTCGAGCACCGCGCGCGCCGCGGCGGGCCCGGCAAGACCACCCGGGGCCACGTCGACGGCAGGACCGAGGTCGGACCCGGCGGCGCTGCCGGCCGAGCCGGGCCCGGCTGGCGCACCGGGTGTCACGACGCCGCTCCGTTCGAGCCGGTCGATGCGGGCAGCGAGGCCCGCGGCACCGTCGTCGGCTCCCGGGAGAAGCAGCCGGGCGCACAGCAGCTCGAGGTGCAGACGCGGCGAGGTGGCACCGGTCATCTCGGTGAGGGCGGCGTTCACGAGGTCGGCGGCGCGGGAGAGCTCAGCGACTCCGAGGCGTCCGGCCTGGGACCGCATCCGGTCGAGCTGGTCGGCGGGTATACCGCGCAGCACCGCGCTGGCGGCGTCGCCCGACACCCCGATGACGATCAGGTCACGCAGCCGCTCCAGGACGTCCTCGACGAACCGGCGCGGCTCGTGCCCCGTTGCGATGATCTGGTCCACGACCCGGAAGATCGAACCTCCGTCGCGAGCGGCGAGCGCGTCGACGACGTCATCCAGGAGAGTCGCGTGCGTGAACCCCAGGAGTCCCACGGCCAGGTCATAGTGGACGACGCCGTCCGTGGCGCCCGCGATGAGCTGGTCCATCACGGACAGGGAGTCGCGCACGGAACCGCCGCCGGCGCGCGTGACCAGCGGAAGCACTCCGCTGCCCACCTCGACCTTCTCCGCGGCGCAGAGCTGCTCGAGGTAGGGCGACAGCACGTCCGGCGGCACGAGCCGGAACGGGTAGTGGTGCGTGCGCGACCGGATCGTGCCGATCACCTTGTCCGGCTCGGTGGTCGCGAAGATGAACTTGATGTGCGGCGGCGGCTCCTCGACGATCTTGAGCAGCGCGTTGAAGCCCTGCGGCGTCACCATGTGCGCCTCGTCGAGGATGAAGATCTTGTACCGGTCGCGTGCGGGTGCGAACGTGGCGCGTTCGCGCAGGTCACGCGCGTCGTCCACACCGTTGTGCGACGCCGCGTCGATCTCCACGACGTCGAGCGAACCGCTGCCGCCGCGGGCCAGCTCGACGCACGACGGGCACTCGCCGCACGGGGTGTCGATCGGCGACTCCGGCGTGTTCTTCGCGCAGTTCAGCGTGCGCGCGAGGATGCGGGCCGACGTCGTCTTGCCACAGCCGCGGGGGCCGCTGAAGAGGTACGCATGGTTCACCCGCCCGCTGCGCAAGGCCTGCATGAGGGGGCCCGTGACGTGGTCCTGGCCGATCACCTCGGCGAACGTCTCGGGCCTGTAGCGGCGGTAGAGGGCGGTGCTCACCCCCGCAACGATAGACGGCCCCACCGACACTCGGAGGACAGCCGTCCACAGGTTCGAACTCGACGAGCGGATAGAACATACGTGCCATACGATGGTGCTACATCGATATCCGCCAGGGAGGTGTCCAGACATGCGCAGGAGGTGTCCAGACATGCGCAGCGACAGCACGGCCCTGCGGGCGGTACCGAGCCTGCCACGCGCCACCGACACCTCTGGCGCGGACCCCTCACCCTCGCTCGGGGAGGTCGGCGAGGTCGGGGCCCAGCGGGTCGCAGCCCTGCACTCGTGGCTGCTCGCAGCAGCCACGCCTGATGAGAACGCAGCACGGATCGACACCCTGCGCGCCCTCGAGGACATCAAGGCAGCCTGCGCGGCGGTGCAGGCCCAGGTGCTCGTCGAGCTGCACGACCACACCCTGCGGGCGGCGCGCGAGTACGCCGCCGACCCCGCCGCGCATCACGACTCCTCCGGTCGGCAGATCCCGGTCACGGCCAGGTCCGCCGAGCGGGACGCGACCGCGAGCGCAGCCCAGCAGGCCGCTCGTGCGCTGCGCCTCTCGCCGCACCGGGCGAGGACGCTGCTGGCGGCTGCCCGCGTCTGGCACGAGGAGATGCCGCACACTCTGACCGCGCTGCGCGGCGGTCATTTGTCCGAGGAGCGCGCGCTGCTGCTCGTGAGGGAGACCTCCTGCCTCGACCCGGAGGACCGCCGGCGGATCGACGCCGAGCTCTGCGCCGACCCGGCCACCCTGGACGGCGTGGGCACGCGGCGGCTCGTCGGGCTGATCAAGGCCCGGGCCAACGAGATCGACCCCGCGGCGCTCGTCGAGCGCGCGACGCGGGCCGCGGCCGAACGGTGCGTGACGATCCGGCCTGCGCCGGATGCCATGGCGTACGTGACGGCCCTCCTGCCCATGGCGCAGGGCGTGCAGGTCTACGCGGCGCTCCGCCTCGCCGCGGAGTCGGCCCGGCACGCGGGCGGCGACGAGCGGGCCACCGGCCAGATCATGGCCGACACGCTCGTGGAGCGTGCCACCGGGCAGGCCCACGCGACGGACGTGCCGGTCACGGTGAACCTCGTCGTGTCCGACGCCGCCCTCCTGGCCGGCGGCCACGAGCCTGCGGTCGTGCTGGACGGAGCCGGTGTGGGACATGGCACCGTTCACGCCGACGTGGCGCGCACCCTCGTCGCCGGCGCGCTGGATCTCGACGCGGCATGGCTGCGGACCGTCTACGCCTCCGCCCAGGGGGACCTGATCGGCTCGACCAGCAGGCAGCGGTTCTTCGCCGACGGCCTGGCCGACGTCCTGCGCGTCAGGGATCAGGGCCGCTGTCGCACACCGTGGTGCGACGCCCCGATCCGCCACCTCGACCACGTCCGGCCGGCAGCAGAGGGCGGGCCGACCAGTCGGGAGAACGGTCAAGGTCTCTGCGCCGCCTGCAACCAGGCCAAGGAGGCACCAGGGTGGCGCTCCGTCGCGGGGACCGATCCGGCCACCGGGCGACATCTCGTCGTCACCAGCACCCCGACCGGGCACGAGTACCGGTCGCTCGCCCCGGCGCCGCCCACCCCGACATCACCGAGGCGGCCCCACCGGGTCGCCTGGTTCGAACGCCTCGTCGCCTGATCCGGCGGGCAGTCGCCTGATCCGGCAGGCAGCCGCCCGGTCCTGCTGCCGCGCGCGCAGCTGCGCGCGCCTGTCGACGTCACCTCCTCACCGTCGCAACGCCCGTCGCGCCAGCCCGTTGCCCAGCCACTGCACGGCCTGGACGATCACCACGATGATCACCACGACGACGGCCGTGACCGCCCAGTCGTACTGCCGGTAGCCCTGGACGATCGCGAAGTCGCCCAGACCCCCGGCCCCGAGATAGCCACCGATCGCGGACATGTCGAGCACGCCCACGAACAGGAACGTGTAGCCGAGGATCAGGGGTGCGAGCGCCTCGGGGATGAGCACCGTCCGCACGATCCGGAACGGTGAGGCGCCCATGGCGCGGGCGGCCTCGACCACACCGGGGTCGATCGAGACGAGGTTCTGCTCCACGAGCCGCGCGAAGACGAACGTCGCCATGAAGGACATCGCGAAGGTGAACGCCTCGATACCGATCGTCGAACCGATGACGGCACGCGTCAACGGGCCGAGCGCCACCAGGAAGATGATGAACGGGACAGGCCGCACCACGTTCACGGCGAGGTTCAGCACGGCGAAGACGAACCGGTTGCCCAGCAGGTTCCCGGGCCGCGCCAGGTACAGCCCGAGGCCGAGAGCGAGTCCGAGGAACCCGCCGACGGCCAGGGTGATCAGCACCATGTACGCCGTCTGGCCCGCAGCCTCCCAGAGCAGGGGCGTCAAGAACTCCCAGTTCATGCTTCAGCCCTCCCGTGGTCGTCCACCCACGTCACCTCACGCAGCGCCGCGACGGCCGCCTCCACCGTGGACCCGTCGCCGACGAGCTCCACGGTGAGCGACCCGTACGGCCGCTCCGCGACCTCGGTGATGCCGCCGAAGACGACGGTCCCGTCGACGCCGTGCTCGCGCAGCGTGCGCGTGAGCACGGCCGACGAGCCCGCGACCTCGTCCACGCCGACCGTCACGATGTGCCCGGTGTGCCGCGCGCGCAGCCGCTCCAGCACCTCGGGCGACGGCCGGTCGCGCAATGCCGTCGCGACGAACCGTCGCGTCGTGTCGTGCGTGGGCGCGCTGAACACCTGGTATGCCTCGCCCACCTCGACGACGCGCCCTCGCTCCATCACCGCGACGCGGTGGCAGATCGAGCGCACCACGTCCATCTCGTGCGTGATCACGACGACGGTGACGCCGAGCTCACGGTTGACCCGCTGGAGCAGGTCCAGCACGTCGCGCGTGGTCTCGGGGTCGAGGGCCGACGTCGCCTCGTCCGCCAGCAGGATGCGCGGGTTGGTGGCGAGCGCCCGGGCGATGCCGACCCGCTGCTTCTGCCCGCCGGACAGCGCGGACGGGTGTACCCCGGACTTGTCCGACAGCCCGACGAAGTCGAGCAGCTCGGCCACCCGTTCCTCGCGGCGGGCGCGCGGCCAGCCGGCCACCTCGAGCGGGTAGGCGACGTTTCCCGCGACCGTCCGCGCGGCGAGCAGGTTGAACTGCTGGAACACCATGCCGATCCCCGCCCGCACCGGGCGCAGGCGGGCCTCGCTCAGGGACCCGAGCGCGACGCCGTCGACGACCACGTCACCGCCGGTGGTGCGCTCCAGCGCGTTGATCAGCCGCACCAGCGTGGACTTGCCGGCGCCCGACTGGCCGATGACGCCGAAGATCTCGCCCTCACGGATGTCGAGGGTCACCTCGTCGACGGCGCGCACCTCCGCGCCACGACCGCGGCCCGGGAACACCTTGGAGGCGTTCTCGAACCGCACGATGCTGCCGGGGGCAGCTCCGGTCGTGGCAGGCATCAGGAAGCGTCCGCCTCGATACCCGCCAGGATCTCCTGCAGCTCGGAGGCCGGGTTGTCCTTGATCACGCCGGTGCCGCCCGAGGCCTCCAGCACACCCTTCTCGACCTCCGGGGTGTGGAAGATCTCGATGAGCTGCTCGAACACCTCGTTGTCGGCGTCGTCGGCCCGCGCGACCCACACGTTGATGTACGGCTCGGCGGCGGACGAGTCGGGGTCGTCCGAGAAGATGGCGTCCTCGGCCGTCAGGTCGGCGTCGCCGACGAAGTCGTTGTTGATGATGGATGCGTCGACGTCCTGCAGCGCGAGCGCCGTCTGGGCGGCGTCGACGGGGGTCACGGTCACGCGCGACTCGTCCTCGAGGATGTCGGCCGCCGTGGAGAACGCGCTGCCGCCGTCGCGCAGGGTGATCAGCCCGGCCTCCTGGAGCACGAGCAGGGCGCGCGCCTGGTTCGTGTCGTCGTTGGGGATGGCGACCTCGCCGCCGTCGGGGATCGCCTCGACGCTGCCGTGCTTCTTCGAGTAGAGGCCCAGCGGGTAGACGGCGGTGGCCGCGATCGGCGTGAGGTCCGACCCGGTGGCGGTGTTGTAGTTGGCGAGGAACTGCAGGTGCTGGAACTGGTTCAGGTCCAGGTCGCCGTCGGTCAGGCCCTGGTTGGGCAGCTGGTAGTCGCTGAAGTTCACGAGCTCGACGGTGATGCCCTCCTCCTCGGCCAGGTCGGTGAAGGTGTTCCAGTAGTCGTCGCCGGAGTTGACGACCCCGATACGCACGGGGTCCTCGGCGGTGCCGGCGGCGGCCGCGGCGTCGCCTCCGGCGCCGCAGGCGCTCAGGGCGAGGGCGGTGACGGCGGCGAGACCGGTGGCCAGAACAGGGGTGAAGCGAGACATGGGTGGTCCTCTCGGAGCGCACGGGCGCGGGTAGACCTGTGCTCAGGATGCGTGGGGCCGGCGTCTGACGCGGGCAGGGGAGATGTGACTGCGGCGGGCCACGGCCATCAGCAACGTGGCGAGCTCGCGGGGAGTTCGGGCGGCCCTCAGCGGGCTACGGCATGGTGCGGCGCGTTCAGCGCACGCACATTCGCCCGCCACGCACGCGGACGCAACACATCACGCCGCGGCGAGTGCGCGACGTCGTGGTGGTCCAGGTGCGGGTCATACGGACATCGTGCGGCACTGCACGACGTCAAAGCCAATCCCTGGCGGAAAATCCCATGATGCGGACGAAAACCCGTCCACATCGTGGAGGGTCGCGGAAATCAAGGCAAAATAAAGGACCCCCCGCACACCCACCAGAGCTCACTTACCCTTGCTGCCTTCCGGCCCTGGGGGAGTTCGGCGAGGTGATGCCGCACGAGGGGTCTGCCTCAGAGCCTAACCGATCTGGGCAGCTCGTCCCAACCACGCCGGGCAGCTGTACGTGACCTCACAACCCGGCCCCACTGCCCGATTCGTTGTCCGAGCACGACGTCCGGTATCCTCGTCAGGCCGCGCCAGACTTCGGTCCGGTGGCCGCGCGCCCGCCTTGGCGGACCGCGAGGAGGATTCGCCTAGTGGCCTATGGCGCACGCTTGGAAAGCGTGTTGGGTTAACGCCCTCGGGGGTTCGAATCCCCCATCCTCCGCAGTGTGATGACGCGGGACATCGTTCATGGATGTCCCGCGTCATCGTCGTTTCACGAGCCTTCACGAGCTCCCGGCCGCCCAGGCCCTAGGCAGGCTCCGCGGTGGCGTCGATGACGGCCAGCAGGCCGTCGAGCCGCTCCAGCCGCTCCTCCCCCAGGCCCTGGAAGATCCGGCGCAGGATCTCGTCGCCGGCCGCCTCGCCTGCCGCCAGGGCGCGGATGCCGTGATCGGTCAGGCTCACCACCCTGGCCCGGCGGTCGAGGTCGTCAGGCATCCGCCGCACCAGGCCGTCCCGCTCCATGGACTCGAGGGCCTGCGTGACCGACCGCGCGGCCAGCCCCAGCTCGTCGGCGAGCCGCGCCGTGCTGACCGGGCCGCAACCGGCCAGCACCTGCAGGATCCGGGTACGCCCCAGCGACGCCCCGCTCCGGGCCATGTGCTCGTCCACGAGCCTGCGCACCCGGGCCGACGTCGTCAGGTAGTGCAGGCCGACCTCGCCCGCGCGGCGGCTCCCGCTCATGGGCGGTCCCAGCGTCTCGTGTGGCACCGATGCATGATGCGTCATGGAAACCGGGACCGCCCGACGTCAGCACGATCGCCAGGTCACGCCCGGCGTCGCACGAGCACCGCCGCGCCGAGTCCGGCGGCGCCCACCACGATGCCGGCCACGCCCAGCCAACGGCCCACCGGGTCCACCGCGGCGGCGTCACCCGAGGCCTCCCCCGCGACCTCCGTCACGGGCTGGTCCTCCTCCTCGGCTGCGGCGGTCGTCGTGAACACGGGCGCGGGGGCCTCCGGCTCCGTGCCGTCCTCGGCGGCCGGGTCGTCCCAGTCGACGACGGTGCCGTCGGTGTACGTCTGGTGGGCGGGGAGCACGATCTCGGTGCCCGCCTCGGGCAGCGCGCCGACCCGCACGGCGAACTCCTGGTACTCGTGGGGCGGTACCTCGTGCCCCTTCTGCGCGGTCCACGTGATGCGCGCGGGGGCCTCGTCGACGGTCGCGCCCTCGACCTCGAACGGCTCGTCGAGCTTCTCGACGTCGATCTCGACGTCCCAGCCCGGCAGGGACCTCGGCGTCACGCTGAGGAACGGGGTGTCGGTCGGCAGGTCCACGACCAGCTTCTCCGTGGAGGCGGTGTCCGACTCCGTGGGCACACGGAACGTGAGGCCGGAGTAGCTCTCCGCGGCGGTCGAGTCGGGGCTGACGCCGACGTGCGCGGAGGCCACGGTAGGCAGCAGCACGAGCACGGCGGTGGCGGGTACGGCCGCGAGGGTGCGGCGGGCGGGCATGCTGAATCGGGACATGACGGATTCCTTCGGTCAGGGTGGGTGCGGGCGTACGACGACGCACCTCCCGCCCAGCCGTCAGGTCGCGAGGTACGTCAGCAGGGCCGACGACGGCGGCCCGCGACCCGGTGCGACGTAAAGGTCCACGGAGCCCGACGGCGTCGCCGAACCGGCCAGAACCGGGAGGCGCCGCACGGCGGGGAGCCGGCGGAGGCCGACGGGGAGCGCCCGGACCAGCCAGGACGCAAGCAGCCAGACCCCGCGCTCGACGCCCACGAGCAGCCCGACGGTCACGACCGTCGCGAGCGCGTGCCACGCGAACATGGCCGGGCTCATCGCTCCGGCCTCGGCACCCGCACACACACTGTGCGCGGTGACACCGTGCGCGGTCACGCCGGCCAGGTGGACGTGGGCACCGCCGTCGGGCAGCGGGCTCGCGGCGCACGTGCCGCCGAGGTACGAGAAGCCCTGGTGCAGGGCGTACTGGCCGAGACCCGCGAGGGCGAGGCCGCCCGGCCAGCGGATCCGACGCCGGACCGCGAGCGCGGAGACGGCGAGCAGGAGCGCACCGCTCAGGCCGATGATCTCGACGGGCGGCAGGTGGGCGCCCGCCTCGAGGTGCGCGGTCAGGGCGAGCCCGAGCACGACACCCGCCCACAGGAGCGCACGGCAGAGGCCGACGGCTCCGGAGGACGGGGTCAGCACAGCACAGACCCTAGCCCTCACTTGGCGGGCTGTACCTCTTCTTCTCCCTGCTTGGTCGGGAGCAGCCGCTTCTGCGGCTCGACGGTGTCCACCGGCACGCAGTCCTTTGCGTTGCGCAGCGGCTGGTTGGCGGTCACGTCGACGTCCTCGACGTCGAGGGGCGGGTCGAAGTTCTCACCGATGAGAAGGTCGACCGCCGGGCCCTTGCGGTCGTCGAGGACGAGGCGCATCTTCGGGAACTGCGCGCCCAGCGTGTACGCCTGCACCACACCGTTCGCCCCGAACCGGATCTCGGACTCCTGGAGCAGCAGCGGGACGTTGTTCTTGTCCTTGATGTCGAAGCCGCGTTCCGCCAGGACGGTCTCGTGCGCGCTGGCGAGGCCCGTCTCCCCCGAGGCGTTGAGCAGGTTCACCTGGATCTGCGCGTAGGCGATGGGCAGGGCACCGTCAGGCTGGCCCTTCACCGCCGGCAGGCAGGGCACCGGGTACGCCTTCTGCTCCGAGACGCCCACCGTGGTGAACGGCCGGTTGAACGGGGCGCTGATGGCGCCCGAGTACACGGCGAGCGCGAAGATGCCGCAGACCGCGAGGAACGCGATCAGCACGCCGAAGACCACGGCTTGGCGCTCGTGCTCTCGGCGGCGGCGTTCCACGCGCGCCTGGTCGTGCCCGGGAGATGTCACTCTTGGAACCTACCTGAGGTCAGCGGATGGTGAGCACGCGAGCGTGCAGGACTGGACGTTGTTGCAGGGCGGCGCGCACCGCCCGGTGCAGGCCGTCCTCGAGGTAGAGCGTGCCCTGGTACTCGACGACGTGGGCGAACAGGTCGCCGTAGAAGGTGGAGTCCTCCGCCAGGAGCGTATCGAGGTCGAGCGTTCGCTTGGTGGTGACGAGCTCGTCGAGCCGCACCTGACGCGGGGGCACGTCCACCCAGTCACGGGTCCGGGAGCGCCCGTGCTCGGGGTACGGGCGGCCGTCTCCTACGGCCTTGAAGATCATCGGTCCATCCTCACAGGACTCGGCGGGGCGCGATCCGGGAGCGGCGGTGAGAACCTGCCTGCTGACACCGGACGGCGGTCCGCACCCTACCGGACGGAGCATGTGGAGGACAGCCGCACACCCCGTCCGGCGACTCAGTTGCTCTGCAGGATCCCGGCGGAGCTCAACCCTCCGCGGTGCCGCGCCAGCGGCCGATCGCGCCCATGACGTGGTAGATGACCAGAGCTGCGGCGGTGCCGAGGGCGATGCCGCCGAACTGCAGCTCGCCGGCCGACCAGGTGTAGTCGGCGATGCCGATGACGAGCGGCACCGCGGCGGTCGTGAGGTTCACCGGGTCCGAGAAGTTGACCCTGGCCTGCACCCAGATGCGCGCGCCCAGGATGCCGATCATCCCGTAGAGCATCGTCGTGACGCCCCCGAGCACCCCCTGCGGGACGCTGGCGATCAGCGCGCCGAACTTGGGCGAGAGGCTGAGCACCAGGGCGCCGAACGCCGCTACCCAGTACGCGGCAGTGGAGTACACGCGGGACGCCGCCATGACGCCGATGTTCTCGGCGTACGTGGTGGTGCCGGAGCCACCACCGAGCCCGGCAAGGGTTGTGGCGAGTCCGTCGGCCAGGAGCGCCCGGCCGGTCAGCGGGTCGTAGTTGCGACCCGTCATCGCGGCCACGGACTTCACGTGGCCCACGTTCTCGGCGATGAGCACCAGCACCACCGGCAGGAACAGCCCGAGCACGCCCGGATCGAACGACGGCGCGACGAAGTGCGGCAGCCCCACCCAGGCGGCGTCGTCCACCTCCGAGAAGTCCACCTCGCCGCGCACCGTGGCGACCACGTACCCGATGACCACGCCCAGCAGGATCGCCAGGCGACCGACCAGGCCACGGAACAGGACCTGGATCAGGATGATCGAGGCCAGCGTGATCACGGCCGTCACCGGGGACGCCTGGAAGCCGGAGCACCCCTGCTCGTCGCAGGTCCCCCACGCCACGGGCGCGAGGTTCAGGCCGATGAGGGCGACGATCACGCCGGTGACGACGGGCGGCATCGCGATCTGGATCCAGCGCGGTCCCGCGACGTGCACGATCACGCCGACGAGCGTCAGCAGCAGGCCGGTGGCGAGGATGCCGCCGATCGCCACCGACTGCCCGCCGGACGCCGTCGCCGCCGTGATCGGCGCGATGAACGCGAAGCTCGACCCCAGGTAGCTGGGCAGCTTGTTCCCCGTGATCAGCAGGAATGCGACGGTGCCGAGCGCGGAGAAGAACAGCGTGGTCGCCGGGTCGAAGCCTGTCAGGACCGGCACCAGGAACGTGGCACCGAACATGGCGACGATGTGTTGCAGGCCGATGCCGACGGTGCGCGGCCAGCTCAGCCGCTCGTCGGGTGCGACCACCTCACCGGGCGTGATGCGGGCGCCGTCACCGTGCAGCTTCCAGCCGATTCGCATGTTGTTGTCCTTGATCGCGCAAACGGGGTGTCGCGCGGATCCTAGCGGCAGGTACTCCGGTACTCGCCGATCAGCTGGTCCGGGACAGGTGCGGGGCAGAGGAACTGCGCGTAGCGCACGTCGTCGTCCACGTAACGCTTGAGCCACGAGATGCTGTACCGGGCGATGGTCGTGTTGTCCGTGGTCGGTGCCGAGTGTGACGCGTCCCGCAGCTCCAGGTACGCCTTGTCGGCGTCGGCAGGCAGCGACTCGTACAGCGGCTCGGCGTACGACCGCACCCGTGCGATGGTGTCGCCCTCGGCACCGATGATCAGCGTGGGCGCGGTGACCTCGGGGAAGCTCCGGTCCGGGCTCCACGGGGCCATCGGGATGACGGCCCGGAGCGCGGGATCGGCCTTGGCCGCCTCCAGGCTGCCGCCGCCGCCCATCGAGTGGCCCATCACGGCGAGCCGGTCCGGGTCGATCCGGTCCGCGACGGAGCTGTGCAGCAGGTGGTCCAGCGCGGCGAGGAGCTGGTCGCCCCGACGCGCGGGCGAGTCCGCGGGGCGGAGTGTGTCGATGGTGAGGACCACGAAGCCCTGCGAGGCCAGCCGGGGGCCGAGCCAGGCGACGGCAGCCTGCGAGGAGCGGCGCCCCGGCGCGACCGCCACCGCGCCGAAGGTGCCCTCGGAGGTGTCCGTGGGGTAGTACACGGTGCCGCCGCCGAACCCCTCGGCCACGGCACGCGGGAGGACCGCCGTCTCCACGTCGAACGACCCACGCGGGGCCTCGATGCTCGCCACGGTGGGGTCCGGGCCGCGCTGGAAGCCGTCGCCGGCGGACGCGGCCGGGACGGCCACCAGGGTTCCGGCGACGAGCGTGGTCGCCGCCAGGGCGGCGCGGACGGCACGTGACAAGCTCTGCATGGAGTTCTCCGAGGGGGTGTCGCGGCAAGGATGGCGCGACACGACCCTAGGAAAGAACTCTTCACCCGGCCTGGGCTGGGTGTGGATCTCAGCCGAGCTGGGGGCGCACCTCGCGGGCGATCAGGTCCAGGTGGTCCAGGTCCGCCAGGTCCAGGACCTGCAGGTAGACCCGCTGGATCCCCACTGCCTCGAGCGCCTTGAGCCGGTCCACGGCCTCGGCGACCGTCCCGGCGATGCCGTGCTCGCGCAGTTCGGCGGGCTCCCGCCCGATCGCCGCCGCGCGACGCGTGAACTCCGCCTCGTCCTGGCCGACGGCGGCGACGAGCGCCACCGACTGGACCAGCGACCCGGGTGCGCGCCCGGCGTCGGCCAGCGCCTTGTTGATGACCTCGATCCGCGGGCCGATCGTGTCGATCTCCGGGAAGGACTGGTTGTACTCGTCGCCGTACCGCGCGGCCAGGGCAGGCGTGCGGCGAGGGCCGCCGCCACCCACCAGCAGGGGGATCCGCTGCTGCACGGGCTTGGGCAGGGCCGGGGAGTCGACGAGCTCGTAGTACTCGCCGGAGAACGAGAACTTCTCCCCGACCGGGGTGTTCCACAGGCCGGTGATGACCGCGAGCTGCTCCTCGAGGATGCCGAACCGCTTCTCCGGGAACGGGATGCCGTAGGCGCTGTGCTCCGCCGCGAACCAGCCCGTGCCGAGCCCGAGCTCCACACGGCCGCCGGACATCTGGTCCACCTGCGCCACCTGGATGGCGAGCACACCGGGGTGCCGGAACGTCGCCGAGGAGACGAGCGTGCCGAGCCGCACGGTCGAGGTCTCACGGGCCAGGCCGGCGAGCGTGATCCAGGAGTCGGTGGGACCGGGGAGCCCGTCGCGGTCGCCCATGGCCAGGTAGTGGTCCGAACGGAAGAACGCGCTGAACCCGAGCTGCTCCGTGGTCCGGGCGACGGCAAGCTGGTCGTCGTACGTCGCACCCTGCTGGGGCTCGGTGAAGATGCGCAGGTCGAGAGTCATGACCTCACCTTGCCACGGGACGCCGAACCGCTTCGACCGCGGGCCGCTCAGCCGAACTCGGGCTCCGTGGTGCGCGAACGCTTGATCTCGTAGAAGTAGGGGTACCGCGCGAGCGTCACGGACGCGTCGAAGAGGGCCGCGGCCTCCTCGCCGCGCGGGATGCGCGTCAGCACCGGTCCGAAGAACCCGACACCGTCGACGTGGATGGTCGGGGTGCCGACGTCGTCACCGACGGGCCGCATGCCCGACTCGTGGGAGGCCGCGAGCGCCGCGTCGTAGTCCGTGGACGTCGCCGCGGCGGCGAGCTCGGCGGGCAGACCGGCCTCGGCGAGCGCCTCGACCGCGGCGGCGTCGAGGTCCTTGTTCTGCTGGTCGTGGATCCGGGTGCCGGCGGCGGTGTAGAACGCGGAGAACGCCTCGGGCCCATGGTCCGTCTGGACCGCCGCGGCGATGCGGCCGATACCGCGCGACCGCTCGATGCGCGCCCGGTAGTCGGCGTCGATGTCCCGGTCCTTGTTGAGCAGGTAGAGGCTCATGAGCTTGAAGGTGAGGTCCACGTCGCGAAGGCGGTCCACCTCGAGCGCCCAGCGGGACGTGATCCAGGCGAAGGGGCACATGGGATCGACGTAGACGTCGACGACGGGCTGGGCAGAGGTCTCGCTCACGTCGACAGACTACGCTCGCCTGCGTGACCGGGATCCGTTGGGCGAGCCTTGCCACCGTCGTGGGCGGCGGGGCGATCTTCCTGGTGTGCCTGGTGGGCTTGGTGCTCGGCCATCCGTGGTCAGCCGTGCCCGGCGTTCTCGGTCTGCTGATGGCCGTGCGCGAGGTGCGCTACCTGCGCAGACTCCGCTCGGGGAAGCTCAGGAGCCGGGAAAATTAGCGCCCTGGACGTCACGATTCGCTCAAGGAGTCTTCACGCGGCCCGGGGAGCACGCGGTAGCCTGCGAGGCATGACCGCCGTCCGTACCCACACGCACGCACAGGCTGTCGACGCTGCGGTTGACCTGTTCACTCGGCAGGGGTACGAGGGAACCACCGTCGAGGAGATCGCCGACGCCGCCCGCGTCAGCCGGGCCACGTTCTTCCGCCGTTTCCGGTCCAAGGAGGACGTGGTCTTCGCCGACCACGAGCTGCTGCTCGAGGAGGTGGTGGTCATGCTGGCCGCCACCCGGCCCGACGCCCGCGCGAGCGAGGAGGCCGGGCACGACCTGGGCCGCGCCTGGGACCCCGACGTCGACCCCTACCTCGAGGTGTGCCGCGCGGCACGCATGGTTTTCGACCACCACGTGGGCCAGCGCGAGACCTCCCTCGCCCGCTACGCCCTGTTGCAGCAGGTACCCGCGCTGCGTGACCGCGAGCTGATCACCACCCACCGCTACGAGCGGGCGTTCACGCACTACCTGCGCGACACGCTGCCGCCGGAGCGCTCGGTGTCCACGGCGTCCATCGCGTTCGCGGCCTCGGTGGTCGCGGTGCACAACGCGATCCTGCGGCGCTGGCTGCGCACGCCGTCGCTCGACCTGCGGCCCGAGCTGGAGGAGGCGTTCGCCGACCTGCGGCGGGCCGCCGTGCTCGGCACGTCCGCGAGCCCTCTGCCCGACGACGGCGTCCCGGCCGCCCGCCGCGTCGTCGTCACCGTCGTGGAGGGCCTGGCGGGGCCCGACGAGGTGGCGCGCGCCGTCCGGGACGCGCTCGTCTGACCTCCGCCTTCCGGCCGGGAATGCGCCCGTGGCATCCTGTGTTCCGCTAGCCGTAGGCAAGTAGTCAAGTGCATCGCATGCACACGTGCTCCGGGGTCGGTGAAATTCCGAGCCGGCGGTAACAGTCCGCGACCCAGGTCCTTCCTTCGGGAGAGACCCGGTTGACCTGGTGGAACTCCAGGACCGACGGTGAAAGTCCGGATGGGAGGAAGCACGTGCGGCGCGCGCCGCCGACCCTCCGGGTCCGGGGCACGTGTCGTCGTCGGCGCCGTCGTGGCGCGCCGGCCCTCACCCCGGAGTCCCCGTGTGCGGACCTGGAGAGGGAAGAACATGGACTGGTTCCGCGCCGCCTATGACGCGACGTTCCTGGTCGCCGACCAGCAGATCTACTGGCGCGAGGTCATCGGCAACCTGTTCGGGCTCGCGTCCGCGCTGGGTGGTCTGCGCCGCAAGGTATGGGCGTGGCCCGTGGGCATCGTGGGCAACGTCGTGCTCTTCACGGTCTTCATGGGCTCGTGGTTCGGCGACGCCTCACGCGCCGACATGCTGGGCCAGGCGGGCCGCCAGATCATGTTCATCGCCGTCTCGGTCTACGGGTGGTACCGCTGGCGCCAGACGCAGCGCACCGGCGGCGTCGGCACGGTCGCGGTGCACCCCCGCTGGGCGTCCTGGCGAGCCCGCGTGGGCCTGGTGACCGGCATGCTCGCCGGCACCCTGCTGCTCACCCCGCTCTTCCGGAGCCTCGGCTCGTACGAACCGGTCTGGGCGGACGCCTGGATCTTCATGGGCTCCGTGCTCGCCACCTACGGGATGGCCAAGGGCTGGGTCGAGTTCTGGCTCATCTGGGTGGCGGTCGACCTGGTGGGTGTGCCCCTGCTGTTCTCCGCCGGCTACTGGGCGACCGCCCTGATGTACGTGATCTACGGCGTGTTCACGCTCATCGGCTTCTTCGCCTGGTGGCGGATCAGCCGCCGCGAGAGCGCCGGCCCGGAGCAGGCGGCCGTCGCCGCGGCCTGATCGCGTAGCGTCGGCGCTCGTGGACGCACAGGAGCGCACGGCCAGGATCGGGATCGTCGGGTCGGGCTTTCGCGCCCGCACCATGCTGCGGGTGCTGCACGCGCTGCCGGACCGGTTCGAGGTGGCAGGCGTGGCGACCCGCAACGCGGCCGACCGTGCCGAGCTGGCCGCGCGCGGCCTGTCGGCGGCGGGCCTGCCGGGCCTGCCCGCGCCCGCCTACGCCACGGTGCCCGAGCTGCTCGCGGGCGGGCGGCCGGACCTGATGCTGCTGACGCTGCCGGCCGGCGCGGCCCAGCCGGTGATCCACGACCTCGCCGCCGCGGGCGTCCCCGTGCTCACGGAGACGCCCGCGGCCGGCACCGTCGAGGAGCTGGCCGCACTGCAGCGGCTCGTGGACGACGGCGCCTGCGTGCACGTCGCCGAGCAGTACCACCTGGAGCCGCTGGTGGGGGCGCAGCTCACGGTCGCCGCGTCCGGTGCTCTCGGCGCGGTCACGGACGCGCACGTCGCGGTGGCCCACGACTACCACGGCATCAGCGTGCTGCGGCGTGCCCTGGGGGTCACCTTCGAGGACGCCGAGATCACCGCCCGGCGGGACGCTCGTCGCGTGCTGCCCAGCCCGAGCCGTGCGGACGACCCCGGCGACCTCTCCCTGGTCGACACCGTGCACGCGACGGCCTGGCTGGACTTCGGCGACCGGCTCGGCACCTACGAGTTCGACGACGTCCAGTACCGCTCCTGGGTGCGTACCCCCGCGCTGCTGGTCCGCGGCGAGCGCGGCGAGCTGCGCGACGACGTGGTGCGCCGCGTCGGCCCGGACGGCCTGCCCCGGCGGTCCACGCTGGAGCGGGTGGCGGCGGGTGGGGCCGGCAGCCACGAGGGCCTGTTCCTGCGCGGCTACACGCTCGACGGCGAGTGGCTGTACCGCAACGCGTTCCGCCCCGTCCGCCTGCCCGACGACGAGCTGTCGATCGCCCGCGTCGTCGCCGACATGGCCGACCACGTGCTGCACGGGGCGCCGTCGCCCTACTCGGTGGCCGAGGCCGCCCAGGACCAGTACCTCCAGCTCGAGGTGCGGCACGCCGCGGCGTCGGGCGAACGGGTGCGCACCCGGCCGCAGGCGTGGGCCGACGGGGCGTCCTGCCGCCACACCGCGGCCACCCCGGAGGCCGCCCCGGAGTGAGACGTAGTATCGCTTGACCTGAGATCCGGTACCGGCGCACCATGGGAAGCATGACTCAGACCCCCGGGGTGACGGCGCCCGACTACGACGTCTCGCAACCGCTCGACATCGACTTCGCCGGCGCCTTCGTCGACGTCACGGAGGAGGAGCGGGCGTGGCAGCTCGCCGTGCGCCAGTTCGTCCAGGACGACGTGCTGCCCGTGATCGACGGCTACTGGGAGCGTTACGAGGTCCCGATGGACCTGGTCAAGCGCATGGCCGAGCTGGACTTCCTGCGCGACGGCGTGGACGTGCCCGGCTTCCCGAAGGTCTCCAAGATGGCCGAGGGCCTGGCGGTGATGGAGATGTCGCGCGGCGACGGCTCGGTCACCACCATCTGCGGCGTGCAGGGCGGCCTCGCGCTGCGCTCCATCGTGATGCTCGGCTCGGACGAGCAGATCGAGAAGTACGCGGGCCCCATGGCACGCGGCGAGATCCTCGGTGCGTTCGCCCTGACCGAGCCCACGCACGGCTCCGACTCGGTGGGCCTGGAGACGTCGGCGGTCAAGGAGACCCGCGACGGCGTCGAGGGATACGTCATCAACGGTGAGAAGAAGTGGATCGGCTTCGGCTCGATCGGCGACATCTCGGTGGTGTGGGCACGTGGCGAGGACGGCCAGGTGCACGGCTACATCGTGCCGCAGGACGCCCCCGGCTACGAGGCCACCACCATCCAGGGCAAGATCTCGCTGCGCGCCATCCACCAGGCGCACATCGTGCTGAACGACGTGTTCGTACCGGCCGAGAACCTGCTGCCCGGGGCGCGGTCGTTCAAGGACACCGGGCGCGTGCTGTTCGCCACCCGCCTCGGGGTCGCATGGGGCGCCGTCGGGCAGGCCGTCGCCTGCTACGAGGCGGCCGTGGCCTACTCCAAGCAGCGCACGCAGTTCGGCCAGCCGCTCGCGGCGAGCCAGATGATCCAGGAGCGCCTGACCAAGATGCTCTCGATCATCACGCAGATGCAGCTGCTCGTGAAGCAGATGACGCGCCTCGACGAGGCCGAGCAGCTCAGCGGCCCGCAGGCCTCCCTCGCCAAGTACACGTGCACGCGCGGTGCCCGCGAGGTCGCGGCCATCGCCCGCGACCTGCTGGGCGGCAACGGCATCCTGCTGGAGAACCGCGTGGCGCGGCACTTCGCCGACATCGAGGCGCTGCACACCTACGAGGGCACCGAGAGCATGCAGGCCCTCATCATCGGCCGGGAGATCACGGGCACCAGCGCGTTCGCGTAGGGGTAACCCCACCCCACCCCCGTGGGCCAGCAACATGTGCCGGGGCCGCCCGTCCGCCTAGGGTCAGATCCATGACCAGCACAGACGGCGCGGCCCCCGCGCCGCTCAGCCTCGAGGACCGCACGGCGCCCGCGCTCGTGTCGGGCGCCGCGTTCCTCCGGGCCCCGTTCGACCCGGCGACGGCGCGCGCCGTCGCCGCCCTCGCCGTGGGGTGGCTCTGGTCCCTGACAGCCGGACTCGTCCTCTGGATCCTCGTGGTCGTCGCGGCCGCGCTCGTGCCCGTACTCGGCCTCGGCCTCCCGGCCCTGGCGCTCACCCTCGTGGCGGCCCGCGCGTTCGCCGCTGCCGAGCGGCAACGCATCCTGACGCAGGTGAGCGTGGTGGTGCCCGCTCCGGCCACGCCCGCGACCCGCACCGGGCGGTGGGGCCGCCTGTGGGGGCCGATCCGGGACGGCCGGGCCTGGGCCGCCGCCCTGTACGCCCTGGTCCTGCTGCTCCTGTGCACCCTCTTCTTCGCCGTGGCGGCAGCCCTCGCGTCGGCCTCCGTCGCCGCGGTCGCCTTCGCCGTCGTCGGCCAGGACACCGTGGTCGCAGGATGGACCGGGCTGGCCTGGCCCGCGACAGTCGCCCTGGCCCTGGCCGGCGCCCTCGTGGCCCTGTGGGGCGCCGCCGCCGTCGCACAGTACGGCTCGTTCCTCGTGGTGCGTACGGCGCACGCCCTCCTGGGCCCCTCCGCCGCGCAGGAGGCCGAGGCCCGTGCGCTCGCCGCGGAGCAGGACGCCCGGGCGGCCGAGGCTGCCGCGCACACCGCCCAGGAGCGCGCGGTCGTGCTGACCGAGTCCCGCTCGGCCGCCGTCTCGGCTGCCGACACCGAGCGCCGCCGCATCGAGCGCGACCTGCACGACGGCGCGCAGCAGCGCCTCGTGGCCCTTGGCGTCGAGCTGGGTGTCGCACGGCGCCTGGCCGACAAGGAGCCGGAACACGCCGTCGCCGCCCTTGAGCTCGCGCACCGCGAGATCAAGGAGACCCTCGGGGAGCTGCGCGACCTGGTGCGCGGCATCCACCCCGCGGTGCTGTCCGACCGCGGCCTCGACGCGGCCCTCTCGGCGCTCGCCGGGCGCAGCCCGGTGCCGGTCGAGGTGGCGGTCGAGGGCGACCTGACCCCCGCCGGCTCGGCCGCGCAGGCCGCCGCGTACTTCGTCGTCGCCGAGGCCCTGACCAACGTCGCCAAGCACGCGGGTGCGGACACGGCCCGCGTGCAGGCCGCGATCGTGCCCGACGCCGACCCGCCCCGCCTGCGCGTCACGGTGTCCGACGACGGCAGGGGCGGCGCCGCGGCGTCCCCCGGCAGCGGGCTCGAGGGCCTGCGCGGCCGCGTTGCCGCCCTCGACGGGACGTTCGAGCTCGACAGCCCGCTCGGCGCGGGCACCCGCCTGACCGTGGAGGTGCCGTGCGCATCGTGATCGCGGAGGACTCCGTCCTCCTCCTGGACGGCCTCACCCGGCTGCTCACCGCGGAGGGGCACGAGGTGACGGGGCATGTCACCGCCGACAGCATGGTCGCGGCACTCGGCCGGGCCGACGCCGCGCTGCCCGACCTGCTCGTCACCGACGTCCGCATGCCGCCGTCGCACACCGACGAGGGCCTGCGTGCCGCGGTGCACCTGCGCAGCCTGCACCCCGACCTGGCCGTGCTCGTGCTGTCGCAGTACGTGGAGCAGAGCTACGCCTCCGAGCTGTTCGCGCGCGGCGCGCGGGGCCTGGGCTATGTGCTCAAGGACCGCGTGGCCGACGTCGACGAGTTCCTCGACGCCGTGGCACGGGTGTCCGCGGGCGGCACCGTCGTGGACCCGGAGGTCGTCACCCAGATCATCGCCCGGCACCCTGGCTCCGACCTCGACGTGCTGACCCGCCGCGAGCGCGAGGTGCTCGCGCTCATGGCCGAGGGACGGTCCAACGCCGCCATCGCCGACCGCCTCGTGGTGGGCCTGCCTGCCGTCGAGAAGCACGTCACCAACTTGTTCATGAAGCTCGGCCTGCCGCCGGCCGCCGACGACCACCGCCGGGTGCTCGCCGTGCTGCGCTGGCTCGACCAGAACGGATCCCACCGATGACCCAGCCCACACCCCAGCTCCCCGCACCTCAGGTCCCCGCACCTCAGGACGCCACGCCCCAGGACGCCGGCTCCGCACCGCCGCGCCGCGGTGCGACCGCCCGCGTGCTGACGACGCTCGGCGTGCTGCTCGGCGTCGTCGCCATCGGGTCCGGCGCCCTGATCCTCGTGGACCTGGCGATGTACGAGACCACCACGCAGCACGAGACCTACGAGCCGGCGGGGTCGGTGGTGCTGCTGGCCGACGGGCACGTCACCGTCGCCGCCGCCGAGGGTGACGTCGAGGTCGACGCGGTCGCACAGCGGGGCCTGCGCGGTCCCCGGTACTCCGCCCAGGAGTCGGCGGACCGGCTCGAGATCACCCACCGGTGCGGCTGGTCGCTCATCACGTCGCCCCGCTGCTCCGGCGGGCTCGAGGTGACGCTGCCCGCGGACACCGAGGTGGAGGTCCGCACGGCGAACGGTGACGTCGTCGCGAGCGGGCTCGCCGGCGACCTGGTCCTGAGCTCGAACAACGGCCGGGTCGAGGCCAGCGAGATCGGCGGGCCACTGACCGCGGACTCCGACAACGGCGACATCGCCGTCACCGGCGCGGTGGGCGACGTCCGCGCGTCCACCGCGAACGGCCGCGTCAGCCTCGTCGATGTGGACGGCACCGTCGACGCGGACAGCCAGAACGGCGACGTCGTCATCGAGGCGGTGACCGGTGACGCCTCGGGGACGACCAGCAACGGGTCGGTGGAGATCACGCAGGTCGACGGTGACGTCCGCGCCAGGACGAGCAACGGCAGGGTCACCGTGGTGGGTGACCGCCGACCCGTGGCGCTGACGATCCAGACGTCGAACGGCAGGGAGACCGTCAACGGGCCTACGGACCCGGACGCCGCGCGCACAGTCGAGATCCGCAGCTCCAACGGAGACGTCGAGTACATCGTGCCGTAGAGCGACCGTGCCGAAGCGGTGTCGACTCCTCTCGCCACGTTGCCTGTCGTAACCATTATTGTTACATTGGCTGGTGGCGAGAGGAGTCGACACCATGTCGAACGAGCTGCACTACGAGGTCATGACCGAACGTCGCGACGGCGTCACCCGAGACCTGCCGGAAGGCCATGACGACCTGCGCTGGGTGGCGAACAGCGCCACCCTGATCTGGGGTGACCGCGACGCCGTCCTGGTCGACACGTTCACCACCATCGAGCAGAACGCCCGCCTGGTCGAGTGGATCCGCGCGCACGACAGGACGCTCACCGCGGTGTACATCACACACGGTCACGGCGACCACGCGTTCGGGATCGGACAGCTCCGCGCCGCATTCCCGGAGGCCCGCTTCCTGGCCACGGAAGGAACGATCGCCGGCCTCCGCGGCCAGGCCGACCCGGCGTACCTCAGCGGGTTCTGGGCGAGCCTCTTCCCCGGGCAGATCCCTCCCGTGGAGCTCCCGGACGCCCTCGACGGCGACCGCTTCGACCTCGAGGGCAACGAGCTGCGCGCGGTCGAGGTCGGCCACACCGACACCGAGGGGAGCACGGTCCTGTGGGTACCCCGACTCGGCCTGGTCGTGGGCGGTGACGTGGTCTACAACGCCACCTACCCCTATCTCACGGAGACCACCCCGGAGAGCCGCCTGAACTGGATCGCCGCGCTCGAACAGCTGAAGGGTCTGCACCCCACCCACGTGGTCAGCGGGCACAAGCAGCCGCAGAACGGCGACTCGCCCGCCGACATCGACGCGACCATCCGGTACCTGCGCGACGTGGACGAGTCGGCAGCGGCCGCGGTCGACGCGCTCGACTTCTACCGGCTGATCCTCGACAGGCAGCCGGGCCGGACCAACGTCGGGTCGGCCTGGGCGACGGCGAAGCTCGTCAAGGGCGCGCCCGTCGTCGAGGTGAGCCCGTGAGCGCGAACTCCCGGCTGACGCTCGCCGTCCATGCGCTGGAGTGGGTCGAGCTGCACGCCAGGCGAGGCGAGGGTCTGGCCACTTCGGACGGCATCGCGGGCAGCGTGAGGACGAACCCGGTGGTCGTCCGCCGGCTGCTGGGGCGCCTCAGGGAGGCCGGCCTGGTGACGTCGCAACGAGGAGCGAACGCGGGCTGGGCGCTCGCCCGACCCGCCGACGAGATCACCCTGGCCGACGTGTGGCACGCCCTGGACGACGGGCCACTGTTCGGCCTGCACGCCTCGCCGCCGTCCACGAGCTGCCCGATCGGTCGCAGCATCGGGTCCACCCTCGGCGAGGTCTACCGTGACGCGGAGCGCGCAGCCGAGGAGCGGCTGGCCGACGTCACCATCGCGGCGAGCCTTGCCGCGACGCTCACGGCGTCCGGCGAGACGGTGCCGGACCCCGTCGGCGCGACAGCCGGCACGTCCTGACACGGCGCCCACCGCTCCTCAGCCCGTCAACGTCAGCCAGAGCAACGTGACGTTGAGCGCCACGATCACGCCCGCGACCAGCCAGGCGGCAATCTGGGTGGTCACGGCGTTGCGGTGCGCGCCGAGGAGCTCGCGGTCCCGGGTGAGCCGCACCAGCGGGATCATCGCGAACGGGATGCCGAAGCTCAGCACCACCTGGCTCACCACGAGCAGCCAGGTCGGCGAGATCCCCGTCATCAGCAGGACGATCGCCGGCAGGAGCGTCACGGCCCGCCGGGTGAGCAGCGACACACGGACCTTCAGCAGGCCGGACATGATCTCCGCCCCCGCGTACGCCCCGACGGACGTCGACGCGAGCCCTGAGGCGAGCAGCCCGACCGCGAACAGGACGCCCACCACGGGCCCGAGGGTCTCGGCGATCGCGGCGTGCGCGCCCTCGATCGTGTCGGTCCCCGCCCGGCCGGGCAGGTTGGCGGCGGCGAGCAGGAGCATCGCGATGTTCACGCTCCCCGCCAGCACGAGGGCGAGCACCACGTCGATCCGGGTGGCGCGCAGGATGCGCGGCACCGAGGTGGACGGCGCGTGGAGGTGGTCGCGGGCGAGCGACGAGTGCAGGTAGATCGCGTGCGGCATCACCGTGGCACCGAGCATCGAGGCGGCGAGCAGCACCGAGTCGGCGCCGGCCAGCCGCGGCACCAGCCCGGCGAGCATGCCCGCCGGGTCGGGCGGGGAGAAGAACAGCCCGGCGCAGAACCCGACGGTGAGCACCGCGAGCATCGTGGTGACCACGCCCTCGAAGGCGCGCTGCCCCCGCCGCTGCTGCACGGCCAGGACCAGCAGCGACACCACGCCGGTGAGCACACCGCCCAGCACGAGCGGCACGCCGAACAGCAGATGGAGCGCGATGGCGCCGCCGATCACCTCCGCGAGGTCCGTCGCGGCCGCCACGACCTCGGCCTGTGCCCAGTACGCGAGCCGCGCAGGACGCGGCAGGCGCTCCCCCAGCACCTCGGGCAGCGAGCGCCCCGTCACCACGCCGAGCTTGGCCGACAGGTACTGCACCAGCACCGCCATGGCGTTGGCCGCCACGAGCACCCAGACGAGCAGGTAGCCGAACCGCGCACCCGCGGTGAGGTTGGCCGCCACGTTGCCCGGGTCGACGTAGGCGATGGCCGCCACGAACGCGGGTCCGAGCAGGGCAAACAGCCGCGCACGGCCGGCACGGGGCGCGGCAGCGGTGCGGGGCATCGGTCCTCCAAAAGTTTGGCTGTCCGAACTTTAGCTCGCGAAGACCCGAACTCGCACCCGTTCCGAGCGATCGCCGACACCGTCGCCGATCAGTGCAAGGATGTGGGCCGTGCCGAGCGCGTCAGACATTTCGACAACGCCCAAGGCCGTGGGCAAGGACGTCCTGCGGTCCGCCACCCGTGTGCTCTCCTCCTGGCCTGCCCTGTGGGTCGGGTTCGTGCTGGTCCACGGCTGGATCATCCTGCAGGCGTGGGTCTTCGGGGGGCAGATCCTCGGCGACGTGAACCTGTACGAGTGGTGGGTCCGCACCGGGATGAGCGACGGGTGGTGGCCCGTCTTCGACTACGGCTGGGTGTACCCCATCGGCGCCCTCGGCCCGATGGCGGTCCCGGCCCTCCTCACCGACTCCACGAACGGCTACTACTGGGTCTGGATGATCCTGGTGACGGCCGCCAACGCAGTGGCCGTCGCGCTGCTCGGCCGGGCGCGCCCGCACGGTCGCGCAGCGGTGTGGTTCTGGCTCGCGTTCCTCCTGTCGCTCGGCCCGATCTGGATCGGGCGGCTCGACGGCCTCCTCGCGCCGATCATCCTCGTCTCCCTCCTGGTCGCGATGCGGCGGCCCGCGCTCGCCATGGCGCTGGCCACGGTAGGCGCCTGGATCAAGATCGCCCCGGGCGCGGTGGCCCTCGCGCTGGCCGCGACGGCGTCGGACGCCAAGGGGCTGCTGCGGAACGTGGTGCTGCCCGGCATCGCCGTGTGCGCCGTGGTCGTCGGCATCGCCGTGGCGGGCGGCGCGCAGAACAACGTGCTCGACGTGTTCGGCGAGCAGGGCGACCGTCAGCTGCAGGTGGAGGCGGTCGCCGCCACGCCGTTCACCGTGGCACGGCTCTGGGACCCGTCGATCCAGGTCGAGTACGACGACGTCATCTACACCTACGAGGTGCTCGGGTCGGCCGCCGACGCGACCGCGCAGGCGCTCGACGTGGCGCTGCCCGTGGCCGCCGTGCTGCTCGCGCTGCTCGTCTGGTGGGCCGCGCGGCGCCGCCCCGACCTCGTCGGGGACGTCCTGCTGCTCGGCGCCGCGGCCGAGCTGCTCGCCCTGATCGTCTTCAACAAGGTGGGCTCACCGCAGTTCATCGCGTGGATCGGACCGCCCCTCGCGGCGGCGATCGCACTCGGCAGCCGCAGCCAGGGAACACGCCGCACCTGGTTCGTGCCGGCGCTCGGCACGCTGCTTGTGGCGAGACTCACCATGGAGATCTATCCGATCCGGTACGGCGAGTTCCTGGGGGGCTGGCCGCTCGCAACAAGCATCGGTGCGGTACGAAACGCCCTGCTCGTGGCGTTGCTGGTCGGTGCGGTGGTCCGGCTCGTCCAGGTCATCCGCACGCGCCGTACCTCGTCCAGGACAGCTTGAGGGGCTGTTCCGGGGTGTTCCCCATGCCAGTGGCGTGGAGGCTCCGCTACGGTCATGACCGTGACAACGTGTGTAGCGGTTACCGTCTCGACGCCACCCGTTCCCCGGCTCGCCGCACGGAAGTCCTCGTCCGGACATCGACGACCGGCAGGTTCGTAGCGTGCGAGTAGCCATCGTTGCGGAGAGTTTTCTGCCGCAGGTCAACGGGGTCACCAACTCCGTCCTGCGGGTACTCGAGCATCTGCAGGAGCGTGGGGACCAGGCGATGGTCCTCGCGCCCGACGCCGATGCCTCCATCGGGCACGTCCCGCCTTTCGTCAGCGGCGCACCCGTGGTCGAGCTCGGCTCGATCGGGTTTCCCGGGTATCCCGACGTGCGGCTGGTGGTCGGCAAGAAGTGGCGTACCGAGCGCACGCTCGCGACCTTCGCGCCCGACGTGATCCACCTGGCGTCGCCGTTCATCCTCGGCTGGCGGGGCATCCTCGCCGCCGAGCGGCTGGGCCTGCCGAGCGTCGCCGTCTACCAGACCGAGGTACCCGGCTATGCCGCGCGCTACGGCCTGGGCCACTTCGAGCCGCTGCTGTGGAAGCGGGTCAAGGACATCCACGAGCGCGCCACCATGACGCTCGCGCCGTCGACGGCGACCATGCGGCAGCTCCAGGACCACGGCATCCCCAACCTGCGTCTGTGGGGCCGGGGCGTCGACACGCAGGCGTTCCACCCGCAGTTCCGGGACGAGGCGTGGCGCCGCACGGTCGGTGCGGGCCGCGAGATCCTCGTGGGGTACGTGGGCCGCCTGGCCGCCGAGAAGCAGGTGGAGGCGCTGCGCGTGGTGCAGAACCTCCCCGGCGTGCGCCTCGTGATCGTCGGCGACGGGCCCGAGCGGGACGACCTGCGGCACGTGCTGCCCGCCGCCCACTTCACCGGGCTGCTGCGCGGAGCCGAGCTGTCGCGGGCGATGGCGAGCCTCGACGTGTTCGTGCACCCCGGGGAGCTGGAGACCTTCGGCCAGACCCTCCAGGAGGCGCACGCGAGCGGCGTCCCGGTCGTGGCCCCGGCCGCGGGTGGCCCGCTGGACATCGTCCGGCACTCCCACGACGGCTGGCTGTACCCTCCAGGTGACCACGAGGCGCTCCGGGCCCGCGTCGTCGACCTGGTGGGCGACGAGCGCAAGCGGCGGGCCTTCGGCGCCGCGGCGCGCTCGCGCGCCGAGGGCCGCACGTGGCACGACATCTGCTCCGAGCTCATGGGGCACTACGACGAGGCGGTCCGGGTGCACGCGAGGGCCGGCTCCGCGGAGGTATGACTTGCGAATCGTCCACGTCGCGAACTTCTACAGCCCCCGGTCCGGAGGCATCCGGACCGCCATGCACGCCATGGCCGGGCAGTACCTGGCCCGGGGGCACGAACCCGTGCTCGTGGTGCCGGGTAGGCGCGACGGCGTAGCGCACGTGGACGGCGTCCGGGTGGTCAGCCTCGCGGCGCCGCTGGTGCCGTTCTCCGGCGGGTACCGCGCGGTGGTGCAGCCCGGCAAGATGCGGAACCTGCTCGAGACGCTCGCGCCCGACCGGCTCGAGGTCAGCGACCGGACCACGCTCGCGGGGCTGGGCGACTGGGCCCGGGAGGCCGGCATCCCGTCGCTCATGATGCTGCACGAGCGAGTCGACGGCGTGCTCCGGTCCTGGATCCCCGGTGCGGCGGAGGGCGGCCCTGCGGCGTCGTTCGGCGCGGCCGCGGCGCCCGCGATCGCCGACCGGTACAACCTCGCCACGCTCACCCGGTTCGACCGCCTGGTCGCCACCACCCAGTTCGCCGCGGGCGAGGTGGAGCGGCTCGCCGCCCGCTCACGCGGTGCGACGCTCCCTCCGCTGTACCGGGTGCCGCTCGGGGTGGACCTGGACCGGTTCCGCCCGGACCGTTACTCGGACGAGGCACGCGCCGAGTACGCACCGCCGAGCAGTGCCCTCATCGTGCTCGCGAGCCGCCAGTCCACCGAGAAGCGCCCGGACCTGGCGATCGATGCCGCCGCGCAGCTCGTGCGCGACGGTCGCCCGGTGCGCCTCGTCGTCGCGGGCTCGGGGCCGCTCCTGCCGAAGATGCGCCGCCGGGCCGAGGCCGCCGGCCTGCCGCACCGCTTCCTCTCGTTCATCCCCGACCGCGACCGGCTCGCAACCCTGCTGACCTGTGCCGACGCCGTCATCGCACCCGGACCCATCGAGACCTTCGGGCTCGCGGCGCTCGAGGCGCTGGCGTCCGGGACCCCGGTGGTCTGCAGCTCGTCGAGCGCGCTGCCCGAGGTGGTCGGCACGGCCGGGGCCGCCGCCCCGCCGGAGGCCGCGGCACTCGCCCTGGCCCTGCACGAGGTGCTGGACCGCGACGTGGACGAGCGGCGCAAGGCCGCGCGGGCCCGCGCCGAGCTGTTCCCGTGGAGCGCCACGGGCGACGCGATGCTCGAGCTGCACTCCCGCAAGGCGTTCGACCTCAGCCCTGGACCGGGGCCGGTCCTCGACCCGACCGACACCCTTCATCTGGGCGCCGCGGAGCGACGGTGAGATGAAGCCGCCGGCGGGACGCGCACGCTCCGGACTGGTCGCCCTCGGCGACTCGATCACCGTGGGCGTGGGCGACACCGTCGGGCCCGACGCCGTGCACGGCGCCGGGTGGGCCGCGCACCTCGCCTGGGTGCTCGGCGTGGAGGCGTTCACGAACCTCGCCACGAACGGCGCTCGCTCGCGCGACGTCGCGGGGGCCCAGCTCGACGCCGCGCTGCCGCTGCGACCTCGGCTCGCGACGGTGTTCGTGGGCGGTAACGACGTGCTGCGCAGCGACTTCGACGCGCAGTGCACGCTCGCCGACCTGCGTCGCTGCCTCGGCGAGCTGCTCCGCGCCGGTACCGACGTGGTGCTGGTGCGGCTGCCCGTCATCGGCCTCTTCGAGCTCGCGCCCCGCCCGGTCCGGCACGTGATGCGACGCCGGATCGCGGCGGTCAACGCGGCGGTCGACACAGCGGTCGACGCGGCGGTCGACGGCCCCGGCCGGGTGGTCGTGGTCGACGCCGCAGCGGCGATCGCTCCCGCCGGGAAGAGGGCCTGGCACATCGACCGGGTGCACCCGTCGCCCGCCGGGCACCGGCGGCTGGCGTCCGGGGTGGCGGGCGAGCTGGCTCGCCTGGACCCCGTGTACGAACCGGCCGCGGGTGCCCGGCTGCCCGCGGTGCCCGCCCCGCCGTCGGCCCGGCAACGCACCGTGTGGCTGGTGCGGGCCGGGCTGCCCTGGTGCGTGCGCCGGGGCAAGGACTTCCTGCCCGGGCTGGTCCGCTCCGTGGTGCACGACCTGCGCGCGGAGCGGGCCCTTGCCCCGGGTGCGGCGGAGCGCCGCGGGCACGGTGGAGCGCCGCGGGCGCGGGCGTCAGTTCAGGGGTAGCAGGCCGCGCTCGGCGAAGACCTTCCTGGCGACGCCGACGGCGTTCAACGCGCGCGGGAACCCGCAGTAGACGGCGCTGTGCAGAAAGACCTCGACGATCTCCTGCGGGGTGATGCCGACATTGAGGGAGGCGCCCACGTGCACCTCCAGCTGCGCCTCGCTGCCGCCCTGTGCGGTGAGGATGCCGAGGGTGACGAGCTGCCGCTGCTCGGGCCTGAGGCCCGGCCGGGCGTAGATGTCCCCGTAGCCCCACGCCACGATCTGGTGGCCCAGCTCGGGGGCTATGTCAGCGAGGGAATCGATGACGTTGTGTCCGGGGTCGTCGTGGACGGAGTCGAGAATCTCCTTGCCCGATGCGAAGCGTTCCGCGCGCACGGCGTCGTTCTCGGTCATCGCGTTCTCCTTCAGAGCTGTCCACAGGGGTATGTGGTGCTCGATCGGTCGCCGGGGAGGCGAGCAGTGGTGAGGTGATCCCAGTTCAACCGATCAGGCGCCCTGCACGCAATACCCTTTTCATTCATATTCATGCAGGTCACACCACATTTCCAGCCGAGCAGCCCACCGTGCGGCCACCAAGGAGCCAGGCCCCCTGCGCGAGGGCCGACCGAAGGACGCCGAAGTTCCCTGTCATCCTGATCGACCGCTCCGACACAACCGACGGCGACGCGCCATGAACCCACGGTGAGATGTCAGTCATGCACCTGATCCACGTCTTGAACGCGTCCCCTCGTGACGACGAGACGAAGCGACAGCTCGTAGGGGAACCTACCGAGACATACGCCCGTGTAATGGAGATGAAGCCGGACACGATCCGTGTGGTCATCCAGGAACTGCCACGTGAGAACTGGGGAGTAGGTGGCGTCACCCTCGCAGACTCTGGGCAGGACGAGAGCCTGACTAGCTGACGTCTGACAGGCAGCCGGCACAGCGAACCGGAGTGAAAACGGAGTGTTCGGCATGACGAAGGCCCCCAAATCCGCAGAGTGACGCGGTTGGGGGCCTTCAGGGTGCGGTAGCGGTGGGATTTGAACCCACGGTGGACTTTCACCCACACACGCTTTCGAGGCGTGCTCCTTAGGCCGCTCGGACACGCTACCTATGCCCGCCACAGGAGC